>OCZT010003933.1_pt1 | contig 15126 bp, 11 predicted proteins | sample 1539031 | NCBI WGS metagenome assembly OCZT01 (sample SAMEA3539308, study PRJEB22396) | soil metagenome | biome: tundra; feature: field; material: soil | place: USA | collected 2010-05 | depth 0.15 m
GTCAAGAGGAACTTTCTACTTGGCTCAATTAGGAACTTTTCACTTGGCCGCGACACGCGTGTCCGTATGACTTGACACCTAGCCGTAACTTAGGTATAGTGAGGATTCGTTAATATTTGGGACTGCGCGTAGTACTCTCCGGCCACGGCCCTCTGTTGAACTATGGGGCTTGAGTCGAACTAATCTAGGAGATCGATGAAGCAGCACTATTTCGTAGTCGTCCTCGCACATTCTTTACACGGACGGTTGCGGCGAATCCATATTCCCCACCAGGCTCTGTACCTGGTTTTAGCGTTATCACTGTTCGGAACGTTTTCCCTGTTCGGGATGGTTTCCAGTTACCTCCGCATGACGTGGAAGGTTTCCAACTATAATTCCCTTCGTTCTGAAGTAGATACGCTCCGAAATAAGTATCAGGTTCTGCAACGTGAGAACGACCAGAAGCAGGAGCAGTTGGCGTCGCTCCAGTTAATGGCCAGCGAAGTCAGCGTGGCTTTAGGGCTGAAACGGAAGCTCGAAGGCGCCGACGATATCGCGGATGAAGGCCCGCTGGTTCCCTCCTTTAAAGAATCCATCGAAGAATACAACTTCCTGAAATCAGCGAGTTTCTCCCGCTTGCACCACGAATATGCCCGCGCCTGGCAGAAAAACATCGTGCCCAGCATGTGGCCGGTCAACGGAGTCCTGCTGAGCCGTTTTGGCGAGCGAACCGACCCGTTTTCGGGTGAAGGCGCCATCCACGCCGGCGTCGACATCTCCGCCCCCACCGGAACCCCGATTCATGCGGCGGCGGATGGGATTGTCGGGCGGTCGGAATATTATGGCGGGTACGGCAAACTGATCGTGATTGACCACGGAAATGGCATGAGCACCCGGTACGGGCACCTTTCGCGCTTCAATGTTGTTCCAGGACAGGAAGTTAGGCGCGGGGACATCATCGCGTATTCGGGCTCGACGGGGCGCGCGACATCGCCGCACCTGCACTTTGAAGTTCGGATGGGCGGAGCGGCGGTGAACCCTCATCCTTACCTGACGCGGTCGGCTATGATGCAATCCGGGCATTCGGATCTGCCATTTTAAGCGGCGCCGGCAACGGACATATTTGATACACTGTAGGGCAATTATGCGCTTGCTCCCACGTCTGCTGCTTGCTTCCGCCGGCATCCTGATGCTCACCGCCGCGTACTACAAAATCAACTCTCCCAGCGTCATGTCGGACGCGGCGAAGGCGTTTCTGGCTTCGCTTCCACCGGATCAAAAAGCTCGCGCGAGTTTCGCCATGGCCGATGAAGAGCGGTTTAACTGGCACTTCATTCCGCGCGTGCGCAAAGGCCTCGCGTTTCGCGAAATGTCGCCGGGGCCGAGACAGCTGGCGCACGCGCTGCTGGCGGCCGGATTGAGCCAGCAAGGCGTGATCAAGGCGGACACGGTGATGAGCCTCGATCAGGTGTTGAAAGAGATCGAAGTGAATCCGGTGAACGAGCGCGATCCGGAAAAATATTACTTCAGCGTTTTCGGCGAGCCTTCGGAAACCGGAACGTGGGGCTATCGGGTGGAAGGTCATCACCTGGCTCTCAACTTCACGATTGTGAAGGGGCACGTGGCCTCGACTCCGAGTTTTTTTGGCGCGAATCCGGCGGAAGTGCGAGGCACGGCGCGCAACGGCCTGCGGACGCTGGCGAGAGAAGAGGATCTGGCGCGGGATCTCGTGAAAGCTTTGAGCGATGCGCAACGCACCGTCGCGATTGTCGACAAAGAAGCATACAAAGACATCATCACCATGGCGTCGCGCAAGGCGGCGATTGAAGGGAAGCCGAGCGGACTGCCCTTTGCCAAGATGACGCAGAAGCAGCGCGAAGCGCTAGACAACCTGGTGGCCGAATACGCCAACGATTTCCCTCCCACCATCGCCGATGCGCGCATGGAGCAGTATCACAAGAGCCAGAACGGACTGTACTTCGCATGGGCCGGCGGGATTGAAAAAGGCGCTCCGCACTACTATCGCATTCAGACGCCGGTTTTCCTGATTGAATACGACGACACGCAGAACAACGCGAATCATATTCACTCGGTGTGGCGGGATTTCGAAGGCGATTTCGGAGTGGATCTGCTCGCGGATCATTACCAGACGAGCCACAAGCCGTAAAATGCGCTCCCGCACGCTTATGAGCGCTGCACGAATCTGTGGCGAGGCAGGGGACAGACAGCCTTTTTCGCCACAAAGGTGGTCTACGATCCGTGGATTGTGCGGCGAAAAAGGTAGTCAGTCCCCGGGTTTTGATCTGCGATGGGCCGCATAACCTTCAGACGTTTAGCGGGTCCGGGGTTGTTGTTTGTCATCACCATGCTATTCCACTGGAAGCTGGTTTTGACCAATCAGTACACGTGGCTGGAGGCGGGCGATATCGGAAGCCTCATCATGCCCTGGTTCCAGTTTCAGGCAGGCGAATGGCATCACTGGCGGTTTCCGATGTGGGATCCGAACAGTTGGACGGGGCAGCCTTTGTTCGGACAGGCGCAGCCGGGGGCGGCGTATCCCATCAACTGGCTGCTGTTCTGGATGCCACTCAAACACGGATGGCTGCGGCAGGACGTGCTGCACTGGTTTTACGTTCTGGTACATTACTTGGCGGGGCTGACCTGCTACGCGTTGTGCAGGGATCTGGGGCGATCGCGGCTCGCGTCGGTTCTGGGGGGAATTGTTTACTCGCTGGCGGGCTACGTGGCGTACACGGATTCGCCGCAGATGTTGCATGGCGCGATTTGGGCTCCGCTGGTGTTTTTGTTCTTGTTTCGGGCGGAGCGAGGAGGGCGGCCCCTTGCCAACGCGGTGCTGTCGGGATTTTTCTTGGGCGTGACGTGGCTGGCGGGGCATCATCAGATGCAGATTTTTCTGTCGCTGGCCGTGGCGGGGATGTGGGTTTGGATAGTAACCAGTAGCCAGAAGCCAGTAGCCAGAATGATCTGGTTGGCGGTAGTCGCATTCGGGATGACTGGGCTGACTAGCGCGTTTCAAACACTGCCTGCGGCGGAGTATGGGCGGCAGGCGGTTCGATGGGTGGGAACGGAGGAGCCGCAAGGGTTGCGCGAAACTGTTCCTTATTCCGTGCACGAGCAATATGCGTTGAAGCCGATTTCGCTGATCGGGATTTTCGTGGCGGGCGTGGAACATGGTCCGTACGATGCTTATGTGGGCGTGGCTGCGTTGACGTTCGCTGTGCTGGGAGCGATTCTGGCTTGGAAGGAGCGACAGGTACGGTGGCTGGCAACCATTGCGCTGTGCGGGATTGTGTTCGCTCTAGGCGGCAACAGCGTGTTTCATGGGATGTTTTATGCGCTGGCGCCGCTGGTGGAAAAAGCGCGAGTGCCGGCGGCGGCTAGCTTGATTTTTGCGGTGGGATTGGCTCCGCTAGCTGCGTTTGGGCTGGATGCGATGCGCCAGAGCGCTGGTTCGTCTGTCCGCTCCCTGACGGTCGCGGCTCAGTGGGTGCTGGCGGGGTTTGGAGCGGTGGTCGGGTTCGGGGCATTGTTCTTTTATGCGGCTAGGGTGCCGGTTGCGTGCGACCGGTGGATTGTTACCGCGCTGTGCGCGCTTCTGGCGGCGGGATTGCTGACGGCGTGGCGGACGGGCTCGATCTCAGGACGAGGTGGATCGGTAGCGGCCATTGGGCTGGTGTTGTTCGAACTGGGCAATGTCACCGATTACAATCTGGCGACGGCGGATCGCAAAACACACCCCTATCTGTATCAGATGGCGGAGCATTTCGATCTTGCAAGTTACGTGCGAGGGCAAGGCGAACCGGCGCGGATTTATTACGACGGCAAGGCGATTCCGTACAACATTGGCGACTGGTACGGCCTGGAAACCTTCGATACATATGCCGCGAGCGTGCCGGGCAGCTTGTGGCAATTCGACCTGTCCTCGCCGCGGGTGCTGGACATTTTGGGAATCCGGTATTACTTCGGGTTGACGCCGCAATGGCCGGGCCTGCGCGAAGTGTTTGAGGGCAGGAGCGGACAGAAGGTTTTTGAAAATCCAAAGGCGTTTCCGCGCGTGTGGGCGGTACACGGAGGACTGGAAGTGGCCGATGCGCGCGAGGCGCGCGCCACGCTGTCCGATGAGAAGTTCGACGCGCGGCACAACGTTTTCGAGATCGGGCAGAGTCCGCCGAAGCTGGAGGCGTGCGACGGGGACGAAGTCTGGATGCCTCATCATGAGCCGAATTATGTGGCGCTCCGGGCGGCGCTGCCGTGCCGGGGGATGGTGATCCTGACCGACAGCTGGTTTCCGGGATGGCGAGCTTCCGTTGACGGTCATCCGGCGAAAATCGAAAAGGCTTATGGGGCGTTTAGAGGGGTTGTTGTCGAGGCGGGGGATCATACGATCGAGATGAGGTATCGTCCGTGGAGCGTGTATTTGGGCGCGGCGATTTCGGCGGCGGCGGCGATGATTGCGTTGCTGGCGGCGAGGGAGAGGAAGGCGTGAGGGTGTCCATTTGCCAGGCCTTTCCTGAGCGCTGCGACCTGAATCCGTGGACGCCACCGAGTTTTGATCGCTGCCGACGAAAGCGCCCGGGGCGTCGATGAAGGTTTCGCATGCTTACTTTCCGGCATTCGATGTTTTTCGGGGGATCGGGATTTTGTTCGTGGTGCTGGCGCACACGCCGACCAGGAACGACGTGCTGGCGCCGATACGGCCGATTGGGGCGCTGGGCGTTCACATGTTTTTTGCGCTGAGCGGATTTTTGATCACGTATCGATTTATCGAAGAGCGCGAGCAGACCGGGCGCATCGATCTGCGCGCGTTTTTCAGGAGGAGGGTGCGGCGCATTCTTCCTCCGGCGCTGATCTACCTGGCGCTGCTGGCGGCGATGGGACCGTGGCTTCACTTGCTGCCGGCGAAGCTGGATGAGATTTGGGCCAGTCTTTTTTTCTATCGGAACGTGGTGGCCGGCGGCTGGTACACGGGACATTTCTGGAGTTTGAGCCTGGAGGAGCAGTTTTATCTGTTCTGGCCGGTGCTGCTGGTGGCGGCGGGGAAGCGGGCGCGGATGGCGGCGATTTTTACGATCGTTGCGACGTCGATCTGGAGGGTCCACGTTTTTTCAGTGAATCCGCAGGCAGACATTTACCGGCCTGACCTGCTGGCCGACCATCTGTTGTGGGGATGCGTGATCGGGTTGAGTTGGAAACAAGTGTTGCTGGTTCCGACGCGAGTGAGGATGGCGGCTGGCGTACTCGGGATTAGCGCCGCGACGGTGCTCATTTATGAACAGCCGCGGTTCTGGCAGCCGGTGTTTGCGCTGTCGGTAGCCGTTGGGTTCATCCTGGCGGCGGAGGCGGCCGAGGGGTGGTCGGCGAAATTGAAACCGTTTCAGAAGCTGGGCGAGGCCAGCTACGACTGCTATATCTGGCAGTCGTTATTCTTGCCGCTACCTTTCGCGGCGATGGCTTTGCCGTTCGCGCAGAGGGTTCCGTGGAGTTACCTGTTTATCGCGGTGATGACGGCGGGGAGTTTTTGGCTGACGTTTCCGAAGAGGCGGAGGCGGCAGGCGTAACGCATTCGCGCTTGTCCGCATGCTTACGCATGGCGGTTCCGTGTGGGCATCGAGGTGGCCCCGCGCTGACGCATAGGGCTGGACAGGGCAGCGACACGAGGTCTCGACGCGGCACGCAAGAGTGCGTGCGCCACAAACGCGGGATATTGGTGTGGGTGTTAGGATCAAGGTATGGCGCTGTCGCGCCGCTGGTTTCTTTGGTCCCTTCCGGCGGCTTGTTTCGGTCAATCTGGTGCGAAGGGACGCGTGCTTCCGTCCGCGTTCAAGCGCTATGCCGATCCGGCCACCGAACTTGCGGTGGTGCGGCTGACGGATCCCTCTTCCACAAGCATTCTCTCTTCCGTTTCGCGGCATGGATTCCTGGTATGCGCTTCCGATGTATCGGGGCGTTTTGAGGCTTACCGGATCGACTTGAGATCGGGACAGCAGAAACAGCTTACCGAGGCGGCCGATCTGGATCCCCACTCGGTCCAGCTGCTGGCCGACGGCCGCGGCATTGTTTATCTGGACGGGGCGAGTCTGATGACGGCGAATCTTGCGTCGCTGAAAGTTCGCGAGATCTACAAAACCACGGATGGATTTGGGCGCGGAGTTGGCGTTTCAGAAGACGGTCTTTTCGCCGCTGTTGTCGAGCGCAAGGGGCCTCATCACAGGCTGCGACTGGTGAACATAGCGAAGGGGACGGCGGAGACGCTGGCGGAGGGCGAGGAGGAGATTAGCGGGCCCAATCCACGGCCGAAGAGGGCTTCAGTGCTGTACCGGCGCGGGGAAGGATTGTGGCTGGCCAATTACAACGGCAAGCAGAACTATCGCCTGCGGGTGGCCGAGGGCGGCATCGGGCCGGCGTTGTGGAGCCCGGAAGGACGATCCATCTTTTATCTGAGCTATCCTGAGGATCCGCACAAGCTGCACGCGCTGCGCGAGTTTGTGCCGGATGCGAACGAGGACAGCGCGGTGGCCAATACCAGTCAATTCGTAGGGATTGGGCGCAACGCCGATGCGAGCGTGTTCGTGGGGGCCAGCGGCAGCAAGGCGTCGCCTTATGTGCTGTTACTGGTGCGGGCGGTGAAACGGGAACTGACGCTGTGCGAGCATCGGGCCAGCGATCCGGCGATGGTGGCGCCGGTGTTCGCGCCGAACAGTCAACATGTGTATTTTGGAAGCGACCGGCACGGGAAACCGGCGATTTATTCGATCGCTGTGGAAAAGCTGGTGGAAGAGACGGAAGCGGAGTAGGCAAGCGTTCAAGTTTCACCGATTTAAACGTCTAAAAGAAGGCCTCCAAAGTATCCCATTCGACATATAAATAACTTCCATTAAGTAGATGATCCTTAAAGGGTTGCGGCAAAGTTTACTCAATTGACAACACGTTAAGCCTGCCTTATACTTCCTGACGAGGGTCGTTCAATGAAAAACCTATGTAAGGCGAGCGCAATGTTTGCGCTCGCGATGCTCTTTGTTGCCACCGCCTATTCTCAAGCCGTAAATGGAACTCTGTTAGGTACCGTTACGGACTCATCCGGCGCCACTGTTGCCAACGCCAAAGTAACTATCACCGAGACCAATACCGGCATCATTCACTCGGCGACAACCAATGAGAGCGGGAACTATTCCTTCCCCGACCTGCCTCCCGGCAAGTACACCGTGACGGTGGAACAAGCGGGGTTCAAGAAGGAAAACCGCGCCGGTAACGATCTGGAGGTGAACAGCACGGTTCGTGTCAACCTCTCTTTGCAGCCTGGCAACGTTTCTGAAACGGTCGAAGTCACCGGCGCTCCTCCGCCGCTGCAAGCCGACCGCGCGGACACCGGCGCCAAAATCGAGCTGCGAACGGTGGAAGACGCCCCGCTGGGCAACAATCGGAATTATCAGAGCCTGCTGAACCTGATTCCGGGAACTACACCGGCGGTATTCGATCACTCGCAGTTTTTCAACGCGTCGAGCTCGTTGCAGACCGAAGTCAACGGCCAGGGACGCCTGGGCAACAACTACCTGATCGAGGGCGTGGACGATAACGAGCGCACGGGCCTGTTACAGATCATGATCCCTCCGGTGGAGGCGATTCAGACGGTGGACGTATCGACTAGCAACTTCGATCCGGAACTGGGGCGCGCCACCGGTGCCGTGACCAACGCGATCCTGAAATCTGGTACCAATGCGTTTCATGGCGCGGCATACGAATTTTTGCAGAATAACGATTTTAACGCTCGGAGCTTCTTTAATCCGTCGGTTCCTCCGCTGCATTACAACTACGTGGGGGGCAACATCGGCGGACCGATCAAGAAGAATAAGCTATTTTTCTTCGGCGATTATCTGCGCGTGATGGACGTGGAAGGGACCGCTTCGCAGAATACGATTCCGTCGGCGGCGTTCCGTGCGGGCGACTTGAGCGCGGCGCCGACGGTGGTTTACGACCCCAACACGGGCAGCCAGTTTGTCGGTTCGGGGCGCACACCGTTCCCGGGCAATATTATCCCGCTGAACAGGATCAATCCTGTTGCGCTGAACGTTTTGAAGCTGGTTCCGATGCCGAATGAGGCGTTCAACCAGGCAGCGCCTTCGAACAACTACTACGCGGCATTGCCGTTCACCAAGACGACCGACTCGTTCGACTACAAGATGGATTTCAATATCAGCGATAAGGACCGGCTGGCCGGCCGGTTCAGCTTCCAGAGGCCGGTGATCTTCCAGGCTCCGATTTACGGCAGCGCCGGAGGCGGCCCGGCCAACGGGGCGTTCGAGGGGACGGGCACGCAGAAGACCTACAGCACCGGTCTGAACTACGATCACGTGTTCTCCCCCACATTCCTGACGGAGGTTCGGCTGGGCGTGGCCCATTACCATAACGTGGCGAATCCATCGGATTACGGACAGAACGACGCGACCGCTTTGGGCATCCCCAACGTCAACATCAGCCAGTTCACCAGCGGACAGGTGCAAATGAGCGTGGGCTACTTCACCAGCCCTCTGATCGGATATTCAGCCAGCCTGCCCTGGGTGCGCGCGGAAGCCAATGTGGACCTCGTGAATACATGGACCAAGATCGTTCGGAACCACACGTTTAAATTCGGCGCCGACCTGCGCCGCCTGCGCGACGACCTGCTTCAGGACCAGACCTACAGCCCGCGCGGAGTTTATTCGTTCGGGACCAACCAGACGGCACTGTGCACTCTGGCCGCCGGGTCAACGACATCATGCGCCTCGACGTCGCCGACGGGATTTGCCAATGATATGGCTTCCTTCCTGCTGGACAGTCCGAGTTCGGTGGGGCGCGATATCAACACCTACTTCCCGGCGTACCGTGCATGGCAGTTTTTCGCGTTCGCCGGCGACAAGTGGCAGGTATCGCAGAAACTGACCATCGATCTGGGCCTGCGCTGGGAATACTACGCACCGCCGACGCCGCAGTTCGCGGGCGGCTTCTCCAACTACATCCCGAATACGAACCAGTTGGTGGTGGCGGGCGTGGGCGGCAATCCGAGCGATTTGGGACTTCAGAAGCGCTTCCGCTATTTTGCGCCGCGCACGGGATTTGCCTACCGCCTGAACGAGAAGACGGTCATCCGCGCCGGATTCGGAATCAGCTACACGCCGTTCGGGGATAACACCTGGGCTTACAACTATCCGGTGCGCGCCAACAACGCCTACACCACCATCGGCAACGGATTCGGCCCGGCGGTTCTTGCCGACGGCGTCAGCCCGGCCACGTTCCAGGCGGGCTTCCCGCTGCCGGTACCGGTTACGGTTCCTTCGAATGGAATTTTCCAGATTCAGCCGGGTACGGCGCTGAACGCCCAGTCCTACACCTTTATCCCGACCAATTGGAAGAATCCATATGTGGAATCCTGGAACATCGCGATTCAGCGATCGCTTCCTTTCCATTTCACACTGGATGTGGCGTACGTCGGTAACCATGGTGTCGACACGTCGTCGTCGCCGAATATCAATTCGGTGTCAGTCATTGGAACGGGCACGGCGGGTGAACCGGGAGCCGCTTTCGGGCGCACCGCGGCCACGAACCAGTATTTCGATGCCTTCTCATCGAATTACGAATCGCTACAGGTGAAGCTCAACCGGAGATTCAGCACCGGCTTGTCGGTCACCACATCAATCACCTGGCAGCGTGCGATGGACCGTCAGAGCGGCGGCGACGACAACGGCGGGTTGATGTTCTTCATCAATCAGCAGCGGAATTACGCGCTGGTCGACTGGAATCGCAAATTGAATTTCGTTCAAAGCTACGTTTACGAATTGCCGTTTGGACAAGGCAAGAAGTGGGCGAGCAACGGGATCGCGTCGAAGGTCGTTGGCGGATGGCAGGTCTCCGGAATCCTGACCATGCTCACCGGAACGCCGTTCTCCATTACAGCCAATGGCGGATCGTTGAATTCCCCGGGCAGCACCCAGACGGCCAATCAAGTCGCCCCAGTCACGTTTCCGCACGGAATCAACGTCGGCAATCCGTGGTTCAGCACGGCGAGCTTCGCGCAGCCGGTTGGTGTGGTGTTCGGCAACACGGGCCGGAACATTCTTACCGGACCTGCCTTGTTCGGCTTAAGCGGGTCTCTGTTCAAACACCTCAAGATTACCGAGCGGATCAACGCCGAATTGAGGGCGGAGGCGTTCCAGATCACCAATACGCCGCAGTTCAGCAATCCGAGCAACTCGATCACGAGTTCGACATTCGGCGATATCACGGGCACTATCGGCAGCGGCAGCGGCGTGAACGGGACGGGCGGCGGACGCGCACTTCAGCTCGGCGTCAAGCTGAATTTCTGATCTAAGGTCGGAAGCTAACGTTTAGACCGGCGAGCGCCGATGAAACGCATATGGGTACGATTGTGTTTATGCGTTCGGCTCTCGCCGGTTTTGTTTTGCTACTTGCACTTCCCGCGGCCCAGGCCCAAAAGCCCCCGTCGCATTGCAAGGATACCTGTAAATCAAGCTACACGCTCTGCATGAAGCGCTCCAACACGAAAAGCAGCAGGAAGGCTTGCAAGACTCAGAACAAGAGCTGCAAAAAAGGATGCAAGGGCTAGGCCCGTCCGCTGACTGCTCCCGGTGGTCGCGGTTCTATTAGCGAAATATCAGGCGGCGGAGTAGCGCTGCTTGAGGCTTTGAAACTGCTTCTGGCGGATCAGGTTCGAGCGATGGAGCTGGTATCGCACGAGCACCCCGAGAATCGACAATCCGTAACGGCAACTGGCCCAGAACGACGCTGAAGACGCCTGCGGGAAGTAGCGCGTGGGCACGGGAATTTCGGCAATACGCATACCGGCGTCGACAAACTGCGCCATGATCTCCTGATCGAAGACGAAGCTGTCGGAGTTCATGTCGAGGTTCGCCGCTTCCAGCGCGTCTCTTCGATACGCCCGATAGCCGGTATGATATTCGGCCAGTTTCAGGCCGAAAACGCGGTTCTCAAGACCGGTGAGAAAACGGTTCGAGATATATTTCCACCACGGCATGCCCTGCTTCATGACATTGCCGCCGAGCAGCCGCGAGCCCAGGACGACGTCCGCCGCATCGTCCTCAATCGGCTTGATGATCTGCGGCAGCAGCGTGGGATCATACTGATAATCGGGATGGACCATCACCACGATGCTGGCGCCGGCACGAAGGGCTTCGCGGTAGCAGGTTTTCTGATTCGCGCCGTAGCCGTAATTGCGGTCGTGCACGAAAACTTCGAGCTTCAGCTCTCGGGCGATGCGCAGAGTTTCGTCGGAACTGCCGTCGTCGACGAGAATGACCAGATCGACGATGTCGTGAGGGAGCTCGGCGTAGGTCATGTGGAGGGTCTTTTCGGCGTTATACGCCGGCATCACCACGACGACCTTCGGTTTACCCATCTCGAGATCCAGTCTAACATCTAAGGTGCGCACCGGAAGGGGCCGATGAAAGACATATGAGGATGGTTTGAGTGAGATTAGTCGAGGTCCTGCTGTTCACGCTGGGAGGGGTGTGGCAGGGTATCCGCCAGGACTTTAATCTCCTGGAAATTGCTCTCATTGCAGGACTTGTATGGGCCTGGCGAAGGGGCTGGCGGCCGCGCAGAATGCCGATGCCGGAGATCCCCAGGCCGGCGCTGACGGCCCTGATGCTGGCGATGGGGTTCATCGCGCTGCGGCTGGCGCTGCTGCCTTTGTTGCCCGTGCCGGTGCCGGTGGTGACCGACGAGTTCAGTCACCTGCTGCTGGCCGATACGCTGCTTCATGGGCGGGTGGCGAATCCGGTGCATCCCTTTTGGCCGCATTTCGAAAGCATCCACATCCTGATGCGGCCTCATTATGTGTCGCCCTATTTCCCGGGTCATGCATTGTGGCTGGCGGCGGGCCGGCCGCTGACCGGGAGCGCGTGGGCGGGCGTGCTGGCCGAATGCGGGGTTTTCCTGGCGGTTTTGTCCTGGATGCTGCGCGGGTGGATGCCGTCGCGATGGGCTCTGTTTGGGGTCCTATTGGCGGGGCTGCGGTTCGCCATCGGGAGCTACTGGATCAACAACCTTCATGGCGGGTTCCTGCCCGCGATCGGCGGGGCATTGGTGGCCGGAGCGTTCGCGCGCATCCGCAAACGGGCGAGTATCGCACAAGGCTTCCTCTTGGGACTGGGGATGGCGATTCTCATGTCGACCCGGCCGGTGGAGGGCGCGCTATACAGCATTCCTTTCGTTGCGGTATTGGCGTGGGAGTTCCGGCGAAACGTGGGCGCGCTGCTGGTAGCCGCCGTGCCGGTTCTCCTGTGTGCCGGGGCGTTGGGCGTGTATTTTTCCCATATCACCGGTAGTCCGTTCGTCACGGCGTACCAAATCCACCAGAAGACCTATGGATGGCCGATGACGCTGGCATTCTTCAAGCCTCCCGTGGTGGAGCATCAGAACGTGGAGTTCGCACGTTACTACAAATATGAATTGAGCGAGCATGAACGCGTCGACGGGCCGATTCATTTCGTACAATACCTGACCTTCCGGATGCAGGAATACTGGCGCTTTTTTCTGGGTCCGGCGCTGACCGTTCCCCTCCTCATGATTCGCCGCGTGTGGCGTGGGCGAAGAATGCTGCTGATTGGCGCTAGCGGAGGTTTGTTCGCGGTACTGATTGAAGGCGGCGCGTCACCACATTACCTGGCGCCGGCCACGGCGGTTCTGATCGCGATTGTGGTGGAGTGCTGCCGTCATCTGCGCGCGTCGCGAGTGTACGTCGTGAAACTGCTGCCGCTGACCATGGCTCTGGTGCTGACGCTGCGCATCGGGGCGCAGAGTGCCGGCTTGCCGTATACGCAAAAGCTCAATTTTCAGAGTTGGTGCTGCCGCGCGCAGGGCAATTCCAACAAGTCGCGCATCGCGGCCATGCTGGGCCTGATTCCGGGAAACCACCTGGTGTTCGTGCGAGCGAAGACCGACGAGTACAACCTGCTGCAATGGATTTACAACAACGCCGATATCGACCAATCGAGGATCGTGTGGGCGCGCGATTTAGGGCCGGAGCGGAACGCGGAGCTGGTGCGGTATTTCGAGGGGCGTCAGGTGTGGATGGTGGATCCGAACGTCGAGCCGGCGACGTGCGTCAGGTATTAGAGGGACACGCGAAAGCCGACCCGGGCTCCCTTCGCATTCTCGCTGTCATAATGGCTGGGACGGCACACCAGGGGAAATAATGACACGCCGCGAATGGATCTCACATTTACCGATCGGCCTGGCGCTGGCAAATTCGGCGCCGGTGAAAGGGCAGAACATGCAGCAGACCATCCAGACCGCAAAGATAGCCGTCGCGGCGCAGCGCACCTTCGGCCTTCATCTTCTTCGCGAGATCGTCAACCGCAAGCCGGCGCAGAACGTCTTCATTTCGCCCCTGAGCATTTTTCTCGCACTCCATATGACCGAGAACGGAGCCGCCGGCGCCACGCGCGCCGCGATGAGAAAAGCCCTCGCGCTTCCCTCCCTCGACGCCGCCGCGCTAAACGCTTCCTCCGCCGCCTTGCAAAGTCTCCTCAAAGGAAGGGATCCGGCGGCCCTCACCGTCGCCAACGCCCTCTGGGCCGACCGGCACCTCCCTCTGACGCCCGATTTCGTGAAGCTATGCGAATCCGTCTTCAACGCGCACGCAGCATCGCTGGATTTTACCGACCCCAAATCGACAGCCGCAATGAACGACTGGGTCAAGACCAATACCAACGGCAAGATCGGCGACATCGTCACCTACGACGCCGTCCGAAAAGCGGCGGTGGTACTGATCAACGCCGTTTATTTCGCGGGCAAGTGGCGCAGCGAATTTCCGGTCTCGCAAACCAATAATGAGCCCTTTCACAAAGCCGGCGGCGGCACGAAGACGTCCCTATGATGCAGCAGACGCGTCTTACCGGAGCCTACCGCAGCGGCAGCAACTTCGAGGGTGCCATGTTGTTCTACAAGGAATCCGGCATGTTCTTCTATGCCCTTCTCCCGCAGCCTGGAAAAACGCCGCAGGAGGTGCTCGCGTCCCTGGACCTGGAGCATCTCACCGCCGGACCCACGGAGTTCGACCTCAACTTGAAACTCCCCCGCTTCAGCCTCGATTTTTCGGCCAGCCTCGTCGAGGACCTCAAGAAAATGGGGATGGACGTGGCGTTCCATTATCCCCAGGCCGATTTCGGCCCCATGGGGTCCAAGGAATTCTATATCAGCGATGTGATCCACAAAACCCGCCTCGAGGTCGATGAAAAAGGCACCGTCGCCGCGGCCGCGACCGCTGTGATGATGACAGCCGGCACCGCGATGCCGCTAGAACGCCCGATAAAAACGTTGGTCTTCGACCGGCCGTTCGCGCTTCTGATCGGCGATTCGCAGACGGGCGCCGTCCTGTTTGCGGGCGCGATTGAGGATCCCTGACGCAATTATTCGAACAGAAAAGAATCGGCAAGTCATCGCGCTGGGGCAGCTGGGATGGCCGCTGAAGCGCACGGGCCACCAGTATTCGGCCATAAAATTAGTCTTCATCATATCTTCCTGGCGATTTAAGAGTTCGATTGGCCGGTCTGGTTCCGAACGGCCGTCATGTCCGCCGTATTGACCACACCGTCGCCATTGATGTCGGCAAAGATGTTGTAGGGAGCGGAACGGGCGTTATTCACCAGCACCAGGTCGGACGCATTCACCATGCCATCGTCGTTGAAGTCGCCCTCCAGGATTTTCAGGGCGAAGCCGGTGTTGGAGCCGGTAAGCGTGCCCGCAGGTGCCCGTGACGGCTCCGCCCGACGCGCTCATATTCGTCGGCGTGTCCGTGAAGGACCCGCCGGTCAGGTCAGTCGTCAGATTGTTGTTCGTCAAGGTCAGGGTCACCGTCGACGCTGTGCCCGTTGGAATCGAGGTCGGATTGAACGTCTTGGCGATCGTGGCAGGACCCAGCACCGTCAGCGTGGCAGTGTTGCCGGCAGCGCCGACCGTGGAAATCCGAGTCGTGCTTACGCCGGAAGTGGTGTTCGGCTGCGCCCCCACCGTGCTGCTGGTGACGTTGAAGATCACCGTGCAACTGCTGCTGGCCGGTATCGTGATTCCGCTGAAGCTGAGGCTGGTTGCGCCCGCGGTCAGAGTGGCGGG
>OCZT010003934.1_pt1 | contig 15123 bp, 15 predicted proteins | sample 1539031 | NCBI WGS metagenome assembly OCZT01 (sample SAMEA3539308, study PRJEB22396) | soil metagenome | biome: tundra; feature: field; material: soil | place: USA | collected 2010-05 | depth 0.15 m
AAGCCTCGGATGCCGAGAAGACGAATTTGCCGTTGGTGATATCCACCTGGCCGCCACCGAAATTTACGGCGTAGAGGCCCCGCTGGACCGACTTGATGATGTCCTCGGGCATGTCCGTTCCGTTCAACATATAGGTGTTGGTCATGCGCGGCATGGGGATGTGGTGATAGCTCTCGCGGCGTCCGGAGCCGGTATTGGGAGTTCCCATAAGCCGCGAGGAGAGCTTGTCGGAGAGGTAGCCCTTGAGGATGCCGTTCTCGATCAGGACATTCTCCTGCGTCGGGTTTCCCTCGTCATCCATATTGATCGACCCGCGGCGGTTGGGCATCTGTCCGTTGTCGACGACGGTGACCTTCTCGCTGGCGACCTTCTGGCCGATGAGGCCTGCGAAAGCGGAAGTCTTCTTGCGGTTGAAGTCCGCTTCCAGGCCGTGGCCGACCGCTTCGTGGAGCAGGACGCCGGGCCATCCTGGGCCCAGGACGACGGGCATCTCGCCTGCCGGAGCGGCGATGGCGTTCAGTTGAAGGATCGCGGTGCGGGCAGCTTCGCGGGCGAAGTGTTCGGGAGAGTGGTCTGGATTTCCAAAGCCGCCGGCGCTATCTCCGGGGCCACGGGCGCTTTCGAAGAAGTCCAGGTTGACTCGGCCGCCACCGCCCGATGTGCCTCGGGCAGTGCTGCCTGCGCCGTCATTGCTGCTGGCATCCTTCGCGATGACGAAGACGTTGAGGCGGGCAAGGGGCTGGGTGTCGGAGGCGAAGGTGCCGTCGGAGGCAGCGACCAGGATGCGACGAAGCTCGTCGTTGAATCCAGCGCGGACCTGGGTGATGCGCGGGTCGAAGTCGCGGGCAGCCTTGTCGGCGCGCTGAATCAGGGAAAGCTTGGCAGCAATTTCAGCGTCGGCGGTGGCCCCTGCGATGGGGTAGAGCGTCGGAGTGTCGGACGTATGGCGAAAGCCGGACATCTGCTCCTTGGCCGGTCCGCTGGCGATCAGGGCGGCGGTGCGGGCGGCACGAAGCAGGCGCTCTGAGGAGAGGTCGTCGGTGTAGGCGTAGCCGGTGCGCTCGCCGGAGAGGACGCGGATGCCGCAGCCGACGCTGATGCCCTGGCTGGCGGACTTTACCAGTGACTCGTCGATGCCGAGCGACGTCGAAGTAACGGACTCAAAATAAAGGTCTGCGTAGTCCCCGCCCGCGGAGAGAGCCTCGCCGAGACAGCGCTCCATGAGCCTCTCGGAGAGGCCGAGTTTCTCAATGAAATAGCGCTTGTGGTCTGGCGTGGAAGAGGCCTGTGGGAGGGTCACATTTTCTATTCTAGGCCTCTGCATGGTTCAAGGCAAATAAAATGCGAATAATCACGGCTTCGACGTGATACAGTTGCAGGTTTCTTTGCAGTTAATTGCAGACGTGGCAAGTCGTTTGGGTTGCGTTGAAGGCAAGCGCATATTTCCATGCGCCGCGAGTTGACTTCTTCCGCTGGTTGTTGCCGGGAACGCTACTTTATTAGTTCCAGGAGAGAATGAAGCCTCGCCCTTTCACGCGCTCGCTCGCCATCCTACTCATCACGGTTACTGCGGGTCTCGTGATTCGACTGGTTCCGTTCGGCCTGCCGGATTCCGTCGTCAAGTACGCCGGGCCGATGCTATAGGCGTTGACGATTTACTGGACAGTCTCGACTCTGCTTCCCGTGTGGCGTATTGCGATCGCGGCGTTGATCGCGGGGGCGATTGCCACGGCCGTCGAATTCTTCAAGATGTACCATTCACCGGCAATGGACGCCTTCCGGCTTACGCTGCCCGGCGTCCTTCTGCTCGGACGCTTCTTCTCCGTTTGGGATATCGTCGCGTACTGGATCGCCATCTCTGCTGGAGCCTTTCTCGACAAGAGAATGAGTTCAACAGCACGCTAATGTGAGGGTGGGGCAGCCGTGTCGGCCCAGTAGCCGTCGCGAGCGGAGACGTTGAGGTTGACGTAGTTGGGAACGCTGAGGGTGATGGCGTGGAAGCCGGGGTGCGGCGACTGCGGCTGGAAGCTCAGGACGTAGCGGTTCGGGATGTGGTTGGAGATGGTGGCCAGGTCGCGTTCGAGGCTCTTGGCGTTGGTGAGCTTGAAATATTCGCCGCCAGTGAGGCGTGCGACGGTCTCGGGGATGTTGCGCTCCAGGCCTCCCACGGCAGCAATTGCAGCCATCTTTGCAAGGGCGAGAGGAGGTGCCAGCAGGCCGAGACAGTCGTAGGCTTTTGAGAGCTTGTTCTTGGGGGCGTCGGGGTCTGCGTTGGGATCTTTGCCCATGCATCCGTGGGGCGGGCCGGGGTTGGCGTTCTCGAGCAAGAGCCAGCTTCCCTTTGGCTGAGTTGGCTGGGTTGGGAGTTCCCTGTGGGCGTAGTGAGAGGCCTCAGACCTGCCCGAGGAGAATCCGATGCTGTAGATAGCGGTGTTGGTGTCGCTGATGGCGCGCAGCGCCTCGTCGAGCTTCAGATGGCTGCCGCGGTCGCCGGTTTCACTGATGAGCAGAATGGCGCGGCGATACTGCGTTGGCTGCTTGCGTAGCAGGTCCAGCGAAAATCCCAGACTATCGAGAGTGGCGGCGCCGTTGTCTCCGCTATCGTCGTCGATCAGAGCCTTGATGGCTCGCTCGGCTACGCGGTTGTCTGAAGTGAAGTCCTGGACGAGGACCGGCGAGCTGTCGTAGCCGACGATGGCAACCTTGTGCGGCACGCCGCCAACGACGGATTCGATCATAGGAGCGAGCGCGGCGTATTTGTCGAGTTCGCGTGCGCCGGCACCTCCGCCTTCGATGTCGACGACCAGGGCGAGTGGTTCGCCGCCCGTGTCCTGCTCGAGAGTTAGCTTTTGCGGGATGCCGTCGTCGGTGAGGACGAAGTCGTCGGCCTTGAGACTGAAGATGAGCTGTCCGGCCTTATTCCGAACGAGCGCGGGAACGAGAACGAGAGTCGATTGGCTGCTGAGGGTAGGAGTCTGCGAGGCGGGCTGCGCAGGCGTCTGCGAGAGCGTAGAAGGGGTGGCTGCGCATGTGAAGCAGCCTAGCGCGAGTACGACATGAAGCCTCAATGGCGGAGCCCTCCGGATCAGTCTAACCGCGCAGCTATCGCGCTGACTTAATCTCGGATGAGCGGAGGATGGGGCGTGCGACGGAGCTTACTGCGCGGGAGGAAGCATCAGGGACGATAGTCGCATCGATGTCCAGGGCTACTTGCTTATCAACGCGAAAGATGAAGGTGCTGGGGTCCTTGAGTCCCCACGCGACAAAGGGAACCATGAAGTGCGTGGCAAGCGCGACCGCCGCGGCCTGCGGGTGCAGGTTGACGGTGATCTGCATGGGATGATCCTGGCCATGGAGGTTCAGGACGCCGTCGACTGTGACCGGGCCTGCGGCGGCGAGATCGACCTTGCCAACGACGTGCGCGGGCTTGAAGGTGATGGTTGGGTACTGCGGAGTGTTGAGAACGACGCTGTTCATCCGATGGTCGCGAGCGGAGTCGCCGCTTTCGCCGCTGTTGGCGTCGATGACGATCTGGCCGTCGGCGTTGCCGGTGGCGGGATCGATGCGAAAGCTTCCACTCTTGAGCTTGAAGGTGCCGTGGACAGTGTGGACGGTGGTGTTCAGGGTCCAGTGGATGGATGTGGTTGCGGGGTCAAGGTTGATGTCTATGGGCACCACCGGCTTCTGCGCGAAGACGGTGGCGCTCAGAGTGAGCAGAACCACAAGGCAGGAAAACGCAGAAAGCCTGCGGAGGCGTACACGGTTGTGGTGACTGCAAATGGGGTTCATGCGTGGGCTCCTTTCGTAAGCAGGTTCCAGCCGAAACGTGGGCCGCGGCGAACGAGAACGGATGCCAGGCTCTTCTCGCCCATGTGGGCGTGCAGCAGATCGCGGAAGAAGATGGGCGTGGTCGCGAGTGCGCTCATGGCGCGAACCTGCAGCGCGGGCCAGCGGTCGAGCGTGAGCATGAGTTCGCCCATGGCATGGGGCAGCTTGCCGATCTCGTGATGTGCTCGGCGGTAGGGCGCAAGCGAGCCGGAGTGGATGGATTCCGCCAGCGCCAGGGCCTGGCGGAAGGAGATAGCAAGTCCTTCTCCGGTGATGGCGTCGGCCGAGCCTGAGGCGTCGCCGATGAGCGCTGCATAATCGCTAGCAACGCGGTGGAGTTTGCAGGAGGCGGTGACTGCGCCGCGCTGCTGCGAGACGACTTCGACGCCTGCGAGGCGGTTAGCAATCTCGGGAAAGTTGGCGAGGATGTTGGCGCGGTCGCAGCGCGAGTCGCGCGTAATGTAGACAACGCAGACGCAGTCAGGCGCGACCGGAGTGACGTAGAGCTGTCCGCCACGGCCCCAGTGCACTTCGACGAAATCGCTCCAGGGGGCGACTCGGTAATGAGTGCGGAAGCCGTAGCGAAGAGAGCGCGTGCGGGTGCGATCCAGGCCCGCCCATTTGCGGACGGAGGAGGCTTGTCCGTCGGCTCCGATGAGCCAGCGGAAGCGGAGGGGCTGGCCGTTGACGAGCGCTGTGCGGTGGGCATCGGACTCGGGGCCAAGGCCGGATGCGGATTTCTCGGCGGGAAGCTGGACGCGGCTGTTCCAGAGCAGGCGTGCACCAGCCTCTTCTGCGCGTGTTGCAAGCAACCCATGGAGGTGGGGGCGGCGGACTCCAATGCCTTCGCCGTGGGGGAAGTATGCATCGACGCGGTGGACGGAGTTCTCGAAGCGGATGCCGCGGAAGACTTGCCCATCGGACTCGGTGAGGGTCACGCCGAGCTGGGTGAGGGATTCTCGAGAGTCGGGCATCAAGCCTTCGCCACACGCTTTGTCGATGCCGGGCGAGCGCACCTCGACGACGGTGCAATCGATGCCCCGCTGGCGGAGGGCGATGGAGGCAGCAAGGCCGGCGGGGCCGCCTCCGACGATCAGGACTTCAGTTGTCAAGTGCGCGGGGGCCGTTTGGTTCTGCATTCGGGGAGATACCTCGGGGGATCGTGCAAGGATCTCTGGGTCGCTTTCTGTTGGACGGATGGATGGGTCGTTTAGAGACGGAAGGCACGCCGGCCTAGTTCGAGCGCGTCCGACCAGAAGGCCGAAGACGAATGGAGCGCGTCGACGACGGAGGTGATTGCTTCGACATAGGTGTCCAGTTGTTGCTCCTTCACCACCAGCGGCGGGGCTACCTTAAGCACCATGAAGTTGTTGCCGCAGATCTGGGAGAGTATCTGGTGATCATGGAAGAGGCGGCGGACGACCATCTGGCCAAACATGCCGGGGTGAATCGCCTTGAAGGCCTCAAATGCGAGCTTGAGGCGAAGCTGGCGGGGAGGCGTGAAGACGATGCCGTTCATCAGGCCAAGCCCACGCACTTCGCTAACCATCTCGTAGGGTTCGAGTGCCTTCTTGAGCCGGGGGCGCAGGTACTTGCCCATTTCGTCGGCGCGCTCGACCAGATGCTCGCGGTCGAGGACTTCGAGCGTGGCCAGGCCAGCGCGCATGGCAAGGCCGTTCTCGCTGTAAGTGGAAGTATGGATGATAGCGCGGCGGAGCGAGCCGTAGACCGCGTCGTAGACGTCTTCCGTCATCAGCACCGCAGCCACGGGGATAAGGCCGCCCGAGAGCGCCTTGGCGAGCACGATCATGTCCGGGGAGACGCCATAGTATTGCGCCGCGACGAAACGGCCCGTGCGTCCAATGCCGGTCTGCACCTCGTCAAGCACGAAGAGCGCACCATGTTTGCGGCAGAGGGCCTGGACGTCGGCGAGGTATCCGGGGTTGGGAAGGACCATTCCGGCCTCGCCCTGAACCGGCTCGAGGACGACGGCGCCGATGCGTTCTTTGACGAGGACCTGGGCGAGTGCAGCCAAATCGTTGAAGGGAACCTCGAAGGTCTGCGCGAGCATCGGGCCGAAGCCCTCGCGCCAGAACTCGCTGCCCATCAGCGACAGCGCACCGCAGGTAAGTCCGTGGAAGGCGCCGCGTGCGTAGACGACGCCGTTGCGGCGGGTACAGGCTCGGGCGAACTTGATCACGGCCTCGATGCCTTCACTGCCGGAGCTACAGAAAAAAGTCTTGGTCAGACGGTGCCCGGTGCGCTCCGTGAGTTGCTGGGCGAGCAGGCCCGCGGTGTCGGCGACGTGACTCTGCAGCATAGCCGGACCGGACAGGTCGAGTTCGCGCTTGAGCGCGGCGATGATGTCGGGATGGTTGTGGCCGGTGTTGTGGACGCAGTAGCCGGATAGAAAATCGAGGAAGATGCGGCCGTCTTCAGCGTGAAGCTCGGTGCCGGAGCAGCGGCGGTAGCGGACGTTCATGCCCAGGAGGTCGAGCAGCCGCACCCACTCCGGGTTGACGTAGTCGGCATAGGCGGATGTCGCGATCGCCGAGGGCTCGGGGGTGTTGACGGTGATTTGGTCGGGCTTGTCGAGAAGCTGGATCATCGGGGCCTCGGGGACAATCGGGTTAGCGAGTCTTAGACACGTAAGACTCATAGGTGTTAGCGTAGTTCTTAAAGCCATAAGAGTCAAAGGACGAAAGATGCTAGACTCGCACATCTGGGGCCTGAGGAGTCTGAAATATGCCTTTCCAAAATAGAGCGAACCTGCCCACGGGTGCCGAAATGCGCATCTTAAACGCTGTGTGGCATTTGGGTTCGGCGACCGTGGATGAGATCGTGAACTCATTTCCCGAGGGTCATCGGCCGAACTACAAGACGACCCAGGCTTTTTTGCGAATAATGGAGAACAAGGGCTTTGTCCGGCATACGGCGCGTGGGCGTGTATTTGTATTTGAGCCGATGGTGAAGAAGGATGAGGTGGACCAGCGATCGGTCGAGGTGCTGCTGGCGCAGAACTTCGGCGGGTCGGCGACCGGGCTGTTTGTGAACCTGCTGGAGTCGGATGCGGTGCCGGCGGCGGACATTGCTGCCCTGGAAAAAATGATTCGCGAATACAAGAAGAGGAAGAAAAGCGCGGCGACCGAAGGCTGAAAGGCGGAAGAATGGATCCGGGCGTGGGAATGCAAGTTGCATCTGGACTGGTGAATTTTCTTCTGAAGACCACGCTGGAGTGGTTGATCTGCCTGCTGCTTGTTAGGATCGCCGGGTCGTCAAGGAGCCGTTTCAACCTTTGGCTGACCATGCTTCTCGGGTTTTTGGCGCAATGGATATGGATGTGGGCGGGAGTGGTCCGCGCGGTGTTCCCTGCTGGCGCTCGCATTGGCGCTGGCCTCGTGGAGGGCGCGGCCGCCGCCGGCGGGAAGCGCATCACACTCGCGGGTTCGATGGCAGGAACCCTCGCGCGGGTGGTAGCTGGGCTGCTGCTCTGCTATGTTGCGGTGGTTGCGTGGCGAATGACGGGAATGCTCGCAGCGCGTGTACGACTGGCGCGAGCGATGCGTCACAAGGGCGCGCCCGATGAGCGGATCGCCAGGGCGTTTCAGGAGTCCCTGGAGCAGACGGCGGCTAGGGGATGTGAGTTGTGGGTGCTGCCTGGGCTGGCATCGCCGGCGACGCTGGGATGGTGGCGGCCGCGGGTGATCGTTCCGCCGGCATGCTTGACGCAGGACCAGGCCGAGTTGAAGGCGGTCTTCTGGCATGAGTTGAAGCATGTCGAGCGCAGGGATGCTCTGTGGAATGCGATGGTCCGGGCGTGTCGCAACCTGCTGTGGTTCCACCCCTGCGTCCACCATGCGGTTGCCGCATTGAATGCCCAGCGGGAGCTTGCGTGCGATGCGGCCGTAGTGCGCGAACACCCGCACAGCCGGGATGTCTATGCAACCTGCCTGGTGCGGTTCGCGCGAATGGTCGATCTGGCGCCAGAGTCCGTGATTCCAACGATCGAAATGGCTTCGAGTGCCGTACTTCTCACGACCCGGGTGCGATCGATCCTAAGCGATACGCCGAAGTCGAGCCGCATGTCGCGGGCTTGGCGGGTCGCGGCGAATATGCTCCTGATCGGCTTGATGGCGGCGACCGTTCCCGGGCTGAATATCCTCTTCGCCACCGAGCAGCAGCAAAGCCCTGCGGCGCAGCTTCCGATTGCAGGCGATGGCCAGGCTCTGGGGAAGAGACGGATGTTGAGGTCTGTAAATCCGAGGACGCAGAGCGTCGCGTCTCTCCGGACACCCGAGGTAGAAGACGCTCAGGGATTAGCTTTCGCAGCGCTGCGGCATGATGAGGGCCTTGCGGCAGAGCACAGGGCTGCGATGGACATCTTGACGGAATCCACCGGGATGGATGCGCCAGCCGCCGGCGGCGACGCTCGCGCGGCATTGAGCGGCGAGGCTCCGGAGCATGCGTCGCGGGTCCGGACGCCTCCGTCGTGGACGTCGGTGGCGGTGGACGCGGCGGTGCGAATGGGACCGATGGCCGGCGAGCATGACGACCGGCATTGACGCTTACAGCCTGATGCATAAAGTTCGCTTCGCGATAGTCCGATAAGGACATGGTGAGCCGCGGTCGCGCGCGCATCTTTGTACAGGCCGCTGGGTCCAGCACTCCGCTGGATACGCGCTCAGAGGATGTTTCTGATGGGTCTCCGAAAGCCGGGCCTTAAGTCGAAGATCGCCGTCGGATTTGGATCGCTGCTCGCGATCATCGCGGTGATGGGCCTGATTGGTTACCGGTCGGCGGCGAACAACGAAAAGCTGGCGCAGAAGATGCGCCTCGACTCCACAATGAAGGATGAAGCGCGCTCGATGCAAAATGCCTTCTTACTCGAGAGAATTGGCACGCGCGATGTGCTTATGGGCAGAGACAAGGAGTCCACGCATTGGTTTGAACACGGCGAGGCCGACTTCCGCGAAGCGATGGATCAGTTGAAGTCAATGATTTCCGCTGATAACGAGCGCGACCTGTTTGCAGGGGTCGAACTTGCCGCTTCCAGCTATGCTCGGCGCAACGAGCAGGTCGTGGCCTTATACCGGGCCGGGGATGCAAAGAGCGCAATCGAGATGTTCGAGGCTCCTGAAGCGCTAGTTGTAGCGAACGACATGACAGGTACCTTGAACGCCCTTATGGCAGAGTTTGAGCGTGAGCGGCATGACGCACTGCTACGGCAAGTCCTCTCCAATAGCAGATCCAAGAGCTTGATGATTCTTCTCGCCATGGCTGGCATGGTGATCGGATCAGGGATCGCGATCGTGATCGCGAGGTCCATCGTGAATTCGATTCAGCGGATGTCGGCCATGATCGAGAACGTCTCCTCCAACAACCTGATGGTGGCTGACATGGAGGTAAAGAGCAGCGATGCGATGGGCAAGGCCGCGCGTGGATTAAACAAAATGAAGAACAGCCTGTGTGACTTGATTCTTTCCATCGCATCGACCGCGGAGGAGGTTTCAATCTCAAGCCGCGAGATCTCCACGACTGCGTCGCAAGCCGCATGCAGGGCAGAAAACCAGAAGGAGCAAGTGCAGCAGATTGCCACGACGATGCAGGAGATGGCCGCAACCGTCCGCGAGGTCTCTCATCATGCCAATGCGGCGGCGAATTCCGCCGAGAACGCCGCGAACAGTGCTCGTGACGGCGGAAGAATTGTGGAGGATGTGCTCGAGCGCATGCGCGGGATTGCGCAGTCAGCAAGTGAATCGGCAGCGCACATCGAGCATCTGGGGGCGCGTTCCGATGAGATCGGGAGGATCGTGGGAGTGATCGATGAGATCGCCGACCAGACCAACCTGCTGGCGTTGAACGCAGCGATTGAAGCGGCGCGCGCAGGCGAACAGGGCCGGGGCTTCGCCGTGGTCGCCGGCGAAGTGCGCAGGCTGGCGGAGCGGACGACGGCCGCGACCAGGGAAATCGCGACGGTAATTCAAAAGGTGCAATCCGTGACCGCGGAGGCGGTGCGCCAGATGCGCTCTGGCACCGCGGCGGTGGAGCTTGGTGTGAAGGTCGCGGGAAAAGCGGGAGACTCGATCCAGAGGATCATCCGCGAGGCGGACAATGTCGGAACCATGGTGGCCCAGATCGCCTCCGCCGCGACACAACAAGCAACCGCTACTGAAGAGGTGACCGGCAGCATGAGCCAAATCAGCGAGCTTGCGTGTGAATCAGCCGAGGGCTCGCAGCTATCGGCTCGCGCCTGTGGGCAACTGTTCGACCTGGCGCTCGGCCTCCAAAACATGGTGGATCGATTTGAAGTGGGGCAGCGAGGAATTTAAGACGGGCTGCATCCAGCGGTGGCGGTGACTTGGGGACATGCAGCGTGAGAGCACCTGTGATCTTGGCTCCCTGGCGACAGCGAGAAGCACATTCCTCCACACACTGATGGATGACGGCCACCATAGCTCGCGTCGCGAATGCGCTCAGCGGCCGTGGGAGGGATCTGGCGAAGCGGAGACACTCAGGTCGAGTTGGTACTGCGTGAGGCCGGGCGCATAGCAGTTGCCGTCGCGGTTGTAGGTCGCGCCGCAAGCCTGTGTGATGGATTTGCGCCGCGGGGATTGCGCATACTGCCATGCGGTTGCATCGAGGGTTCCGCTCAAGTCCGGTGCGGGCGGCTGGGCTGATAGGACGACACATCCGGGCGCGGGCGGGCAGGCGTCCTGCGCGACCCAGAAAGCGATTTCGTGGAGGTGTCCGGCAGAGACGCGCGCGCGGATGTCTTGAATCGTCGTGATGCTGGCAGCCTTGCCGTAGGGCCCCTTGCCGTCCGGAACGGGTTGGCCGCTGGCGTAAACGCCGGGGCGGTAGGCAGAGCGAGCGACGGCCTCAGTCCATGCGAGGAGGTAATCGGCCTGCTCGGGGAGCATGCGTCCGCCTTCCTCCTGGTCGAGAAAGAGGATGGTGCGCGGCGGAAAGCCTTCGTGATGCGCGGCGGCAACCGTCGTGGCAGCGTCCTCGCGGCCAAGCCCGGCGGGGGACTTGCCGGACTTTTGCGATGAGAGGATCTCCTTATCGAGGCGGCCATTGGCGACGACCAGAAACCCAAAGCCGTTGCGCAACAGGATCGCGCGCTTGCCAACCCACGGGTTGTGATCCGCGCCGGGCGGGTTGGTCAGCCAGAAACCGGTAAAGGAAAACTGTTTGCGCAGGGAGGGAAGCAAAGCGTCGCCGGGATAATCGTTAGCGTCGAATCCGACGTAGTTTCGGACCCCTGGCGCTAATGTCTTCGCCGGCTTTGTCTGCTGCGCATGGGCCATGGCGGCGAGGGCGAGCGCGGCAAGAGTCAGCTTCAAGAGGCGCATGGCAAATTCGGTTCGTACGAAAGCGATTATAGATACTCCGCTGCTGCAAAGATTTGACGAGCTGTGCTACCTTGCTTGCCATACGAGTCGAATCAGGAGGAAGGCGATGAGCGAGACTGTGCAGTTGCAAGAGGTAGATCCCCGGTATCCAGTGGGCAAGTTCAACCAGCCCCAGACGGTCACGCCGCATGAACGCATGGCTGCGATTGCCGCGCTGGCCGAGATGCCAGCCAAGTTGAGGGAGGCCGTCGACGGGCTCGATCGGGTGCAGATGGACACGCCATACCGCGAAGGTGGCTGGACCGTGCGGCAGCTGGTGCATCACATCGCCGACAGCCACATGAATGCGTTTACGCGGGTGCGGCTGGCGCTGACCGAGGACTGGCCCACGATCACGGCGTACGACGAGAAGGCGTGGGCGATGCTCGCCGATTCTACGGCGGCGCCTGTTCGATGGTCGGTTGCACTGCTCGAGAATGTCCACGCGCGATGGGTGATGCTTCTGGAGTCCCTTTCAGATGAGCAATGGCAGCGCGGCTTCCGGCATCCGGAGCGTGGTCGGAGCACACTGGAGACGGCTACCCTGCTGTACGCGTGGCACTCGCTGCACCATGTTGCGCACATTACGCGACTGCGCGAGAGGAAAGGCTGGTGATGGAGGAAGCGAGGCTGGCGGAATCCGCCGCGGACATTGCGCGCTGCTTTCCCGTGATGGCGCATCTGCGGCCGTCTGTCGTGTCCGCGGAGTTTGTTGGACGCGTGGAGGCGCAGCAGGCGCAGGGCTATCGCCTGGCCTACATGGAGGACGAAGGCACGGTCGTTGCGGTAGCAGGATTTCGCGTGATGGAGGTGCTCGCGACCGGGCGAACGCTGTATGTCGACGATCTGGTGACGGATGAGTCGCGGCGTTCGCACGGCTACGGCAAGACGATGCTGGACTGGCTACAGAAATACGCGCGCGCGGCTGGATGCGAGACGTTCAGTCTGGACTCGGGGACACACCGGCAAGAAGCTCATGCGTTTTATTTTCGCGAGCGAATGCGGGTGACCAGCTTTCATTTTACGAAGAAGCTCAGGTAAGCCGCCCATCAGTTGGCGGAGGGATGCTCGATGTGGTCGAGTACCATGACGTCGACCGGCCCCCTCCGTGGCATTAGTTCGAGGCCGAGCTGTTCCGTCAATGCTTCCAGAAACGTTGGCCCCGATGCACCCGAATTTGTCGGCGCACCGGACGGCGACTCAGGCACAAACTCCATCACGAGGTCGTACGTCCCGCTCAGTCCGGTCTGATCCAGCTCGGGGCGATCTACATTCGACACCGGTCCCGTGAGCCCGGCTGCAAACGTTCCCATGGTGACATCGCGAGCGCCTAAACTCAGATGCCCGGGCGTGTTTGCCGGCATGCCCATGACACCTCCACACGTAGCTGGAAATCCGCCGAGAACCGTTGGCATGGGCCCCGGTGCCGTGCCGGGTGCCGGCATGGGCGGAGGTATGGTCGAGCACGAGGTGTCGTCCGAGGGATGCGGCCGAAGCTGCGGCCCGGTCTCCGGCACAATATCTCATCCTCTGCTCCTGATTCTCAGCTTCCACCTCGCGCAGAGACCGACGGCGCAGGGGGCTGGACCACAGTAGGTGGATTCCCTGGTTCAAGGATGGAAGTGACTAGATCAAGGACGGCTTCCATGCGGTCCAGACCCCACGGAATGGTGAGGCGCCAGGCTTGGGCATGTTGGAAGACGCGCGCACACTGCTCGAACACACGGGACTGTTGCCCTGACAGTTCCGGGACGTAACTGACGTAGGTCATGTCCATCAGGGCTGCGATCGCATCGAGCAGAGGGAGCGGCTGCAGCGACGGCTCCGCATTCGGATCGGGATCTTTGCTAAGCAGCACCACACGCCCGAGGCGGCGCCGCTCGGATCCCGTGTCGGGCAGGAAGACTCGGAATTTGTCGTCCGTGCTGAAGACGCGATTTTTCTCAGCGGGCGTCTCGCCCAGATATTGCAGGCTCTCATTCCATAGCTTCAACCAGTCCGCCACAGGCACGACCCGCATGACATCAGAATCAGAATCGGATTGCAGGAGGCAGATGTCGTCGGACACGATGCGATGCCCGCGACGCTGGAGGCAGGCGGCCAGCGTGGATTTTCCTGCGCCTGAGTCGCCAAGGAACGCGGTTACGACACCCCCGCACTCGACCGCGCTTGCGTGTAGGGGCAGCAGGCCGTTTTGATGGCACAGGACGCCAAACACCGAGCCCAGCAGAAAGGTAGAGACGTTGGCAGCCGGAGCTCCCGGCGCGATCTCTAAACGCACTTCGCTCCCATGGCCGACGTAGTATCGCGCCGCATTCGGTATGTCGAGCAGGTATTCGGTGGGGGCGACCTGGCAATATTCATCGTAGGGAGTGGCACCGTCGAGGTCGCGGGGTACTCGCCCGAGGCTGATGGTGACATGCCTCTCGCCGGAGCCCCTCGATGTGCGCAACTCAGGAATGTCGATCTCGGATTCGAAGCGAAACGGTCCCAGAAAGAAGACGTAGGGATGGGTGCGGCATTCGATGGTGGAGTCGCTGGTTGGCACTGGACGCGAGTTTCCTCACCTGAATCCTAAATCAGCAGAGCGGCGACCTGATAGAGAGAGGGCGGGTGAATCGGGGGATATGAGTGTCGGCGGTGTTACATCGCAAAAAAAACGGAATGCCAAGCACGCGGCATTCCGTCTGGGTTACTTCCGGAAGATGGGACGCTTAGGCCGCCGCGCGCCGGCGGAACAGCATGCCCGCTGCGCCGAGCAGACCGGTGCCGAGGAGCAGAAGACTGCTGGGCTCCGGTGTCGCAGCAGTTGTAGTGGTCGCACCGGTTGTAGTGTAGGTTGTGTTATTTATGGTGAACTTTGTCACGTCCGCTTCCTGGGTAACGGTAATAGGGGTAAACCCCGACGGCCCATCGACATCGAGACTGATATCACTGATCGCGACGCCGCCTGCCTGAGTCAGGAACTGCGCCCATGTCTCTGGGACAGTATTGGTGACTCCGCCAAACCCGGCCGAAACAACGTATAAAGTGGATCCAAGTCCGCCGGCGAGATTTCCAGTGCTTCCGAACGCTCCAGCATTGGGGTCGGCGACAGTCGACCCATTGGTCCCCCAATACAAGTAAACCGGATTGAAATCGGCAGTCGTGTCGAAGAGGGTGAACCGCGGTGCCTGAGGATTGCCGCCACCGAACGGTCCACTGAGCCACTGATAGTTAGCACTCAAATTGGTTAGAGCGCCCGGCGTCAACAAACCTGTAATAAATACTTGCAAGCCACCGAACCCCACGCCCGCGGGATCCGCAACGATCTGGAACGCTGAAGGTTGGCCACCTGGACCGGGAGTCACAACACTGGCATCTCCATAAGGGCTGAACGTGTCAGCAAAAACTGGGGTTGAAGGTATAGCAAGGAGCAACACGGTGCAAAGCATCCTCATCTTTGTCATTATGCTTACCTTTTCTTTACTGGAATTCGACCGAACCCACCTTTTGATGCAGTTTTGGACTAACAGGATGGTTCTTCGGTTCGGCTCCAAACGTTTTAAAACATGGGCTCTCCAATAATGCAATTGGAAGATCAAGTAGAAGGTCGTCGAATCAATAAATTACAGGATTCCCATTAAAATGTGCGCATTATTTTCCACAAATTAGATCGTTTGTGACCACTCTCTCGATGTCTGCGATCGGACGAAACACGATCGACTGCGCCGAAATCTAAGTCGGGACATTGTGGCCCCGACGGACATTCCTGGGCCTTGGGGTGGCAATGATTCACCCGCGGAATCCGTGCTCATTGTGGGTCGCTGGCCATGCACTGAATCTTAAGTCAGCGGAGCGGCCACTTGATCGGCGGAGAAAGTGGGGGAGCAGGGGGATCGCTGATCCTCTGCGATGGAGG
>OCZT010003936.1_pt1 | contig 15116 bp, 7 predicted proteins | sample 1539031 | NCBI WGS metagenome assembly OCZT01 (sample SAMEA3539308, study PRJEB22396) | soil metagenome | biome: tundra; feature: field; material: soil | place: USA | collected 2010-05 | depth 0.15 m
CACTTTTTCGGGAATCATCCCCCCATTTCACCCAGTTTTTTCCTTGCTCTCAACCTTTTTACCCATTACCAACGTCGAAGAAGCTAATCATGTTTAACCAGTTGCCCCTTCGTTCAGGTTTTGTCGTATTGTCATTGATGCTGGCGATTGCCACCACGGAGACAGTCGCACAAACCAATTTACCGTCCACGCGGGAAATTGCTGCCGGCCCGTATCAGCCGACGTGGGAATCGCTGGCCGCGCAGTATCAATGCCCGGAGTGGTTTCGCGATGCGAAGTTCGGCATCTGGGCGGTCTATGGTCCGCAATGCCAGGCCGAGGACGGCGACTGGTATGCGCGCGGCATGTATCTGCAAGGCAGCCGGCAAAATAAATTTCATGTCGAGCATTATGGCCCGCCATCGAAGTTTGGGTTCAAGGATGTCATCCAGGAATGGAAGGCGGAAAATTTTCAGCCCGATGAATTGCTCGCCTTCTATAAAAAATCAGGCGCTAAATATTTTCTGGCGATGGCCAACCATCACGACAACTTTGACCTGTATGCTTCAAAATTTCAGCCGTGGAACTCCGTCGCCATCGGTCCAAAGAAAGACATCATCGGGATGTTTGCAAAGGCGGCGAAAAAAAATGGACTGTGTTTCGGCGTGAGCGTTCATGCGTCACATGCTTGGACGTGGTATGAACCGGCGCAAGGTGCGGACAAAACCGGGCCGCTCGCGGATGTTCCTTACGATGGCAAGCTCGCGAAGGCGGATGGCAGAGGTTTCTGGTGGGACGGACTTGATCCGCAAGACCTCTACGCGCAGAACCACGCACTCGGCAATCAAAAGGGCTGGGACTGGTGGGACTGGGATCCGGCCAAGGGCGCAACCGTTCCCGATGCGGCCTACATGAAAAAGTTTTTTCTCCGCACGAAGCAGCTTTGGGACGATTACCAGCCGGACATGGTTTATTTTGACGACACAATTTTACCGCTGCATGGTGTGACGGATGAAATCGGACTGGGTCTGGCGGCGCATTTTTACAATTCCAGCATCAAGCTGCACGGCCAAAACGAGGCCGTGATGAATGGAAAATTTCTTGATCCGCTGCAACGCAGGGCTTTGGTCTATGACATCGAGCGCGGCAAGGCCAATGGCATTTTGCCCGAACCGTGGCAGACGGACACCTGCTTGGGTGACTGGCATTACGACCGCGCTATTTTTGAAAATCACAAATACAAAACCGCCGCGACGGTCATTCCGATGCTCGCTGACATCGTCAGCAAAAATGGCAATTTGATGTTGAGTGTGCCGGTGCGCGGCGATGGCACGATTGACAGCGATGAGAAAAAAATTGTCGGCGACATCGGCGCGTGGTTGAAAATCAACGGCGAAGCGATTTACGCGACGCGGCCATGGAAAATGTTCGGCGAAGGGCCGTCCACTCAGTCGGCAGAGAAAGGCCAGTTTGACGGCCAGCGTGACGCGAGCGCGAAAACGTTCACGCCGGCGGACATCCGTTTCACGCAGTCGAAGGATGGCAAGACGTTTTACACGATCGTGCTGGCATTTCCGACGGATGGAAAGGTGACCATCAAGGCACTCGCGGAAAATTCAGCGTTGTGGCAGAATTCAATCGGCAGCGTCAAGATGCTTGGCGTTCGCGGCAAATTGAAATTCACCCGTGACGCATCTGGATTGCATGTGAAGCTGCCTAAAGAGAAACCCTGTAATTTTGCCTTTGTTTTGAAAATTACTTGCTGACCATCATGCGCCGCGTTTTTTTTATCATTTTGGGTTCGATTATTCTGGCGCCCAGACTTATTTCAGCTCCAACAGATTCCTCGCCGCAGGCGAATGCTGACAATCGGCCATCTTCGGAACATTTAGACTCGGTTCATCAACGTGGCTCCACAGATTTCAGCGACATGGGTTCGTGGATCTGGGAAACGAACACTTATGACCGGCAGACTGTCCGATTTTGGAAGCCGTTTGAAATCCCGGCGGGCAAGACGATTCAACGGTCACGGTTGCGTGTCACGGGGGACAATGTATACACGTTGTATCTCGACGGGCGGGAAATCGGGCGCGACGCGGAGTGGCGACATCTCTACGAATACGACATCACTCCGCTGTTAAAGCCGGGCCGTCATGTGCTGGCGCTGGAGGTTTACAACAGCTTCAACGAAGCAGGGATGGTCCTCGGTTTGCGGATCGGGCTGGATGACGGAGAAAATATTGAGGTCAAGTCGGATGCGAGTTGGTTGATTGTTCCAGAGGGGATCAAAGGTTGGGTGGAACTGACGCAATCGGGGGAAGGCTGGCATGGCGCAAGGATTCTGGTTCCGTTCGGTTCAAACCCGTGGGGTAAACTGGACACCATCGAATTGGTGCCGCCGTTGCAGCCTTTTATCATGCCGTTCTGGCAGCGAGCCTGGTTTCAAGTTTCGCTCCTGATTCTTTGCGCGGCCACTAGTGTGGTCAGTATCTGGCTGATGATGCAGTTGATGGTTCACAAGAACGAGAAAAAGCTGCTGCTGCGTGAGCGCGGGCGCATTGCGCGTGACATCCATGATGACTTGGGCCTCCGGGTGACGCAGCTCGTCCTGGAGGGCGAGGTTGCGCAACGTGAGTCGTCCAATGGCCCCGAGGCGCGGGCCCATTTTGAAAAGATGTGTGAGGAAGCGCGTGAGGCGTTGCGCGCGATGGACGAGGTGCTGTGGGCCATCAACCCGCGCCGCGACACCTTGCGTGAATTTGTCACTTTCGTTTGCGGCTATGCACGGACATACTTAAATAACACACCCATCCAGTGCAATTTAGATGTGGACTCGGAAATCTCTTCAGAAACATTCGAGCTGCCAGTGCGGCGGAATTTGTTGCTCGCCGTAAAAGAGGCATTGAATAACGCGGTGAAATATTCAAACGCCACTGAATTGCTGCTGAAAATCCGCTGGCAAAACAAAAGGCTGGTGCTGACCGTCCAAGACAATGGCCTTGGGTTTGACCCCGCGTCAGCGAACATGTCCCGCAATGGTTTGACGAATATGGCGGACCGGATGCATGAAATCCGCGGAAAATTTCTTTTGACCAGCTCGCCAGGAAAAGGTTGCCGCGTTGAATTCAGCACACGCTTGGTTCACCCGCAGTCGCGATTTACCTGGCTGCACTGGCGCTCAATCACTGGAAGGAAACTGCCGAAACAAATTGTGCAGCACAAAACCGTTGATCATCCTGTGAATCCCAAGCCCAATTGATATGACCAAAATCTCCAAAGGCGACGTGCATGCCAATTTTTCTGCAAAATCTCCGCTGAAGGTTGCGCTGGTGGAAGATCAACCAAAAGTGCGCGAGAACTGGTCACGGTTGCTGAATTCATTTTCCGACCTCACCTGCATCTGCACTTGCAAAACTGGCGAGGAAGCTTTGGTGGTCATACCCGAAGTCGCTCCTGACGTGGTTCTCATGGATATTTTTCTCCCACGCATGTCGGGGATTGAATGCACATCCCGGCTCAAAGCACTGCTGCCAAAAACACAAATTATTATCCTCACGGCCATGGACGACGAGGAGTTGGTTTTCATGGCGCTTGAAGCCGGTGCGGACGGCTATCTATTAAAGCGAACCAAGCCGGAAGATTTGCGCGCGGCGTTGCTGGATGTGCTCGGCGGCGGAGCACCGATGACGAGCGAAATTGCCCGGCGTGTGATCGAGGCGTTCAGGGGCAAGGGCAAGACTGGGGACGAATCGTTGCGCTTGTCGTTGCGCGAGGAGCAAATCCTCGTGCTTTTGACGAAGGGGTGTTCCAACAAAATGATCGCGGACCGGCTGGAAATCAGCGTGGGCACAGTTGGTCATCACATGAAGCATGTCTTCAAAAAAATGCATGTCAGTTCCCGCACCGAGGCCGTAGTTCGCTACCTGGCTTCAAAAAATTCGAAGTCAGTTTGACGTTTTACTTCGGGTTAATGCATCTCCTATTTAGGGGATGGGGCAACTGGTATTTCTGGGTATTGCAACACTTCTGTTTCTAATCGATTATATCTCATAGTCAATTTCTCAAGCAGAGCACTGCCTCGTCGGCACTTCAGTCGGCAAACGCGTGCTCAAATTTGATAAAACTATGAAACCCAAAATTACAACTCAAATATCGCCTATGAAATCCATCCTAGCATTGATCCGCTGCTCTGGTCTTCTGACGCTCGTGTTTCTGGCCACCGGCCAGATGGCGCAGGCTCAAACTCCTTTGCTGCAATTGAAGGCGGCCAATTACAATCCAAACACCGGCCTTTGGACTGCCACGGTCGGCGCCAACGCGCAGGCAACGGGCGTGTTTCCTGCTTTGGCCAACAGTGTGAGCCCGAACGGTTCCCCGGCGGTGGTCTTTAATGGGGCGAACCCACTACAACTCGCAACGGCTATCGCTGCCAGCGGCGGCTACACTGCCATTGCTTATATCAAGCCTTCCACGACTTCGGGAACGCTTGCCCTGTTCGGAGGCGCTGCCGGGGCTTTTGAGTATCGCATTTCCAGCGGCAAACAGGATGCCCTGCGGCAGCAGCAGGCGGATCTTGGTGCGGGAACCACCGTCCTTTCCACCTCGGCTTTCAGTCTGGTCACCGTCACCGTGACCAATTCTGGGGCGGGTGCCTATCGCCTCAATGGAGCTGCCGACGGAGCCAACGCAGCCACTACGTTCACTGCGGCCATCAATGCGATTGGCGCAAGAGCCGCTGGTGGCGGCGAAAATTTCAACGGGTCTGTCTGTGAGATTGATATTTATGACTATGTGCTGACTCTCACGGAAATTACCAATGTCGAGACAGCATTGACGGCTGAGTATGTCACCGCCCTCCCTCCGAGCGCACCAGCGGTGTTGACGGATACCTTCGCCAATCCCAGTGTGGCCACGGTTGGCGGCAACGATACCTTGTCGGCCGCATTCATGGGAACCTTGCCGATCAGCTACCAATGGCAGGCCAGCCCCAATGCGAACGGCAGCGGGGCGACAACCATTACGGGAGCAACCAATCTCACGCTGGTACTTACAAATCTTCAGTTGGCCGACTCCGGCAAATATTACAGCCTTCGGGCAACGAACACGGTTGCGCCTTATGTCACCAACAGCACCTGGCTGCAATTGAACGTGCAGGCATTGACTCCTATGGTTCAATTCATCGCCACCAATTACGACGGCAGCAGTGTGTGGGCTGATTCCAGCGGCAATGGCAACAACGCCACCTATTCAGGCGGAACAGCGCCCGCCTTGGTTTCATTTGTCACACCAAACGGTGGCTCGGCGGTGAATATTCCCACCGGTGGCGGTCGCTTTACGCTCTCGTCGAGTCTGGCTGTATCAACTGCGACTGGCAGCGGTTACACTGCGGTTGCATATTTCCAGCCTACCGCTACTAATGGCTCGTCGCGGTTTGGCCTGACCGGGGGAACTACTGGAACGTTGGAATACAATTATTACCAAGGTCATCAAAATTACCTGAGTGAGTTCGTTGGCGGTGGTGGTGCGGGAACGGCGTTCATTCCCACTAATAACTTTGTTTTGAGTGATGTGGCGGTTGATGCCAATGCTGGCACATTCCGTTTGAATGGCGCGTCTGATGGTGCCGTGGCGGGTTCGACGTTTACCGGACCGATTACGCGGATTGGCAACAATCAAGGCACTGGCGATGGCTTTATCGGGAACATCGCAGAAATAGACATTTACAGCGGTGCGTTGACTTTCGCGCAAATCACCAACATCGAAGCGCAGTTAAACGCAAAATATGTTACCGCCAATAACATCGTCATCGGTGCGGTCACGGTATCACCGACCAATGTGACTTATGCCGGTAACTCAGTCACGCTCGCCGCGTCAGTCATTGGCGGAACCGGCACGACGACCTATCGCTGGCAGACAGATAACGCGAGCGGCGGAGCCAGTTTCTCTAACATCGGTGGAGCAACTTCAACCAACTATGTGTTGAACACGACCGGCCTGTTGGGAACTTATCAATATTGGTTGATTGGGACACCGTTTGGCGGTAGCTCCGTCACCAGCGCACCAGCGACCTTGACGGTGAATGCCGCAAGCGCACCGGTGGTCGTAGTGGATACCACAATCAATCCGAATCCGGCCACGGTTAACGGCAACGCCAGCTTGTCGGCGGTGTTCGCAGGTAACTTGCCGATCAGCTATCAATGGCAAGTCAGCGCTAATGCCAGCGGCATCCCGGCCACGAGCATTGCGGGAGCAACCAACGCCACTTATACCTTGAGCAACCTGCAATTGAGTGACTCGGGTAAATATTACAGCCTGCGCGCATCGAATTCGATTGCGCCGAATGTGGCCAACAGCACCTGGGTGCAGTTGACGGTGCAGCCGTTGACGGCCATGGTGCAACTCATCGGCATGAATTATGATCCGAATGTCGGTGTGTGGACCGACTCCAGCGGCAACGGCAACAATGCCACTTACTCCGGGGCAACAACGCCGACACTTACTGCGCTGACTACGCCGAACGGGACGCCGGCGGTGAACGTAACTTCGGGCAGTGGCAGTTTTCTTCTCGCGTCGTCATTGGATCCGAGCATCGGCTACACGGTATTTGCGTATGTCAAGCCTTCCAGCACTATAGGTCGGCACGCTATCACGGGTGGATCGTATGGCTCTGGTTATGCGTTGGAGTATGATATCGACAATGGTAATCAGGATTATTTGATCGAATATCAATCGGATGTCGGTCACGGTAATGCGACCATTTCCACAACGAATTTCAGCCTGATTGATTTAGCCGTCAATTCTTCCGGTGCAAGTTTCCACTTGAATGGCACGTCCGACGGCAGCGTATCCGGGGCTACGTTTAGCCAACCCATTACCCGTATTGGTAACAATACCGGCGGTGGTGATGGATATGTCGGACAAATTGCTGAAATTGATATTTACACCGGTGTGCTGAGTTCCATTCAAATCAGTAACATCGAAGCTCAATTGACGGCAAAATATGTCACCGTGAGTGGTATCGTCATTGGCGCAGCGACCGTCAGTCCCACCAACAATACTTATGCCGGAAATCCCATCACTCTCAGTGCCACTGTTATCGGTGGAACCGGCACGACAACGTATCAATGGCAGACAGACAACGCCAGTGGCGGTGCCAGCTTCTCGAACATCGGCGGCGCGACCACCACGAACTATGTTTTGAACACCACCGGCTTAAATGGAACTTATCTCTATCAACTGATTGGAACTCCGTTTGGCGGCAGTTCAGTCACCAGCGCGCCTGTTAGCTTGACTGTGAATCCGGCGAGCGCGCCAGTTGTGGCAGTGGATACTACGGCCACTCCAAACCCGGCAACCGATGGTGGCAACGCGACCTTGACGGCTTCCTTCGTGGGCAACTTGCCGATCAGCTATCAGTGGCAAGTCAGTGCGAATGCGAACGGCATTCCGGCGACGAGCATTGCGGGGGCAACCAACAGCACGCTGGTGCTTACGAATCTGCACCTGAATGACTCCGGCAAGTATTACAGCTTGCGCGCGTCGAATTCGATTGCGCCCTATGTCGTCAACAGCACTTGGCTGCAATTGACGGTGCAACCATTGGCAGCAACGGTGCAACTGATGGTCACGAATTATGATCCAGTCAGCGGCGTGTGGACCAATTCCGCCGACATCAACAACAACGCCACATATTCAGGCGGAACAACTCCCACTTTGGAGTCCCCTGTGACACCGAACGGTTCCTCGGCGGTGAACATTACTGCTGGCGGCGGCAGCTTTGCCTTCGCCTCGTCTCTCGATCCCAGCAGTGGCTACACGGTGTTTGCCTATGTCAAGCCTTCGAATACTTCAGGCCGGCGTGCCATTACGGGTGGTTCATCACCCGGCGCTCTGGAATATGATATTTACAACGGCAACCAGGACTATCTGATTGAGTATACTGCGGACATTGGACATGGAACTGCGACGATACCGACATCTGGTTTCAGCATGATTAATCTGGCTGTAAATTCCACAGGGGCAGCCTTCAGGTTTAACGGCGCATCGGACAGCAACGTGGCGGGAGCAACTTTCAGTTCAGCCATCACACGTATCGGAAACAATGAAGGCGGCGGCGATGGATTTGTTGGCGAGATCGCCGAGGTTGACATCTACACGGGATTTTTGAGTCCAAGCCAGATCAGCAGCATCGAGGCACAGTTGACGGCCAAGTATGGAACCGTCGGTGTGGCCACCAACCCGACGAACATTACCTCCACCGTTTCGGGAAACGTGCTGACCTTGAGCTGGCCGGCAGATCACATTGGTTGGCGTTTGCAGACGCAGACGAATTCCTTGAGCACCGGATTAGGTTCGGGCTGGACGGACGTTGCTGGCTCCACAACGGTGAACAGTTTCAACGTGACCATCAATCCGGCGAACGGCACTGTTTTCTATCGCATGGTTTATCCGTGATGGTTAGTTGAAAATCATTCGGGGGGGGCGGCCATGGATCTGTGCGTGGCCGCCCTATTTTCTAAACTGGATTTTAGTTTCATGAAAAATATTGTTGGAGGTTCAAGCGAGTCTCGTTTGTTTCTGGCAAAGCGTTTTGGTTTCACGCTGATCGAGTTGCTGGTGGTCATTGCCATCATCGCCATTCTGGCGGCGATGCTATTGCCAGCACTTGCCAAAGCCAAACAGACTGCGTTGAAAGCCCAATGCGCCAGCAACCTGAAACAATGGGGCATCGCCGTCACCATGTATGCGGGGGATTTTAGCGACCGTTTCAACGATGCAAATATTGTAAATCCCTCAGCTAACTTCGGAACGGCATGGGTGAGTCCCACCTTTAACACGAATTTTTATCCGGCTTATTTATACAAAAACAGCACCGCGACAGCAACGGGTGTGCGTAACCAGAATGACGTGATTTACTGTCCCACTGACACCTGGCATCGCAATTATGAAGCATTATCAGGCCGAAATGATTTGATTGGCTATCATTGGCTGCCGGCGCGTGGTAGCGACAGCCGTTACCTGACGCCATACGCCGGGTGGTATACCAGAAAAAAACTGGGATCGAACTATCGCAATGCGCCAGTGATGGCCGATTCCATTGAAACTGCCAACGGCAGTTGGAATCAGAACTTTACCGGAGCGTTTAGCTACAGCGGACCCGGATCGAATCATGCCGGCAGCGCCGGGGTGCCGACCGGAGGGAACTTCCTATTTGAAGATGGCCATGTAGAATGGGTCAAGTTTAATGGCAACATGAACAGCATTGCAAAATCAGCGGACAACAGTGGCTCAGGTTATTACGATGCGCCGGTTTACCTCGGCTTTGGTCCTTGGTGAAGCTCGCTCGGTCATTCATCAGGATTCACAATCCAAATCATTTCTAACACACATTCAATGATTTTTTGGAGTTCATTCATCAAGAGCATTAGGCTGCCACGGCAATTGCCGTTAAAGGAAAAAATATTTTTTTTGCAGCCGACTCGGACACTTTGCCATCTAGCCATTTTCTTAGGGTTAAACCAAACGCTTTTTGGCGCAGTTATCGCGACGAATCTCGTGTGCGGCTTCTCGGCTAATCCACTTGGGGTTGATGATTCGTCTCCGCGTTTGAACTGGCAATTGCAGACCACGAGCAATGGCGAACGCGCGCAGTCGCAAACGGCTTATCAAATTCTTGTGACATCATCCAGCAGCGCTTTAGCGAATGACCAGGGCGATTTGTGGGACAGCGGCAAAATTCTTTCCAACTTGCCCAATGCCCTGTATGGCGGCGCGGTGCTGAATTCCGCTCAGAAAGTTTTTTGGAAAATCCGTATTTGGGATAAAAATGATTCAGTCTCATCATGGAGTCCCGTCGCGACTTGGACGATGGGACTGCTTAATCAATCTGACTGGCAGGGCGGTTGGCTGGTGACTACCAACGGTTCTAGTTTCAATCTGACCGGCTGCAACTGGATCTGGTATCCCGAAGGCAACCCAGCCTCGTCTGCGCCGGTCGCGATGCGCTATTTTCGCAAGAGCGTTTTCATCCGAGCGGATTCATCACTTACGTCAGCAACGTTATTGTTGGCGGCGGACAATTCTTATGTTGCCTACGTCAACGGCACGAATGTGGGGCAAGGGTCTGATTACACGGTTGCCAATCCTTTCAACGTCATCACGCAATTACAGTCAGGCGCAAACATCCTTGCCATCGCCGCGAGCAACGGCGGCACATCAGCCAATGCGGCCGGACTTATCGGCAAACTGATCTTGAAATACGCCGATGGCACGCAGACCAAAATTCAGATGGACGCTACTTGGAAGTCTGCGAAAACATTGCAGGCCAACTGGCAACTGCCAAGCTTCAACGACAGCTCATGGTCCTCCGCGTTGGTGCTGGGTGCGTTCGGTATCAGTCCTTGGGGAACTGGCGTGACCGTGCAGACTGGTTTGCCAATTTTTCGCCGACAGTTCAGCGTCAATCCCGGCTTGCAGCACGCTGTGATTTTCATCTGCGGCCTCGGTCAATATGAGTTGTCGGCGAACGGCGCGAAAGCCGGCAACGTCCTGCTCGCTCCGGGCTGGACGAAATACGATAAGACCTGTCTTTACGACACGCTGGATCTGACTTCGTATCTGACTAACGGCAACAACGCGGTCGGCGTTATGCTCGGCAACGGCATGTATAACGTGCAGGCCAGTTCGCGCTACACCAAGTTCACTGGTTCGTTTGGTCCGCCGAAAGTGATCGCTCAAATTCATCTCTTCTACACCAACGGCACAAGCCAGATCATCGCGAGCGATTCATCGTGGTTGACAACATCCGGGCCGATTACTTTTTCCAGCGTTTATGGCGGCGAAGATCACGATGCGCGTCTCTTGCCCGCCGGTTGGAATCAAGCTGGCTTCAACGCCACCAACTGGTCGCCGGCGGTCGTGACGAATGGGCCGGGTGGAACTCTGCGCGGTCAATCCCACGCCGCGCCGCCCATCGTCGCCACGCAAACCTTGCAACCGATCAAGACCAACAATTTTTCCAGCAGCACCGTCGTGTATGACCTTGGGCAAAACGCCGCGCTCATTCCTACGTTGATGGCGCACGGTGAGCCCGGAGCAAGCATTCAAATCACGCCCGCAGAATTGACGAACAGTGATGGGACGGTAAATCGCGGGTCGGTCGGCGGCGGTAGTGCGTATTGGAAATACACTTTGGCGGGCAGCGGAACGGAGACGTGGACACCGAGATTTTTTTATCACGGCTGCCGTTATCTTCAGGTTGTGTTGAGCGCCGCGCCCGGATCATCGTCATTGCCGGTTGTGGATTCGTTGTCAGGCGTGGTCATCCAAGCCGCGACCGCAAACGTCGGTGATTTTTCCTGCTCGAATGACTTGTTCAATCGCACCCGCACGCTCATCCGCTGGGCGCAGCGGAATAACTTAATCAGCTTGCTGACCGATTGCCCGCATCGCGAACGGCTTGGCTGGCTGGAACAATACAACCTGCACGGCCCGTCGCTGCGCTATGAATTCGACGTGGGCCAACTCTTTGCCAAAACCATGCAAGACATGGCCGACAGCCAGACGGCGTCAGGTTTGCAACCGAGCATCGCGCCGGAATACGTTGTTTTTGGCGGCGGCTTCCGCGATTCACCGGAATGGGGCAGCTCGGTGATCATCGTTCCGTGGCAGCATTATCTTTTCACCGGCGACGACACCTTGCTGCGGAATTATTATTCCACGATGACGAACTATTTCGGCTATCTGAAAAATCAGGCGGTCAATAATTTCTTAAATTATCCCAGCGGCCTTGGCGACTGGTATGACATCGGGCCGAACGCGCCGGGCTACTCGCAGTTGACGCCCGTCTCGCTAACCGCCGACGCTTACTATTGTCTGGACGCGCAGATACTCGCAAGGGTCGCGACCGTGTTGGGCAAGACCGCCGAGGCCAGCCAGTTCAACTCACTTGCTACAAACATCGCGGCCGCCTTCAACAGCACTTATTACTCTGCCGGCAATGGTTATTACTCCACCGGCTCGCAGACCGCGCAATCCATGCCGCTCGCGCTCGGAATGGTGGACTCCAACAAGCAAGCCTCCGTGACGGCGGCGCTCGTGGCGAACGTGTATTCGCAAGGACTGACCGCAGGCGACATCGGTCATCGCTATCTCCTGCGTGCGTTGGCGGACATGGGACGTTCGGATGTAGTCTTTGAGCTGCACAGCGGCACGAACGCCGCTGGTTATGGTTACATTCTCAATCAAGGTGCGACAGCACTGACTGAAGCATGGGATGCCAACACCAGCAGTTCACAAGATCATTTCATGCTCGGTCACATCACCGAATGGTTCTATCACGACCTCGCGGGCATCCAATCGGACGACACTGCTCCGGGTTTTCAACGCGTGATCATCAAGCCCGTTTTTGTCGGCGGCATCACTTCTGTCAACGCCAGCTATAATTCCGTGCGCGGAATGATTGCCAGCAGTTGGACTTGCTCCAACAACCAGGTGACGCTCAATGTCACAATTCCCGTCGGCTCGACCGGCATGATTTATTTGCCGGTGCTCGGCAATGTCACCACGAATTTGCTGGTGAAGGAAAGTGGCGCAACCATCTGGCAAAACGGCGCGGCGAATGGCGGCGCGGCCGGCGTGGCGTTTGACCACACGCAAGGCAGCGGTTCGCAAACTTACTCAGTGTGGACCATCGGCTCGGGCAGTTACCAGTTTGTCTGGAATGTTTTGACGGCACCCATCGGCTTGCACGCATCCGCCGGCAATGCGCGATTGACACTGGGTTGGAATTCAACCCCAAACGTGACCGGCTATAATGTGAAACGCTCCACCACCAGTGGCGGCATTTATACCTTGATTGCCAGCGGTGTTACCGACACGAATTTCATGGACGTGGGACTGGCCAATAACATAAATTATTTTTACGTCGTTTCCGCCATCAGTGCTGGTGGCGAAAGTGCCAATTCCGCCGAGGTGAGCGCCACCCCGGCATCCATCCTGAATTTTGGTTTCGAGACGCCGAGCGTGGGAACCTATCAATACAACCCGTCCGGCGGCAGTTGGACGTTTTCCGCCCAGTCCGGAGCCAACGGCTCCGGCATCAGCGCGAACGGCAGCGCCTTCACCATCGGAAACCCAAGCGCGCCCCAGGGATTTCAGGTGGCCTTTATCCAAGGCACTGGAAGTATTTCCCAGACATTGATCGGACTGATTGCCGAAGCGATTTATCAAGTCACCTTCGCTGCCGCCCAACGAAATAATATTTATGGCGCGCAGACCGGTCAGACCTGGCAGTTGAAAGTGGGCGGCACGACCATCGGCACCTTCGCGCCGCCACAGTTAGCGACAAACTACACGACTTACAGCGGCACTTTCTCGCCTTCGTCAGCGGGCAGCCACACGCTGGCCTTTGTGGGCAGCAACGCCAACGGCGGCGATAACACAGTTTTCATAGACAACGTGCAGTTGTCATTCGCGCCGGTTTTAGCTTCGCCGAATCTGGGCGGCCAGCTCGTCAACAGACAGATTCAAATTTTCTGGCCGGCGGATCACACCGGCTGGAGATTACAGATGCAGACCAACACGCTCATCGGCACAAACTGGATGACTGTGCTAGGTTCCATGCTCACGAATCAGTTTGTTTCACCAGTTGATTTTGCCAGCGGCAGCGTATTTTTCCGGCTCGCCTATCCATGAAGCGAATGTCACACATCGTAGCCAAAGTTGCATTATTTTCACGCAGCGTCTTGGCGGCGCGAAAAATTGGCGGCCTGTTGATCATTACAGTGATGTTTGGATTGTTCGCCGCTCCGTTACAAGGAATAGCCACGACCAATTTTTTTTATTTCAGCCCCACCATATTGTCAGCCGGTGCCGACATCAAAGCCAAAGACAAGGCCGGTGAGGAACTTGTCATTTGAATCCGGTTCCGGTTTTTTTGTCAGAACGTAAGTTTTCATATCCATTTTTCCTGATGGCAGATTGTGGGGCGATGCTACGCCCGCATCCCGGCGGCGGCAAGCCTTTGAAAACAAAAAGGGCGCGCCCTTGCGGACGCGCCCGTGATGTTTCGGGTTTTTTACGGCACGACGATTTGCGCGGCGTCGCTGCGCTGGCTTTCACCGGCGGCGTTGACGGAACTGACGCAGATTTTAACCGTGGCCGCGTGCGGCAGGCCGGTGAGCGTCAGGTTGCTGTCCGTCGGGTTGCCGGCGAACACAAAGTCCGCGTCCACGCCCACGACTTGCTTGAACACGCGGTAATGGTCGGCGCGGCGCGTATCGGCCCAGTCGGCCAGCACGGTTCCGGGCGCTCCGGCGGTCAGCACGGGGGCGTCGGGAACATCCGGCGTGTTCGGCGCGCTGGGCAGGTTCAGGCCAAACGCATTCCAGCGCGGATCGTCGTCCTGCAACAACTGGCCGAGTTCGGACACGAGTCCGCGCAGCCGGATGAGCAGTTTGTTGACGGCGGCGTCGCGGACGTTTTTCTTCTGGCCGGACTGGGTGATGCCGTCGTTCACCACGCTGCGGGCGGCGGACAAGGCGCTGGCCAGCAGTCCGGCTTGCGCGGCGGTGACGTTGAGCGCGGCGACTTCGTAACCCGGATTCGCGGTGAAATAATCTTTCAGCGCGAAGAGGAGGGATTGCCGGGCTTCGATGGTGTTGGGGACGGCGGTGGAATTGTCGGGGAAGCCGGTGGGCAGCCACGCATCCGACCATGATTCGCCGAGTTTCAGCGCGAGGATTTTGCGCGTCGCGCCGAGATACGCCTTGCCGTTGGAATCGGCGACGGTCTGGGCGGTGCTCAACGTGGTCTTGGCGCTGCGGCTGTTGTCGTAGTCCGTGGAAGCGACGCGCGCGCCGGTCAAATCGGCGCGGACATCGGCCTCGGTGTTTTGTTTGATGCCGATGGCGGCCTCGTAGGTGTGGAGGCCGTCGGCGGCGTCTTCGGCCAGCGTAAAGAGCTGGTCGTTGTTTTTTGGTATTTCGTTGCTTGCCATAACTAACTCACTTTCGGTTTTGTTGTTTTTCCTGGTTAATTCCCCGCACCGCTTCAGCGGCGGAGGAAAATTGTAAAAATTCGTAAAAACGCGCCAAACCATTGAAAGAAAATGGGTTTTCCATGCCGCAACGCCTTTC
>OCZT010003937.1_pt1 | contig 15115 bp, 13 predicted proteins | sample 1539031 | NCBI WGS metagenome assembly OCZT01 (sample SAMEA3539308, study PRJEB22396) | soil metagenome | biome: tundra; feature: field; material: soil | place: USA | collected 2010-05 | depth 0.15 m
AGAGCATCTGCCTTACAAGCAGAGGGTCGGGGGTTCGAATCCCTCATCCCCCACAACTGAGAATCAGAGAGTTAGAAGCATTTCAGCTCCTTTTTTATTTATCAATTTGCACGTTATTTGCATACAGGTCTATTTGATACAATACTCTAAATGATAGTTATTAACATTTATTTTTTGCATAAAATGGGTTATTATCTGAAATTGTAATAAAAACTATGGAAGCACTATTTAACGTACTTGCACAACATAAAGAATCACTTAATGATTATTTGTCTTTAATCGATGAAATGAATAAGGTTTTGAAGTCAAATAATGATTCCATATGGGTTAACAAAAACATAAAGTCTATTGAATACTTAAAAATTGATGAATGTTATGATGATCTTAAATCAATTATTTCCTCAATTAGTGTTTTTAAAAGTTTTAAATCTTATGATAATTCGAATATCCCTTCTTCTTTATTCGGCCGTACAACAGAAGAATTTTTATGGACAATAAAAATATTAAGTAAAATATACTTTAGGTTTCGTCTGAGAAACGAAAATGATCCCGATAAAAGGATTCAGGAAATAAAACTCTCACGTCAACTTGAAAAAATCATTCAGGAATCTATTCAAGAATAAAAAGCCCCTGCGTGAACAGAGGCTCATTAAGATTACTAGAATTAATTTTAATGTTGATTAACCATTGGTAATAGATTATCACTAGCATCAATCATCTGCGGAAGTGTAAAACCACCATCTGAACTAGAAAAAGAGTAATATTTGCCTGGCATAAATTGATATTTCCATATACCAAAACCCCATTCACCATTATCTTTAGTATAAATAGTTAATGATAACTCTGCACCTTGCATACCATAATCCTCAGTACCACCGCCACTCGTAAGAAGAAAAGTATGATAGAACTCCTCGGTCTTCACCATCGTTGTTTTATAAGTATATCCTTTTTCCGGATGTTCAGCATTGATATTAGTACTTTCAATATTTGTGGCATCAAACAGTAATAATGCGCAGGTATAGAAAGCTCTTAGAGTTATATTGGTTGTTGTTGCAGTAACATCAATGGTATCTCCAAACTGTAAATAACAGGTATCACCGCATAACTCATAAGTCTTTGGTACTGATGAACCGATAATGGAATATTTGTCTGGTGGTAAGGAGATTAGATCTTTATCTGACCATTTTCCTGTGACACTTAGTACAAAATCATTAGTTAATCCATGAAATGATAGTATATAAGTTCTAGGTGTTAATATCTTACTTTCTATATATTTAGTATAGAAGTCCAGATAAACTGATTCACCTTTTGCAGTTATATCTCCTGTCCGGGAAGGGAATGCATAATCAAGTGTCACATTCGCATTCTTCTGATTATTTAAATCAGTGGGTTCATTCGGTTCCTTTGTGCAACTAATGCACATCATAATTACTAAAAAGAAAATTAGTGTTTTCATAATTAATAAAAAATTGTTTTACTAAATTGAGATTTTTTAAAATAAAATGCGTTATACAATTTTAATATTTAATTACATAATTCACAGATTAAGTGAACTATGGAGACTGATTCTGTATTTGTGATAATTAGTTTTATACTTGGTCGGGCCACAACTACAAAGTAAAAACAGTATCATTGCAAACATCAGGATTAATAATATCCTGAAAATCCATTTTTCCGTCTGGTAAATCTTTACTATCGGGAACCAAAAACCATATTTGCGTATCATGGTTCCTTGTTTTCAATTCCCTGCACACCAACGATAAATAGCAACATGGATAATATTGCACCTAGAAAGCTACCTTTCCAATCAATGCCTTGAAAGCAATAGATAAGGGAAAGAATCAGACCGCCGATTCCTAAGGAACCAACGATCCAATAACCGGCACGTGCTTTCATGACTAATTCTCAAAGTAGAAACTTTGAATCATGAAATGCAATTCCGGGAGAAACAAGATATTCTCTCCGATTTTTAACGAGAAAAGGATTAGGGGTTCACCGGGTTCAGTTTGTTTAACCAGGTTGGGATCATACGGGATAGACCGTAAAACAAAAATCTCTTTGTTGTTTTTCATTTTCGCAGTTGTATTAGTAAATAAAAGAACCCCCTGAAGCTAAAACTCAGGGAACAACTGCGAAGTTAAGAACCTGATGAATCAGTCCAGGGGGCCTTTTAGTAATAAGTTCTGTTTTTCGCAGTTGTTATTAGCAAATTTAAACTATCTTTTTGAATTGTGCAAATAAAAGAAGCCCCGGGAAGAAATGACTAGACCCGGGGCAAGATGCGGAGTCATAAGTTCCGCATTAAAAGAGAGGGAAGCAGGACAACTGCCTGACAACCCCCTCAGGCCGGGCTATGGCCATGACCCGGTATTACATTCTATACTTACTCCAGTCCTCATACTTTAACCCACTCACATCCACAACCCTGATCCCACGTGAATAACCTGTCTTGAACATGAACGCATACCTCAGCGCATCGCAAAGATGATCCGCACCCTCAACAGGTGTCTTCGTGTCCTTATCCGCCCAACAGTAATTCGAGAACTCATAGGCAAGATTCTTGCTTCGCTCAGTAATGACTATCTCATATCCTAACATTCTCTTAATGCCTCCGCGGACACTGCCCGGCCCCTTGACTGCTGGCTTGATCTGGAACCGTGCTTCTCTCAGGTCGTGTATGGTCTGTCGATTCGCACTGTCAGCTACAATAACATCACTGTGACGTACCAGACGGGACAACGCCTCGATCAGACTCTTAGTTGACAGGTTATTCTGGTACAATAGCTCATCAGCATAGATTATCTTCTTTTTACTATCAACAGCACACCGAACCAAAGCATCTGGGTCACGCGATCCGACGTCAAGGCCCAATAGACTCACCAGTGAATCATCCATCTCACCATAACGCCAGTTCTGGAAGATCGCACCCTCGAACCGGCCTAACAGACCCATTCCATAAACATGAAACCACGATGCGAACTTAGGATCATCTTTCCTGCTCTCAATATTCGCACGCTCTACTTCACTCAACAACGGGTTATCAAGGTACGTACTATGAATAAACACGTGAGGAGTCGTAGGCAGGATCTTCTCCAACAGAAAGAATGATGCGCATGGGTTATAATCAACGAAAGTACACTCAGTAGTACGCATGAAGAACTGTGTGAATGTCTCATAACTGATTCTCTGATTGACCTCATTCAGGAACAAGATATCCCTCCGGCTCCCGTGACCTTTCGCCTCAGCTCCCTCAATACCGATGAACTCAACCAGAGTATTCTTAAGCTGATATGTGTTCTCAGTCTTATTCTTTACCAGGGAGATATCCACACCGAAGAAACCCAGGATCTTTTCCCATGCATCGATCACACCCATTCTAAGGTGAGGCAAACAATACGACGCAATAGTTATACGTCTGGCCTTATCCTCCATAGCAATACCATACAGCGTCTGTAAGATACCATAACTTTTACCGCTACCCTGACCACCACTATTGACGATCAGTCTCGCTCCGCTCTGATATGCCTCTAAGTTCTTTTCGAATACCGGCGTCCACGGCTTTTCCATTGAAGAAATTTTCTATTCGTTTAATCTGCTGAGGATCTTCTTTCGAATCCCCTATGTTTATCTGAAGTACCGGAGCCAATCCTGTATGATCAAGACTGGTCTTATCACTCCATCCCATGCAATTCTTGCTCCACCATATAGCAAGCAAGGCATTACCACCAATGACAGCATCATAGATGACCTTCTTTACTATCGAGCGACCTTCCTCTTTACGAGCCTCCATAAACTCAGTATATTCCATATGATACTCCCGCTTAATGGCCCTTGTTAAAGTAAAAACAGACATGCCTAACAATCTCGCGATACTCGCACATGAAGCATGAGCCCTGGCATAGTCATTGACTAACTTCCAATCAATAGTTAACTTTGGTCGACCTCTACCCATAATATTTAAGTTTTAAAAAGGACTGGCCCCCAGTCTTGAGAGACCGGCACGGGACGCAAACCCGTTAAGAAAGCAACCCGCCCAGTGACCCTGTATTGTTACTCTCCCTCTTTCTTCTCCTCAATCAACCTGAGGACATCATTACCAGTGGCCTTCATCCGACCTTGCCGAAACTTCAGTTCTCTTTCATTAGGAGTTAGTTCCTTCTTGCCCTTAACTTTCTTAACCTCAACCTTTGGATTGAGTGAAGGGTCATGTATAACCTCAAATGCCGTATGGCCAGAGTTCTTCATAAACTGAATCTGCATCTCCACCCCAATCTTCGGACTGAACCAGTTGTCATAATCAATTTTCTTCAGGCAAATCAAGTGATACCAAACTACCGGATGTATGGGATCTGCCGGGTTTATTGCAGTCTTCTGACCCCTGATCCAATAGAATCCAATTTCATGTTCAGGTATCTCGTACAACGGATTCAGGTTGCACTTTACCATTTCAAATTTCATTTTTTCCATTATGTTTAATATTTAAGTTATTTATCGAATGCATCTTTATTTTTTCCAAGCACTAACCGGCCATGTTCCAGACTTTCGCCCATCTTCTTCCAAAGTTTAAAATAAAGATCATGGTCTCTTTGCCGGGAAATTCCCAAAACATTCTCGATGTAACTAGAGACTTTTACCCGGTCATCTATTCCAGCAGGTAGGAGAAATTTCTCATCTACTTCAATCTGATGGGCTCTTTTTTTTGCGCTTTCCGGTGAGATCATTTTTTCACCAAGAAAAAAGCAAGTTTGATTTGTAATGTTAAAAGGTTTTTCAGGATTGAGATAATCGGAAAAATCCTTTCCGTCGGCATAATTTTTAAGAATAATTTTATTTTCCATGTCTTTCTAGTGTTAATTATGTTAATTGTATGTATATCATATTTTAAAATCATTGTATATTATTCATATACAATTTGTTACGTGCCTGTTGAATTATGCTTGTGTAGCATAAAACTCTCATTTTTTACTCTAAAAGATGTTTGTTAACCAACGTTTTTCCTTTTTGTTTAGGAAATGCGTGAAAAATAGCATTATCAGCTATGTTTGTTAAATTGTTTGCCATTGTTAAAGTGTTTATATTCAATTTGTTTACAATGTTTGTTAATGTTTGTTAACGTATGTTAAAATAATAATGTTGATGTTTGTTAGTTAGTTAACGCCTATATATAAGGCGTAACTTAACGAACATTGTTAACCAACATCTAAAATATTGCTCTTTTGTAGACATAAAAAACCTCCTTTTTCTCTTTTATTTTATCGATCCATCCTTTTTCCAAACAATATGTAATAAAGTTCCGGCATATATTATCACCGAATATATTTCCGAATGCGTATTTTATTTTAGATGCAAAGTCTATTCTTGGGATTTTTTCTTCGTCTTTAAAAATTTTATCAAGTATCTCAAAATATTTCTGGTCGTCTATATATTGAGGGTTTTTAGATTTCGTTTCTATTTCTTGTGGCATATCGGAAGATTGTATTATTCCTGACTCGTCGACAGTAAAAGCAAAGTCATCAAAGTTTTTATCTTTTGAATCTTCACAGGAAACAAGGAAGAGATCACTTTTTTTATCTTTGGTTATTGTAATGATTGCCTCTGCTTTATTACCGAGTTCGCTCCCGATATGTCCCCTGGCATTATTATCGGCTTTGTTCTGGTGAAGAATAACTGGCATGTGAATATTATAGTCTCCCGTCCATTTCAGAAACAAGCTCACGACTTTAGTAGCTTCGGGTTCATCATTGATACCTTTTGAGAGCAGGTCCCGAACACCATCGACAACAACAACTGCCAGGTTTTCTGTTTGCCGGATGGTCTTTTCAATGAATGACAGTCTCTCCTCAGCGTTTAGTGGTCTTAATCCAAAAGCGATCAGGTTAAGGGGAACATTGCCTATGAGTTTACATATCCTCTTGATAGAGCGGTTTGCATGATAACTACTCTGCTCCGTATCAAAATAAAGTACTACATTCCTGACCGGGGGAAGGTTACCTTTAATCTTATCTATCATCATTTTGTTGGCTATCATGGCAGCAACAGTAGCACCTATTAAAAAAGTCTTTCCGGATTTCTTCTTACCGTCCCATAGTGAGATCTCACCAAATGTCAATGGGATTCCATTAATATAGCAACAGGCAGGCGGCTCACCTATGTCAATCGTCGGATCAATCCTTAACTTTGCTTTCAGTTTTTCATATTCATCCGGTACAGGGGTTGCACTCATAATGACATCTTTTATCTTGTCGCCATACTTACATAGATACTCATTTGCATCTTTGCAGTCCTCGAATGAAACAACCTTGCACCTCTCAGCACCAAGTTTATGAATAAGACTATCTCTCAGTTCAATTCCCGGAGAGTCCTGGTCAACTGCAATAAAGACTTTACCCTTGAATATCCCAGGATCAAGGTAATCGAGGTTACGGGCTGCACCATTAGGAACAGATATTGTGTTTTCAAATCCTGCCTGAATCATAGTCAGACAATCTATTTCACCTTCTACAATTATAATATCATCAAACTTTGAAAGACAATCAATGTTCCAGAATATTAGTTCAGCATCCTTGACCAGCTTAAAAGATTTCTCAGGTCCACGATATTTGATGTTTATTAATTTATCTCCACGGAAATAAGGGAAACAGATAACCGGCACGTTTTTACTAAATTTTTGCATGTAGGTCACATCAGAATAAACCCTCATCTTATTCAGAACAGGCTGAGCAATCATTCTTCCTTCAAAGAATCTGACAGCGTTATCTGAAAGAGATGTTTTGTTGCTCCATAGAGGATAGGTATATTCTTTTTGTACGCGAGGATGATACTCAAAAAATGCAGTAAGACAGTTATGGCAGTAACCACGATTTTCTTTATTGTCCCATGCCAGACACTTGTCCTCTTTCTTCTTCCTCAGATGGGAGCATTCAGGACATAGTGATCTCTCACCATTAGGTTCGTAACTATAAATTGATTTAGTATTTACTGACTGTATCTGCATTTTAGTTATCTATTGGCACTTCAGCGATCAATCCGACAAAATCTTTGTCAAGGACAGTTATAATATTAAAAGGATAGTTTATCCTCTTAGCAATTCCCGTTACTTGCATGTGAATAGATGCCAGAGCCTCCTCAATATGAAAACCCCATACTTTCAGATTATTGAGATTAAACTTGTTTTCAGAAAGGAAATTTTTAATAAGCAGAAAAGTATAACCTGAATCCTTTTCAGCTGCTGAGTACATTATAAAATACAGGTTAAACCCATTCTCATATTCAACTACAAAAAGACTCTGATCATTCTTTTTTGGATCAAACTCTGCAAAAACAAGACCCCGCAATCTCAGTTTCTTAATAAGTGACAAAACTTCACTATCATCACTTTCAAGCCAGATATTTTTTCTAAGTTGTATCATTTTAAAAGTTCATTATAAAACCTTAAAAATTCATCGAACGAACGAACGAGCCAATAATACCCGCCGGCTTTTTCAATTTTTAGCTGATAGGATTTTTGATCCTGACTTTGGCGATCACGCATCTTGACCTCGATTTTAACCGACTTTCCCCAGATTGTGGCTGATATATCGGCCGTGCCCTTCTGTCCTGAAGTTGGCAACCATTTAATGCTCCCGATGGAACGTTTGTCACCAAGATAATCAGTAACAATTTTTGTCTGATCAATCGGCCTTCCTGTACAATTAATACGTTCACTCAAATGACCTGAGAAGTTTAAGAAATCAATTATACAACGGGTTAAACCATTGGCTGATCGATCATTATAAGGTTTAATGAACCTGGCGAACTCTGGAAAATCCGGGTGTTTAGTTCTGGAATCAGTAAGAGCTAGTTCTCGAAGCTGTGAAAGACTGCTCATCTCAGTTTCTTATTTGCTGACTTAACTAACTTTTCATCAATGATTGCTGATGGGAATTTTGGATCGCCGGTTCTGGCTTCGCGCCAGGCTAAAAGCTCCTGCCGTGAAAATATTAACCTGGGCCCAAATTTTTTATATGGAATGGATCCCTTGTGAGTTTCACCATACATAAAGGCCTTGCTTACATTGCCAAGAACTACACACGCTTCATCTATGGTGATTCGGTCAGGTTTTTTCGGTAGAGGATCTATCGAGTCGTTTTTAATTTCGACTAACAGGCTTTCGATTCTATCCAGTTTTGCACTTATTACTTCGTAGTCGCTCATAATTTATATTATTAATTATAAGCGTAAAGTAATGCAAAACAAATGATGTAACTGTTAGATATTCACTTGTTTAAACTTGTATACAAGAAAAAACAAGTTTAGGTAATGGATTTGATTCTCTTTTTTGCGTCTTTTATACTTGCTTGCAAAAGAATTATTTTTGAATCAAAGATTGAGTTATAAGTTCCGATAGTTGGACCGAAGTATTCTTCCAAAGATTTATGAAATGCTTTATTTTTACGATTTGGGATGACCAACAAATTTAATTCCCTAAGTGCCTCAATCATGTATCGAATTTGTAATCCTTTCTCTGTCTTAAAATCTTCTTTTAACTTTTCAGCAAACGATTCTGATACATTAATAAGGTATTTAGGGAAAGTCCATTCTTCTGCTCTTTTACCTTTCAATTCCTGGTCAATAATATCAAGTTCATGATATAAAACCGATAAATAAATAAGCCCGTTATGATTGATAGTATTAAAATTAGCAGGATTGCAAATCAGATGATTCTTATGTATCTCGGCTGTAAATACCGATCTTTTTTTTACCAGCCAATCTTCAAAATATTTTTTAGGTTGATCCTTATTAAGTTCAATATCTTTCTTAAATATTTCCACCATTTCTACAAATTTTCCTATAATATGATCAGGTCCCATGTCCTTGCCACAATCCGGGCAAGTCTGATATTGTCTTAATTCTTTTTTCATGTTATTTCCTCCTAGGTAATTTTGCAGCGTTCTCATTCAGTTCATCATCAGAAAGGGAGTCCAAATAAATTTGAGTAGTTTTAAGCGAATGATGGCCCATGCCTTTACTGATACCAAACAAGCTGACCCCTTCATGTCGGGAGATACTGGCCCAACTGTGTCGGGCCCAATAAGTTGTTACGTCACCAATACCTAACGCTCTACCTATTGCTGTCATCTTCTTATTAATGGTATGGGTTACATTCTGGACAATCATTCTCTCTTCGATCGGGGAGAGACCTTGTGTTAAATACGGAAAGATATAATTTGAAGGTCGTTTATCAGGATTACTATACCTATTAATAATGTCTCTCATCTCAGAAGTTATGACTGCTCTGATTTTCTCACCATCGGAAGTGTCTTTAGTTTTTTGCCTCTCCCATTCGATATAATTGCCTTTTATATCCTTATACTTAAAGCGCAGGATGTCGTTTATATTTGCTCCATTGCAATAGAATGAGAAAACCCAGAGATCTCTCCATTTTTCATTTTCTGGCAATATGGGATGATTAAAGACTGTCAATAACTGTGAAGTGTTTAGTGCGATCTTACGGCCTTTGCCTTTTGGAATAGGATATTTGCCATTCTTTTTAATGACAAAAGGATATTGAGCTTCTGAAATAATCCCATCTGCTTTACCTTGATTTATTATTGATCGTAAAGCACGCATGTATATTGAGACAGTAGTTTTTGTTTTGGTCTTGGTTTTACCTTTGACCTCAACTTCCTTCAACAGATGTACCTGATATTTTTCTAACCAACCCGGTGTTATATCTGCAAATTTCAGATCCTTTTGCGTAAACTTCATAATACTGTTTTTGGCACATTTATACCATATAGCAGTCCCTATTTTACCTTTTTCCTCTAAGTCTGCTATCTTATTATCGAATGAAGTAAGGATACTGTTTACGGTACCTCTTTTTAATCGCCTGGCGAGTCCTACAGGAGTAAATCCTTCCTTCTGTATTAGTTCTTCAATAATATCTGTAATACGCTTAAAACCATCCATAATAAGTTTCTTTGTCTTTATTAAAAGCAAATCCCTGACTGAGCCATGCAGCCTGCTAAATTCATCCATTGAAAGATCCATGCAGGGGTAATAAACCTGTTTGCGATCATAGGTTACCCTGTACTTAACAGGATAATACCCTTTATCTTTTTCCCTTCTCAGATCAAGAATAATGGATGCTGTCACTCCCTCAAGAGGTTTGTCGTCCAATGGAGTTAAATTGTATTTATCAAAGTCTTTTCTATTCATTTTCTGTATGTAAATTAGTGCTTAGTACATATCATTTACATACAAAGATACAAATTAAATACAAATGAATATAAACTAATATAAAGTATTTATTAACAATATACTTGAATATCAGTGTATTTAACTGATAAGTTATAAATGATTAAAAATTGATAAAAAGGGTAGTTTTGTGCCTTACAAGCAGAGGGTCGGGGGTTCGAATCCCTCATCCCCCACAGACATTTAGCCCCGTAATATGCGGGGTTTTCAGTTATAAATAACAGAGCGGGCTATTGTCCCTGATCTTCAAATGTTTTAAAACCTCAGAATCTCTATTTGTTTAAAAAGCAATTCTTGAATATTGGAAGAATATCCAATGTGTAACTTATCAGTTCCCTTGGAAATGTTATGAGATCATTTAATAAAAAATCGGGATTTGTCAACCTTTTCAAGCCGTTTAAACAAATAATATATGGTTTAGTCAAAAAAGCAGCTAATATCATTTCAATTGTTGTATCATCGTGCAACCTACATGCTGTTAAATAGTGTCATCTGACAGGGATTATTAAATAACCTATGGGAAATAAAATAGTTCTCGTTAATATGTTGAAAACACTTTATAATTAGTGTAATACAAGTGATTAAAAAATGCTTACATTCGCTATTGTAAGAAATTGAGTTACTAAACCTGTGTTTTAAAAAGGTAGACTATAACCTTGTAAGTAGTATCTATTTGATATATAGTAGATTATATTTAGATAAAAATATTTGAACCTGATCTGTATGGAAAGTAAAAATCCAATTTACGCGATGAATTCAAAAACCTCGTCTTCTCTTTTAATATGCCATAGAGGGAAAGATAATTTTTTTAACCTGGCTTCAGTGGTTAAACGGGCGGGTATAGTTGTAATGATGTTTTTTGCTTTCGTGATGACTTCATGGGGGCAAACAACTTTTACACTAAATTTGGCTGCTAATGCAAACTGGACGACTGCCGGATGGGTTAAAACCGGGACAGCCACACTCGCAACTTATCCTGGTCAGGTTGGAAGTGAGACACATATTGTTGTGATTAATGGAGGTGGAGCTGCAAACTCGACTTTAACCCTTGATGCAAATATTACTCAGAGTGTATCAGATGTCTCAATAAATATTGCTGCCGGTAGAACGCCATCATTAGCATTCACTACAAACACTTTAACAATGTCAGGTAACTTGTCAGGTAATGGTATATTAACCATGACAACAGGAACATTGAATTTAGCTGGTAATAATACTTTTTCTGGAGCTTTTACATGTGGTACAGGTACAGTTAATTACAATGGTGCTGCTGAGAATGTGGCAGGCCTTACCTATAACAATCTGACTATTTCAGGTGGTAACACAAAAACTCTTGCTGGTGCTGCATCAGTTGGAGGTATCTTAAACCTTACTCTTGGGGTATTTAGGCTCGGAGCAAACAATTTGACTCTTACAAATATTAATGCTGTTTCCGGTTCACCATTTAGTAATACTAATATGGTTGAAACGAATAGCACAGGTCGTTTCATTCGTTCGGCCACAGCCATAAATCCACAGTTTAGCGGGACTTATCCTATTGGCAGTAATGGCTATTATAACCCTTTTATAATATCGGCGTTGCCAGCTGGCGCTTCAGCACCAAGAAGTGTCTCTGTCATAGCCGTTCCATCAAATCCTGGTATCCTGACAAACGGCCTGAATAAATACTGGGATATTGTTACATCCGGTATTTCAACTGATGCAAGTACTGTACTTTCATTTCAGTATAATGCCGGTGAAGTAATCGGTAATCCTCTATTATTCCTGCCATACACAAATACTTCGGGAAGTTGGGCAGTTGCCACCGGGCCTTCATTCCCTGGCACTAATCCTGCAACATCCACAGGAAGCTCAACAATTGATGGTTTCTGGACTGCTGGTTCTCCAGACACTTTTTATTCTTACCAGACCGGCTTTTGGGATCAGGCAAGTACCTGGACTTTTGATCCGGGAGGAACAACCGGACCTGGAACGCTGGTTCCCGGGCCAAATGATAAGGTGGTTATTCTTACAGGGCGAACGGTATCTCTACAGGCCAATAATTCGACCCAAAACCTTGATATTACAATTAATAACGGAGGAATTCTTGATCAATTAACTTATAATTTTTCGAACACATTAGTAGCGCTCAGGGGGAACGGTGCCCTTAAGCTTTCCTCTTCGAATTTTCCTGCTACCACAATAAATACATTTGTCACTACTGATGGTGGTATCACAGAGTATAATAACTCTGGCACAATGTCAGCAACTCAGGCAACGTATTATCACCTAGTGATTAGGTCCTCCGGCGCAGTTATTCAGGTTAGGGATATTACCCTTAATGGTAATCTGAATGTAAAACAGGGGACTTTTCAAATTAATGATGCTACCAGCAGAAGGCTCAAACTTGTCATTAAAGGTGATGTTACGGTAGATAATACATGTTCAATAACTGTTGGAACAGGGACCACAAACACTCAGGCTTCACCTTTAGGCATCACTGGAAACAGTGTGCCTCCATTCCTTGATTATTATGAGCTTGAATCACACAGGGTACAGATTAACGGAGATTTTACTAACAATGGAATAGTCAGGTTTTCCAATCTGACCTTTCCTATATATAATCAATTGCCCGCAAATGGATTTGCGACTGTCTATTTTCAGGGATTAAGTGACAAGTCATTAAACTGTAATGGACAAACTGATTTTTATAACCTTGTAGTTGATAAAGGAAATGACCAGACCTTTAAGCTTACAATTAATTCTTCTGCATATAGTAATTTCAGATTGTTTGGTGCGAACACATCAGCAGGTGATCTTACTAACCCTGCGACACCGGCAGCCAACCCGAACCTGAAAAAAGCTTTGTGGATTAAAAACGGGTCACTCGTTTTGCAGGGATTGGTCGCGATACCCTCTCTTACAGAAGGAGCAACAGCGGGACCACCTTCAAGCGACTTTTTTATACCCTTAAACGGAGCTCTGTTTTTAGAAGGTGCAGGGGTTATTGTTCTATCTACTGCAGATGATTTTACAGAAGTAAATGCTGCATATGGATTAGCGGGTGGCTCAAATGTAACTTATGGTATTAATACATCAGGAGGCAACAGTGGCTTTTCCATACTTGGTAAGCTCCAGATCGACAATGGTTATCTATCTACCCGTGAATCATCGGGTTTACTTTACTGGAGTTATGCTTCGGGACAGTTTATTCTGAATGGAGGTAAAGTGGATGCCAAACAGTTCCATAATCCTGAGGGAGCGGCTAACGGTCTTATATCATATGTTCAAAACGGAGGAAGCTTAAATCTCAGGGGACGGTTTACAAATACAATAAACTATGTGAATCCTGCCGATCTGTCTAATGCATTAATAAATACAGCCAGAGCCAATAACAGCATTGACGCTACTGCTGGGGTTGGGACCTTCAGTATTAACAATAATCCGGCAAATGGGTTTGCCATGGCAGGTGGTACACTTTCAATATATGATGTTTGTAATATTACTGCAACACCACTGGCCTTTCTTGTCAATTCTCCTGTCTCGAATATTAATGTAACAGGAGGTACTGTTCAGTTGATTCCTACAACCGGAACGGTAGCCGCGGATGCAGATTATTATGTAAACAGTACGGCTCCTTTTGGTAATCTTACAATTAACCGGGTGAGTGGTACCAGATTAGTTCAATTGAATACATATCCGTTGACTGTTCTTAATAACCTCAGCCTTTCATCAGGAATATTACAGGCCAATAATCTGGATGTCACAATTGGTGGAGATTTTACTATCGCCAATGGAACTACTTATACTCCGGGGACCAATACCACAGTCCTAAATGGAACAGGAGTTCAGACATTCTCTGTTTATGCAGCTCAGGCATTGAACAATTTCACTATTGATAAGCCTGCCGGGATTGCGGTAAATTTCGCCGGTACATCCGGTACTTCGATAAATGTGGCAAGCAACTTCAGACTTGTTTTAGGCACACTCAATGATAATGGAAATATTATTAATCTATCGGGTAACGCATTTAACTCAGGGGTCCATACCGGTACGGGTAAAATTGCTTTTATAGGTACCGTAGCACAAACTATTGACGGGAATGGTATTTTCAATAATGTCGAATTAAATAATAATAGTGGCGCTGCAGGATCAGCTCCTGTTTCCTTAATTGCCAATACAACAGTAGATGGATTACTGACTTTTTCAAGGGACAGACTTTTTAATATCGGAACCTTTAATTTAAAACTTGATGCAGGTGCTTCTATTGTTAACGGTAGCGCACTTAGATATGTTCAAACTGCAGGAAACGCCGGTGACGGGGGACTTACAAAAGTATTTTCATCTACGTCAGCTTTTGTATATCCGGTGGGAGCGCCTACTTTGGTTCCGGTCAGACCAGTTAAATATACCCCAGCTACAATAGGATTTACCTCAGCTCCAGCTACTTATGGCTCAATAACTGTTATTCCGGTAGGTTATGAACATCCTGCCACAACAATGAACGGACAAAGCCTGACCTATTTCTGGCGTGTTGAATCATCAGGTTTTGCAGGTGTTGCACCCAATTCCGTTACTCATACATTTATTTACGACCAATCAGATGTTGTCGGTATAGAAACGAATTATATTCCGTCACTTTATAACAGGACAACGAGTACATGGAATAATGGAGCGGCAGCAAACATTAATACTGTAACTAATACAATATCAGATTGGGTGGTCAGCACAAATTATATTGACGCTGATTTTACTGCCGGTGATGCATCTTTTGGTGCCCCTTTGAAATTTTACAGCATAGCAAATTCCGCGTGGAATTTAAATACTACTTGGTCATATACTTCCGGAGGTGCTGCTGTACCTGCCGGTGCAGTTGAAGGTACTAATTTCCCTGGCCCAA
>OCZT010003938.1_pt1 | contig 15114 bp, 11 predicted proteins | sample 1539031 | NCBI WGS metagenome assembly OCZT01 (sample SAMEA3539308, study PRJEB22396) | soil metagenome | biome: tundra; feature: field; material: soil | place: USA | collected 2010-05 | depth 0.15 m
CGCGTGACGATCCCCCGGCGCACGCGTGGGCGATGGCGGTCGCCCTCGACTCGCTACAGCTCGCCGAGGCCTCCTCGCGCGACGCGCCGACGCACCCCGCCGGGCGTCCGATAGGAAACACTCTACGAACGCGGCGCGGGAGGCATGCCACCGGCTCTCGAGGAGCGATCTACCCGACGCTGGAACCGGACGGCGAAGCGGACCCGGGACCATGCCTGTCCAAGGGATTACGGGATGATTACAGCGAGGCCAGGCCAATCGACGCCCATCGGGCGCTGAGTCATATTCGCTCGATGACCTTCATCCGAGTCCGGAGTGCTGTCCCCGGGGACCTGGCCGCCCTGCGCCGCATCTTTAGGAGATCTTTGCTCTCTAACGCGGGGGACCGAGAAGTCTGCTGGCCAATTCTGAGGCACTGGAGCTGCCGGACGGTGGGGTGGCCGAAGGAAGGACTCGAGTAGCCGTGGCAGCCGACGGCACCGTCCTCGGATTCATCGCCGGCGTCCCCTCGACCGCTCGGTGCTGGAGCTAGAGGACTTGTTCGTCGATCCTCATTGGATGCGCAGGGGAGTCGCGCGGCGTCTATTGGCAGACCTCATCGCGGCGGCGATCCTCCGCACGATCTTCTCCTCGCAACGACCGACGCGCACGACCGGCAGCGAGATCACGCCGAACTGGCTTATGTTCACGACTAGCTCCTGGTCCACGCGATCCGCGGCCTGGCGCCAGCGCAGCGGTCGTCCGGCCTTCTCGATCGCCGCGCCATCGTCGGTGACCGAGATCCGGTGCTCTCGGCGCACGACACGGACACAGACAGGATCTCCGGACTTGTATTCCAACCCGGTATCAATCACGGTCTCGCTGCGGGCCTCCGGGATCCGCCCGGCCGACCACTCCGCGCTGGCCAGCTCGACTGTTCGCTTCAAATCCGGCCATGACCGGAAGCCCAGCTCAACCGCAGTTACGTGCTGGGCGTCGGTCAACAAGAACCGCGCCCGAGGTCGCCGGGCTTCGCCCAGCCGATCTCATGAGCCGATCTACTACCCGGACCGCCGCGGCCGAGGTGGCGCTAGGCACACCGAGCGGTGTCCCCAGATAACCTCAATCGAGACGGCTTCCTCCACGCGATTACGCGAGCGGCTGCCATCCGTCTATTAGATGTTTGCCGAGTAGCGAGGCTCGCGGCCACCCGCTAACACCGCGCGTCTCGGATTGCGCGCGCTGTGCCAGCCCCCTTCCCGGCGTGAACATGAACCGGTGATAGAACCGGAATCGACGCCTCGACCGACGCGGGACACCGTGGCCCCGACGACGTTCACACCTGCTCCCGACCATGACGCCGCCGCCGACATGGGAACAAACCCGAGACCACGTGCAGAGCGCCGGCGCTCTGCACGCCGGGCGTTCCGAGCTCGCGCTCGCCGCTCACCCAGTCTTGGCGATCACGCTCCTCATCTCGTCAGCGCTGAACGCGCGTAGCGTGGTGGTACGGAGGTTGCCCTGGGACGAGAGCATCAGCAACGCCGCCGCCAGCGTCTCCTCGTCGGGGGCATCGAGGATGGCTACGAGGTCGTGGCCTCCAAGCGTCCAGTACGTGTCCTTGAACGTGACGTCCAGCTTCTCAAAATGAGCTCGCGCCGCCTCGTATCGGTCCACGGAGTCCTTGAAGCTGGCGACGCCCTGTTGCGTCCAATCGATCAGCACGACGTAGGTAGCCATGCCCACCTCCTTGGTCGGGTTTGATCGATCCTAATGCCTTCCACGCGCTCGCTTCAAGGACCGGGGCTCGCGGTTCGCTGACTCGGAGACCAGCCGCCTACTAACGTCGCGCCTGCTTTGCCATCGCGGAGCGAGAGCGCGACGAGAATCTGAGCAGCGCAAGGATCCTCGGCGTGGTCGTCATCACCTTCTGGTCGCCGACGTGAAGGGCGGGCCCTCGACGACGATCTGCGAAGGTCACCCGCGGCCGGCTTGGTCGCTTCCCTCACTCCACCGTAGTCCCGCACGGCAACACCGCGCGCTTAAACGGATGGCGAGCCGGTCCGCGAGGTCTATAACTCCCAACGCGGTCCGCCCCAGGCGGTGACGGAGCTGACTTCACCGTGATTGTGGTGCTCGCGGTCCTCGTCGTTGGGCCGGCGGCCCTCGCGAGCACGTACCGACGGAGGTGATTTGACGATGTCGATCGTTTCTCTTGCTCGTCCCGCCAGCGACTGCACCCCGCGCTTGGCGGATATCGACGCCGAGCGCGCCAGCTATCGCATCGACGTGCCGGAGCGCTTCAACGCGGTGCTGGCCATCGTCGATGCCTGGGCCTCGGAGGACCCCGATGCGCTCGCCGTGCTGTCCGTGAACGCGGTCGGGAACGTTGTCGCGGAGCAGTCGGCGGCCGACCTGGCGCGCGCCTCGCGCAAGGCAGCGCGGGCGCTGTTGGATCTGGGCGTTGGCAAGGGCGACCACGTGTTCGTGATGCTGCCGCGGATCCCGGAGTGGTACGCCGCGCTGCTCGGCGCGATGCGGATCGGCGCGATCCCGATGCCCGGGCCGAACCTGCTGACCCCCAAGGACATCGCGTACCGCTTCGATCAGACCGGCGCAACCGCGGCGATCACTGACGAGGCCGGCACGAGCAAGGTGGACGCGGCCGCCCCGCGTCTGGCAACCCGCCTATGCGTCGGACGCGCGCCCGACGGCTGGCTGTCGCTCGAGGAGCGGTGCGCTGCGGTCGGGGACGGAGAGACGCCGGTCGACCCGACTCATCGCGACGATCCGCTCCTGCTGTACTTCACGAGCGGCACGGTCTCTTACCCGAAGATGGTCCAGCACGCTCAGTCCTACGCGCTCGGCCATATCGGAACGGCGCGTTTCTGGCAGGACCTGCGCCCCGGCGACCTGCACTGGACCATCACCGACACCGGCTGGGCCAAGGCGGCGTGGGGTGGGCTGTTCGGGCAGATGCACGAGCGCGCGGCGATCCTCAACGTCGCGCTCGGCCGCCCCGACGCCGACACGATCTTCGGCATCCTTGCCCGCCATCGCGTCACGTCGTTCTGCGCGCCGCCGACTCTCTACCGACGAATGGTCCAGGGGGACTTCTCCAAGTATGACCTCTCGGCCCTGCGCCATTGCACGAGTGCCGGCGAGCCGCTGAATCCCGAGGTCATCCGCGAGTGGCAAGAGGGCACCGGTGGCACGGGCGGGCTGACCATCTACGACGGTTATGGCCAGACAGAGACGACATGCCTGGTCGCCAACTACCGAACGATGGAGGTTCGTCCCGGGTCGATGGGCCGCCCTGTCCCCGGCTACGACGTAACGATCGTCGACGAAGACGGCCAACCGGTCGAGCCCGGCGAGGTGGGGAACATCGTCGTACGCTGCGAACCGGAGCGTCCCGTCGGGCTGTTCCCCGGCTACTACAACAACCCGCAGGCTTCGGCCGAGGCGTTCCGCGGCCCCTTCTACTTCACCGGTGACAAGGCAGCGATGGACAAAGACGGCTACTTCTGGTTCGAGGGCCGCGACGACGACGTCATCACCTCGAGCGCCTACCGCATCGGACCGTTCGAAGTCGAGAGCATACTCGTCGAGCACCCGGCCGTCATGGAGGCCGCCGTTGTTGGCAAGGATGATCTCGAGCGCACGCAGATCGTCACGGCCTTCTGCATTCTTGCCCCTGGCCAGACAGGATCACCTGAGCTCGCCCACGAACTGCAGGACTTCGTCAAACACGGCACCGCCCCCTACAAATACCCGCGCGAGATCCACTTCGTGGAGGAACTGCCCAAGACGATCAGCGGCAAGATCCGGCGCTCCGAGCTGCGCGGTTGGCTGCGCGCTGGGCGCCTCGACAGCTAGCGCCGTGCGTCACTTCTGGCCTGGGGTTGGAGCTCGCATAAGGTTGCGAGGCTCTCAGAGAGCTGGCACAAGTCGATCGCCAATCCAGCTCGTGCCACGACTGAGCAGGTAGTCACGAGTGAGTCCGCAACCGACCGACTCCGCGGCACCAGTAATGAACTCACCGCGCTGACGCGCGGCCCAAAAAGGCTGCACGACTTCAGAAACCATCCGACTACTAAACACCATCAACAACGTCAGGGTCGGTCAAGGGCAGGGTCAGCGGCTTGGGAAACCTGGGTGGGTGGGCGGCGATCTCATTGCCGGCGTGGTCGAGCAGCGCGACCAGATGGCGGGCAGGCTTACGGCGTCATCGGTGATGGAGGGGATGCCTTCGTCGCTGTCGTCCTCAAGCGAGCGTTCGTCGGCGAATCGCAACTGGACGCAAGCGATGTCAACGCCTCCATCGTCGATCCGTCCGCCAGCGTAGAAGTGGTCGCCTCCATCGCCCCCGGTGAGGTTGACCCATGGCGTGGAGCGTGTGGGGTCGGCTGTCTCAATGCCGGAAGGCTGAGCGAACACGGTGCTGTGATGCGGGGCACGAAGGCTCTCGCTCCCCGGATCATCTGCCCTCCCCTCGTGGGCGAAGAAGGAGTGGCGGTTGAGCGAGGCACGTGGCTCCTGATCGGCGCATTGCAGTCCGGCACGTCTCGATGTAGGGTCGCGTCGCGTCGCCGCGCTGAGGCGTCCGCGGCGACTCCCGTTATCCAACCTGAGGAGTACGAAGATGGCCTATGGCGTTGTGCATCAGTTCGCTGGCGGCACTGAGGAGCAGTACCAGGCCTCGGTCGCGGCCGTACATCCGAGCGACGGCAGCCTGCCCGACGGCCAGGTGCTTCACATAGCCGGACCATCGGGCGACGGCTGGTTGATCGTGGCGATCCATGACTCGAAGCAAAGCTGGGAGCAGTTCCGCGACGGCACTCTGATGCCTCGCATGCAAGCGGGCATCGACGGCGGGTTTGCGGCGCCGCCACAGGAGACGTCGTTCGAAGTCCACAACCAGGTCTCCGCCTGACGAGCGGCGGCAGGGGCGCCGCGCAGGCGCCCCTGCCACTGGGCGGAAGGACCAGCAGCGACGCGGAGTCGCGCTAGGGCTGCCGCTCCGGCAGGAAAGGCAGCACGTACGGCCGTTGGCGCAGCCCCGTCACGTTGTTTACGACCTCATTCGTAGCGGCGCCGGGAAGCCGCCGAGTCGACCGGGCGACGGGAAATCGAGGCCTTCCGGGCACTCGGTGACGCCAAGACATGGGAGATCGGTGAGGGCGCCGGCAAGAAGGCCGTCGGGCAGCGCGCGGTTGGATTGGAAGTGGTCCTGGATCTACTGCGGACTTGTACCGATGGACCGGCTCCCCGTCGAGGGGACAATCAGATTGGTCAATGGGCGACGGTCACCGTCGAGGGTCTTGAGGAGAGCAAATCAACATGACCAAGGCACGCACTGGCCGCGTCGCGGCGCTGCTGGCCGAGGTCGCGCCTGAAAGGGGTGTGCGATGCGCAACGACGATCGCTTTGACTACGACTGGCTGGTGATCGGCTCGGGGTTTGGGGGGAGCGTTTCGGCGTTGCGGTTAGCGGAGCGGGGCTATCGGGTCGGCGTGCTTGAGTGCGGCCGGCGTTACCGCGACGAGGACTTCGCGAAGACGACTTGGGAGGTGGCCCGCTACTACTGGATGCCGAAGCTGGGGTTGAAGGGGATTTTCCGGCTCACGATCTTCAAGGACATCTTCGTTGCCTCGGGCTGTGGCGTGGGGGGAGGCTCGCTGGGGTATGCGAACACGCTGTATCGCGCGCGCCCAGCGTTCTACGGCGACCGCCAATGGGTGGATCTGCGCGACTGGGAGGCCGAGCTGGGCCCGCACTACGACGAGGCCGAGCGGATGCTGGGTGTGACCACCTACGACGAGGACTCGGAGGCTGATCTGCTGCTCAAGGAGTACGCGCAGAAGCGGGGCTTCGGCGACACCTACGCCAAGACGCGGGTGGGGGTGTTCCTGGGCGAGCCAGGCACGACGGTGCCCGACCCCTACTTCGGCGGGGAGGGCCCGGAGCGGGCGGGCTGCGTCCGCTGCGGCTCGTGCATGGTGGGGTGCCGCGACAACGCCAAGAACACGCTGGTCAAGAACTACCTCTATTTCGCTGAGAGTCGAGGCGTCGAGATCCTGCCGGAGCGCACCGTGGTCGACATCCGTCCGCGTGGCGCCGCCGATGGCTCCGATGGCTACACGGTCACCCACGAGCGCTCAGGCGCGTGGGGGCGCCGCGACCGACAGCGGCTGAACGCGCGAGGGGTGGTGGTCGCTGCCGGGCCCCTGGGCACCAACAAGCTTCTGTTCAGCTCCAAGCTGCGCGGGTCGCTGCCGCGGGTCTCCGACCGCCTCGGGTACCTGGTCCGCACGAACAGCGAATCGATTCTGGCCGTCACCGCTCCGGAGGACGCGCGCGACTTCACACGTGCTGTGGCGATCACCTCCAGCATCTACCCCGACGCCGACACCCACATCGAATCGGTCACCTACGGCCGGGGCGCGGATTCCCAGTCGCTCTTGTTCCTCTTGATGACCGAGGCCGGAACGCGGCGGAACCAGCCGCTGCAACTCGTGCTCAACATGCTTCGCCACCCACGGCTGGCGCTGGGGGCGATGCGGGTGCGTGCCTGGTCGCGGCGCACGGTGATCCTGCTGGTGATGCAGACGCTCGACAACGCGATGCGCCTGCGCGTCAAGCGCCGCTGGCCCAACGGCAACGTCGTGCTCACCACAGAGCAGGATCCCGAGAGCCCCAACCCCGACAAGATCCCCACCGCCTACCGTGCCGCTGAGTGGATGCAGGACAAGCTTGGCGGGACCGCCCAAGCGGTGTTCACCGAGGCGATCTTCTCGATCCCGATGACCGCCCACATCCTCGGCGGGGCCGTCATCGGCGCAGACCCACAGACCGGGGTGGTCGACGACCGCCACCGCGTGTTCGGCTACCAGAACCTGCTGGTCTGCGACGGCGCCGCCGTCCCTGCCAACGTCGGCGTCAACCCCGCCCTCACGATCACCGCGCTGGCCGAGCGTGCCATGGCCCACATCCCACCCAAGGGCAGCCCGGCTGAGCTGGCGGCCACTGACGGCCAGCGAGGCGTGTCGGCCAAGATGTGACTGCCTTTGAGGAAATCCAGTCGTCGACGGGATCGCTGCCGCGCCAGTGCTGCTTCCCGCGGATTGTGGATATTCCCATGTCAGCGAGATCGGCGGCGCGATTGCCCATCCGGGCGCCAATACTGGCCGGTCCGGCCACCTCCTGTCAGCGTCTGCGGCTGCCCCGTCCATAGAGCACCACTATCAGCCACTCGGTGAGCTTGGCTGCGCCCTTGGAGTACGGGAAGTAGTAGAGCTCACGGTTGAGTCCGAACCGGGTGACGACCAGGTTTTGGCGCCTGGCGTACTTCTGGATCCCGATCTTGCCGTGGCGCGCCCCCAGCCCGGATTCCTTGATACCTCCGATCGGGATCTCCATTGCGAAGTAGTTGACCAGGGCGTCGTTCACCACCACCGCGCCGGACTGCACTCGCCGCGCGACGCGCACCGCGTGGGCTGGGTCCTTGGCGAACACGCTCGCATCAAGCCCCAGGTTTGAGTCGTTGGCTAACCGGATGGCCTCCTCCTCAGTCTCCACTCTCATGATCGGCAGCGTAGGCCCGAACGTCTCCTCGCGCATGACCTTCATGGAGTGATCGACATTGGTCAGCACCGTGGGCTCAAGGAACCAGCCAGCGCCCTCGCGTCGCTTTCCTCCGACCTCTATCTTGGCGCCCTTCGCGACCGCGTCTCGGAGCTGCTCCTCGACGATGTCGACCTGCTCCGGGGAAGTCATCGCCCCGATCTCCACCTCGCCAGGTCCTCCTGGGGCGCCCTGCCGCAGCCGCCCCACCTTCTCGACCACCTTGGCCACGAAAGGCTCATAGGCGTCTGACTCGACGTAGACGCGCTCGACCGAGATGCAGGTCTGGCCTTCGTTCTGCAGCGCGCCCCACACAGCGGCGTTTGCGGCACGCTCCAGGTTGGCGTCGCGCAGCACGATCATCGGATCCTTGCCGCCCAGTTCGAGGGTCAGGGGCAGCAACCGCTTGGCGCCCTGTTCCATCAGCCGTTTGCCCACCTCGGTGGACCCCGTGAAGTGCAGCATGTCTACCGAATCCACCAGCGCACCGCCCACCGTGCTGCCCGGTCCGTTGGCGACGAGGAACACATCACTGGGGACGCCCACCTCGCGCAGGCCCTCCTGCATCAGCATGGAGCTCAGCGGTGTGATGTGCGCCGGCTTGAGGACCACAGTGTTGCCGGCCATCAGCGCGGGGATCGCGTCGCCGAAGTTATTGATCAACGGATAGTTCCAGGGTCCAATTACCCCCACCACCCCGTAGGGGAGATAACGGTTGACCACCTTGCGCCCCAGCAGCAGCGGCGAGTGCGGGCGCTCCCGCTCGTCAGCCAGCCACTTGGGTGCCTTCCTGGCCCAGAACCCCAGCGCATCAGCGCAGTAGAACACCTCGAGCTGAGCGTCTTCGTAAGGCTTGCCGTTCTCATCGCTCAGCGTCCGAATCACGCGCCTGCGGTTATCGATCAGCCACTTGCGCATGTCGCGCATCAGCGCCCCCCGGCCCCGAAAACCCAAGGCCTCCCACGCGGGCTGCGCCGCGCGCGCCCGGCGGACCAACTCGAGGGTGCTGTCGCGGTCGAGCGACGGAAGCTCAGCGATCACCTCGCCCGTAGCAGGGTTCTCCACCTTCAAAGTACCCGAGCGGCTCCCGCCGCTGGCCTGTCCTTCGCCCTGATGCTCCGTGAGAGCCATCGTCTTCCTCCATCAAGGTTTTCGTGCGCGCCGAAGGAGTCTATGGCTTGTCGGAAGGACGACCTCCAGCAGCAGACTTTCCAAGCCCTTTCCTACTGAGTTACTGAGCCGAACCGGACCGCGGCCGCGTTCAGGCGCTTCCGCATCGAAATCGAGGAGCGATAGTCCCGACCGCGGCCGCGCCGGCTCTCGCAAGGGACGAGGACCAGCAGCGACGCGGAGTCGCGCCGACGCTGCCGCTCGCAAAGGCAAAGCGGGAGCGGATGGGGCGTTTCCACCTGTGCAGCTGCCGATCGACAATCGGACGCCATCAAGCCTGAGTTCCACACGTGTGGGCCCTTAAAGACAGGGCGCTCAAATGCTTGCCGCCATTCCCGGAAGCCGAGCCGCTCCGCGCTCGCGCGGACCATCCCAGGGCTATCCCCGCGCTGCGACGCGCAGAATGGCCGCTCAGCTGAGCCGTTGCCTGAGATGGGCGCGCGCGGCGCGTCTACTCGATCCGCCAGGATTGGGAGAGCTTCGCTTGGGCATATGCGTAATCTGTAATAACCGGAAGGCTGCGACGCAAGCCGTCCCATCGCCCGACGCGCACGGGCGTCAGCGGAGGCCGCAGTTCCGACCTCGACACACGTCAACCGCGACTCGCGCGGATGTCCGATTGTCGATCGACCATCGAGGACGTCCTTTGACAACGTCTGTTTTCGCGACGATCTAGGCCGTGATCGCGGTCGCACGAGCCACTACGCCGTCGCCCAGGAGCCGCCCGATCTCGGCGTCGGAGAGGCCGAGCACGTCGGCCAGCACCTCCTCGGTGTGCTCGCCTAGCGTCGGTGCGCGCTGCGGCGTCAGGCGCTCGGCGTCGCCGAAGACCAGCGGCGAGCCGGGCATCCGGTAGGTGCCGATCCCCGGCTGCTCGACCTGGGCGAACAGCGGGTTGGCGAGCGAGCAGCGCGGGTCCTGCTCGACGAGCTCGGTGAACGTCTGGTAGGGCCCCCAGCAGACGTCGTGGACGTCGAAGATCTCGCGCACCTCGGCGATCGAGCGCGACAGCACCCAGGGCTTGAGCGTCGCTCCGATGAGTTCGCGCGCGGTGAAGCGTCCGCCCTCGTCGCTCAGGTCGACGTCCATTATCTTCTCGATGCTCGCGAACGCCTCGCCCAGGTCGGTGGCCGCCAGCAGGCTATGCCACTGGCGGCCGGTCAGCGCGACAATCATGATGCGACGCCCGTCGCGGGTGCGGAAGTCGCGCCCAAAGGCGCCGTAAAGGTAGTTGCCGTCCTTGATGCGCTCGTGGCGGTTGATCTCCACCTCGGCGATCTTGCCGAGGTTGCCGACCATCCAGAAGGCGACGTCGGACAGGGCCAGGCGCACGTACTGGCCGGCGAGGGTCCGCGTGCGGTGGCGCTCGGCCGCCAGTAGCGACGTTGTGGCCAGCGCGCCCGTGACCGCGTCCCACGCGGGCAGCAGATGGTTGAACGGGACGCTGAGGTTGCGCGGGCCCGTGGCCCAGGGGAAACCTGTGGCTGGGTTGACCGTGTAGTCGACCGCGGAGGAGCCGTCCGCGTTGCCGGTGATGTTGACCATGATCAGATCGGGCCGACGAGCTGCCAGCGTGTCGTAGGCCAGCCACCCACGGGCCGGGAAGTTGGTCAGGAACATCCCGGCGTCGGGCCCCGGCGCGCCGATCAGCTCGGCCGTCAGCTCGCGCCCGGCCGGTGAGGTGAGGTCGACCTGGATCGACCGCTTGCCCTTGTTCAGACCGGCCCAGAACAGGCTTCGCCCCTCGCTGGTGATGGGCCAGCGCCCGCGGTCCAGACCACCGCCGATCGGATCGAAGCGGATCACGTCGGCCCCGAGCTGGGCCAGCGTCATCCCGCCCAGCGGGGCAGCCACGAACGCCGAGCCCTCGACGATCCGCATGCCCTCCAAGATCCCGCCCATTTCCGAACCTCCTCCCACGGCCCTCAGGCCACCAAGGCCACGAAGCGCCAGTCTAGGACGGGCGCCTCCTCATCGTCCGGGCGATCCGCCGACACCACCGCCCGCAGGTCGACCAGCCCGCCGTGGGCCGCCGGCTCCACACCCTCGACGCGCAGCTCAGTGTGCAGCACGTCGCCCTCAAAGACCGGACCGAGATGATCGCAGCCGGCCCAGGCCACGATCGTGGCCAGCCCAGGCAGCGCGCGCGTCACGTGTGCCGCCGCGATCGAGATGGTGTGCCCGCCGTACACGAGGCGCCGGCCATGAGCACTGCCCGTGGCATCGGTGTGCGCAGTGGCCACGTTGAGCGTCAGCCGCGCCAGTTCGGGGGCCGCGGTCACCGTCTCGCCCCCCTCTACCTCGAAGACCGTGCCCGGCGCCAGGTCCGCGGCGGCCGGGCCTGCGGCCCGCGCCCGCAGCGCCTCCAGGCGCCAACCCGCCGGCACGGCCGCGCGTACCGCGGCGCGGTTCAGCTTTGTTGGAATTGCGTCCAGCGCATCGGCATGGCCGGTGCGGGCGTCGGCGTCGCGCAAGGGAAGCATCGGGCAGCGCCAGAAGTCCAGCACCGGTTGGTTGTCCTGATCCCAAGTGCGGATCCGCAGCGCGACCAGCCCGGTGGCCGGTGCGCCCTCGCGCGGCCGATTTTGCTTGAGCGCCACCACCTCGGTACGCGTCGCCAGCGTGTCGCCCAAGAACACCGGGCGCTGAATCACCAGCCCGCGGTAGAAGAGGTTGCCTCGCACGCGCTGAGTCGGCCCTGTGGACTGGCCGATGGCGACGTCGCAGACCAAGTTGGGGTGCGCCAGCAGCTGGTCGCGGCCGGTCACCAACCGACACAGCGGCTCGTCCAGCGCCAGCCGCAGCCGGTCGCCGGCGATCGCCTGATGAAGAGCGGCATGGCCGGCGCTGAGCGTGAGCGCGGGAGCGTCGTCGAAGGTCTGGCCGACCGCGAAGTCCTCAAACCACGGTCCGCCCACCCGAAGCCGTGGCCCGGATCCTGCCGCGGTCATCCGCTTGTCACCGGCGGCGGCACGTTGGCCAGCCCCGCTGCGCGAGCGCGCGCCACGACCTGCAACGCCTGCTTGCGCAGAGCCTCGTCGATCATCTCGCCTCCCAACATCACCGCGCCTCGGCCGCCGTCTCCCTCTGCCTCCGCCTGCTCCAGCGCCGCGACGATCCCGAGCGCGCGCTCGACCTCCTCAGGGGTCGGCGAGAACGTGGCGTTGAGCGTGCCCAGCTGGCTCGGATGGATCGCCCACTTGCCGTCGTAGCCGAGTGCGCGGGCGTGTGCCGCCCACACCGACAGGCCGGCGGCGTCGTCCACCCGGAGATGCGGGCCGTCGATGGCCTGCAGCCCGGCGGCTCGGGCCGCCACCAGCACCACCTCCTGCGCGAAGCTCCAGCGCTCGGGTGCCTCCTCAACGTCGGCGGGCCGGCCCAGCGACGCACGCAGGTCCGCATAGCCCAGGATCAACGCCTCCAGGCGAGGGGCGGCCTGCGCAATGTCGCCAGCCCGGTGCAGCCCGGCCGCGGTTTCGATCAGCGCCTGCAAGCGGATCGATCGCGCGCCGTCGCCAATCATGTCTAACAGCCGCGCCACCCAGGCGATGTCCTCCGGTGCCTGCACCTTGGGGACGACGAGCGTCGTCACAGCCCCGGCCGCCGGGCCATCGGCCAGCGCGACGATGTCCCGCTGACACCACGGCGTGTCCAGGCCGTTGACGCGAACGGCGACGGTGCGACCGTCCAGTTGCCCGCTGGCGAGGAAGCTGACCACGGCGGCACGCGTATTGTCCTTGGCTGGCGCGGCCACAGCGTCCTCCAGGTCGATCACGACCTCGTCGGCCGACAGCCCGCACGCTTTGGCCAACATCCGCGGGGAGGAGCCAGGGACCGAAAGGCAGGAGCGACGTGCACGCATGCGGCACGCCAGCCTACCGCCAGGCGAAGGCGATCCTCGTAATCGCCCTTCAGGGCAAGGTGTCCAGGCGCCGACAGATCCGACTGCGGACATGGGCTTGCAGCCCGCCATCTCTGTTGCTTAGATCCACGCCGCGGGGCGTGCGTGGCCGTTGGCGCCCCGTAGGATCTCAGGGCGCGTTGATCGTGAAGTGGCCGACGCCTCGCCCGACGCTCTGTCCTTTGGCTGCTGGCGATGGTGACGGGGCGGTCGGGCCGGTGGTGATCACGAGGCTGACGTCGCCGTGGATGACGCCTCGGGGTTGAAGGGCGACGAACTCAGAGTTGGTGACGCGCGTGCCTGCTTTGTAGTCGGCGTCGGTCGGGTCGCCCGAGCCGCCGTAGAAGCAGAGAAAGGTTTTGCGGCTTAGGCGCTGGAACCATCGTGGGATGCGACTGCTCCCGTTTGGGGGCGGGTTGCACGTCTGGATGTAGTAGTAGCTCTGGCCGTTGGTGACCGCCACGCGTGAGGTGAAGCTGCTCACCACCAAGCCCTGCGCGGGCTCAGATCGCATATTCAGACGACTGAATCCAGGGGGGATTCGGGTGGGGCACGGCTCGGTGAGTTCTCCTTTGACGCAGTAGGACTTGGCGATCTCGAGGCGGGCGGTCACGTGAGCGGCGACCGCGGCAGGGGTAGGAAGGGGACCGGCTGGCGAGGCGTAGCCGACCGGTGGGCAAGATGCTCCTCCTCTGCCGGGCACATTTGGCGCTGGGAGGCGGCAGGTGTGACCGTCGCGGTAGGTGACGGCGCGAACCGCTCCGGGAAACAGTCCGGCGTCGTAGCTGAACCCACCGTTATTGATGTTGGGCTGGCTGGGCAGGACGACGAGGTAGGCGCCGTCTGGTCCGGTTGGCGTCGTGACGAGCCCGCCGTTCGGCGTTTCATGTGTGACGCTGACTGCGTCCGGTCCGAGCAACCCGTAGAAGACGCTTAGACAGGTTGACTCGAACGCCAGTCTTGTGACAAGCGGGGGCGCGTCAGGCAGCGTCGGCGAGCACCGGAATCCAGACCTCGGCGGCTCGGCCACGCTCGGGCTGGCGGGTTTCGGGGCGCAGCCGGCCGGGGTCTTCCAGAACGCCGAGGACGCGTTCGATCTCGCGGCGTTTCTTGTTCCGGCTGAACATTTACGAGACCTCGGTTCGCGTTAGGCCAGCCAGTCGGCCGGTCAGGCCATCAGCGCCTGCCAAGCTCAGCGCGAGCGCGGCGCCGAGTGCCGCGCCGATCCCGCCGCGGTAGGATCGATCAAGGACGCCCAAGGCACGGCTCTGGGAACGTGACCCTGTCGAGCCTTAGGCGTGAGCCGCTAGCGCCTCGGACGCCGTTGCCAGCCAGCCGCGGAGGCGCTCGTAAACGTCGGGATGGTTGAGCAGCGCGAGGTGGTGGGTGCCCGCCACATGATGTCCGTGCTCCTCGCGGAAGGGGATCCGCCGAGTGTTGCCCTGGCCGGTGGCGCTGGGCACCAGCACCAGGATGTCGCCGAGCAGGCGCCCGAGCGGGTGGTTCGGGTCACGCGTGACGGTTGCTGAGACGAAGCAGTGGGTTGCCCACGGCAACAGCGCCACCTCCTGGCAGGCGACCGCCCGCAGCGCCTCGGGATCGCGGCCCCGCCAGTCCTCGTCGACCAACGATCCGTGACGCAGGTCACGAATGCCGGCGCTGCGCCGCCGCAGGAAGGCACTCAGCATCCGCGTCTCGGGCAGCTTGTCGAGTGCCACCGCGGCCCGGTGCGCCCCCTGCTCCAGGGGAGCACCCAGATGGGGGGTCCCCAGCGAGACGACATGCCGGACATGCCTGACCCACTTCTGGTCCTGCTCATCTGCCTGGTGGCAGGCGCTGCGCGCCACCAGACCGCCCATTGAATGACCGACCAGCGCGATCTGCTGCACCTCGACCGGCCACGCCTCCACGAGGTCCTCCAGCAGCGCCGCCACCGTGCGGCCGTTCTCGGAGATGTGCAGGCCGCTGTTGTAGCGCAGGTAGACCGCCGTGCAGCCGAGGTCCGAGACTAGCCTTTCGCCATACGCGTCCTCGGCGCCCCAAGACCAGCAGAACTCATCCCCGGTCAGTCCGTGTATGAACACCGCCAGACGAGCGGTGGCCTTCGGGAACGCGTCGCGCAATGAAGGCTCATCCAGCCCGATCCGCGCGCCGTGCATCCGCGCTGACGTGGGCTGATGGAGCGCGCTGCCATCGCGCTCCAGCCGGTCCCCGATCAGACCGTTGAGCACAGCGAGTCCGAAACTACCCTTCTGGGTTGTCGACAGCGAAATCTGCTCACCGATGCCGCGCCGCTCCATCGCCGCGTCGGCAGACCTACCGAGCATCGAGGCGCCCGCCCCGAGCGCGCCATAGGCGCGGCTCGACAGCGCGTCGTGGATGAGCTGCACCGGGCGAGCAGCCGGGCCCACGCCGCGGAAGGCGCGCTCGGCGATGCC
>OCZT010003939.1_pt1 | contig 15114 bp, 19 predicted proteins | sample 1539031 | NCBI WGS metagenome assembly OCZT01 (sample SAMEA3539308, study PRJEB22396) | soil metagenome | biome: tundra; feature: field; material: soil | place: USA | collected 2010-05 | depth 0.15 m
GACTTTCAGTTTCTACAAATTATTATTATTTGCCGTCATTGCGAGGAATCCCGTTCTTGCCTACGCGAAGCGCTTTGGCGAAGCGAGGTCGGGATGACGAAGCAATCTCCCAAAAATTTCTGTGAGATTGCTTCGCTTCGCCTGCCTACCGCAGGCAGGCTCGCAATGACGTCTGTTTTTTATTTAAGAATTTCATTCTTATTTTTAAAACCTCTGCACTTTCAGTGCAGTGTGGTTTAGTTTTACTTTAAATAGCAAAGTGCATTCATTTCACAGTCTTAAATATTTATTTCTGATATTTTCCCGATAAAAAACGATCCTTTCATTCTGCTACCTGGTTTTCAGCAACGAGTTCGTTCCTGGAAGAATAATTTGATAATGCTTCACCCTGTTTGTTCTGTTCTTCCAAAGTCCAGCCAGCTGTTGCAGTTGTTTCGAGCCATGTTTTCTCGGATTTCCTGAATACCTGAACCGATAATCCGTATACATCACTAAAATTCTGTTCCAAATCTGCCACGGCCATGTGTGGTGTGACAGTAAGTGTTCCTTTTGTATGAACAACTCTGCATTCGCCCAGTGTTTTTGCCGGATGTTTCATCATTTTTTTAGATGAAGGAGCTCCTGGTTTATGCGGCCGGGTAAAAAATTCAATCTTCAGGTATGGGAATAGTTCGCTGAATTCTTTCTGAATGGCGAAAATTTTTCTGTGATCGTTGATAATAATTTTCATACGAATGTTATTAGTCGTGTAATGCGAGTAAAGGTATATGTGTGTGGAATGCCATTCTTTTTGTATTGCTTTCATGAACAAGCCGGCTGAGTGTGTTGTGTTTATGATGAATCATAGCTACACAACCGCATTTGTGCTCATCAGCGAATGCGTTTATCCCATCCGTCATATTTTCTGCTGAAGAAAAGAACATGACAGAGTCAACCTCTTTTAGTGATTTTACCAATTTTCCCCCTGCCAACATATTTTCATACTTAGGAACTGTCTGCGGTTTCTCAACATCCAGCACTAAAACTTTCGCCTTGAATAATTTTGCGAATTGTTTAAATCTTTTTACTGCATCTTCATTCACCACCTTGGTATAATCATAAGCCAGCATAATTTTTTCTATCTTTTTATAGCGTGCAGCTTTAGGAATAACAAGAACCGGAGATTGTGTTTGCTTGATCAGCGATGTAGTATGGCTTCCTATCAATACTTCGCTGATGTTTCCTGTTCCGGTTATGCCCATCACTACCAGGTCAACCTTCTTGACTTTTATCACATTCATAATTTCTTCTACAGTGAATCCTGAGCGGACCATAGATTGGACTTTTACTTTTCCTGCCACCTGCGCGGAAATTTTCTTTTCAAGTTTTTTAATTCTGGACTCATTCCCTTTTTTCAGTTCCTGGGGTGAGATCATCATGATAGGCACTTCTGCTGTAGGAACAGGTATGGGATAAACGTGTAGCAAAATCATTTTTGCTTTACTGAACTTTGCAAGTTCAACTGCATATTGCAAGGCGTTGTTTGCAGTGTCAGAGTAATCCGTGGGAACAAGAATTGTTTTCATTGGTTTTATTTTAATGAGTTAGCGATCTGACAAACTTTATTATTGACCAGACGTAATCTACTGATAGTACATCCCACTCGGATGGAATTACAAGAAGAAATATCAGAAGTACAAGGCGCGGAAAAACAAACTGCATATCCCACATGGGTTTCATGATCCCAAATGCAATGGAAGCGATGATTAAATCCAGCCCCAATAAATACATGGCATAATATTTTGCAAAACCAATGATGAGAAGAAAACCACCAATGAGTTCAATATAGCACGTGAACCACGCTCCTGTTACAATTAAAAATTTAGGAATTCCTATTTTTGACAGTGGTTCTTCAATGGTTTGAAGCACGCCATTAATTTTTATGTTAAACACAGCATCAATTCCCTGAAAGAAAAACAAGAGACCAAGGATAACACGCGCAAGGAATGCTCCTGCTATTTCGTGATTATGAAAAATGGTATACATCTTTCTTGTTTTAATGTAAATATATATCCAAAATCTAGCAAAGAGAATGACTGCTGTCAGGTGAGGTGATGATCAAAATCACAAGGATTGAAAAGAATTCTGTTTCTCATGTTTGCAAGCTTATCGTAATTTTCAGTGACAATATTTCTGTCTTTTAGGTAAACGATAGAACAAACTTTGTTTAAAATTCTTCATCCATCAGTTCGCCCTTTTCAAATATTTTCCAAAAGTCAGCATGTTCCGGATTATAGAAATCAGGGATTGTCATGAGAGGAATAGTAGAATGAAAACTCATTTTTCGCGTGCTGCTTGCAAAGGGTATAAATATTTTCTCAAACAGGATCTGTTTTTCAGGACACATTACAAGCAAATCCATTTTTTCGTTTTCACAGAATTTATTCAAACCACTGATCAAGTCATTGTTCTTTATCAGTCGTATTTTTAGTTTTTCATATGAAATCTTTCCTTTTATATCTCTTCTGAATTTTTCAAATATTTCCTTTTCGAACGCTTTTGATAAAACATAATTAGTAACATGAAGAACCGTGAGTTCAGCATCAAACTGTTTTGCAAATTGTACAAGAAAATCCAGCACCTGGATTTCTCCTTCACGGTATTCAGTGCCGAAAACAATATTCTTAATGCCGGTGAACAAAGCATCTTTCGGAATAACAAGGACCGGAACAGAGGATTTTTTTATCACGTTCCACGTATGGCTTCCGAACAGTACCTCCCGAAACCCGCTTTCTCCATGGGTCCCGACAACGATGAAATCCACCTCTGATTCTTTTGCTTCTTTTCGGATTTGATTTCCTGCTCCTCCCTCACGGACAGTACACTCACTGTTCAATTCACCCGGATTAACATTCAACGAGCGAAAAAGTTCATCGCGGTGCTGAACAAGTTTTTTTGTTTCAGCAGCTTTTAAATTTCGAAGCATTTCATCATAACTCTGGGTGATTTTTGGCGGTGGAAGAGGGGGGCTGTATGCGTGAAATAAAGTGAGAATTGAATTTGTACTCTTCGCAAACTGAACGGCATAGCGTTCAGCATTCATCACCGATTCTGAATAATCAGTGGCAAGCAGAATTTTGTACTGTTTTTTCATTTATTTGGTTTTAAATAAATACGACAGATTCTTTTTTATGATGAAATGCGAGCAAGGGTACGTTCGTATGATAAGCCAGTTTTTTTGTAATGCTTTTCCCGAAAAATTTTTCCAATAAATTGCGATGAAGTGTGGACATAGAAAGCAAATCGGTAGAATCATTCTTTAAGTAATTATTCAACTCTTTCTCAACATCCTTCCCCGAGATCAATTGGAACGAAAAGTTGTTGTAATCAACTTTTTTGGAAACTTTAGATACGAACTGCTTCAATAATTCCCTTTCGCCTTCAGGAATATATTCTTCATCTGAAATATGAATAATATTAATTACCGCTTTAAACGGTTCTGCAATTTCACACAGTGTTTTTATTGCATCTATGTCACTCACATAATAATTGGTAGCATAGGTGATTTTTTTAATTCCATGGAACAAAGCGCCATCAGGAACTGCAATAACCGGGTGTTGTGCCTGTTCAATCACTTTTGCCGTATTGCTTCCCAAAAGAACTTCTTTTATTCCACTTGCTCCTTTTGTGCCCATCACAATAAAATCCGGATGCATTTTTGCAGATGCTTCCAGTATTACTTCCGCAGCGAATCCCTCTTTGCATACACGCTCGCATATCACTTTTTTTGTTTGCATTATTTCCAAACATAGTTTCTTTAGTTTTTCTTCAGCTGCTTTTTTTGTTTCTGAAATTTCTTCTGCAATAATTTCACCAGGAAAATCAGAAACAGGGTATGTAATATGATACGCATGAAGAAGAATCAACATTGCATTTTCTTTTTTTGCAAATGCGACAGAGAAATTAATCGCGTTCTCAGCGTTTTTAGAAAAATCTGTCGGAACTAGGATTGTTTTCATTTTTCCGGGATCAGGTTAAATGTCAGAGTTTTAGTATAAAGACTTTCTTTCAATAATTTTTTTAATTGGTGCGGAAGAACCGCTTCCATGTCTTTAAATTCACCTTGCGAAATATATTGCTTTAAGGTTTTAAAAACGGCATGCACAGCTTCTGTTCCTTTTTTAATATCTGCAATGCCGTGCAGCGAGGTTCCATCGGCATAGGTCAGAACTTCTTCAATAAAGTCTGTTTTTTTCCGGCTGACTTCCTGTTTTTTGGTTGGCATCCATCCATGGACATAAACGCCTTTCAACGCGACCGGCAATTGTGAAAGGAATTGAAAATTTTCCTCCAAAGGAAGATGATTTCGAAGCGCATGAAATAAGGCATGAAGCATACGGCCCGCTTTGGCAGTATCGGTTTTATCCCCAAGTTTTTCAGCGAGTTCTTTTAAAAACCTGTTTCCTTTTTGCGCGTGTTTTTCAAAATCGAGTGGCATGGCAGATGGATGTTATGTTGTGGTTCTTCAGGAACTGATTAATTTCTTCTTTATAACAGATTTTTAAGCTGTGAGAAAATCCCTTTAAACTCTTTTTCACATGCATGAATTTTTTCAGTAATGGCTTTATGTCTTCTCCGGTATAATTGTTCATCTAAGTTCATGTTGTCCATTAACCTGGCAAGAAATCTTTCGTGCGTCAGCACTTCTATTTTTAAATCGTCAAGTTTTTCTGCCGAAACATAAATTAGATGTTTTTCAATATCTTTTGATTCTTTTGCCTTAAATACCGAGAGGTTCTGTTTTGCTTTTCCAATAATTAAGGCGTGTAGAAAAACAGATTCGTCTTTCAGGAGTTCAAGTTCTTCCAGCCATTCCATGCTTTCCGAATGAAGAACTTCAAGTGGCTCATCCAGCAGGAAAGAACTTTTTGCAGATGCAATTTGTTGCATGCTAAAAATGATTTAAGTGTTCATTTTTTATTAGTTGAATGATTAACCGTGCCACATTCGGATTAGATGACTTTCCGCTGAGGCATACTAACCTGTAAGCAAGCACGGATAATTTCCAATCATACATAACCCGATCGTTAAAGCATTTATATACACGTTGAAAATTTCCTTTGATGGGAATTCCTGCAGACAAACAAAATTCCATGGAACGTTTCACAGAATCATGCAATTCTTCCGGAGAATCAAATCCCATTTCCGTTACCGCTTCTGATGCGTAATAAAGCAGGTTGAGTACTGCCATTTTTTCTGCAAACTCATCCACTACAGGAGTTGTTTGTGTTTGAATAAGTGTCAGTTGCATGCGAATAAAATTTATTGGACAAAGATGCATGAGCATACCCCCTTTGCATATGATTGCGGTCAATAAGACGAATGATTAGTATCACCCTCGTTGCTGATCAACTTCATTCCTATTCGTATTAATTGTAAACATTTTTACAATCAGAAAATTATGGCTAAAACATTCGATCCATTAAAAGGTTTTCTTTCAGAAGTTGGAGCTATTTCCATTTTTGCGGGACGTTTTTTTCGCGAAGGGTTTATGCCGCCATATGAATTTAATGAACTGCTCCGTCAGTCATTTGAAATTGGTTACCGCACCCTCGCTCTTGTTGGAGTCACAGGATTTATTATGGGACTGGTCATCACGATCCAGTCGCATCCTTCAATGGAAGCGTTCGGAACGGAATCCTGGCTTCCTTCGGTAGTTTCGGTTTCCCTGGTGCGTGAAATAGTCCCGGTGATCACTGCGTTGATATGTGCAGGCAAAATCGGTTCCGGCATTGGTGCTGAACTCGGCTCGATGAATGTAACGGAACAAATAGATTCCATGGAAGTTTCGGAAACAAATCCTTTCAAATATTTTATTGTCACACGCGTGTTATCTGCTACGCTGATGATGCCGCTTCTTATAATCCTGGCAGACACTATTTCTTTGTATGGAGCCTATATCGGAGTGAACATGAAACAGGTGGTAAGTTTTCATCTGTATACAAACCAGATCTTTGAGAAACTCACTTTCAGCGATGTGCTTCCTTCTATTGTCAAATCCTTTTTCTTTGGCTTTTCAATTGCAATTATCTCAGGGGATTTTTCTAAAATTTCAGGCAGATTGGAAAAAGGACAAGGTTTAGTGGGAGTGCTTCTGAAGGATACAACCTTTGTTCACAACCTGAACGCAAGCATGAATAATATTAATAAAAGTTCGGTCATTTTGAATGAAGACCTGGAGGCGCTCAAGCATAGTTTCCTGTTGAAACGGTATTTCAAAAAACAAGAAAAAAAGAAATCAAAAGTAAAATGAACTCCAAAAATGTTTCCATACAATTTCTTGGTGCAGCAGGAACTGTTACAGGTTCGAAACATCTGCTTAAAACACCGGAGCAAAATATTTTAATCGACTGCGGGCTTTTCCAGGGGCTGAAATCACTGAGGTTGAAGAACAGGGAGTCCTTGCCTGTAGACGTAAGTGACATTGGTCTAGTAATTCTTACACATGCCCATCTTGATCATTGCGGGTATCTTCCTTTGCTCGTGAAAGCCGGATATAAAGGAAAAATACTCATGACACCACCCACCCGGGATCTGTCAGAAATAATTCTCCGCGACAGTGCAAAAATTCAGGAAGAAGATGCCGAAAGGGAAAATCGTTACGGTATTTCAAAACACAAACCATCGTTGCCTCTTTACACAGTAAAGGATGTAGAATTTACTTTGAAATATTTTGAAACGCACAATGATAATGAATGGAGAAAAATTTCTGATAATATTAAGTTTCGCTTTATAAAAAACGGACATATCCTCGGTTCTGCATTTGTGGATATGGAATGTTTTGGAAAGCGAATTATTTTTTCCGGAGACATTGGCAGAAAGAATGCGGAAATATTAAACGACCCGTCCCTATTGGAAGAAGCTGATTTTCTTGTAATGGAAAGCACCTATGGAGATCGCTTGCATCCAACCACTTCTGTAAGAGATGAGCTGGCAGATATTATCAATGATACCATTCACTCTAAAGGAAATCTCCTGATACCCAGTTTTGCAGTGGGTCGTGCTCAAGATCTGATGCATATCATAAACGATCTGAAAAAGGAGATCCGGATTCCGGATATTCCTGTTTACATGGATAGCCCGATGGGAGCGGATGCGACCCGGGTGCTGCACAAATTTCCGGATTGGCATAAACTCTCAAAAGAAGAATGTGATGCGGTATGTCATAATATTTCGATAATCAGAGATTTTCATGACACGCAAAAAATAGTTCTTCTGAAAGGAAGCAAGATTGTTATTGCTGCGAGCGGGATGCTCACCGGTGGGCGTGTTTTGGAATATATGAAGCATTATGTTGAAGATAAAAAAAATACAATTCTTCTTGTCGGTTTTCAAGCGGCAGGAACAAGAGGCAGAGCACTGAAAGAAAGGAGTAATGAAATAAAAATATTTGGAAGATATTATTCTGTGAAAGCAAAAGTCAGGGAAATAACATCTCTTTCCGCCCATGCCTACCATCACGAGATGATTGAGTGGATGAAACAAATCAAAAAGAAACCGGAGAAAATATTTCTTGTTCATGGCGAACCTCAGGCGCAGGAAGTTTTCAGAGTAAAAATTAATGATGAATTAAATATTCAATCTGTTTTGCCTAAGCAAAACGAAGAGCATATTTTATTTTCTCAATAAGGCATAAAAAATTACTTGTGGAAACAATCGAAGAAAAAGGCAAACAACTGGATTTTTCCCGTAATATCAGTATATGGATTGATACGTATGATGATATTTTTTCTGATTTTGATCCAAGGTTATTTTCGGAACGGAATATTTCGGATGATTTTCTAAATGAACTGAGAAAGGTTTCCCGTGAAGATAATTTTCATGTCAATGAGTTCCGGTTGCTAGTGCCTGAAAAAAACCGCAACCAGGAAACTGAAACTATCATCTCAAAACATCTGCATGCGTTTTTCAGAAAGAATGTTCATGCCTGCCAGCAGCAGGTAACACAATTAAGGACAAAAGGATTCCTGTTTGTGATCATTTCCGTTTTTCTGCTGATGGGAGCGAGTTATATTTCATCGCTGAAATCAGAAAATATATTCATGCACGTGCTTCTTGTGCTGTTGGAACCGGCAGGATGGTTTCTGATATGGAGAGGGCTTGATAATCTTATCAGTTCCTCCCGCCAGGAAATGCCTGAACTGGATTTCTATAACAAGATGGTGAAAAGCAAAATTGTTTTTGTGAGTATCTCCGGGCAAAAAGAAGAAAGCAATTTACTAAAAAGCTGAAAGATAGGATTCTGTTCCTTTTGCCTATCCGATTTTTCATCATTCAAACAATTAACTATGGATTTCCGGACAGTTAGATTCCCCCTTGCAGCTATGAAAAATGCCTTATCAACGAATTATTATTTAAAATGATAAAGGGTGCAATACCTTTGAAACTAGACAGTGTATCTCCTAAGTGATCATTAATCATTTATAAATTTCATTATGAAAAAAATTACTTCTTCTATAAAAATAATCTGCATTATGCTGCATATATTTTATAATGCATCTGCACAATGGACAACAGTAGGCGCGCCAAATTTTGCAAATGGGGGTGGAGATTATGTCTTTTCCGCTGTTGCTCCTAATGGAGAACCTTATGTAGTGTACAGAGAATATTCGCATTATGCCAAAGCGGCTGTAAAGAAGTTTGACGGAAGTAATTGGGTAACTGTGGGCAATGCTGGATTTTCACTCGATGCTGTATTTTGCACTACTATGGCGATTGACGGAAATAATATTCCTTATGTCGCATACTCGGATAGCACGCGTAAAGCATCGGTTATGAAATTTGATGGTAGTAGTTGGGTCTACGTTGGGAATTGCGGTTTTACATCTGGCGCAGGAAGTTATACCTCTATTGCTATTGATGGTAATGGAATTCCATATGTGGCTTTCAGAGATTTTTTTCATAATTATAGAGCAAGCGTAATGAAATTTGATGGAAATAATTGGGTCTATGTTGGTAGTCCCGGTTTTTCTGCTTTTGGAAGTGGTCAGGCAGGCGCTGTTTATACTTCTCTCGCGATTGATAAAAATGGTACGCCTTATGTTGCCTATACTGAATTGAGCAACAATCTCAATGTTACTGTAATGAAATTTGACGGGAGCAATTGGGTTTATGTTGGCGGTGCTGCCGGATTTTCTACAGGTGGTGCAAATAACCCCTCGATAGTTATTGATAGCAATGGTGTTCCATACGTGGGATATGAAGACAACGGAAACGGAAGTAAAGCCACCGTAAAGAAGTTTGACGGAAGTAATTGGGTTCCGGTAGGAGTTTCAGGTTTTTCTCCCGGAGTTGCAGAATATACCTCGCTCGCTATTGATAACAACAATAAACTTTATTTAGCTTTTGAAGATTACGCTAACAACAAAAGAGCTTCAGTAATGTCATTTGATGGAAATAATTGGTCAACAGTTGGCACAGCCGGTTTTTCAGATTCAGTAGCCCAATACACAACAATCGCTATTGATAAGAACAAGGGTATATTATATGTAGCTTATGAAGATTTATATGATGGTACCACTAACTATCCGAAATATAATGCCACCGTTATGAAATTTGAAACTACCACTGCCGGAATTAATGAAACAAAAAATAATTCTTCACTCACAGTTTATCCTAATCCCTCAGATGGAGTTTTTCAAGTAAATTATTTTTCTTCTGAAAAAAGTAAGTTGCAATTGAATATCGTTGATGCAAAAGGTAAAATAGTTTTTGCTGAAACAATTTCTCAATCTCAGGGTGAATTCAAAAAGGATATTGATTTAGGCAGAAAGGCAAAAGGAATTTATTTTATAGAACTATTGCAGGGCAATAGCCGCTTGGAGCAAAAGTTCGTGTTGCAGTAAACCACTTTCGGCAGGCAGGTTACGTTCAGGCAGCCACCAATTCTTTTTTCTTTTGCGCGAAGGCATGAACATCTTTCCAGGAATGTGTATTTAAAATATCATCGGCAGTACACCATGCCCTTCGTGCGATGAACACTCCGAGTTTCATAAAAGCAAAATTTGCCGATTGATGGCTGTCAGTGCTGATGACCAGCTTCACGCCTTTTTCCTTTGCCGCCCTTGCCCATTTCTCATCCAGATCCATTCGTTGGGGCTGCGCGTTTATTTCAAGAGCGGTGCCTGTATCGGCAGCAGCAGCGATCACTTTCTGCAAATCCACTTCGTATCCTTCCCTTGTACCGATGAGCCGCCCTGTGGGATGGCCGATGCAATGCACAAACGGATTTTCACATGCCCGGATGATGCGTTCTGTGTTATCATGATTGAACCCGCTGTGAATGGAAGCGGTTACCCAGTCCAGCTGCTCCAGCAGTTCATCATCCAGGTCTAATCTTCCGTCAGCAAGAATATCCACCTCCGCGCCAGCTTTCACAAAATTCACTCCGAGTTTCCTGTTCACCTCGCGGATCTCCTGCATCTGTTTCAGAAATTTTTCTCGTCTATTCCTCCTGCCACGCGCATAAATTTGGAGTGATCGGTCATTGTGATGTAATCGTATTGCGGGTAATGTATCCGTACATAATGTGCAATTTCGAGAATGCTTCCGTTCCCATCCGACCATTCAGAATGCATCTGCATATCGCCCCGTATATCTTTAAGCGTGACGAGTTTCGGGATATTATTTTCCTTTGCCAGTTCAATTTCTCCTTTGTCTTCGCGCATTTCGGGAGGCATCGGTGCAAAACCAAGCGCGTGGTAAACTTCCTCTTCGGTTTCACCTGCAATGCATGTATTGTCTTTGAGGCGGAAGACACCGTATTCATTTATCTTCAGTCCTTTTTCTTTTGCGATCCCGCGCAGGTGCACATTGTGTTCTTTTGAACCGGTGAAATATTGCAGCGCGGCTCCCCATTGCGAAGGATCCACCACGCGCAGATCCACCTGGCGGTTGTTATTTACCAGCAGGATGCTTGCTTTCGTATCGCCTTTTGCAAGAACTTCTTTTACAAATTCCATGGAGATAAAATGATCGACCACGCTTTTCCTGTCTTGCACGGAGGATGCCACCAGCAGGTCAATATCCCCGATGGTTTCTTTCCTGCGCCTCAGGCTTCCTGCCAGTTTGATAATTTTTACTGCGGAACATTTTTTCATTTCCAAAACGATCGTTTCTCCAAGCTGAAGAGCCTCCCATAGCAGCATCCTCTCCTCGATCACATTGTGCGCTTTAAGTCCGCGTTTCATCTGTTCGGTTTTCTTTTCCCCGAATCCTTTGAGTTTGGAAATCTTTCCTTCTTCCAGCGCTTTGATGAGCTGTGCTTTTGTCTTAATACCTAATTCTTCATAAACTTTTTTCAGCGACCGGGGCCCGAATCCTTTTACTTCGAGCAGGTCAAGGAGCTCATGAGGGAAATTTGCTTTCAGTTCTTCGTATTTATGGATCTTCCCGGTATTAAGGTATTCAATGATCTTTTCAGAAATACTTTCCCCGATGCCTTGCAGTTTTTCCATTTTCCCATTGCGAACATACGCATGCACATCTTTTTCCAATCCCTCGATCGTGCGGTAGACACGCTGATAGGCAAGCGCGCGGAAGCGGTCTTTGTCCCCACTTAGTTTGTAAATAGCAGATAATTTTTTAAATATCTGCGCAAGTTCGTGGTTTGAATTTTTTGACATTGACTATAGGTTTAATGCACAAATCTATTTTTCCGATGCCTGTTTTTAAATGAAAACCATCACCCGGTTCAATGATTTTGATCATCTATTTTTTAACCGAGAGGATAATTTAAACCTATTATATGAATATAAATTCAGTGACGCATATCAACTCTCCGATTGATCAAGTTCATTGTCCATGTTGTTATTGCAGCATATTTTCGCTTTGTAATTAAAAAAATTGTTTAACCAATGAGAAACTAAAAACTATGACACAATTAGTAGTAAAAAGAAACGGAAATTTGTTCCCATCCTTAATGACAGACCTGCTCGACACCGACAGGTTCTTTGACACAGATCTTCTTGATCTGGAATCTGACCTGTTTTTGCCCTCGAGCATGATTATACCTTCGAGAACAATTGGCAGAATTCCTTCTGTAAATGTTACCGAAAGAGAGAAGGATTATCTCATCGAGTTGGCTGCTCCGGGACTGACCAAAAAAGATTTTAAAGTGGAACTGGAAGACGATCTCCTGTCTATCAGCACGGAGAAAGAAGAAAGGCACAATGGAAAAGAGAACGGGCTTACCCGTAAGGAATTTTCCTATGAATCTTTCTGCCGCTCATTCCGCTTGCCTGAAAACAGCAAAGCCGAGAAAATTGACGCGGAATATGAGAACGGAATACTGAAAATGACGATTCCCAAAAAGGAAATAACAGTTTCCAAGCCTAAAAAGGAAATTTCTGTTTCCTGATTGAAAAATTGTGGAGCAAGCCCCGTAAGGCCGATTCATATAGTGTAAAAGGGTAGAGAGGTTTCTCTGCCTTTTTACTTTTAGGCTATGGTAATTTTAAATCCTTAAAAAATCGTCATTGCGAGCCTGCTGTCGGTAGGCAGGGGAGGTACGACCGAAGCAATCTCACAAAGAGTTTATTCTGGGAGATTGCTTCGTCCCGATAATTATCGGGACTCGCAATGACGTAGTTTTTTATAATTGTCTTATAGTGTGATTTGACAACTATCATCGAATGCGCTGATTCTTGTCATTGCATTTGTTTGTTTTTGAAAATACTTTTAGGGAGTTGATTCTTAGGAAAAATAAATAAAATGAAAAATAATATTTTCACTCGTTTTATCGGCATAATAACAGTAATATTTTTTTCTGGGTGCAGCCTTTACACTGAAATTTCCGTAACAGTTGATACAAACTCAGATTTTTCAAAATACCGGACTTTCGCCTGGATATCGGATGATATGGATACCACAAATTCTCCCTACAACAACGAGATCATCCGCAATAATATCCGAAACTATTTCGGGCATAGCTTTTCTGAAAGAGGATACCGGATCGATCTAGACACACCGGATGTTTTGCTGCAATTGGTTATTGTTAGTAACAAGAAAGAAAAAGAAGTTATTTATCCGACATATCCCAGGAATTATTATTACTGCCCATATTATTATTGCAGTGATTATTATTCGCCCTACAGTTTCGATTATTACTATCGTTATCAGGGTGAATATTGTTATCCGTTCGGGTATTGTAAAGATAAGGTAGAATACGTGGAAGGTTCAATCACACTGAATGTAATTGACCGCAAGCAAAATAAACTGGTATGGTCAGGTACTGCGAAAGGAGACATTTATGATCCTGCTTATATACACCAAAACATCCATCCGGCAGTTCGATCCATTATGAGGAAGTATCCGGTTAAAACAGTGTCTGAGGATTTGAAAAAGAAGAAGAAAAACTCTGATTCGGAAGAAAAACCGATTACGCAGAAATAACAGGAAAATTAATGAGGCTGCTATTTTATGCATGCCTGAAAAAAACGAATGGCGTCTGTAGTTGAAACAATTCCTTTCAGGTAATCATCATCCGTTATTACAATAACGTGAATCTCTCCCATAACAAGTTCTTCTGAAACCTCTTTTAGCGTGGAAGAAGGATGTTCGGTGACAGGAATTTAACGTATGATATTTTTCACAATATATCTCCTTCTTCTGTAATAAAAAAACTGCCCCGCTTTAGCAGGGCAGTTGTCGCAAAACCTTACGGGGTTAAGCATGTTATCCAACAAACGCTTTTTTGAGGTGGGAATATGCATCGGAAATTTCCTCTCGGAAATGTTCCCATTTGCCTTCGGCTTCTTGCTCTTTCTTAGCCAGGCGGTTTTTGATGTCGGATAATTTTTTGAAAAAATCTGTTTTGGTTGAGTCCAGCTTTTCAAACTTGCTGAGTTTGTTCAGTTTATATTGCATGCGGAGAATGTCCAGCTTGATCTTAAACTGCTCCGTTTCCATCAATAATTTGGAGTAATATTCGCTGCTTGTTTTGTTGCTGCGGATCAGTGCCTCCAGGCTGCTGAGCGCATGCGTTATTTTTTTTCGTTGTTCTTCAAAAACCTCTTTGGTTTCAGCTTTTCCCAAAGCGAGTTGAACCTGTAATTCCTCCAGCACGATTTTTAACTGGATAGATTTTTCTTTTGCAATTTCTTTTGCATCATCAAGCCGGAGTTTTGCTTCGTGAACATACGTATTGAATTTTTTCTTTGCTTCTTCGTAAACATCCTTTGCCTGCGCCTTTCCAAGAGCGGCTTGAATGCGAAACTGCTCCAGTTCTTCAGCGGCTTTTCTAAGCCCGTTGATGATTTTATCGGTGAGCGATGTTTTTTCAAGTGTTTCCATAATATTTTTTTTATTGAGCAAAGATGTTGTGAAGAACATGAATATGAAATGATCATTATCACTCACCCGTCTGATGTTGGTCAGTTGTTTTTTTTATTCTGATACCTATTTTCGTCTGTGTTTAAAAATGGAATCCAATGAGAGGTAAAAAAATTATTTATTTTTTAATTTTTGCAGTATTGGCAGGAGGAGCGTTTTATTTTTTTTATTCTAAAAATAAAGCCCCGGTATTTTTCTGGAGAACCGTTAAAGTTGAAAAAGGAGATATATCCGTTATAGTTACGGCAACAGGATCCATCAATGCGGTAACCACTGTTTCGGTTGGAACGCAGGTTTCGGGAACCATCGCTAAATTGTTCGCGGATTTTAATTCGGTGGTGAAAAAAGGACAGGTTATCGCATTGCTGGACACGACATTTCTCGGTGCATCAAAAGAAGATGCGGATGCCAATTTGGAAAAGGCTCTTGTGCAGGCAACCCAGGCCAAAGTGGAATTTGACCGTACAAAAAAATTATTTGATCAAAGTGCAGTCGCACAGGCGGATTACGATCTGTCTCTGACGAATTACGAAACAGCGAAGAGTACGGTGAAATCTGCAAAAGCTCAGTTGAACCGTGCCAATATCAATCTGCAATATGCAACCATCAAAGCGCCCATCAGCGGAACGGTTATTTCGCGGAATGTGGATGTGGGGCAGACGGTGATCTCGAGTTTCAATTCACCCACGTTATTTACTAGATCGGAAGAGCGTCGTGTAGGGAAAGAGTGTAGATCTCGGTGGT
>OCZT010003940.1_pt1 | contig 15113 bp, 16 predicted proteins | sample 1539031 | NCBI WGS metagenome assembly OCZT01 (sample SAMEA3539308, study PRJEB22396) | soil metagenome | biome: tundra; feature: field; material: soil | place: USA | collected 2010-05 | depth 0.15 m
GACGGCTTTTGAAATACGCCTCCGATTCATCGGGTGGCAATTTGCTCACCGTGCCCGCAACACAGACTTCCCGTTCCAAATCCGGCCAATAAAAAGTCAGTGCGGCGCTGGGATTTTCCGCCAGTTCATGGCCTTTGCGGCTGTCGTAGTTCGTATAAAAAACGAAACCGCGTTCGTCCACACCCTTGAGCAACACCGCGCGGGTTGAAGGCCGGCCGGCCTTGTCCACCGTGGCGAGCACCATCGCGTTCACGTCCACCGGCGAATGGCCGAGCATGGCGTGCCAGAGTTTGTAGAACGCAATACCGATTTTCCGCCAGCGACTGCCCGATGCCGCCTGCGCAAACCACTGATTGAACTGCGCGAGCGGATTCGCGTCCAAGTCCGCGCGATTCAAGCCGCCGAGCGAGTATTCCCGTCTGATGTCCGCCATCGCCATACGGTGCGGAATTTACAACGCCCAAGCCGGCCTGTCCACGATTACAAAATCGTTTGAGGTGGGCGTTGCTGCTCCGGGCTTCTCGCCAACTCTCTGAGGACAAAGCCCGAAGACCGAATGCCGAAACCCGAAATCCCGCAGGGCGGGACGAATACCGAAGACCGAAACATGACAGCCGCTCGTCAAACGGTTTGGCATTCGGATTTCGGACTTCTTTCGGACCTCGGATTTCGGGTTTCGGATTTATGCCGAACGACTGCCCTTTTTATTTGGAGCGACCTTGGAAGCTGGTCTTCCGCTGCCAAAATTTTATGGACTTTTCGCGCGTTTTCTAGACCCTGTTCCAACCATGTTTTCACTGCAATTGCTCTTCGGAAAAGGTGACCGGTTTTATCAATTGTTGGAGGATGCCGCTCGCGAAGCCCACGAAAGCGTCCGGCTGGTCATCGAGTTGATCAAATCCCCCGCGTCCGCCAAAGGTCTGGACGATCTTGCCCTCGCGCGCCGCAAGGAGAAAAAGATCGCGGAGCAGATCACCGCGGAACTGGTGAAGACATTTGTGACCGGCCTCGAACGCGAAGACATCGAGGCCTTGTCGCTGGCGCTTCGCAAAATTCCCAAGACGGTCGAGAAACTGGCGGAGCGCATCAACCTCGGCCATCAACACCTTGAAGGCATGGATTTCACCAGGCAGATTGAAATCATGGAACAGGCCACCGACGTGGTGCTGACCATGGTCAAGCAGCTTCGCGACATGCGGCATCTGGAAAAAATCCACGAGTTGAACACCAAGCTTCAGTATCTCGAAAACGAGGCGGACCGGTTGATAATGGTATTATTGAAGGACCTTTACAGCGGTCGCTACGAGGCCACGAAAGCCATGGTCATCCGCGACCTTTTCGAATTAATGGAGAAGGTCATTGACCGCTGCCGCGACGCCGGCAACGTGGTCATGCACGTCGTGCTCAAAAATTCCTGACCGCGCGCGATGATTCTCATCTTCACCGTCATCCTCGCGGCGCTGGTGTTCACCTACATCAACGGCTTCCACGACACGGCCAATTCCATCGCCACCGTCGTCGCCACCAAGGTGTTGTCGCCGCGGCAGGCCGTGGCGCTGGCCACCGTCACCAACCTGGTCGGCGCCTTCATTGGCAGTGCCGTTGCCAGCACGATTGCTTCCGGCCTCGTTGACCCGAAAGTTGCGACGTCCGAGGTCCTGATCTGTGCCCTGGTCGCCGCCATTCTCTGGAACCTGTTGACCTGGTGGTTTGGGATGCCGTCGAGTTCGTCGCACGCGCTCATCGGCGGTTTGTGCGGCGCGTGCCTGGCCGCCGCCCATAACAATTGGGATGTCCTGGTCTGGTCCGTCCCCAGTCCAAAACATTGGTGGTTGGGCACAGGACTGATTTGGAAAGTCATTGTTCCGATGATTTTGTCTCCCGTTTTCGGTTTGGTCTTTGGCTTCCTGGTCATGGGAACGCTTTACTTCCTGTTGCGCAATTGGCGGCCAGCCACGGTTAATAAAACCTTCGGCATCCTCCAGCTTGGCAGTTCGGGTTTTATGGGCATCAGCCACGGCATGAATGACGCGCAAAAAACCATGGGCATCATCGCGCTGGTATTGCTGACCGGCACCGGCAGCGGCGCGTTCGATCACCTGCCCGGCTGGCTGTCCTTTTTGCGCACCGCCGAACCGGCGGCTGGACAACCACTGGCCATCGCCGCCTGGATCAAGGTCCTTTGCGCGCTGACGATGTGCGCCGGCACCGCCGTGGGCGGCTGGCGCATCATCAAAACCCTCGGCCACAAAATGGTCCGCCTCCATCCGGTTCATGGTTTCGCCGCCGAAACCACCGCTGCCACGATCCTGGTCACCGCCGCCCATTTCGGCATGCCCGTGTCCACCACCCACGCCGTCACGACCGCCATCATGGGTGTCGGCTGCGCCAAGGGGCTTAATCATCTCAGATTCGACGTGGTCGAACGCATCCTCTGGGCGTGGATAATGACGCTTCCGGCCAGTGCCGGTGTGGCTTATCTGCTGGTCAAGCTCGCGCAAGTCGCCGGTTGGATCCAATAAATCCAGGGCTCAAGTAGCAGCCGACGTGAGGAGGCTCATTCCAAAAATTGAAAACAGATGGAGCCTCGTTACCTCGGCTGCTACGAAGCTTGATTTGCGACGCGTTACTGCTTTGCAGGACATGGTCCAAAATTAAACGTCCACCCAAAATTCAGCCGTTGAGCTTGCGCAGGATTGATTGCGTGCGACGGGAAAAGCCTTACGCCTTTCCGAGATTCGCGGCGTATTGCCGGGTCAACGTGGACAATTCGGCACAAACTTTCGCATGCTGCGGATCATTGGCCAGGTTTTTCATCTCGAGCGGTTCGGCGTGCGGATCCAATAGCATCGCGCCGTTCTTTCCTTCCGGACCATACTCGGCGTAGCGCCATTTTTCGGTGCGCACGGCCACACCGTGCAGGGTCGTGCCGTCCTCGCTCCAGACGCTGTAAGCCGGCCGATCCCATGGCGCCTGCGAATTGTTCAACAGCGGCACGAGGCTTTTGCCTTCCAGCCCCGCCGGCTGCGGCAGACCGCAAAGCTCGACCAGCGTTGGATAAATATCCATTGATTCCACGATGCGATAACAGGACTGGCCGTTTCCTTTGACGCCGGGAACCGCCATCAGCATGGGCACGCGCGTGCCCATCTCGAACAGCGACCCGGCCTTGGACCATTTCCCTTTTTCGCCAAGCTGATATCCGTGATCAACCGTGAACACGATGATCGTGTTGTCACGCAGGCCGAGCCGGTCCAGTTCGGCCAGAACGCGCCCGACGTTCCAGTCCACCCATGAGATCGAGGCGATATAGGCGCGGATGACCTCTTTGGCTTCGGCCTCGCTCGCGCCACGCCCGATGAACAGGTCGGCGTTGCGTTTGCGGATGGCCGCGCTGGGAAATCCGGGCGGGACGGTCGGCCACGCCGCGAAATCCGGCGTCAATTTGATCTTTTTCGGGTCATACAGGTCAAAGAATCGTTGCGGCGCGGTTGGCGGGCTGTGCGGCTTGACGAACCCGCAGCCGATGAAGAATGGCTGGTCTTTGTATTTGCGCAGATGTTCGATGGTGCGATCGGCGGTGTGATAGTCGCCGTGGTCTTCGCCGTTGCCGTCTAAAATGACGATGCGGTCCGAATACGCCGCCCGGTTGGTGTCGGCTGGCAACGGTGCCAGGACGTCGCCCGGCTTGCCTCCCACCTCCTCGCGGGGGATCGCCATGGTTCTTCCCACCGGGGTGCCCCGGTTATCGTCCGTGCCGCCGCCGCCGTCGCCGACTTCCGTCCAGGACTTGGGATCGTCAATGCCGCCGTGATAAATCTTCCCGGCGCGAAACGAGATGTATCCATTCTCCTTGAACAATTGCGGCAAACTGGTCCAATCCGGGTGGATATTGCGGAAATCCGTGCGGTTGCCGAGCACGCCGGTTTTGGTCGGCGACCGTCCGGTCAGCAGCGAGGCGCGTGACGGGTTGCACAGCGGGAACTGGCAATAATTCCGGTCGAACCGGACTCCCGCCTTGGACAGCGCATCCAGATTGGGCGTCCGGGCGTGGAACATGCTGCCGTAACAGCCCAGTTCAACTCGCATGTCGTCGGACATTAGGAACAACACATTGAACTTGCGACGGGGCGATGGGGTGCTTTGCGAAAACACCAGGTTGGGCAGCGATGCGGCAGCCGCCGTGCCGGCGACCTGCCCCAGAAATCTTCGACGCGTGATTCGGCTCATGTTCCGTGGCTTTGTCCGCAGCATTCTAGCACATGGGTCGGGATGGAGGAAAAGAAAAATGCAGGCAAAGCGGATTCGTCCGCGCTATAGCAGTTTCAGTTAACATGGGCACAGTTTGATATGCCCATGGGAAAAGCGGTGGAGGGCCACCGCAGTCCAAGACGCTGCGCGCGATACGATGATTCCTGAAATACGCGAAGCGTCTTGGACTGCGCCAGTCCTCTGGCGCTTTGCCAGAAGTCAAAATGCCCGCCCAAATTTCCACGTGAACTTTTGTGTGCCAATGACAATATGAACCGCAGTATATTCCCGCCGCGATGAGCGACACCGCCCCCATCAACGCCGGTCACGGCTTTCATGTCCTGACCAAGCCGATCGGGCCCATCTGCAATCTGGATTGCCGGTACTGCTTTTACCTGGAGAAGGAGAAGCTCTATCCCAATGAACGCCAATGGCGGATGAGCGACGCGGTGCTGGAGGAATACATCCGCCAGTATATCCAGGACCAGCCGGTGCCGGAGATCAATTTCGCCTGGCAGGGCGGCGAACCCACGTTGTTGGGCGTGGAATTCTTCCGAAAGGTCGTCGAGTTGCAACGAAAACATGCCGGCGACAAAAAAATCTCCAACGCCCTGCAAACCAACGGCACCTTGCTGGACAATGAATGGTGCGAATTTCTGGCCGCCCACAAGTTTCTTATCGGTCTGTCCATTGATGGGCCGCGCGAATTGCACGACCAATACCGGGTGGACAAGCGGCAGAAACCCACGTTCGACGCCGTCCTGCGCGGACTGGAACTGCTCCGGAAACACAAGGTGGATTTCAACACCCTGACGGTGGTGAATCGCGCCAACTCGCAGCAACCGCTGGAGGTCTATCGTTTTCTCAAGGAAATCGGCAGCGAATTTCTTCAGTTCATCCCCTTGGTCGAACGCCGGGCCTCCGCCCCATTTAAAGCCCTCGGCTTCAACTTCGCCGAACCACCGGAACCGGGCCACCCGGGCGACCCGCAATCGCCAGTCACGGAGTGGAGCGTCGAAGCGAAGCCATACGGGAACTTCCTGTGCGCGATCTTCGACGAATGGGTCCGCCAGGATGTCGGCCGGGTCTTCGTGCAATTGTTTGACGCGGCCCTGGGAAACTGGATGGGGCTGGGATCATCCCTTTGTGTCTTCGCGGAAAAGTGCGGTGCGGCACTGGCCATCGAGCACAATGGCGATCTCTACAGTTGCGACCATTACGTCTATCCGAAATATCACCTGGGCAACATCCTGAACCAAAGCCTGGGCGGAATGGTCCGGTCGGACCGGCAAACCAAATTTGGCAGCGACAAGTTCGATACGCTGCCGCAGTATTGCCGGAAGTGCGAGGTCCGGTTTGCCTGCAACGGCGAATGTCCCAAGCATCGTTTCATCAAAACTCCCGACGGCGAGGACGGATTGAACTATCTCTGCCCCGCCTACAAGCGGTTCTTCAACCACATTGATCCCGGCATGCGCATGATGGCGCAGTTACTCCGCAACGGCCACGCCGCCGCCGACATCATGAAATCACCCGGCGGACCAGACGGTCGCGGAGCGACAGTTGGAAATTAGCCGGGGACAACGTCTCCGGTGAACGCGAGAAGAAATCACGTCCCGGAGGGACGATTGGAAACAACAACGGATACGGTGGTACTGAATCTTGTAGCAGCCGACGTTAGGAGGCTCTGACTGGTTTGGGTTTGGCGTCTTGGTTCCGGGTTCTTGAAGTTTGAGCCTCGTTACCTCGGCTGCTACGATTTCAAGATCGTGGTGAAGCCGGCACAGAATGCCGCGGTGCTGGTGTATTGATTTGGTAGGTGGGCAGTCCTTCCGCCTTCGCGTCGCGCCAAAGCGCCGCTCCGGCGCGACGGCGGCTGCCCGCCGCTCACCCGCACACCAAAGACCGGTGCGCACGGCTTGTCTCGCCGTAGTCCCGCAATGCGGGACGAAGGCGGAAGTGACGCGCCCTGCCTTTCGGCTCGCGAGGACGCTCGCCCCACCCCTTTGCGGCTTTGCGGCTTTGCGTTAAAATTTCTTCAGCGGCTGTGCTGGCGCTGGTGTATTGAATAAGGAAACCAGGAAGGCAGGAAAAAATCCAACACCTGGTTTCATGGATTCCTTATTGAAACCGGCGCAAAAATTCATCCGTTCAGCTTGCGCAGGATTTGTTCCGTGATGGCTTTGACGGCGGCTTCGGCTTCCGGGTCTTTTCCCGCCGCTTCATCTTTTGGCGGCACGGCACAGGTGACACCCGGTCGCCATACGTCATTGTCGCAAAGCTCGCATTCCTTGAGGCCGTAACGCGGATCGGGAATGCCCAGGCTCTGTTTGATCTTCAACAGGTCCTGGAGCTGCGGCGCGGTCATGGTTTTCGGCGTCACGCCCAGTTGCGACGCGACGAGAATCGTGCGGCAGTAGGATTCGAGAATTTCCATCTTGAAGTAGGCGTCCTCCACGTTGTTATGACTCCACGAAACGACGCCGTGATTGGCCATGAGGATGACGTTGTGGGTGTCCACCAAATCGGCGACGAGCTGGCCCATCTCCGGCGTGCCGGGTGTGCGGTACGGCGCGATGGCCACGGACGCGAATACTTCAAATTCGGGAATCATGCACGTGGGCGGCTCGACCCCCGCGACCGCGAAACCGGTGGCATACGGCGGATGGCAATGCACCGTGGCCACGGCCTTCGGCTGGCGCTTCATGATTTGCAGGTGCATCAGGATTTCGCTCGTGCGTTTCTTCGGGCCGAACAACTGGTTGCCCTCGAAGTCCACCAAGCACAAGTCTTCCGGCTTCATGAAACCCTTGCTCACCAGCGTGGGCGTGCAAAGCGCGATGTCGTCGCCGACGCGAATGGCAACGTTGCCGCCGTTGCCGTCCACGTAGGCGCGTCCCCACAAACGCCGGCCAATGTCGCAAATCTGCAACTTGAAATTGTGGCAGTAAGGCGAATTAAAAAACGCTTCGAGTTCGGACGGGGAGCTTTTTGAGCTCAACATTTTGGCCGGCGCGGACGTTCCGGCGCCGGACGAACCGGGCACTGACGGTTTTATCCCGCGAATTTCCATTTCGAGCAAAAGGTCGCGCGCCGACGGCGTGAGGATGGCGTCCGCCGGCAGGTTGCGAACGTCCTGTCCGTTGCGGACCATCTCTTGAAGGTCTTTCAAACTAATTACGCTTTTCATATTCAAACGTCACAGATCAATTCCGAAATTCGAAAGCCGAAGCCCGAAATCCCGCAATACGGGACGAATTCCGACGGCCGAATGAATCAATGTCGCCCGACGCCGGTTTCGGATTTCGGGTTTCGGGTTTCATTTCCATGGGTTGTAAAATATCTCATCCACGAGCGCGACGTTGATGGCGTCCACCGGCGTCGGCCGGTCAAACGGCTGCGCGGCCTCGCGGCCTTCCTCGTAACCGATCACCTGCCGCACGTCACCGCCGATGTCGTCATAAACGACGAGGCTCGGGTCTTTGCCAAAACTGACCGCCGCATCGAGTCCGCGCTCGTATTGCTCGCGGCTGAACGGACTGACGACGAGAAACCGTCCGCCCGTCAGCGCCGGCACGCTGCGGCTCAACGTCACGCGACCGATGACGGTGCCCAGTTTCATACGAAACAAAATCCGAATGACGAATGACAAATGACGAATGAAATCCGAATTCCGAAACCCGAAAAAGACACCGCCCGATGCGCGCCCGCTTCGGATTTCGAGCTTTGGTCTTCTTTCGTCATTCGACATTCGGATTTCGTCATTCTCATACTCTCACCCCCGGCTCTTTCTCGTCCACGACGGCGGTGACCATCCAGCGCACGGGACTTTTATTGTCGCCAACGGCTTTGCGCGCGGCCAGGCCGTCGGACGAAATAATCACCTGCTGGTGCATTCCCGCGCCGTGCGCGTCAATGGCCACCATCGGCGAACCTTCGGGTTCGCCCGCCGTGCTCATTGGCTGGCAAATGACGAGCCGCCAGCCCTCATAACTCGGATGCTTGCGGGTCGCCACCACATTGCCTTCAACGCGGGCTAAGAGCATAAATAAAATCCGAATACCGATGGCCGAAATCCGAAAGAAATCCGAGTTCCGAAGCCCGAAAAAGACACAGTCCTGCGCGCACCGATTTCGGATTTCGGGCTTCGGGCTTCTTTCGGATTTCGGGCTTCGGATTTGTCATCGTTCACTTTCTCCAGATTGAACCAAAGATGAGGTTCAATTCCTTCGCCTCCCGCCACAGCTTGCGCGCCTCATCCTCAAGATTTTTCTCGGACGCCGCCACCATGCGCAGGAAGAACATCGTTTCCTTGGATTCCTTTCGGCAGGTACCGATGCTTTTTTTGTAGTCCTTGCCGGAAACGGCATCATCCGCCTCGCAATAGTTGGCACCGACACTTGTTCCGGCGCCAACCAACTGAGCAATCAGGCGATTATTGACCGGATTCTGCGGAATCCTTTTAGCCAACTGAATCATTGCCTCGCCAAATTTCGCCGTGCGTTCCATCAGGTCATTCGTCTTGAAATTTTGTAGTTCTGTTGCTTCCCGCAATACAAACCTGCCGTCACCACCGCCATCCCCCCAAGCGTAAAAATCCTTGTCCTCGCGAACCACGTCGTGAAGCGTTTTTCGCAATTCGGATTTCGAATATCGGATTTCTTTCGGCATTCGGGTTTCGGGTTTCGGGTTTCGGGTTTAATATATTCTCAAGTTATCGACCATCACGCACCGCCGCACGCGCGTGAACGTGCGCGGGTTCGTCACGCCTTCGCCAGTCGGCGTGGCAATCGAGTAGCTCAAATAGCCCTCGCCACCCAAACCCAGTCCGCACATGGACGCGCCGTTCTTGATGAACAGCGTCGTGTCCAGCGCGCGGCCCATCGCCGTCATGTTTTCCACGTCGTGCGAATGAATGATGCTCGTGTGTTTGTAACCGTGCTCGGCTTCCAGCGAACGTTCGATGCCTTCCTCGACACTCTTCACGCGCACGACCGGCAGGAACGGCATCATTTGTTCCTCTTCCACGAACGGATGTTTCGCGTCCGTCTCCGCAAAAAGCAATTGCGTTCCGGACGGAATGTTCACCCCCGCCGCTTTCGCCAGCACGGACGGGTCTCTGCCGATGAAATCCTTGTTGACCGAGGCGTGGGCGCAACCGCCGCCCTGCCCCTCTTTGAACGTGAACGCGGCCTTGGTCAGTGCGTCGAGCTGCGCATTGGTCAATCGCACCGCGCCGTTCTTTTCCATTTCGGCCATCAGTTGGTCGGCGATGATTTCGAGCACGAACACTTCCTTCTCGCCGATGCAAAGCAGATTGTTGTCGTAAGCCGCGCCCTGAATGATGGCTTTGGCCGCGCGTTTCATGCACGCAGTGTCGTCCACGAACACCGGCGGGTTGCCGGGGCCGGCGCAAATCGCGCGCTTGCCGGTCTGCATCGCGGCTTTCACCACCATCGGACCACCCGTGACGAGCAACAACCGCACCGCTTCGTGTTTGCAAATCGCGGCAAAACTGTCCAGCGACGGTTTCTCGATGACGCACGCGATGTTTTCAATACCGGTCTCGTGGTAAATCGCCTCGTTGTAAGCGCGCACGGCTGCGGCGGCGCATTTCACGGCGCCGGGATGCGGATTGAAAACCATTGCGTTGCCGGCGGCGGCGATGTTCACGATGTTCCCGCTCATCGTGGGAACGGAATGCGTACTGGGCGTGACGCAACCGACCACGCCAAACGGCGTGTATTCTTCGAGCGTGATGCCGTGATCGCCGCTCCGCGCATCCGGCCGCAACCAATCCACGCCAGGAACGAGCTTGATGATTTTCAGCTTCTCAATTTTGTGATCGAGCCGGCCGATTTTCGTCTCTTCAAACTCAAGCCTTCCCCAAGCCTCGGCGTTTTTCTCGGCGAGTGTCTTGACGATTTCCTCGACCTTGCGGCGGGCGGCGACGCCCTTTTCCTTAAGTTGCAAATAAGACTCTTGCGCCGCGGCGCAGGCTTCGTTGGCATCGGAAAAAACGCCGAATTTTCCGCGCAGCGCAGTTACCGGACGCGATTTACTTTTTGTGTGGTCGCAACCGCAGGATCGCGATGAAGGCGGCGGCGTTGCCGGAGCCGGAGCAGCTTTGACCGGCGCGAAACTGCCGTTCAGCCGCTCCATCACTTCGGCGACGACATCATGAATCAAAGTTTCATTCACGGCGCTCATGTTTGAAATGACAAATGACGAATGACGAATGACGAAAGAAGCCCGAAGCTCGAAACCTGAATCGCCGCTGGAAAGACGGCTGAATCCAAGTTTCGACATTCGTCATTTTGATTTCTTTCGGCTTTCGTCATTCGGATTTCGGGTTTAGGTCCCAGGTTTTATTGTTTCGCGCTGTAGATTTGTTTTCCCAACACATCCACCACGTCCACAATGCCGATGATGACGGCGTCCACGGGCGCGTCCTTCAGGTTCGGCGCGAGGCGCGCGGAACTGCCCTGCGTGAACAGCACCATTTCGCCGATGCCCGCGCCGAGACTGTCCACGGCGACGATGGTGTTGACGCCGGGACGGAATTTGGTCGGGTCTTTTTCGTCCACGAGTTGCGGGCGAAGCAAAAGCAGCTTGCGCCCGTTCATGGACGGGTCTTTCTTGGTGGCGACCACCGCGCCTTCGACTTTGGCCAGGAACATATTTGTCTTTCTGTAGCGGCATCTCGGCAGAGTGCCGCAATTATTCTAAAAGCGAGACGCCGGCGCTCTTCCGAGTCGCCGCTACACTTGCTTTTTCTTCGGCAGTATCTGCTCCACGTCCGCGTGCGGACGGGCGATGACATGCACGCTGACGAGTTCGCCCTTGATGGCCTTGACGGCCTGGGCGCCCGCGTCCGTGGCCGCTTTCACCGCCGCGACGTCGCCGACGACCACCGCCGTGACGAGCGCGTTGCCGACCTGGGTCATGGGGCCGGCCAGTTCCACATTCGCAGCCTTGAGCATGGCGTCGGTCGCCTCGACAAGGGCGACCAGGCCGCGGGTTTCAATGAGTCCTATTGCTTGTTGTGCCATAAATCAGTTGAGCGTTGATGGTTGAGTGTTGAGATGCGATTCAATTTTTTTTGTTTTCAAGAAAACGTCTGGTCTCGCGTGCGACCACGAGTTCCTCGTTCGTCGGAATGACCATGATTTTGACGCGCGAGCCAGCGGCGCTGATGACGGCTTCGGTCGCATGAGTCGAATTGTTTTTTCCCACGTCAAGCACGATGCCAAGCTGGTCCAGATTCGCGCAAATCGCCGCGCGGATGTCCGCGCGATTTTCGCCGATGCCGGCGGTAAAGACGATGACGTCCGCGCCGTTGAGTTCCAGAAAATAACCACCGATCCAATGCCGTGCACTGGCGACGAAAACATCAATCGCGAGTTTCGCCCGGCTGTCGCCCTTGGCAGCGGCCTCGGTGATTTCGCGGATGTCGTTCGAGATGCCGCTCAAACCTTTGAGGCCGGATTCCCGGGTGAGCTGGCGTTGCGCTTCCTCGATCGTGATGCCGAAAGTTTTCATCGCGTAAGGAATCGCCTCGGCGTCGAGGTCGCCCACGCGGTTGTTTTGCGGCAAACCGGACTGCGGGCTCATGCCCATGCTGCTGCCAATCGCCGCGCCGTTCAGAATTCCGGTGATGCTGGAACTGCCGCCGAGATGGCAGGAAATGACACGCAGCGGCGCACCGGTAATTTTTGATTTTCCGCCGTCGAAGTAAAGCCGCCGGGCGCGTTCGGCGACATCGTTCCGGCCGAGGAGTTCCGCGCTGCGCTCGGCCATGAATTTGTGGCTCGCGCCGTGAAAACTCCAGCGGCGGATGCCGGCGTTGTGCCAGGTTTCCGGCACGGCGTAACGGGTCATCGCCACGGGCGCGAATTGATAAAACGCTGTTTCAAACAGCGCCACCAGCGGCACGGTCGGCATCCGTTGGGCGAAAAGTTTGATCCCGGTGATGGAGGGCGGGTTGTGAGCCGGCGCCAGGCCATTGTAAGCCGCCATCGCGCCGAGCACACGCTCGTCGAGCCGCACACAGCCGGTCACATCCCGGGCAATGACGGTCTTGAAACCGACCGCCGCAAGGTCACGTTCGCTGGTGATGACGCTGGCGTCGCGCAACTGGCCAAGACAATCGTCAATTGCCTTCGGATAATCCGACACGCGCTCGAAGCCGCCTTTGTGCAACAGGCGTTCGCCGCCGTCCGAGCAATCGAACAGCCGCCACTTGAGCGAAGTCGAACCGATGTTGGCGACGAGAATTTTCATGAGGTGAATGACGAATGACGAATGACGAATGACGAATGAATTCCGAAAAACAAATTCCAGAAAACCGAGACACACCCGCATTGACGACGGATATTACCCATACAAACGGCAATTCGGATTTCGGGCTTCGGATTTCTTTCGGATTTCGTCATTCGAACTTCGGGTTTCCGATCATTGCAGCCATTTCCCCAGCACGCCGAGTTCTTCGTGCGGACGCGGGATGACCTGGACGCTGACGACTGTGCCCACTTGCGCCGCGGCGGCCGCGCCGGCGTCGGTCGCAGCTTTCACCGCCGCCACGTCGCCGCGGAAAAACGCGGTCACGTAACCGCTGCCGATTTTTTCCCAGCCGGTGAACGTGACGTTCGCCGCCTTGAGCGCGGCATCGGTTGCTTCAAGCAAGGCGCAAAGGCCTTTGCATTCGATCATTCCAACTGCTTGTTGTACCATAAATAGTTGATGGTTGAGAGTTGATGGTTGACGGAATTACTTGCCGCCGCTGCCAACGAAGACTTTCAGCAAGTCCTCGTGCGGCCGCGCGATAACATGCGAACTGACGAGTTCGCCCACCTTGGCCGCCGCCTTGGAGCCGGCGTCCACCGCCGCCTTGATGCTGCCGACGTCTCCCTGGGCCAGCACGGTGATCAGGCCGCCGCCAATCGGGATGGTTTTTATCAGGGTCACGTTGGCCGCCTTGACCATCGCATCGCTGGCCTCGACGCTGCCGGTGTAGCCCTTGGTTTCGATCATGCCTATTGCTTCGCTCATAAGTTAGTTGATGGTTTAATGGTTGAGAGTTGAGAGAATCATCATTTTATCAGTTCGCACATCGTATCCGGCTGCAGATTGCACGCGTTGCCCTCGTCCGTGTCAATATGTACTTCCAGTTTGAAACTTTTATCCACGCGGCAAAGTATCTTGTCAAGGATCAGCCCGCACGACCCGCCAATTCTTAATTTCATTTCATCGCCGTTGTTCACGTCGTAAAAGTCCGCGTCTGCCGGGTTCATGTGAACGTGGCGTGCCGCGCGAATCACGCCTTCCTTTATTTCAAAAAAACCGGCCGGCCCCATCAACATGCAGCCCGGGGTGTCCTTGATGTTGCCAGACAAACGTAACGGAATATCAAAACCGAGCGCAATTGCATCCGTGTAGGCCAGTTCAATCTGATTGAAGTTGCGACAGGGACCGAGAATGCGAAGATTCGAAATCACGCGGCTGCGCGGGCCAATCAGTGTGAGTGCTTCCTTCGCCGCGAACTGCCCTTCCTGATAAAGCCACTTGTGAGCCTGCAATTGGTGTCCCTTGCCAAAAAGAATTTCCACTGCTTCCGGCGTCAGATGACAATGACGCGCGCTGATGTTTACCACGAGCGGGTTCGGCGCAGCCGCAGCATGCGGCAATGGCTTGCCCAGCCGTGAATAAACGGCTTGTCGAACCAAGTGCTCAACTACAGCACGATGTGGCGCTGAAACTGTGGCGCTCATAACTTTAGGTCGAATTTGACCGATTTTGAAAAAAAAGTCAACTATTTTCTTGCAAAATCTTTCATAATCTGTCAATATATTGAAAGAATGACGGCAGAAGAGCGCAAACATCGTATTGAAGAATACCTGCAACAGGTTGAATTTGCGTCACTTGAGGAGCTTTCGGGGCATGTTGGAGCTTCTGTTTCGACGGTGCGGCGCGACCTGACAGTTTTGGAAGCTGGAGGTGGCTTGAAACGCACTCACGGAGGTGCGCGCATCTTGAATCCAAAAACTGACGAATTCATTTTTTTGGCCCGTGACACGCATCAACTTACCGAAAAGGAAGCCATCGGCAAAGCGTGCGCCGCACTCATTCAGCCGAACCAAAGCATGATCATTGACGCCGGCACGACGTGTTATCACGTGGCGCGTCACCTCGAAGACAAACCGCTGCAAATCATCACCAACTCATTGCCGGTGGCGAACCTTTTTGCCGCGGCGACCCGTGTGGAATTGATTTCAAGCGGCGGAGTGATTTATCCGCGGTTGGGCGTTTTGGTCGGGCCGCTGGCCGTCGAGACGTTTTCCAAAAAAATTCACGCGGACGTGGCGGTCATGAGCGGCGGCGGCATCACGCTGGACGGCATCACGAATTCGCACGGACTGTTGATTGACATTCAACTGGCGATGATCCGCGCCGCGCACAAGGTGATTTTCTGCCTCGACCATACAAAATTTGGCCGCCAATCCGTGCTGCCGTTATGCGGACTGGACAGTGTGGACACGGTTGTCACCGACTCCCAGGCGCCGCGTGATTTGGTGGAACAACTCCGCGCAAAGGAAATTGAAGTCGTCATCGCGCCGGTGAATCAAAACGGAAACGGAGCGAAACCGTAACGGACAAGCGGTTTGGTGTACCGTCCCGCCTGCGGGACGGCAATGGCAGACCGCCTAAAGGCGGGACACCGAACAGTGGCAGTAGCAGCTGTGCCCATCATTCCCGGACCAGTTGGCGCAGTTCGTTCATCACTTTTTCCACGCTGATGGCCCGCACGCCGGTGATTTCCTTCAAAATAACCAATGGTTCGCCCTGTGGCCGCCAAACCTCCT
>OCZT010003943.1_pt1 | contig 15105 bp, 16 predicted proteins | sample 1539031 | NCBI WGS metagenome assembly OCZT01 (sample SAMEA3539308, study PRJEB22396) | soil metagenome | biome: tundra; feature: field; material: soil | place: USA | collected 2010-05 | depth 0.15 m
TGCCCGGGCGGGCGACGGCGCGTCACCAACCAGCGCGCAACTTGCGAGGAATTCCCAAACCCCGGAAAGACCTGCTCAGGACCACGATCCGGCTCTCACCCTGACCACATCGATGCCGGGAGCCCCGCTTTTTGCACCAGCCGACCGGACTTTGCCGTAGGTCGCTGAGAGCACGAGTATTCTCTCGTCGCGCGACGCCCGCCCGTTCGCGTAATGGTCGCTCGCGGCAGCCGACTCGCAGCCGACGGCGAGCACGCAGCAGAGCGCGGGCGCGAACTTCAAACGCATCGTGGACACACTACGTGCCGCGAGGCCAGCCGTCACTCGACGTCGCCTCGCCACGTGCGCCGGGCTCATCACCCGGCGTCCGCGGGGAACGATGATCGAACAGCGCGGTTCCTGCATCGGAGCGTCAGGCGAGCCGCGGCCTGGCGCGGGGGCACAGACCAACGCATCAAGCCACCAGCGATGCCGTTCTGCCTGGCGATCGAAGCGGCACTGCGGTACGGGTTGCTCGAGACGTCTTTTCGACTGACGCAGATCTCCGCGCGGTTCGTGGCGGACAGCTGCAACGACGTAACGGCGCTGTAACCGCGACTCGGCTAACACTCGAACAGCCACCGCCGCAGCCTCGTGTGACTAGGCCGGAGCGCATGTCCGAGCGGCCGGCGTCGTCGATATTGTTGTCGCTGCGTCGCCCCGTCGCAGATTCCGCTCGTCGAACTCTGCGGCGCCCCAGCGAGGGAGATGCCTGCAGTCGTCACGGGCAGGAGCAGTCGAGACTGCGTGGCGCCGGCGACCTGGGCGGCGGTGAGGATAGGCGGTCGCCGCGGCGGCGGTCGCGGCGTGTCGCTTCAGCTGGCTCCCCAGCACCGCGACCGCGTGACGGCTACTGGATGACGTCGGCGAGCCATCGCAGGAGATGCGCGTTGACCTCGGCCGGCGCATGCTGCTGGAGCCAGTGCCCGGCGCCGAGGACGACCTCGTCGACCCGCAGATCGGTGACCCAGCCGTCCATTATCGCGGCTGGCATGAACCGGCGCACCGGATCGCGCTCACCGGTGAGAAACAGGGCCGGCTGTGTGATCCGGCGGTCAGCGATCGCCGCCGTCCGCTCCCAGTTGCGATCGATGTTGCGGTAATAGTTGAGCCCGCCGCGAAAGCCGGTACGGGTGTAGGTGTCGACGTAGACCGCCAGCTCGTCCTCGGTGAGGAACGGCGGCATCCCGGGGTCCTCGTCCTCCTCGGCCCATGCCGCGTTCCAGACTCGCGAGGTGGTGAGGGTCCGCCGCACATCGCGCTCGAGCGCCACTTCGGCGACTCCGGGCTCCTGGAACCACGCCATGTAGAAGTCATCGCCCAGGTTCGCACGCATCAGCTCTAGCGGCGGTGCGGGGGCGCGCGGAGCGAACGGGACCGATAGCCCGGCGACTGCGCGGATCCGCTCAGGGTGAAGCCAGGCGGTCTTCCACGCCACGTCGGCGCCCCAGTCGTGTCCGATCAGCGTGCCGCTCTCAGCGCGGGCGTGGTCGAGCAGCCCGAGCACGTCGCCGGCCAGCACGTCGATCGCGTAAGCCTCGATCTCCGCTGGCGCGTCAGAGCCTCCGAAGCCCCGGAGGTCGGGCACGAGCAGCCGATATCCGGCGCTCGCGAGCGGCTCGGTCTGGTGACGCCACGAGTACCCGAGCTCCGGGAAGCCGTGAAGCAGCACCACAACCGGTCCGTCCGCCGGCCCGTACTCGGCGACTTCGAGGTTGATCCCGTTGACCCGGACGGTGGCCGGGGTCACGCCGCGGGTGAGTCGGTGGAGCCGCCGGCCTTGCGTTCTAGGACGTCGAACGACCAGAGTTGACTTGCGGTTCCGACCGGGCCGCTCTGGCGGTGTTGCGCGTGACCGGCGGCGAAGTCCCGGCTGGCCAGCCACGCCTGGAAGTCGTCCTCCGATCGCCAGCGCGTGAGCACGAGGCAGACCTCCCGATCGTCGTTGGGTCGCAGCAGCTCGAACCCCTCAAAGCCGGTCGCGTCCTCGACCTTGCCGGCCCGCGCCGCAAACCTTTGCTCGAACTCGGCGAAGCGCTCGCGCGGGACGGTGATCGCGTTGATCTTCACGACGCTCACGCCCAGGATCCTATCCAGGGCCGGTCGGCTGGCCCGAAGCTGGGCCGATGTCCGGCGGCGGTGCCCGCAATCCGCGAGACGCCGTAGCGCTTGGAACGCCTTTCTGGTTTGGGTCTTCCTTACCGCGCGGAGCGGGTTCGCACCCCCGGCCTTCTGGCGGGCATTCCGTCGAGGGACGCGAGTAATCGAGCTTTGCGCTTTGTTGCCATTCCGCCGGGCACGCCCGACGGTACGCTCCATTCAGACCGTCAGTTCACGCGGGTTCACATCTAGTGACCGGTCTAACCGCCGCGGGGGCCGCGAGGCGCTTGCAAGAGCGCGACGGGACGTCCTGGATGGATCGCATGAGCTCGCTGCTTCAACGGCGACGCAACCGCTAGGCGGAATGCGCCGCCGAGACGACGCTTCCAAGGCCGGTCCAAAAGTAGGCCACTCTGCCAGTCCCGCTCGAGATAACGGCAGCTTCGGAACGAGCCCGGACGCTGCGACCGACTTGCCCGCCGACCCGCGTCTCGCCAGATGCGAGATTGCCGCCTGCGGCTAGCCGCAGGGGTGGGAAGCGTGGATCCAGGCGACGGCGAGAGCGGACCAAGCCGGCTCGTCGGTCTCGGAAGTGTGCCCGGAGACCATGGGACGGCGGTTGGCCAGGGTTAGCGGTCGTGCGAATATCCCTATGGCCCGCTTGCGCGCTGCTGTATAAATGGCTCGGCTTGGCGGCCTTGGGTCATCTGACCGGTCGTGCTGCCGTACACATGATGCTTGGCCCAACGCCGCCAGACTCAGGTTTCGTCACCACGCGGACGTTCGCGCTGGCGCTAGCGGCGGTAGCAGCGGTCGGGCTTGGACTTACTGTCTGGACTCGTGCGAGTTCGGCGGGCACACCTGTCCGAGGCGTGGATGCGGCGGGCTTACGTTGGATCGCTCAAGAAGAGGGCGGCTTTCGATACTTCCGGCGGACTCGCTTGGCGGATGGCACCTACGCGAAGCGCTGGAATGCCTATTCAGATGGCCCGACCAAGCACGGCCATCAGACCGGCAACTGCACGATCGGGCACGGCCACCTCCTCGCGTACAAGCCCTGTGACAAGCTGCCGGCGGCCAAGCGGGAACCGATCACCGACGAAGAGGCGACGCGTTTGCTGCAGTCCGATGTGGCCAAGGCGATCCGTCTCATCGATCGTGCGGTCCGCCTACCGCAAACCGACTGTGAATACGCAGCGCTGGTCGACTTCGTCTTCAACGCCGGCATCGGCGATCCGGCGCATTACACGCCAAAGGCCAACTGGTGCGTAGAGGGCTCTACGGCTGGGGCATAGTCGATGCGATCAACAGCGGAGATCCGCCTGAGGCGGTGGCCGGTCTGATCCGCGATGCGATCGGCAGCAGGGAGCGCAAGACGTATCCGGGACTTGTCGGTCGGCGTGCACGCGAGGCGGCGAAGTACCTCTGCCTGCCGTCTACTCCAAGCGTGCCGGGACCATGCGACCGGCCCAACCACGGGGGTGGGATCGACCTCTTGCTCGAGGGCGAGTTCTTCGGGAGCCAATGGGCCTCTGGTGAAGTGAGCGCGACCTCGAGCGACGGCTCGCAGCCCGAGGTGGCATCGGTCGGTTATGACTATGTGTCGGCAGGGAATTTCGGTCCGCGGCCCTGTGGAACGACAACAACGCTCAAAGCGACGCCGACCAGGGGCAATCACTTCGACCGCTGGAAGTCGAGCGAGGGACTCTGCCAGACAGCGGCGACCACCTGCACGGTCCCGATCACCACGACAGCACACCAGCTCACGGCGTACTTCGCGCCGACCGTGTACAGGCTCTCGGTCACCAACGACCAACCGGACGGCATCGTGTCCTCAGGCGGTGCAGGCGGGTACGTGGACCCCGGGATAGATTGTGGCTCGATTCCCAACGGGCCTACCACTCAGGTCTTCACGAACTGCAGCGCTGGAGCGCTTGCCCAGCGCTCGGACCTCGATGTCACCCCACTGCGTATCGTCGCCGATAATCCCGGCCCCGGCGGCGACACCTACGGCATCGCGTCGATCGACGGCTGCGATCGATCGGTCGCCACCACCTACCCAGCGCCCGGCGGCAGCGGCACGTATGTTCCGATCGTCCAATGTTTCATCGACATGAACAGCGACCGGACAATCACGGTCAGTTACAAAGACGTCGCGCAGCGCGGCTAGACAGAAGCCTCCGGTTTTGACGTTGGATTCGCGATTGCGCAAGCGACCGTCCCGCCCGCCACCGGGGACGGGAACGCGCCCCGCTCACCGCGCTGAGCGGAGCCCGGCCGGCTCGCCTGCGAAATGCTCGCCGTGCCGTCAGCCGTGCCGTGATGAGCGCTCTGTGACCTATGCCGGAGCGCCCTCAGGAACCACGCCGAGCTGCTGCATCATCCCCAGCATGTCGACGACTCCCCAATGCTCAGCCACGAGGCCGTCCTCGTCGAACCGCATGATGTCGATGAGCTGCACGTCGACGCTCTTGCCGGTTGGAGGCATGCCCATGAACTCACCCTCGTGAGTCCCGGTCGCCCTTACGCGCCGCAACCACTTTCTCACCGCTGGCCACAACGTCTTCGGGGTCCATTCGCAGATTGGGGAACGCCGCACGGTACATGCGAAAGAACTCCAGGACACCGTCCTTTGTTGGCGCGAGGCCGGGAGTCTCCTCGTGCTCGACGAAGCCGTTCGCCAGCAAAGGGCCGAACCCTTCGATATCTCCAGCGTTGAGCAGGTCGTAGAGGCGTCGCTGCGTGGCCGAGTGGTCCATCGTCGTCCTTTCGTGGGGTCGGCCGACCCTGCTCTTGTCACCAGCTCCGACGCAAGCGAACCGCCCGGCGCCGCTCGCGTTCCATGCGAAGGCGCGGGCCGGGCCCGCGACCTTGGGGGCGCCAGCGCTCCCCCCTCGAGCGGAGTAGCGCGCTCGAAGCAGAGCAGGTGTCTAGGCGCCGGTGGGCCGGACCCTGGCATTCGCCAATTCCGCGCACGTTGGCAACGAGTTCGATGCGCCCTGCGGATCCGCGCTCAAAACCCACGGGGTCGAGCGACTGACGGCACGGCACCGCGGCTTTGCACCGGCTCGAACCGCTAGCGCTCGCGCGCCGCCGGCGCATGGCGTGGCCTCCGGCACGCGCGGCGCAGAGAGGTAAGAAACCGGCACCCCGCGCGAGGCGCCGCTGGTATATGCTGCGCCGTCGGGCGGTGGCCGAGCGGTCGAGCGAGGAGTCCACATCGGCGGTCTGATCACCGGACGTTGCCGCTGGCTGCGCTGGGGCGTGGTCGTCGCGGTGATGGCCGCGTTGGCGAGCGCTTCGACGGCTGGGGCGCGGAACCTCAATTCGCTCGGACCCGCGCCCGGACCGTGCCAGAGCGGCCAGACGTCGGCCTGCACGTTCCAGTCGCGCTGCGCGCAGATGTCGTTCTCGCCGCACCTCGTCCATGTCGGCGAGGAGATCGACAGCACCGCCGGGCCCGCGGTCGACGCGTGCGGTCCGGGCGGCGTCGCGGCGATCTCGTGGAACTGGGCTCTGCTGCCGGGTCTCAGCGGCGGCAAGGGGCCGTGCCGCCTGACGCCGCTCAAACAGCCCGCCTCGTGCCGGTTCACGGCCGTCGCCGCGACGTCCCAGTGGCAGATCGGCTGCATCGACGGGGGCTCGGGATTCGGCTCGTGGATGTCGTGCGATTACTACGGCGTGATCGGCGCCAACCAGCGGGCCATCAGCGGGCGGGTCCTCACGAAGCGCGGCAAGCCCGTCAACGGCGCCACCGTGCTCATCAGGGGGCCGGCGGGCGGCTCGGTGCAGACGAACGCAAACGGCGACTACTACGCCGACCAGCTCGACCCCGGCCGGTACCAGGTGTCGGTGCTGGCGCATAGCCGCCAGGACCCGGTCGCCTTCTGCAGCGGCCATGAGCGCGGCGGCATCTGCGACCTCGACCTCGCCCACACCGACGGCCAGGCGGACTTCACAGCGCCGCCGGACACGCTCGCGTTGCACTTCTTCCCCTCGCACATCGCCGCCGACGGCGTCTCGAACTTCGACGGGAGCGTGGACGTCACCGACAGCGCCGGGCAGCCGGCGGTCGCGACCGACGTCGCGATCGCCCCGCCGCTCGACGCAGCCCGCGCACGCTCATCTGCAGCGGCGGCAAGGTCGTCTACCCAACGGTGCTCTCCGACGGCTCCGTCCTCGGATCGGAGTTCACGCTGAGCACGGACAGCAACGGTCAGATACCGCTGACGATCTGGGCCGGGACCGTGCCGGGCAGCGCGTTCACCGAGGCGACCGAGACGGCGGACAGCTCCGTCAAGGACGCTGTCAGCTTCCCGCTGGACGCGAGCGGCGCGCCATTCCCGCCGCTCGACAGCTTCGACCAGGCGCTCTACAACCTGGTCCGCAACACGCAGTCGAACTCCAACGTCAAGGTCTTCGTGCAGTTCAACAAGCACGCGACCCAGCCGGAAGGAGACAGTCAGGACATCCTGCTGCAGCTGCTGATCGCCTCCGGGCGAAGCTATTTCCCGGGCGCGGATTTCGGCCCCGTCAACTACGCCGGGCACGCCGGCATCCTCTTCTACCCGCATGGCAGCACGACGCCGACAAGCGGCCCGAACATCGTGCTCGACATCCGTGATGCCGTCCAGATCGCGATCGCCGCCGCCGACAACGCTCCGATCCCGCCGGCCAACGCGCAGGTGCGCTCGCTCGCCGACTGGGCGATGTACGTGTCGGGCGCCAAAACCCCGCCGCCGCTGACCCAGACGCTCGGCCCGTTCAATCCCTGGACCGGCCAGCAGTACGCTTATTTCGGCTTCCCCTATCCGCGCTCACCGCTCGACACGGCCGGCCAGGCCATGTTCTACAACTCCTGCGCAGCGCCGCAGGGCACGACCCAGATCGTGCAGACCCATTCGCCGGTGAGCCTCGTGTTCAGCGCCGCGGACGGAACCACCTTCGGGCTGGACGCGGCGGGCAACCTCACAGGCAACGGCACCGGCATCATCTGGCGGCAGGGGGACCAGACGACGTACCTCGTGCGCGCCGGGAACTACTCGACGATGACCGTCACCGGAACCGGCAGCGGCACCGCGCACGTCGAGGTGTTCGGAGTCGTCGGCTCCCCGCTGACGAGCTATGCGCGGAAGATCTCCGACTACGTGTTCCGCGTGCGCGGCGACGCGACCGGCACGCTGCCCGTCAACTTCTTCGGGCCCGCGGGAGCAATGACGTTCGCGGGCCGGACGGTCACACCGCAAGCCGGCTTGCCGATCCAGCTCGCCGGACTGCCGGCTCGCATCAAGCACGGCAAGCGGCGCCTCGTCCTCGTGGCGAGCAGCCTCGGCGCGCCGCTGCCCGGGGCGGTCGTGACGCTCGCCGAGAAGTCGCTTACCCTCACGGCCACTACGGACGCGCATGGCCGCGCACGGTTCACCGTCAGGTTGTTGAAGGGCAGGTTTACGGTCGCCGTGAGCTACCCCGGGGCCGCGCCCCTCACGAGCACGATCCGCGTCCACTAGCTCCGCTTGGTCCCTGAGAGGTTCACGGTCGAGTCATCTTTTCAGGCTGTGAGGGCGGCGTCCGCGATTCTGGCGTTGAGTTCGTGTTCGTAGGCTCGCCAGGTTCGGGCGATGGCGCTGCGGTTGGCGATCTCGGCGGGGAGGGTGGGGTCGAGTTCGGCGAGGGATGGGTTGACGATTCGCGTGTAGGTCTTGGTGAAGAAGACGGCCAGTCGGTATCCCTCGCTGGTCAGCTCGTAGCGTTGGCTGCGGGGGATGCGCTGGATGAAACCTTTGTGGCGCAGACGCCGCAGGTCGTAGGTCATCTGCCGCGCGCCGTATCCCGGGATCAGTCCGGCGATCAGCTCGCGCAGGCTGCGGTTCGTGATGCCGGCGAACAGGTGCTGGTAGGAGCACACGCAGGCGAGCAGCGCCATCGTGCGCGGCTCGCCGAATCGTAGGCCGGGTGCGGGTAGGCCGTCGTGGGTGGATGGCAGCACCACGCGCTCGAGCGTCGTGGCGTCTGGCGCGCATTGGCACGCCTCAAGCTGGGAGGTGAGCAGGCGCTCGTTGATGCGGTGGCCGATGTCGATCAGCGCATCGCTATCGCGTGCTCGTGCTCGTGCTCCTCCGAGCTCTGCCGCGGCAGGTCGCCCGGACTTGTGCTTCTGTTGAGCGGCTCGCAATCCGCGAGACTTATGCGTTGCGACGGCTCCACGTGCGCGGATAGCTCGGCGCTCACGACTGCCTTGGCGACATAGGGATCGTCCCGATCGGGCCCGATCGGCGCCTCGGCGGATGATCGGATTCGCCCAGGAGCAGAAGCCTCGGCGGCCTCCAATCGCAACTCTTGGCGGCCGGATTGCGCCGATTCCGGCAGCGGTTGGGCGACCGTGGCCACGCTCCTGCTCCCGTTCCGTTGCAGTCGCCTCGTGGCGGCCGCCGCCGGCTTCCGCTCCGCTTGAGCGCAGAAGCATGGCCGCCGCTACTGCTTGTAGCCCAACTGAGAAGCGACGGCCGAGCATGGACACTGGGATGGCCGGGCGCAGCCGGTTCGCGATAAAGTGACCGGCTTGGAGCGGAGCGCTCACATCGGAACCGGAGGGCAGCTGAGCGCCGAGGCGCAGGCGGGGCAGGACAGTTTCGAGGGGGGAACTCGCGATACGCTGACGGTGATCGACAATCGCACCGGACGCAGCTTCGAGCTCGCGATCGCTGACGGCGCGGTGCGGGCGACCGACCTGCGACAGATCGCGCTCGATGACGGCGAGGGGTTGGCGTCCTACGACCCTGGCTTTACGAACACCGCCGCTTGCCGGAGCGCGATCACGCACATCGATGGTGAAGCGGGCGTGTTGCAACATCGGGGCTATCGAATCGAGGAGTTGTGCGAGCACTCGACGTTCATCGAGGTCGCGTACCTACTGGTCAATGGCGAGCTGCCGAGCGCCGCCCAGCTGGAGCACTGGAGCAACGAGGTCGGAACGCGCAACTTCGTGCACGAGAACGTCAAGAGCTTCCTACAGGGCTTCCGCTACGACGCTCACCCGATGGCGATCCTGGCCGCGGCGGTCGGGGCGCTATCGACGTTCTACACCGATGCCGGCGAGGTTCACGACAAGGATGCGAGGGAGCGCCAGGTCGCGCGGTTGCTGGCGAAGATGCCGACGCTGGCCGCGTTCTCCTACCGCCACCTCACGGGCCGACCGTACGTGTATCCCGAGGACGACCTCAGCTATGCGGGGAATCTACTTTCGATGATGTTCCGGATGAGCGAACTGAAGTACGAGTTCGATTCGCGGGTCGAGCGGACGCTCGATGTTCTGTTGATGCTCCACGCCGATCACGAGCAGAACGCTTCGACGACCGCAGTGCGCGCGGTCGGATCGACTCACGTGAACCCGTATGCGGCCGTCGCAGCGGGCGTTGCGGCGCTGTCGGGCCCGATGCGCGGCGCGGCGGACGAGGCGGTGCTTATGATGCTCAGGCGGATCGGCCGGGTCGAGGACGTACCGCAATTCCTCGCGAGCGTGCGGGCTGGCCGCGAGCGGCTGATGGGGTTTGGGCACTGGGTGTACAGGACGCACGACCCGCGGGCGAGGATCCTCCGCGAGCAACTCGACGCCCTTTACGAACTGCGGGGGAAGAATCCCCTCGCCGAAATCGCGTACGAACTGGAGAAGCAAGCGCTTGAGGACGAGTTCTTCACCTCGCGCAGGCTGTTCCCGAACGTCGATCTCTACTCGGGCCTCACATACGAGGCAATTGGTGTGCCGGCTGCGATGTTCCCGGTGATGTTCGCGCTAGCCCGAAGCGCCGGATGGCTCGCCCAGTGGCTTGAGATGGTCAAGGACCCGGAGCAGCAGAGCGTCCGCCCACGTCAGATCTACGTCGGCGAGCTGGCCCGCGACTACGTCCCGGTTGCCAGGCGCGGCTGACGTCGGGGCTCGCCGCCGAGAAGAACGCAGCCTCTCGCGCGACCTTCCTCCAGCGGGAGTGTGGCGAGTCGCGCTCGCGCCCCCTCGGCCTGACGCCGATAGCTGACGACCGCGAGTTCTGCAAACACGAGATTCGAAAAGCAACAGCGAGACGCGTCGCCGAGGACGCCCCCGCATCGGAACGAAGGAGGGCACAACTGGGCCGTCCCGGCGTTTGCTAGCTGTCAGCGGTCGTCGCCGATCGTCAGCAAGCGCTCGCGCTTCTCCGGGTCGAGTCGGTAGAAGTGGTGTAACGAGCGTCGGGTAGGTCGACCGCTAAGAGGGTCGGCCACCGTGGCGCCGAACTCGTCGGCTGTTCTCGCAGTCAGACGAATGGAGACACCACGATGGCCGAAGGTCACAGCGTGACGGTTGCCGATGTCGTCGCCAAGACGATCGATGGTCGGCTTGAGGATTTCGCGCGCGAGGCGGTTGCGCTGGTCGCCCGTGAGTTGATGGAAGCCGAGATCAGCGGGGAGATCGGCGCCGAACTGGGCGAGGTCGCGCGCGGGGAAACGCGGGTCAAGCTCTGCCCAATCCGGGCCCCGGTCCGATTGGCGGGTGTTGGCGCCGCGCGCCTGCTGGGCTGCTACTCGGCCGTGTAGCCGCGAGCGGCCTTCTTGATCTCCCCCGACTTCGCAAGTTGGGTCAGGCGAGTGGAGACGCTTCCTCGATTGAGGTTCAGGCCCTTGGCCACCTGGCCCGCCGTGCTCCCGGGATGCTCGGCCAGGAACTCGACGATGCTCTTCTTGGTGTCGACCTGGCGGGTACGCGCGGTTGCACGGCGAGTGCTCGCTCGCCGAGCGGTGGCGCGGCGCCCCGAGCGCGCTGACGCTGCCGGCGCTGCCCCGTCGTGGTGCGCGTGAAACTCCTTGATCTGCTCTTCGAGCCAGGCGAGACGCTGCTGGAGATCCGCGCGCTCGGCTTCGAGCGTGTCGATCACTTGCTTAATGCGGGACAACTGCTGCTCCTTGTTCGAAGGGATCTACTCGGGCTGGGGCCCGAGATTTGCGGCGCACGCTGTACGTCAACGCGCGCTCAAAATGACGTGGCGCTTGCACGCGAAGTGCGCATGGCGAGGTGTGCTGCTAGGGATGGTATCCCGAGTAATCACGCCTCAGCCAACAGGGGCCGGGCACCCGCGTTGCTCGTGAGGGAGCATGCCCCCATCGCAACGAAACCAGGCAGGTCGGGCGAGCGGGCTCAGGCTTGTGCTTGCGCTGGGCGATGCATCGCAGACCGTTGGCCACACCGACGCTCTAGCCGTGGACACCATTGTGCGACCGCGCCGACGCTGACCGGCGCGTTCTGCGGCTGGGCCAAAGGAGCCTTCATGTGCCGGGCGCTTCTGGCACTTACGGCTCTGCACGCGCGCGGGCTCGTAGCGTGGGCCATTCGCGGGGATCGCAGGCTGTGCGGCAGCTGGCTATCGGTGCCGCCCGCGCCGCGGGTGCGCGGCGGGTGCTCCTGGGGGTTCTGGCTCGAGCAGGAGCACGCCGACCATCCGCCCGTGGTCATGGACGCGCTCGATCTCGTATCCGTTGCGCTCGAGCTCGGACACGACGGCGGCCGGGAAGTCAATCCCGCCGGCATGCAGTCCGGCAAAAGCGACCGGCTGGTCGCCGGCCCGGTGCAGCCGTTGTTGCTGGGCGTCAGCGAGCGTCATCGTCCAGATTGTCGCCCTGCAGCAGGCGCGGGCCGCCATCGCTTGTTAGGTGGGTCCCGCTTCTTGTGGTCCGTGTTCACGACCTGAACACGGTCGGTAACGGGCCCGCGACATCTGAGCGGCCCTAGCCAGCGAGCCTGGGGGTCGTGGCTACGCTGCCGCCATTGTATGCGCACCGCCTTGGCCGCGAGCCCGGACCCGACTCGTCGCGAGCGGCCCTGCGGGCCACGCTCGCAGGGCCGGTCCATGGCCTTGAAACCGACGTCTGCCTGACTGGCGATGGACGGCTGGTCCTCCTGCACGACCCGTGGCTGAGCACCGGTACGACGTCACGCGGCTGGGCGCATGAGGCGGAGTCGAGCGAGTTGTGTCATGCCCGGCTGCGTGACCGTGACGGGGCCGCGACGAACGAGACGCCGATGCTGCTCGACGAGTTGTTGGACGTCGCGCCCGGTGACCTTGCGGTGCAGGTCGAGGCGCGCTGGGGGGCGCTTGCCGGGGTCGGTGGTGTCTGCATTGAACATTTCCTTCTGCACGAGGGGCTAGTCGACCGCCTTCGGTTGGATGGTCTCAGCGTCACAACCGGGACGGTCAACGACGCCACGCTGGCGGCGCGAGCCGCTGCTCTCGGCGTCGACGCGATCACCACCGACCGACCCGCGGCGCTGTGCGGTGAGCTGGCCGCGATGTTGTTGGCGGCCTGAACGGCGCGACCGCGGCGCGGTCAGCCCGCGGCTCGCAGCACCGCGAGGATCCGCGGATGGCCGTCGATCTCCAGCTGATCGACGATCTCGAGCTCGTCGAGGCCGACGATGCGTCCAAGTCGCCGCAGACCCTCCAGCGGGAAGCCCCAGTAGACGAGGTCATCGCGCGCGTACACGTCACCAGGCTCGTGAACCTCGATCGCCGCGATGTCGGCCGGGAGGCGCGACCCGTAGGTCTCCAGCACGATCTCCCCGCGCGGCGTCAGCACGCTCGCGAGCGCCCGCAGCAACGCGATCGGGTCGGTCACGCGGTGCAAGATGCCAAAACACAACGCAACGTCGAAGCGCTCGCCGAGCTTGTGCACGTCGAGCGCGTCCATGCGTCGGTACTCCACGCGCGATGCGCGGAGCCCGGCGATCGCGCGGAAGCCGCCGCCACCCGCCAGCGTCACGCCGAAGCGAGCACGCACCCAGTCGACGTACTGCTCATTGTCGACCGCGACAACGCGCCGCGCGCCGCGGATCTCCGCGAGGAAGCTGTAGAAGCCATCGAACGCGCCGACGTCGAGCACGCTGCGACCCGTAAAACGATCCTCGCCGAGCACCGCAAGGCGATAGCCGTGGTCGCGGGCGATCCCCGGTGTGTAGACCCCCGGCGCAAGGGCGAAGGTGTGAAACCAAAGCGGAACCGAATCGCGGACGCGCTCCGCGTCCACGGCCGGCGCGCCGATCGCCTGCACGTCGGCGACAGCCCGCTCGGCAGCGGACGTCTCGGGAATCGCCTCGAACGGCTCGGCCGCGAGTGCATAGGCTGCCAACGCATCAGCTCCAATCTGTCGTTCACAGGACGTTTACATCCGTATCACACCTCGGCGCCAGCAGAGCCGAACGGGTAGGTCGCCGATCCGGCGCGTCCATGGCCACGGGTCGCCGGTCGAGGTGCGCCTGCTCGATCCAGAACCTCCCGACACGATCCACAAAGCCGTCGGCACCGGTGCCGACGGCCTGCGCGAGCTGGACGCCGGCCGCGACCTTCGCAGCACCGCTGCAGGAAGGGCGGGCTGCAGCGGACAGCCGTGGCTCACAGCCACGGCCGGCGCTCGTCGCATGGCCGCCGGCAAGCCTGTTCTTGCGCCCCGTTACCGCACCGTGGGAAATAGCAGGGGGTTCGGTAATTCGTTGCGGATACACTCGGTGCCTCGTTACCGAGCATCGCGCCCGGCAACGTAGTGCCGGCGTTCGCAGTTGTTGCCGCAGGCTCAATCAGCGCGTGGGCGCAGCGTGCGGGCTCACGGAGCGCGATCCCAGCCGGCCCCCTGCCGGCTCCTTATGGATCCCGCGGCAGTGGGCCGGTGCGCGCGCCAGACGAGTTCGAGCGGGTCCTTGAGGTCTGCGCCGACAAACGCCCACAATAGGAGTAGAGTCGCACACCGAGCTGGCCCTGCGGCCAGGATTCTCAGCCTGAGCCCGGATGCCACCGACGGCGCGAACCTGCGCCACGAGGCGGGAGGCGTGGGTTACTGGTTTTGACTGCGGGGCCGGTGCGGTACTTCTACGGGCGTTATCCCACCGGCCCGGTGGCCGCGTCCCAATCTGATTGACCGCGCGGGGGTTTCTGCCCCTCATCCTTTCGCGCGGACCCAGCAGAGGGACGGGAAGGCTTGAAGACCGTGACGCGTGGGACACGCGACCTTCCACAGCGCGGGCGAGGTGACCTTCAGCGCGGGTCGCGACGGTTCTTGTGCGCGATCGATGCCCAATGGAGTCCGAACGCCCGGCGAGCGGACGCCGCCGGGACCAAAGCAGACCCGGTCGGCCTGAGCGATTCCCGCTACGGGTACCTCCCGCGATCGCACGACTCGCGTAATCGAGTCACCGGACGGCTCGTCGCACAGCGGCGCGTCGCGCGCGGGCCGGCTGATCGCTGGGCGCGTCGGCGAGATCGTCGCTCGACGCGAGCTCAAGCACCGCCTACCTACGAGCCGGGCTCGGAATCGAAAGCTGCGACGCTCACCCTGTGAGTTCACAAGTGCAAGCTGTTGGCTCGCGCACTCCAGCTCGGGTGACGAGGCTGTGAGACGCCGTCGCGCTCCCGGGTCAGCCGCGCCGCCGCGACATGGGCGCGTTTGAGCCCGGCAGGCTCAACGCGAAACGCGACCAGATGTCAGTAGCGGAACTTCGGGAGCTTGAAGAGGTCAAGGGTCTGATCACACGCGGCCAGCAGGTCGGCGTGCTCACATACGCTGAGATCGCAATCGCCACGGCCGAGCTCGGCCTCGACGAAACCGACGTCGAGGAGTTGCACGGCCTGTTCGAGCGCTGTGAAATTGAGCTGGTCGAGGAAATCGACCCCGCTACGGCGGCGAGCTTGAACATCGAGCGCGCGCCCGAGAAGCGCACCCGGCGCAAGGCTGCGCTGGATCTCAAAGCGGAGGGGACAACGGATTCGCTGCAGCTGTTTCTGAAGGACATCGGCAAGGTGCGGCTGCTGAGCGCCCAGGAGGAGGTTGATCTCGCCAAGCGGATCGAGCGCGGCGACCTGGACGCCAAGCAGAAGATGGTCGAGTCGAACTTGCGGCTGGTCGTCTCGATCGCGAAGAACTATCGCAACCAGGGGCTGCCGTTTCTCGACC
>OCZT010003945.1_pt1 | contig 15104 bp, 9 predicted proteins | sample 1539031 | NCBI WGS metagenome assembly OCZT01 (sample SAMEA3539308, study PRJEB22396) | soil metagenome | biome: tundra; feature: field; material: soil | place: USA | collected 2010-05 | depth 0.15 m
ATCCCGACGCTGTTGCTGCAGCCGGCGAATTATTCCGTGCTGGGCAAAATGGCCGATCTGTCGCACGGGAAATTTTATCGCGCCACGAACCGGCGCGAGTTGCTGAACATTTACAACCAGATTGACCGGCTCGAAAAAACCGAGGTCAAACTTAAGCGTTACGCCACTTACGAACCGCTGTTCCACTGGCCGCTGCTGGCGGCGCTGGGTTTGCTCGCGCTGGAATTAATTTTGTCCAACACGCGTTATCGCCGGGTGCCATGAGGCATTTATGATTTACGATTTACGATTTACGATTTCAAAAACGAATTGCGGCGTTTGGCTGATTGCCGGACGAAACGCAAATCGCCAATGACGCCATGATGGATTTTTCACATCCGCATTTTGAAGCGCCGCGCTGGCTGTTGCTCGCGGTGGTCGCACCGTTGCTGCTGGCATGGCTGCATCGGCGCGCGGCGGTGAAGCGGAAACAGCAACTGGCGCAGATCGCGTCGCCGCGTTTTGTCGGGGAACTGGCGGCCTCGCACAGTCCGGTGCGGCGGCGGTTCAAGAATTTTTTACTGCTGCTCGCGTTCGCGTTCGGAGGCATCGCGCTGGCGCGGCCGCAGTGGGGCGAGTTGAAATCAAGCGGGCAGTGGCTCGGCGAGGACGTGGTGTTTGTTCTCGATGGTTCCTACAGCATGTTGTCCACGGATGTCCGGCCCAATCGTCTGCAACGCGCGAAGCTGGCCATTGCCGATTTTGTGCGCACGCACGGTCGCGGTCGCGTGGGTTTGGTCGCGTTTGCGGGCAGCGCATTTCTGCAATGTCCGTTGACGCTGGACTACGATGCGTTTGAAAATGCGCTGGAGGCTGTGGATGAAAAAACCATTCCGGTTCCGGGCACGGACATCGGCCGGGCGTTGCAGGAGGCGAACCGCGCGATGGAAAAGAAGAGCCGGCGCAAGCTCGTGGTGCTGTTGACCGACGGCGAAGACCTGGAAAAAAGCGGCGTGGCGACCGCGAAAACATTGGGCACAAATGGCGTGGTGGTTTTCACCGTGGGCATCGGCTCGCCCGCTGGCAGTGAAATTCAAATGATGAATCCGGCGGGGCAATTGGATTTGGTGCGCGACGCCAAAGGTGAAGCGGTGCGCAGCCGCCTGGATGAAAAAACGCTGACGGCCATCGCGCAGGCGACCGGCGGAAATTATTATCCGCTCGGCCCGCTGGGCGAAGGTCTGGTGAAAGTGCGGACGGCGGTGGAGACTTTGGATCGCTCGGCTGGTTTGCAGCGTATGCGCCGCCGCGGGGTCGAACGTTTTTACTGGCCGGTGGCGGCGGGGGTGGTGCTGCTGGTCGCCGAATCGTTGATCGGAACGCGGCGCGGAAGAGGAAATGCCAAATGAGGAAAAAACATCCAACATCGAACATCGAACAACCAACATCCAATGGTGGCGCGGGCGGACGGCTATCGGCCATTGGTTGTTGGTTGTTAATTTTTTTCATCAGCGTTTGTCCGGCGGCGTATGGAGCAACCAACGCGGCGGCCATTCCCGAAGTTTCAGCTCCGCCGACCGTGACCAGCGAAAATCCGCGCGAGCTTTACAACGCCGGAACCGAAAAGCTGCGCGCGGGAAAATTGAGCGACGCCGAGACGCTGCTTGAATCTTCGCTTACAAAACAAGACGAACGGGTGCAACCGGCGGCGCTGTTCAATCTCGGCCATGTGCGGTTCGCGCAGGGGAATGAAGAATTGAAAAAAACGCCGGCCGCCGCCGCGACTACCAAGCGAAACCGGGCCGCGACGGAAGCGGGGGCGGGGGCGGTTCAAAAAGTGGCGGCCGCGCTGGCGGGCAATGATGTTCAGCAGATGGTGGAGGCTTATTTCGCCGGTCGCGGGGTGCGCAAAGAAATGCGGGCGGCGACGGCAGCGGTGCAGCGCGCGATGGAAGCGCACGGTAAAACGCTTTTGAAATGGCGGCGGGCGTTGAGTGATTTCAAGAGCGCGGCAGAGTTGAATCCTGCCGACACCAACGCGGTGCGGAATGCTGAAATTGTCGAGCAGGCGATTGCCAGACTGGTGGACAGCATGCGGGAAATGCAGCAGTCCGCCGCGAGTCTGGGCGGCAAACGGTCCGAGTTGAACGGGCTGTTGAAACAGTTGAAAGGCCGGATCCCGGCACCGAACGCGCCGCCGGGTGCCGCCGGTGAAGAAGACGACGAAGACAAGGATGGTGAAGGTCTGCCGCCGGAAGCATTGAGCGGTTTGCAGGAATCCACCACCGGCGGCGGTCGTGAAATGGAGTTAAAAATTTCTCCCGAAGAAGCCGGGCAATTGCTGAACGGCATTCAGCCCGACGGGAAGCTGTTGCCGATGGGGCAGGGCGAGTCAGGCAAACCAAAGGATCGTCCCCGACGCATCTGGTAAAAGGCGACCACCATGCGCGTAAAATATTTTCATTTAATTTTGTGGGTGTTGATTTTGTCTGGGTGGCAAATCCCGTCCGCGCCCGCCCAGATGCCGGTAAATCCGACGGCGGACCAGTTGATTCAGATTCTGCGGTCGCAACCGCCCGTGAACATTTCTGCGCCGGTTGCCGCGACCGCGTCGTTTGACCCGCCACTCGTGCGGCCGGGGGAAAAATCCATTTACCGCGTGATGTTCAATGCGACGGAAGTTTCGATCCGCTGGCCGGAACCGATTCCAGCTCCGTCGCCGTTGAAATTTCGCCGGAGTGTCAGCGGGCAAAACATGCAGCCGGTGGACGGCACATTGCAGATGGTCTCGACCTTCAATTTCGACGTCCGCGCGGCCGGGCCGGGGCAGTTCACCATTCCGGAATTTACAGTGGAAGTTTATGGCCAGCCGGTCGTGGTGCCGGCGGCGCAACTGGAAGTAAAATCTGAATTGTTGGAGCCGCACGAACCGGCGCGACAGCTTTTGGTTGAACCTGCCACGACCAATGTGTTCGTGGGTGAAGTCTTCAACGTCAGCGTGCGTCTGCCCGCCACACCGGCGGGCGCAGTCGAAGGCGTGGCGCAAGTGCAGCTCAATGGCGACGGTTTTGTGGTGGACAAAAATGCGGCGAAACAATCCATTCAGTCGGTCGAGCGGAATGGGGCCAAAGTGCCGGCTTATATTTACGAAACCAGCATCACGCCGATTGCCGCCGGACAATTGAACCTGTCGGCGCAGGGATTTACGGCGGGCATGCAGTTTGGCGGCCCAATCGTCATCACCGGTCAGGTTTCAATTTCCGGCGGCCCGCCAAAATTTATTTTGCTCGATTCCGAACCCGTCACGATCAACGTCCGTCCGCTGCCAACCGAAAGTGAATTGCCCGGCTTCACCGGTGTGGTCGGCAGCTACACTTGCGATCCGCCCAGCCTCACGACGAATACGATGAAAGTGGGCGAGCCGGTGCAGCTCGCCGTCGTCATCCGCGGTCAAAAAAATCTGAACCGGATTAATCCGCCGCTGCCGCCGCGCGCCGATGGCTGGCAGATTTTTCCGGCGGTGCGCGGCGGAATTGTGGCCGGAGCCGGGCCGACCAATCCGGGTGCCAGTTTCAAATACACTTTGATTCCGCTGACGGACGAAGTGCGCGCCACGCCTGTGATTCCATTCAGTTGTTTCGATCCGGCGCAAGGCAAGTATGTGAACCTCACGATACCGCCGGTGCCAGTCACAGTCCTTGCGGACGAAATGCTGACGAACGCGGAAGCATCGCTGATGCTTTCCGAAAGCGCATCCGAACCGGAGCCGAAATCCGGCTTGAGCAAACTTGCGCAATCGCCCGGACGGACCACCGGCAGTCTCGTGCCGCTGCAATTGCGCGGATGGTTTCCGCTGGTTCAATTGCTGCCCGCGCTGGGATTTTTCGGGCTGTGGTTTTGGGATCGCCGCCGCCGCCATCTCGAACAACATCCGGGAATTGTCCGTCGTCGTCAGGCGTGCCGCGCGCTGCGCCGCGAACTGCGTTCGTTGGAACAAGCCGCCGCCAGCGGCGATGCCGCCGGTTTCACCCGCTGCGCGGTCAACGCCCTGCGGATTGCCAGCGCGCCACATTTTCCGGCTGATCCGCAGGCATTGGTTTGCGGCGACGTTTTGCAAATTCTCACCGCCGCAGAACGGGCGGGAAAATCCGGCGAAACGGTGCGCCGATTTTTCGCCGCCGCCGATGCCGCCGCTTTTGCTGACGCAACTGGAACGCAAATCGAATTGCTCGCAGAGAAATCCTCGCTGAAAGAAATTCTGGTGAAGCTGGAGGAGCGTTTATGAATTTTAAAATCAAAAAATACCTGGCCTTGATGCTGGCATTGGTGGCGGGTGCGCCCGACTGTCCGGCGTCTGGCGAAGTTCGTTTTCACGCCGGAGTCGCCGCTTACGAAGCGGGACAACATGAGTTGGCGGTTCAAGCCTTCAGAGGTTCGCTGTCCGAAAAAATGGCTTCGGGAACCTTGCTCAATCTCGGTTTGGCGGAATGGCGACGGGGGCGCGTGGGCGAGGCGATTCTCGTTTGGGAACAGGCGACGTGGCTTGACCCGTTCAACCGCGACGCACGCAATAATCTTTTGTATGCGCAGGAAACGGCCCAGGTCAATCCGGTGGAACTGATGTGGTGGGAGCGGGCTTCGACCTGGCTGCCGGCCAACTTCTGGACTTGGACCGCAGGCGGCAGCCTGTGGCTGGCGGTGGCGCTGGTGACGTTGCCGGGATTTTTAAGAATGCGCAAAGCGGGCTGGCATCAGACCTTGGCCGCGCTGGCATTCGGCATTTTTCTGTTGAGCCTTCCACCTTCGGTCGGCATCGTCACGCGGTCGAAAATCGGGATCGTCATGGAGAAAAATACGCCGCTGCGCCTGACGCCCACGCAATCTGCGGAAGCAGTCGCGTCATTGCCGCCGGGTGAACCGGTCCGCGAATTGCGCAAACGCGGAGATTATTTTTTCGTTCACACGCAAAATGGCAACGGCTGGGTCGAGCGCCGGCAAATCAGATTTTTGTGCCCGGAATGAATTGGGTTGGCGCGAATATCCTGCGGCCGGATGATGGCGATGTGGCCGGACCGCTGCTCGCCGGGGTTTTTACAGGTGACGGCCACGAGCAATTCAATCAACGTGAATCCGGTTTGCCTTTTTATTTCCATGCGCTTGCAGTCAATTATCTCGTCGCCGTAATGTCTTGAACCCATCGAAGGTCTGAATAGCCGGGGCCGGGGTCGGTGTAAGTAATGTTTGGGATACCCAAGGTTGAGCCATCCCGCCATCTTCTAAACTCCACATGGTTGTCCGCAAAGGCAAAATTCGAACCGCGATGCATCATTGCCGGGACATTATACCATGTGTTAACCGGTCCGTTCCCAGGAAGTCCGCTGGGTGAAAAACCGAAATCCCCGTCATCTATCGAAAATTGAACCTCTTCCACAAAAACCATCGCCGACGACGGCGCGGGATGTCTGATTTCGCCGGTTTTCACGTTCACATGATAAATCCCTGCGGGGAGGCCGGCATGCGTATTCCCGATGTCTTCAGAATTCATATAACAATTTATCGAGTAACTTCGGAGGCGAGTTGTAATTCCGTTGTAAGGTATAATGTCTGCCGGACAATGGTAGATGCCCACATTTTTGGTGTAGGGATAAATCTGACCGGCCTGGATCAGGGCTGCATTCGTGGCATCTGCGGCGACAGACATATCCCCGTTCACCCAATTCGGAGTAGTTGCTGCAGGCTTTTTCAGGTTGGACGGCAGCTTGTCGGCGTTGTCATCGCAATACATTACCCAGGCGAGTTGTAATTGCTTGAGGTTGCTCGCGCAGACACTTTGCTGAGCCTTGCTCTTGGCCTTGGCCAACGCGGGCAAAAGCATGGCCGCCAGAATCGCGATGATGGCGATGACGACGAGCAGTTCAATCAACGTAAATCCGGTTTGTTTTTTTACTCTCATAGGATTTTCCCGGGTGTTTTTTTAATTACAAAATTTTACTTAATTAAAAAACGCCCCGCTGTTTAGCAGGGCGTTTTGTTTTTAATTCCAAAGCCATGCTGGCCTTTATCAATACACCTGCAACAGATAGAAACTCTGCGGCAGGGTCGGATCCACCGTGATGGGGAGGCTCAAGTTGCCGCTGCCATCAAACGTCGTGGTCGTGACCGTCGTCCAACTGCTCAAAGGCAACGTCAGGTTTGTGGAGGTAAGGACACTCACCGGGCCATTGGGAGTGCCATTGACGGCATTGAGCGTGATGGAACCACCCGCAAGACCGCTATAGTCAACATTGGTGATTGAAGGCAGCGGCAATATGGCCGTGACACTCACCTGACCGCTCACGGCCAACTGGCTGGTATTCCAAGTGTAATAATTGGGAAGAACCAGCGTGAATGAACTATTGAGGGTAGCGGCACTGAACAGGGTGAAGGTGTCGCCAGCTTGCAAGCTGGCACCAATGTTGGTCACGACGAGCGTGCCGCCATAATTGATGATGCTGGCGGTCGAGGAGACCAGCCGGTCACTGTTCGGGCTGCTGGCGCGATTGAGTTTCATCCACGCCGTGCCGCCGAGATTGATGCTGTTCGTCACCGTCAGCGTGCCGGTGCTGCCAGCGATGCCGTCGTCGGGGGAAACCGTGCCGCCCGCCGTGGTATCAAGAATGCCACGAATAGTTCCGTTGCCGCTGATGACTTGACCGTAATTAAGCGGCATCGTGCCATCGCTGCGGCCGGAGACATCCAAAAATGCGCCGGATTTAATCGAGATATTTGTGCTGCTGCCGATGGAGCCGTCCGAGAAAGAAACCGGATCGTTGATCAGCGCCAGCACGCCGTTGCTGATGGTGGTCGAACCGCTGTAAGTGTTCGCGCCGGTCAAAGTCCAGGTGCCGGTGCCGACTTTGATGATGGAGGTGTGCGTGTCGTCGCGAATCACACCAGCAAAGGTGCTGCTGGTATTTTTTGCACCCACGCGCCAGGTAGGATTGGCCACGGCGTTATTTTGTGAAACGGTGCTTAGGCCGAGGAAGGCCAGGCTGGTGCCGCCGAGTTCGCCAATATCAATGGTCGAGTTGGCCGAGCCGTTGCAATACATGCTGACTCCGTCATTGAGATAAATTGCCGCATTGACATAGCCATAGGTGCTCTTGGTTCGGAAATGATCACCCGTGCCATTTTTTGCGGTGACATTGATCAAACCGGTGAAAGCCGACCAGTTGCCATCAATGCTGGCGCGGGTCACATTCACCACCAAGTTGAGCGTGCCGCCGCCGGTGAGCGGGCTGGTAATGCCGGTGTTGTCGGTGGGTCCACGTGAGAACATTTGCAAGGTGCCAGTCTGGCCGGCCGACACAATGAATGGATTATTGATCGCGTTGTAACGATCGCCGGTGGAACCGTTGTATCCGAATAATTGCAGCGTTCCACCCTTGAAGGTGACGGCATTGGTTCCCAAGCCGGAAGTGTTGGCCGTGGAAGAACCCAGTGCGAGAACGCCATTGCTAATAATCGTCCCGCCGCTGTAGTCGCTGGCCACCGCCAAGGTAAGATTTCCAGCACCCGACTTGGTCAAGACACCCAAGCCAGTGAAACCGCCGTTATCGGTCAAGATTGTGCTGGCATTGGTCACATCCACCATTACTTCGCCATTAAGCGTGGCGCCGCGATTGAAACTGGCGGACTCGCCTGAATATCTGAAGGTGGAATCGAAGAACATGAGGTTGGTAGCCGTGGCGTTGGCCGCGCCGATAGCGCTACCTATTCCGCCATTGGCGACGTTCAACACTTCCAGCACCCCCGCGCCCACCACCGTGGAACCCGTGTAAGTATTCGTCGTTGAAATTGTAAGCGTGCCCGAATTTGTTTTAATCAGACCGGCAGTTCCGTCCACGCTGCCGCTGCCGGTCAAAACATAATTACTCGTGGTATTAATCATTACGGAGGCAGGCAAAACGGAGCCAACCAAATTCACGGTTGTATTCGACGTGCCGACCGTATTGAACAGCACATTGTCGCCGGTATAAAAATGATCCTGCGCCACGCCATTAAGCCAATTGCTGCTGGAGTTATCCCACAAATTTGCCCCGCGATCGCCAGTCCATACCAGATTGGCCACCGGACGCACTGTGCTTACAATTAAATCAATTTCCCCCGATCCGGGTGGATTGGTCAAAGTGCCCGAAGCACAGCTTAAATTGGTAATATCGCCAATGAAATTACCGGTGAATGTGACCAGTTTGTAGGTTCCCGAACTAAGCGAGCCGCTGGCCTGGATGATGGCTAAATTGTTGGTGTCGCTCACCGTAAAATCACCGGTGATATTGACCTGGTCATTGGTCTTGATGATACCCGTAGGATCATCCGTAAGTTCCATCGTGAAATTCGCATTGGTCGCGGCCAATCCGTTTCCAAAATTTATTTTGCCTTGCACGCCCGCCCCGGCGGGGCTGACAAAAGAACTTGGTCCCGCCGCAAAATTACCCGTCACCGTGCCAAGCCCCGCAATCGTCTTGCCCGAACCCAGCACAAATCCAGTGGTTTGAGAGACGTCAAAGGTCGCACCCGCCGCCATAGAAATAACGGGACTGTTGGCGATGGAACCCGACGAACCCGACAAATCCGTAGCCAATGCCAGCGTCCCGGCAGTAACGGTGGTGTTACCGGAATAAGTGTTTATAGCGGTTAACGTCAATGTGCCGGCTCCAGTTTTATTTAATCCCCCGATGCTGCCGCGCAACAGCCCGGAACTATAAATATTATGCGCTGTCCCGGCAGCATCCTGCGCATCGAAAGAACCGCCGTTCAAAGTGATCGGTGCGGTATTAGTCCAGTCCGTGCTTGCGCCAAACCTGCCACCAGTGTTTAGAGAAATATTCACCGTAACTACTCCGTTAGACAAGATGCCCGAACTGCCCACATAAATTGTGGCCGCATTGGTAAAGTTCACCGTGCCGAGATTGGCATTTGTATCTCCGAACTGGAATCCACCGGAATAGTTCGTCCCGCCAGTCACTGAAAAAGTAACTCCATTTCCAGCAGCAGCCGGCACAGTCAGTAAGTTTGTTCCCAAAGTGACGAAAAGCCCACCGGTCTGAAGTAGTCGTGAAGGCCGGTTTGCAGTGACATTTCTGAAAGTGCCACTTCCGGTATTCGTTACCACTGCTCCCGGCGATATAAGCATTGTGCTCCAATTGTTATTTCCTAGTCGCAAACTGGTCATGTTGACAAATCCACCTTTGATAATGAGGCCATCGTTGCCGAGTGCGTTTTGGCTGGTATTTGCAGGCCGGCCAATATCAACGGCCCCCAAATTATTTGTGCCGCCATTAATTACAAAAAGCGGATTGCCATTGACTGAAGCGTTGCCCGAATTCATGGTCGTCGCGGCAGCTGTGATGGTGCCGCCATTGTTGGTTAGAATGCCAAATGCGCCCAACGTAGGGCTGCCGGCCCCGCCGGTGGGATTGGAGCCAACATTCAAGTTGCCGCTGATGGTTAGGGAACTTCCAACACTCAATGAAACAACTGAATTGGAACAAAACCCCAGATCACCAGTGACATTCATCACCCCGCCGGTATTCACAAATAATGCCGCCCCGCCGCCGGGTTTATTAAGCACAATTGATGCGCTGTTAAACCCATTTGTGTTCACATTCAATATGCCACGATTCGTTAATCCACCAAAGCTGGTCGCAACCATCGGCAAATTATAGCTCACGTTGGTGCCCGGCCCGATGAAGGCATTGGTGGTCGCATCGGCCGGAGCGAGTCCCGTGTCCCAATTGGCGTCTGTATTCCATTCGCCACCGCTGGCGGGACCAGTCCAGGTCGCAGTTGTTTGCGCGTGCGCCGTCAAAAAACCCGCCGTCAGCATGATGGCGCAAAGCCATGTCGTTGTGAAAAATTTGTTCATTTGCATAAAATAAAGGTTATTGGAATTCTTAAGATTATAGGGCTGAATGCATTCAAAATTAACTTATTTTCTTCATTTTGCCATCGGATGTTTATCCGAGTCGCGCCGTCTGCGGCAACAGCGTTTAATTCAATTTCTTACTCCCTTCCGACGAGTTTCATCGCCGCTTCGGTCCGCGAGTGAACATGAAGTTTTTCATAAACGGCGCTGACGTGGGTGCGGACGGTGCTCATGCTGATCGCAAGATGATCGGCGATTTCCTTATACATGTAGCCTTTGGCCAGCAGTCTCAAAATTTCAAGTTCGCGCACGGTAAGTTGTGCCACGTCGGAAGCGGGCTTGCCGGTTTGATGAAAATGATTGATTACTTTCCGCGCAATCTGAAGTGACATCGGCGCGCCACCGGCATGAACTTGTTGAACGGCTTCAACCAATTCTTCCTGCGGCATATTTTTCAGGAGATAACCGTTTGCGCCCGCGCGCAACGAATCAAAAATCAAATCTCCTTCATCGTAAGTTGTCAGCATCAAGACCTGGATTTTTGGCATTCGTTTCTTCAAACGGGAGACGCATTGAATGCCGCTCATGCCGGGCAGATTGATATCCATCAGCACAACGTCGGGATTTTCTTTTGGAATGTTTTGCAACCCATCTTCAGCCGTCGCGTGCGTGCCAACGCATCGCAATCCCGGCGCGTTCCCCAGACATGCGGCAAGGCTTTCGCGCATGTCATGTTGATCTTCGATGATGGAAATGGTGATCATTATGTTTTGCTTCGTTACTGTCTAATTCTGTCTGAAAATTTTCCGCCCGCCATCGGATGAAGGTATGAAGCCATTCAGCCGGGCGACCAGGGCAATTCCACGATAATCTCCGTGCCCGCGCCGACACGGCTTTGGATCTGGCACTTGCCTCCAAGCTCATTCATGCGTTGATGCATGTTGCGCAAACCGTCCGCCAAGGCATTTGCGGGAACGTGCGCAAAACCGCAGCCGTTATCTTCGACAATGATTTTCAAATCGTCGTTGGTCGCGTGGATACGCAGCCACACTTCGGTCGCATGGGCGTGCTTGACGATGTTTTGCAGCGCTTCTTTCACCACGAGAAAAACATTGTGGCGCACGTTGCTGGGAACTCCGCGTTCGGGCGGCTGCTCGGGAACGTCCAACAGGCAGCGCACGCCAGCGGCACGAAGATAATCAACGGCAAACTGCCCCGTATAATCAATCAGGTGCGCCAGTGTGTCGTTGCGGGGATTGACGGCCCAAACGATTTCATCGAGTGATTTGACGGCTTGTCGTGCCGTGCTCGCCATTTTTTCGATGCGTTCGGCGGCCTTTTCCTGCTTGGCGAGATCGCCAAGCACGGCGATCAATGTCAGGTTTGCACCGAGGTCATCGTGAATGTCCTTGGCGATCCGGGCGCGCTCACGTTCGACGGCCTGCTGTCGTGCAAGCTGCTCCAGCTTCCGGTGCAACCGCCGGGTGACCGAATACCAAACCGCGCCCGCAACCAAACCGCCCGCAACCATCCAAGCCAAGATGCGGAACCACAAGATCTCGTAAAAGTATGGCAGGATTTTCAGCGTCAGAGTGCAACCGGTCTCGTTCCAGATGCGGTCGCTGTTGCACGCAATCACCCGAAACTGATAAGTGCCGGGCGGGAGAAAGTTGTATTGTGCGAAGCGGCGTGTCCCCGCCTCGACCCAGTTGGCATCGGCTCCTTCAAGCCGATACCGGAACTGCACCCGGTCGGACGAGACCAGACTCAATCCGGTGTAACGAAATTCAAATTGATGTTGCCCGGGCGACACCTCCAGATTTTTTTTATCGCGGTCATAAACTGTCCCGGCTGGAACCGGTCTTTCCTGCGCTTTGGCAGTGGCATCCAAACTTTTCCCGTCAATGAGTATTTCCTCAATCACGACGGGAGGCGGCAACAAGTTCGGCCGGATTTCTTCCGGCTTGACCGAAACCGCGCCTTTGACAGTTGTGAACCACAGCCGGCCATCTTGGCCGCGCCATGCTGCCGGCTGGTAGCCGCCGGAACATTCGAGCGAAGGCAGACCATCCGACCGGCCAAACACGGTGCCGGGGACGGACTTGATTTCGCCGCGCGCAAAATCATTCAATGCCGATTTTGCCACGCGAAAAATGCCTTGATGCGAACCGAGCCAGAGATTGCCCGCGCCATCGGGAAGAATCTGGCAGATGATATTGTCCGGCAATCCTTCATTGATGCTGAAGCGTGTGAATTTTCCGTCTCGAAAGCGCAGCAGTCCGCCTCTAAAAGTGCCGGCCCAGATCGTGCCATCATCCTCGGCCAGTAGCGACCAGATCGCCTGTGACACTTTGCTGTCGGTGGGATGAAATGTTGCAATTGTATCACCGGTGATGTGGAAGAGAGTGCCGTCTTCAGCACCCGCCCATAGACTACCGTGCCCGTCCTCTGATAAAGCCCGCACTTCGTTCCGGCCAATTCCTTCGTATAGTTTGAAATCAGTTGATGATTCACTGTCGGCAAAGTAAAGCCCGCTCTTGGTGCCGACCCAGATGCCGCCCGCCTTGTCCGCCAGAATCGCTTTCACGCCATGGACAACGGGCAATACCCGCTTGAACCCATCGTGTTCACGGACAAACAAATCTTCGTCACCCGCGCTCACCCACAGCCGCCCCGCAGCATCCGGGTAAACACAAAAAGCAAACCCTTTGCCCGTTCCGCCGGGCACCATCAGGTTTGTGAAAGCTCCCGCCTGCCAGCGCGCCAGGCCATCGCCCAGTGTGCCAATCCAGAGAGTGCCATTGGTTTCTTCGCAAACTGATTTGGCCGGTTTCGTCGGAACCTGCCCGCTCGTGTCAATGGTTTGAAACCGCCGCTCGCGGATTCGCACCAATCCGCCAGCATCCAGACCCGCCCACCAATTGCCTTCGTGATCTTCAAAGAAACAATTTACCCGCTCCCCGGGAAAACCTTCTTGCGGACCGAACTGCCGCACATGACCGTCGTCGGCGATATGCGACAGACCCCGTCCATAGTCATAAAGCCACACGCCTCCGTGATGATCTTCGCGCGCTCCCATCCGGCTCAAGTTCCCCGTGAATACATTCTTGAGCGATTCCGCTTCAAGAATCCATTTGCGATCCATGGCCTTGCGCACACGCCCGTTCGCCACCGCCCACAAGCCGCCATCTTCAGTAATGGAAAGAAACGCCATGTCCACCGGCAATTCAGCATTCGTGGGTATAACGGTTTGAAACTGGGTTCCATCCCACATCGCGATTTCCTTGTCCGTGCCAATCCACAAACGACCTCGTGAATCGGTTGCCATGCAATTGACCTGGCTCCCCGCCAGTCCAGAAGTTTGCGGCAGCGGTTCAAAGTCCTTGCCCGTCACCCGCCATAAATGTTTGTCCGCACCACGATACCAAATTGTCCCCGCACCATCTTCCACACAAAGCGTGCCGACACTCCGGCTTGGCGGATTTAAATCTTTCCAGCCGGTTCCCGCCGGGTCGGACTGCGTCTTGCGGCGGAGAGATCCGCGGTGTAATAAAAAAGTCACCTGATTCGACGACGATGAAACTAGTGTGACATCCGGATCCAGCCCTTCCGCGCCAGTCCATTCCCGCGTAAATGTTCCCTGACGCAAGGAAGTCATCGAACCATCCAGCGTATTGATCCAAAGCGTGCCCTGATTATCAACGGAAAGTTTTCGCACGCGTGCGTGCGCAAGTGCCGGCGTGTTCGCCGGATCAAAGGTTACAAAACGCATCCCGTCGAATCGCGCCAGCCCATTGTAGGTGCCGACCCACAAATAACCGTCCGGAGTCTGCGCAATGGCGGTGACGGAACTGTCCGGCAAGCCTTCGTCAGCCGTCCAAACATCGGTGAGATAATCTCCGCCGGCTCCTGCGCCCCAGGCTCGCAATGCGGCGACCAGCATCAACGTCAGCGCAACGAATCGCACAATGCCAGCCGGAATCAGGGCTGGCGCTGCTCTATTATTACGCCGCTGGTTCATGCTATCACTGTGGCTGCCGGTGATGACATAGGCAAGATTTACCGGCCCGGATCAATTCCCTCATCGTGCCAGCGTCACGCTCATCAACCCGATGACCACTTCATTCGCCAACGCGTGAACGGTGAGCGATTTCAATTCTTTCTGCGGATTCAAAGGCAGATCCAGAACCGTCGCCGCGCCGCCGGAAATTTTTCCGCCTTTGCCCTTGAAAGTTTCCACGTCGAGAATGCGAATTTTTCCCGTCCGCAAATCCACGCGCGGCGGAATCGGCTCCGGACGGCGGAACGCAAAATCATCAATAAAATAATCCTGGTCAATCGGCCACCAGTTCACCGGGTTGCGCAACGGCAATTTTCCCGTCGAGCCGTCGGTGTAAGTCACGATGACTTCGCCGTTGTCAAACTGGCTTTGCATCGCCGTCGTTGAACCCGCCATGAGCAAAAAGGTGTGCGACGATTTTCCCGCCAGCGGAACGGAAACTTCACGCGGATAATTGTCCCATTGCGACGTGAAAATAATATTTTTCGCGCCAGCTTCACCGGGCGTCGCAAATGAAATTCCGTCCGGCAAAATAATTTTTCCGCCAGTTTTCGCGGCGAGCGAGCGCAGGCCGGAATCGTCCACGTCGAAACTGGCATTCGGCTCGCACCAGCCGCCGAGGCCGTGTTTCGGCACCGCCAGCGACGCGAACGGCGAACGCGGCGAGCGATAATCATTGCGGAAAATCTGCGTGACGCGGTCGTTGAAAAACGGCGTGAGACTGACGGCTTCAAATTTTTCGCCAGCCGGTTTTTTTTTGTTCCAGTCAAACGCTTCGATTTTTTCAGGCGAACTTGGCGCAACTTCCGGCGCGATTTTTGCGGGCGGAATTTCACCTTTCCAATTCACAACAACTTCAAATTTTCCCGCAGCCAGACTGATGATTTCAATTCGCCGCACGCCAAAAAAATCTTCGACCCAATTCCATTTCACGGATTCTCCGTTGACGGTGATTTCCGGCGCGGTTCGCAACGCGCAAATCTGCAGGGTTAATTTCATCGGCTTGGAAAATTTCGGTTCGACCAAAAAAGTTTCCGTCAAACTGTCGCGGCGGAATTCAAAATTGAAATCGGGATGGCGGATTTTTGCGAAATTCCAACTGCCCGGAAAACCCGGAACGATTTTTAATTCGCCCGCGAGCGCGTCGGGTTTTATCCC
>OCZT010003948.1_pt1 | contig 15102 bp, 12 predicted proteins | sample 1539031 | NCBI WGS metagenome assembly OCZT01 (sample SAMEA3539308, study PRJEB22396) | soil metagenome | biome: tundra; feature: field; material: soil | place: USA | collected 2010-05 | depth 0.15 m
ACCACCGAGATCTACACTCTTTCCCTACACGACGCTCTTCCGATCTCTCTGTCCTGCTCTGACAAGACGAGGGAGGTAAATATCGAGAGCATGATACGGAAACCCGGCGAGCTCTACAAATGAAGCTGATCCATTAGCACGCCGTGTAAGTGTGATTCCGAGTATTTCGGAGGCTCTTATGGCATCCTCTCCAAAAGTTTCATAAAAATCACCTACTCTGAAAAGCAATATGGCATCAGGATGCTTGGTCTTGATATCGTAATACTGCTTCATCAGCGGTGTTTCTACATACTTCTGAAAATCAGACATCTGGAATGTAGCGATTTAATGATGTTTCTTTCGGGCAAGCTTGTTGTTCACAAAGATACATTGCCGGTAATATTAATGAAATAGTTTTTGATTTTTATTATTAGAAATAAATGATTTAAGCAAAGAGTATTATGCCTTCTTTGCGCCCTGGCGTCTTAGCGGCAAAATAATAATGACACAAAGGCACGAAGACACAAAGAATTCACAAAGAAATATCATAGTATCTGTAGAAGAGTTTATTTACCTTGTGGTGATAATTATATTGTTTTAATCAGTATTAGTTTATAACCTTTCGCAAACCGCTTGAAAATCAATAGATATGAAAAAAGTCTTAATTCTGGGAGCAGGTATGGTAGTCAAGCCCATGGTAGAGTATCTGCTGAAAAATAATATTGGACTCATGATTGCCTCTCCCATGAAAGACAGGGCTGACGACATGATAAATGGAAATCCACTTGGTTCATCACTCGACTGGTCAATGGATGACCCTGCTATGCTGGAAAAAATTGTCGAGGAACATGATATCACCGTAAGTCTGTTACCTTATAAATATCATTCGGCTGTTGCAAATGTTTGTCTCCGACACGGGAAATCTCTTGTTACCACATCGTATATCCAGCCGGGGATGATAGACCTTGATGAATCTGCAAAAAAAGCCGGTGTGCTGTTCCTGAATGAGATTGGCCTCGATCCGGGAATAGATCATATGACGGCTATGAGAATTATTGATCACATACACGGCAAAGGCGGAAAAGTTGAAGAGTTCTATTCACTCTGTGGTGCACTCCCGGCACCGGAGTCCGCTGATAATCCAATGAAATATAAGTTTTCCTGGAGCCCGAAGGGTGTCATTTTAGCAAGCAGGAACAGCGCATATTACCTGAAAAAAGGAAGAAAGATATACATTGAACCATCAGATCTTTTCAAAGACACATTCAATTATAGTTTACCCGGAATTGGCAATCTTGAGGTATATCCCAACAGAGATTCGGTAAGTTATATGGATATATACGGGATACCCGAAACAAAAACCATGTATCGGGGCACCTTCAGATATAAAGGATGGTGCGAATCGTTGGATGCGATGAAGAGTCTTAATATGCTCAATGATTCTGTTAAAGATTGTAAGGGAATGAGTTATGCCGATTTTCTTGCAGAAACAACAGGGTTGGAAGTTAAGGATCTAAGGGTAAATTTAGCAAAGAAGCTCAGAGTTTCATTGACATCTGCTGCAATTCAGTCACTTGATTTTCTTGGTTTTTTCAGCGATGAAAAACTACATTATCATGAAACCACTCCTTTTGAAATCACCTCTGACAGGATGATAAGAAAAATGTTACTAACTGCTAATGATCGTGATATGGTCGTTTTACAGCATATCTTTCTTGCGTCTTATCCTGATGGAAACCGAGAGGTTATAAAGTCCTCTATGATCGATTTCGGATCGCCGCTGACTAATACCTCCATTTCCAGAACTGTGGCCCTGCCTGCAGCTATTGCGGTCAGAATGATTCTTGAAAAAAAGATTTCAGCTACCGGTGTTATCAGGCCGGTAATACCTCAGATTTATAATCCGGTTCTGGATCAACTGAAGACCCTTGGCATGGAGATGAAGGAAGAATTCGGTTTGCCTGAAAGTGAAATGATAAAATAATCTTTCAGTCAGCGATTATTGCAGAAAATTGAAAATTGTAATTCTCCCCTCCCTCAAAAGGAGGAGAGTTCCATCTGGTGCATAAATCAAAGCGCTGACATCTCTCAGAACTTCAGATAAAAATCTTTTGTAAGATTAATATACTCTTCTGTGAATTCATGCCTATTGTTATGCTCTATAGTCAGAAAGCTCTCAGAAGACTTTTCCTGAGATTTGCTAAATGTCAAAATCAGCCTCCGTATATCAGAAGATGGCAACGGTTTAATTTTCAAGATCTTGTTGCAATATAATCCATATTTAATTGCTTCAGCAATAAATACATTACCTTCAACATATGGCATTATCAACTGCAAACGGCCATCTTCTTTCAACAACCTTGTAACATTGCTCAGAATCTCCTCTGAAGTCAAAGAATCGTTATGCCGCGCTGATGATCTGCGTGTATCGGGGTTTTTAAGCGAATCGCTGAAAAATGGCGGATTGGTTACAATCAGGTCGAATTTGTCATGTGCCGGATTAAAGTTTTGAAGATCAGTGTGTAAGACTTTTAACCTGTGGCTCCAGTTGCAACGATTGACATTTTCACAGGCCTGATCGAAGGATTCAAGATCAGGTTCAATAGCAGCTATTTCGGCGCCACATCTTTGGGCAAGCATTATTGAGATTAGTCCTGTGCCGGTACCTATATCCAGAATACTTTTTACATTCCCAATCTCTGCACAGGCTCCAAGAAGGACGCCATCAGTACCAACTTTAAATGCTGATTTATCCTGCCAGATTGTGAAATGTTTAAAACTGAAATAATTATTGGCCATTTTCAGAACTTTTCATTCACTCCCAGACCAAAAAGTGCAAAGTCATATTTCACAGGGTCAGCCGGATCAAATCCCCGGAGGATTTCCGTAAGTTCTTCCACTGCTTTCCAGTCATTCATTTTCCTTGATAAAAGTCCAAGTTTACGTGCAGTATTTCCTGAATGCAGATCAAGAGGAATAAATAGCAATGAAGGATCAATTCTTTTCCAGATCCCGAAATCAACTCCAAAGTTATCTTTGCGAACCATCCATCTAAGAAACATGTTCAATCTTTTAGCAGCGGCACCACCGGTAATATCGGCAAAATGTTTTTCACTCCTGGCTTCATGAGGGAGGAAGAAAAATTGCGACCTGAGCCATGACAGGCCGTCTTTAACCGAACCAGAGTCTTTCATCCCTTCCAGTACCACATCCTCCATACTGTTAAAGTTAGTATATATATACCTGAGACCTCTGATGAAATAAATGCAATCCGAACCATTAAAGGTGCGGTGTACAAATCGATTAAATCTTTGAAGCTCATTTTCGTTTGCAGATTTTATAAATTCATACGGCGAGTTTTCCATTAATTCAATCATAGACCTGCTGCTTCTCAAAATCAGATCTCTCCGACCCCAGGCTATTGCAGCTGTAAGGAAACCCGATATCTCGCGATCATGTGGTTCAGTGAAACTATGCGGTATGGAAATAGGATCACATTCAATAAAAGAAGGATTATTAAACTGAAGATATTTTTCTTCAAGAAATGCCTTTATTTCAGTTGCCGGAATTCCGTTGTATGATTGGCTAAGACTCATTTACTATAAGTCCGTCTTTGATCTGCAGCACTCTGTCAGACATTGATGCAAGCTGCCGGTCGTGAGTTACAATAATTATAGTCTGGCCAAATGTATCCCTCAGTTTAAAAAAAAGCTTATGAAGCTCATTTTTATTATCTGTGTCAAGATTGCCTGAAGGTTCATCCGCAAGTATAACTGAAGGGTTGTTAACGAGAGCCCTGGCAACAGCAACGCGTTGCTGTTCGCCACCACTTAGTTCAGAAGGTTTATGATCGAGTCGTTCTGCCAGATTGAGAAATCCGAGAAGCTCTGACGCCCTGCTTTCTGCCTCAGATTTACTTTTACCGGCTATGTAAGCAGGAATACAGACATTTTCAAGAGCTGTAAATTCAGGAAGCAGTTGATGAAACTGAAAGACGAAGCCTATATTGCTATTTCTAAAGGAGGCAAGAGCTCTTCCCCTGAGACGGCTGACATCTGAATCGTTATAGAAAATTGTTCCCCCATCGGGATGGTCAAGAGTTCCGATTATCTGCAGCAGAGTTGTTTTCCCTGCGCCGCTTGCTCCTACTATAGAAACTACCTCTTTATCCTGGATCTGAATATCAATCCCCTTAAGGACCTTAAGGTTTCCGTATGCTTTGGTAATTCTCGTTGTTCTGATCATATCATTATGATTGAAGGTACCTCCCGGCTAGTCCTTCACCTCTTTGTAAAACCCTGAAGAAGCTTCTTCTTTCTCACTGGTTACATCTTTTGTTTCAGTTGAAGCAGCCTTTTTCTCATCTTTGATATTATCTGTTGCTTCTACTGAAGCTTTCTTAAGGTTTTCATTAATCTCATTTGCATCATTGCGGAGACTGGAATTCATCTCGTTCATGCTCTGACGGGCTTCCGAGGTAACATCATTCATATCACTCTTAATTGAGTCAGAAACATCGGTCATGTCATTCTTTAGTTTATCTGCATAACTTGACACATCTTTTTTTATAGAGTCAGAAACATCGGTCAGGTCCTTTCTAAAGTCGCTCGTGCTTGTTTCAATCTCATTCCTTATATCATCAGTTGCTCTCTTAAAATCGCGCATCCCCTTCCCTATGGTTTTAGCAATATCGGGTAGTTTTTCAGCCCCAAACAGAAGTAGTGCAATTATGATGATAACAAATATTTCCGGTCCGCTCATAACAATCTCTTATAAATTTTCCTCCCTGTTGAAAAGGCAAAGTTAGAAAAGTTTCAGGATATTCCCAGTGATTAAATATCTGCGAAAATTAAATAGGGACATGCGTGGCATGCCCCTATAATTCATTTTTTATGGTACTGATTTTAAGCTTTGATTTTTGCTTTGGGCTCTTCAATCATTTCATTTGGTTTGGGCGATGTATCGTACATTAAGGCTGTTGCAACGAATACAGAGGAATAGACGCCTGTTCCGATCCCAACCAGAAGTGCAAACATGAATCCGCGAATAACAGCGCCGCCGAAGATGAACATTGCGACTATCGTAAGGATTACTGCAAACGTTGTGTTTATTGTACGGCTAAGCGTTGCATTCAACGCCATGTTAAGAACTTCCCTGAACGGACGTTTACGGTATAACGGAAGATACTCTCTGACCCTGTCGAAAACAATTACCGTATCGCTCACAGAGAACCCGATTACAGTAAGTATAGCCGCTATAAATGACTGGTCAATCTCCATTGAAAATGGCATATGGCCCCATAGCAATGAATAAACTCCGAGAACCAGCATAACATCGTGAAACAATGAAGCTACAGCTCCGAAGCCATATTGCCAGTAACGATATCGCATAAAAATATAGAGGAATATAAGAACGAGAGCAATACCAACTGCGTAAAATGCATTGATCTTAATATCAGCTGCCACAACCGGACCAACAGTCTCCGAACTTTGCCTGTACTTACTCATAAAAACTTCTTTTGTAACATCAGCCGGAATAAAGGTCTTAAGTCCCTCATAAAGTTTGGTATCAACCTCGTCTTCAACTCCGCTTTCATTGATCTTATACTTTGTTGTGATTTTTACCTGATCTTGTTTCCCGTATGTAACCACTTCAGGAAGGTCACCGAAGGCCACATTTAACTTTGATGCAATCTCTTCAGTAACAACGGGTTTATCAAATCTTACAACAAATGTTCGTCCTCCTGCAAAATCGATACCGGGGTTAAGTCCTCTGACAAATAATGAAATTATACCCGAGGTAATAATGATTCCGGAAGCAATATAAAAGTATTTTCTGATGCCTATGAAATCTATCTTTGTGTGTTTGAAAACATTGGCAGTCAGATTAATTGAGAAGTGCAGGTTGACATTCCTTTTAAGAAGAGCTTCATAAATCAGTCTTGTCAGGAAAATAGATGCGAATACGGATGTCAAAATCCCTATAATAAGGGTAGTAGCAAAACTTCTGATAGGACCTGTACCAAATACATACAGTACAATTCCTGTAAGCATTGTTGTTACTTTTGAGTCGATAATGGCAGGATAAGCGCGCTTGTAACCGTCGGCTAATGCCAGCTTTATCCCCTTGCCGTTTCTTAGCTCCTCCCTGGTTCTTTCAAAAATAAGAATGTTTGCATCAACGTCCATACCCATTGTGAGAACTATACCCGCAATTCCGGGGAGTGAAAGCACTGCATTCAGTGAAGCAAGCACCCCGAAGAGAAGGAAAAGGTTGGCAAACAGAGCAATATCTGCAATTGTGCCAGCACTCTTGCTGTAATAAAAAACCATAAATGCAAGAACGAGAGCGAATGCTACAAAAAATGAGATAAATCCTGAATGGATTGCTTCCCTTCCAAGGGTCGGTCCAACAACAGTATCAGATATAATATGAGTAGGAGCAGGTAGTTTACCTGATTTTAAAATATTAGCAAGGTCCTCAGCTTCCTCAATTGTAAAACTTCCGGTTATTTCGGTGCTCCCTGCCGTGATCTCATTCACAACCCTGGGGTATGAACGTACATAACCATCGAGCACTACTGCAATACAGCGCGAGATGTTTTCACGTGTCATTCTTGCCCATGTTTTTGACCCTTCGGAATTCATTGACATATCAACCTTCACATTACCTGTTACGTCAGTCGATGTTCTTGCCGATGTTATTGCATCTCCTCCCAGAGGGGCACGGCCATCACGTGTGGTTATTTTTATCGCATGAAGCTCAAACATAGTTTTTGTGGGGTCCTGCGGATATGGATTCTGGCTCCAAAGAAGCTTAAGGTCGCGTGGGAATAAAGTTTTTATCTGGTTCATTTTCAGATAGGAATTAACCTTTGCCGTATCTTTTGCATTAGATATTCCTACAAGGCTTGAGGCCAGTGGCTGACCCTGTGCTGTTACCCTTGGAATGAGTATCCCGAATAAAGGATTCTGAAGTGTAAAACCTGCACGAGTTGTAGATTCGGTAGTTTTAGTTGTATCTTTATTTATAAGGTCAAGAAGTGACTGGGCCTTTTTCGAAGTGTCTGATACTGCTCCTTTTTGTGTTGTTTCCTTTGTATTTGTGTTTACTTTCTCAGTATTTTCTTTCTCCTTATTAGCCTGAATTTCTTTTAAAAGATTATTAGCCCTTGAAAGATAACCAATTATCTCGCTGTTTTCGTATGTCTCCCAGAATTCAAGGTTGGCAGTTCCCTGAAGAAGCTCACGAACACGTTTTGGATTATTCGCTCCCGGAAGCTGAATGAGTATTTGTCCTTTGGTTGCAAGTTGGGTTATATTAGGCTGCACAACTCCGAAACGGTCAATCCTGGTACGAAGAATATTAAATGCATTTGTAATAGCTACAGTGACTTCACCGTCGAGAACTTTTAAGACCTGATCGTTTGTGGAGTTAAAATTGATCTTATCTTTCAGCTCAACTGTGCCAAATACAGAAGCAAGTTTTGCATTGGGATCAATCTCCTGAAAAGCCTTTCCGAACAATGTCAGATAATCTGACTGGCTAGATTTCTGAAGCTCTTTCGCACGGGCAAGGGCTGCGTTGAAGGTTTTATCAGGGTTATAGTTTGAAAGAGCTTTCAAAACATCTTCTACTGATACTTCGAGAATTACGTTCATCCCGCCTTTCAGGTCGAGACCAAGGTTCAACTCTTTCCTCTGACACTCTTTGAATGTGTTTCCCAGGAAGCTCCATTTTTCTTTTGGCAAAGCGGATACTGAATCAAGGTAATTGGTTTCTTTTACCAAGTCTCCGTTTGCATAAGCTCTTGCTTCTTTCTTTACCTTATAAGTTGCTACAGTAAATGAAAGCTGATAAATAGATACCAGCCCTAATGCAATTGCCAGAACGATAATAGCTGCTTTATTCTGCATTTGTCTATTCTTTTGGGATTAGCTATGATTATTTCAATATTCTTCTTCGATTGAGGCGCAAAGATATTAAAATTTTATAAAAACAATCATTTATTAATCAGGTGAATTAATGGAAAATAATTGCCAAACAGAGAAACTGTCACTAGAGGACATGACTTAAGCAGATTCACGGTATCTCATTTACGGTCTAAACTCATTTCGAGGATCCGCCAGTTGGCGGAGACGAGGCAATCTTACGACTTAAGAGCAATTATGGTCAAAAATTGCCCTACTTCCATACCTGTAAAAGGGATTGCAGGGTCAGTCATTGTATCAGTTTATCATAATCGGTTTCGAGAGGCTTCCGCTTGATGAAATCGAACAATGTCAGGCTCCTGATATTATAGAAGAAGTTCCAGTAATCCTGCAAAGCCTGGACATAAGCTCTTTTATTCTGGTCTTTCCTGCTGTCAGCATCATTGAGATCGAGGACTGCAATCTTGCCAATGAGGAACCGCTGTTTTGTCACTTCATATCTTTTCATTGCCACGGTATCAGATTTTGCAGCTATGTCAACCTGGTATTTCTGAAGGTTGAACTGTTCTACATCGAGAAAAAGATTCTGCTGAAAATCCACCAATGCCTGGTTTGCCTGAACCTGTGCAAGCTCGAGACTCGATTTTGCCATATGGTATCTGCCTTTCCCAAGACCCCAGTCAAGTATTGGCAATGTGAATTGCATGCTTACCAACTGTGAGTTGCTGAGATGATTATATGCAGCGCTAACATCAGGTGCCTGCTGCGAATACCCGAGAGATGCGGAAATACTCGCATTAAGTCCTTTTGAGGCTCGTGCCTGTGCCTCATTACTCTGGGCATTGAGCACATTGATCTGCTGATTAAGAATATCAGGGTTGTTTTGCAGGGCAAGGTCAAGCACCTCCTTCATGTCAACCTGCAGGTCGGGTATTTTATCGGGCAGAATCAATTCCAGTCTCACATTTTCATTGCATCCCAGAAATGACCTGAGTCTAATCTCCTTATCGCGCAAATTCATGTCTGCCTGCTTTCTGGCTGTTTCTGCATTCAGCCACGAAAGCTGCATCTCCAGCAGATCATCTTCTGCTATGGTTCCCAACTGGTACCTGCCCTTTGCTATCCTATACAGAGTATCTGCATTGGAGTAGTTCATTTCCGATATCTGCTTGTTTATTTGTGCCAGGGCCAGCGAAAAAAAATTCATCACTGCGCTCATATGAACTCCTTCAATATTTGAAAGATACGCTTTCCTCGCAGCATCATATTTCACAGGTTCAATCTTCTTTTGCCATTTAAGGGTATTATATTGTCTTATTGGCTGAGTAATACGAATATATGCCGGATCGGAAATGTAGTTTACCGGAAGCTTTAAAGCAATGTCCTTATAAAGAGTCATATCCGAGCTCAATGCAATTACAGTACCTGTTGGACCGATGTTCTGTGAAAGAGAAAGGGTTCCCATTGTACTTATTGTATTTTTTGACGTATAGATATACTGATCGGATCCGGAATCGTAAACCTTTGTAAGTCCGTTGCTGAAATCAGGGGTAATGCCCGTTAGCGTAAGTGATGGAAGATACTGTGCCTGGTATGACCTGTATTCCCAGTAACTGGTACGGAACCGGTGTTTTGCAATCAGGGCATTTGGCGATTGTTCCTCTGAAAGTTTTATAACTTCCTCAAAAGTCAGCTTTTTTATTTCCTGTGCAACTAAATCCTTTGATAAAAAACCCAGCGCCAGCGTAAGCGAAAATATAAGTAACCTCTTCATTTATATATTTTAATATTTTATTTCATTTTTTCTGCCCCCTTGGAGGAAGATGCCGAACCAGTGAGGCAGAAATGGTTACTCATGCCTTAATGATTCGATAGGGTCTTTTTCCGAGGCTCGCCTGGCTGGCGAGTAACCGAATATTACGCCAACTGCTGCAGAAACACCAAAGGCAATAAATACTGAGAAGAATGAGACTATTGTCATAATTCCTGCCAGCTGTTCAATCAGTTTTGCCATAATTACTCCGAAGAACACGCCAATAAAACCGCCGGAAACGCTTATAAGAACTGCTTCAGAGAGAAACTGGACGACAATATCCATTTTTTTGGCTCCGATAGCCATCCTTGTACCAATCTCTTTTATTCTTTCCATAACTGAAGCAAACATTATGTTCATGATTCCAATTCCGCCAACAATAAGCGAAATACTGGCTATGGCACCAAGAACAATATTAAAGATGTCTTTTGTTCTCTGCTGCTGCTTTAACAATAGTTCGGGTACAGTTATTTCGAAATCTTTTACACCTGTATGTCTTCTGGTAAGCATACGGCTGAGTATTTCAGTTGTCGGCTGAAGCTGTTCAGTTTCAGTCACCTGAACAACTATCCTGTCGAGCTGGTTGTAATTCGTTTCAGTATCGGTCGATGCATCGGAGCTGCTCACAACAACTCTCGACATGCCACCACCCGGTCCTCCTCCGCCTCCGAAAAACTGCATTGAGGTTGCCTCTGACACCAGTTTTGTATTCAACAGAGCCCTGTTCTGGTATCTTAAAAGCATGGTCTGGATCGGAATATAAATATTATCGTTATAAACATTCACTCCTTTTTCTTCAAATCCGGTCAGGCTGACATTGGTTTTTTGAAGAACTCCTATTACCTTCAGCCATATACTATTAAACTTAATATACTGGCCAAGAGGATCTATTTTGCTGAAAAATTTTGCCCTTATATTTGCACCGATTATACAAACCTGTATTCCGTTCTCTTCCTGATAAGAGTTAAAAAATGCACCTCCTACCAGAGGCAGATTGTACAGATAGAAATAATCATTCGACACTCCGACCAGCTTCGCAGTATATTTTGCCCCGTTCAGCATCGCTGTGGAGTTAAAAGAAATCTCAGGACTTATTCTCTTGACGGAAGGGAGAGTCTGTTTAATAGCTTCAACATCAAGCAGATTAAGACCGCGGGAAAATTTCTTTTGTTGTTTCTCTCCCTCTGTTGTTGAACTAGTCTTATCGGGGATCACCGGATTGATCAGGATATTATTCACTCCCACCATTTTCATTTGCTCCATTATTTCCTGTTTTGCGCCTTTGCCAATTGCCAGCATTGCAATGACGGCAGCAACTCCAAATATTATTCCGAGAGCCGTCAGCATCGATTTCAGCTTGTTCGAGACAATGGATTCGACTGCAATTTCTATATCGTGGAAATATCTTAAAATAAATCTGAACATTTTGTTCCTGTTTAAGAAATTAGTTTTTTAGTGTGACTGTATCGGAACCTGTCCATTTTGCTGCTGACCCATAGACGAGCCCACTTCTTCTTTTGCTTTTTCAGCTTCCTGCCTTATCTTCAATTCTTCTTCTTTCTTTGCTTTCTCGCGTTCTTTGATCACTGAGATTAGTTCCTGTCCGACCAGTTTATAATTTTCGGGTTTTTCAGGGGTATTCAAATAGACCGGGACACCTGGCTTCAATCCCTGCTCAACAACAACATTGTTCTCATTTGATTCTCCCAGAACGACAACCTGCTTTGTACCGTTTTTAAGATAAACAAAAGGTATGCTGTCTGCTCCCGTCTGAACACTCTCAAGCGGTATAAATGTGATGTTGCTGATTGTTTTTGTTATAATTTTATTGCCAGTTGTCATTGAAGGTCTTAAGATCGGATCGGAACCATCCACTTCAATTACCACTTCAAACACTTTTGCATCGGCGTTCGGCAGCTGCTCCCCTATGTTGGCAACACTGGTCACAGTTCCCGTATATGATTTTTCAGGAAATGCGTCGACAACAATTTCGACATGCTGACCGGCTTTTACTTTACTAACATCTATTTCATTTACATAAGTTTTGGAAATCATTGATGACATGTCAGGAAGAGTAGCCACAACATTATCCCATGGACTGATTGAAGATCCGACTTTCCTTTTTGAACCCATCCTGTCGCGTTTATAAATTATCATACCGGAGGAGGGAGCGGTAATAATAAATTTAGATAATACTACCCGCAGATCGCCAACTCTTGTGCGTTGTTCTGAAAGGTTTGTCTGATTAGTGTGCATATCTGATTTTGCCTGTTCAACTCTAAGCGAATAACCTCTGATTGCCTGATCGAGAGAACGATTTGCCTTATCAAGTGAAATTTCTGCCTGACGGATAGTTGTGGGAGGTTCAAATTTTGATTGCTGAAGGGCTATTGCAGCCTCTTCAACTGAAAACCTGAGGTTTTTTATATTATCCCTTAAATTACTGAGAGTAACCGCAGTATCAAGTATTTTCATTTCGAGATTGGTTTCATAAGTTGTAAGTTTTTCAAGCTCATCCTTCAGGCTATTGTCGAATGATGTTCTGTCGAGTGTAGCAACATAATCTCCTCCTTTGACCTCCGTACCCTCAGGAACCATATCTGTTATCTTTATATCCATTGCCCTGATATTTCTGCTTTGAGTAAACTCGGGACCAATTATATCTGTTGACTTCTTTGCCTGTAATTCCCCAGTTGTAGTAACAATTATATCAAACTGACCTTTTTTAGATTCAGTGTAGAGATTAGCAATTTCTTTTTTTGAGGTCACCTTGCTGAAAACAATCAGGATTATGATCGCAACTGCAGCTATGATACCCGTGATAATGAGTGTCCTTTTCATCAAATAATAATTAATGATTTCTAAAAACTATAGCTAATGTATTAAAAAGGGTTCGCCCTGTTTAGTCATTAACAATTTTTAACATAAATACTTAGATGGCTTAACAGCCTTATAGCAGCAATGCAGGTTTATTAATATGGCTTAATCTGAAAAAATCAGCTCCTTTTGGCAATTCCTATTACCATATTTGCGAGCTCATCGGCTTCCTGCTCAGTTCGTCCCTCTGCATAGATTCTCATTATTGGTTCTGTATTAGATTTCCTTATCTGAACCCATCCGTTCGTATGCCCGATCCATAAACCGTCTCTTTCATCAATTACATGACCTTTAAAATGATCCTTCACTGCATTGGTGATCTTTTTGAAGTCTGCTTCAGGATCAAGTGAGAGCTTTTTCTTTGCAATTACATATTGCGGATATAATTTTCTTAAAGCTGAACATTTCATTTTGTTTTTTGCAAGGTGCGACAGGAAAAGGGCTATTCCAACAAGTGCATCGCGACCATAATGCAGTTCGGGATAAATAACTCCCCCGTTACCTTCCCCGCCAATAATTGCATTATTTTTTTTCATCTCCTCAACAACATTAACCTCACCTACTGAAGCGGAAAAATGTTTGCAGCCATAGCCTGAAGTTATATCGCTCAATGCCTTTGTTGAAGAGAGATTTGATACAGTATTTCCAGGTGTGTTTTTAAGAACATAGTCTGAAACTGAAACAAGAGTATATTCCTCACCAAACATAGTTCCATCTTCACAAACAATGGCAAGACGGTCAACATCAGGGTCAACTACAAAACCAAGATCAGCCTTCCCTTTAACAACAAACTCTGAAATGCTTTTAAGGTTTTCTGGAATCGGTTCGGGGTTATGTGCAAAATTACCGTCAGGAATTGTATTCAGTTCAAGAACTTTTTTAACACCTAAAGACTTTAGCAATTCTGGCAGAATTATTCCGCCGACTGAGTTTACGCAATCAATAGCCACTGTTAGACCGGCGTCTTTAATTGCACTTATATCAATAAGTTTTAAAGCCAGAATCAGATTAATATGCTTCTTTGCCCAGGTGTCGTCAAGCTCAAGGGCTCCGGTAAGGTCGTTCGAAATAAAATTAAAATCTTCTTTTGCAGCAATTTCCAGTACTTCCAAGCCATCACTGGCAGAGAGAAACTCTCCGTTCTCATTAAGAAGTTTCAGCGCATTCCATTCTGCAGGGTTATGGCTTGCAGTAATAATAATTCCTCCGTCAGCATGTGTTCCCGTAACTGCAAGTTCCACCGTTGGGGTTGTTACCATTCCAAGATCAACAACACTGATTCCCAGGCTTCGCAAAGTAGTGATTACCAGGTTATTTACCATGCTGCCTGATTTGCGTGCATCACGTCCGACAATTACTTTTAATCCGCCCTTTTTATGTCTTAACTGAATCCAGGTCCCATAAGATGCTGCAAATTTCACAATGTCAACAGGAGATAAGCTTTCGCCGGGTTTACCACCAATTGTTCCACGGATACCGGAAATAGATTTTATCAGTGCCATAACGATTAGGATTTCAGACTTACAAAGGTGCAAAAAAATCATCAAATCATAATATCGCCAAATAATTGTACCTTTGCACCCTGATAATTAATTGATATGGAGAAGCGAGAAGCTGCAGGAAGGCCCTTTAGAAAATATGAGAAACCTGGAGCGAGCAAAGCAAGGAGACCCAGCCCGGCAGTAAAGCCTGCCTTCAGATCGGAAAAACCAGGGTCAGAGAGCCATAAAAACGAAATTACAATAATCAGGCTTAACAGGTTTATTGCCAACAGTGGTGTCTGTTCACGGAGAGAGGCTGACGAACACATAAAAAACGGCCTGATATCGGTAAATGGTCATATTGTGACAGATATGGGGGTCAAGGTCAGCAATAATGATGATGTCAGGTTTAAAAATAAAAAACTATCGGCTGAAAAGAAGGTGTATATCCTTATGAATAAGCCAAAAGATTATGTCACAACTGTTGAAGATCCTCATGCTGAACATACAGTTCTTGAGCTTATCGGAGATAGTTGCCCCGAAAGAGTCTATCCTGTAGGACGGCTCGACAAGGCAACAACAGGAGTCCTTCTGCTCACAAATGATGGTGATCTTGCAGGAAAACTAACTCATCCAAAGTACAAAAGAAGAAAAATATACCATGTATTTCTCGACAGGCCTGTAACCAAAAATGATCTTTTCAGGCTGACTGAGGGGATTGAGCTTGATGGCATAACAGTCGTTGCCGATGCAGTGTCGTATGTAGATCCTGAAGACAAAAGCCAGATTGGAATAGAACTTCACTCAGGTCAAAACAGAGTGATCCGCAGGATGTTTGAAACACTTTACTATAAAGTTAAAAAGCTAGACCGGGTATATTTTGCGGGACTGACCAAAAAGAATGTGCAGCGGGGAAAATGGCGGTACCTCAACGATAAAGAGATAAGCATGCTTAAGCGGGGAATTTTTTAATTGTTAAAGATGAGTCACAGATCAGGTTTTGTAAATATACTGGGGAATC
>OCZT010003950.1_pt1 | contig 15099 bp, 18 predicted proteins | sample 1539031 | NCBI WGS metagenome assembly OCZT01 (sample SAMEA3539308, study PRJEB22396) | soil metagenome | biome: tundra; feature: field; material: soil | place: USA | collected 2010-05 | depth 0.15 m
CGGCACACTAGCCCTGTGGGTTCTTCACCTTGGGTAGTCTCACAAGATGCTTGCTTGGATGGACTTGGAAATGACGGGCCTCGAACCGCACCGTCACGTCATCGTGGAAATTGCCACGATCATCACCGATGACGACCTCAATGTGGTGGCCGAAGGACCGGACCTGGTGATTCACGCGTCGCTCGAGGAACTCGCTGAAATGGGCGACTTCGTCACCGCGATGCACACCAAGTCGGGCTTACTTCCAGCGATTACCTCTTCGACCGTGTCGGTGCGCGACGCCGAGATCGCCACGCTCGACTTCATGAGGGCCCATATCTCCGACGCGCGCAGCGTGCCCCTGTGCGGCAATTCCATCGGTACCGACCGGCGGTTTCTCGAGGAGTACATGCCCGAACTCGAGGCCTTCTTTCACTACCGCAACGTGGACGTCTCAACGATCAAGGAACTCGCGCGCCGCTGGCACCCCGAAGTTCTCGACGCGACGCCCGAGAAGACGACCACTCACCGCGCCCTCGACGACATCAAGGAATCGATCGACGAACTCGTTCACTATCGTTCGACCCTTTTTCCACCGCCCGACGCTGGGGTAACGTCACTCTGATGGCACCGTCCGCCCGCCCCCTTCACGAAGTCCGCGCGGAATTGACGGCACCCGGACAGCCCTATGAGACCGAAATAGTTGACGTCGACGGTGTCTCGTTCACCTCGTGGAAGAACGGACCCTCGCACCTCGTCGAAATCCTCGAGCAATCCTGGAATTACGGCAATCGTGAGTTCATCGTCCACGAAGGCCAGCGCGTTACCTTCGCCCAACACTTCGCTCAAGCGGCCACGATGGCCCGGCGCCTCAGTGAACACGGGATTAATCCCGGGGACCGAGTAGCCCTGGCCGCGCGCAACTTGCCCCAAGGCATCGTTACCTTCTGGGGGGCCTTGGCGGCGGGCGCCATCATCGCGCCGCTCAACGCCTGGTGGACCAGTGAGGAATTGGCCTACGGGCTCAACGACTCCGGAGCCACCGTCTTGATCCTCGACGAGGAGCGCTTGGCGCGCCTGCGCAAACAGTTCAACAACCTCGAGCACCTGCGACACATCGTGGTGATCAGTGACGACCCCGGCCACGCCGCCGATCTGGGCAAACCCCACGACGTGATCTCTCTGAAGGGCTACGACGAGTTCCTTGGTCCCATCAACCCCGTGGCGACATTGCCCGACGTCATCATTTCGCCCGACGACGACGCGACAATCTTCTATACCGCGGGCACGACGTCCAAACCCAAGGGGGCCGTCGCGACACATCGCAATTCCGTGGTGAGCGTCATGTCGCTGGGATTTGCCAACGAGTGCCGTGATGTCTCGGCCGGGGTTGACTACAAGGCCGCGCGCGAGATCAGTTTGCTCAATATCCCTCTCTTTCACGTGACCGGCGCGTTGGCGGGACTCGTCGCGCACACTGCGGGGGGCGGGACGATCGTCACCATGCGACACTTCGACGCCGGTCGCGCGCTGGCGCTGATTGCGCGTGAACGCATCACCACCATCGGCGGCGTCCCCACCATCGTGCTGCAACTCCTCGCGCACCCCGACTTCAAGAGGTTCGACCTCTCGAGCGTGCGTTCCGTGAGTTACGGCGGCGCGCCGGTTCCCGAAGACTTGCCCGCGCGCATCAAGGGTGCTCTGCCGCGCGCGTTGGCGAGCAATGGTTACGGACTCACCGAGACATCGGCGCTGGTGGCTCAGATCAGCGGCCAGCAATACCTCGAAAACCCCACCAGTTGCGGGCTCGTCGTACCGGTGTGTGAGATCGCCATCGTTCCCGAATCCTTCGATGACGCCGTGCCCACTCCCGAAAGTCGCTGCGCGACGGACGAAACCGGCGAGCTGTGGGTGAAGGGTCCCAATATCGTTCGCGGTTACTGGCACAAGCCTCAAGCGACGTCTCAGTGCTTCTCGCGCGGCTGGGTGCGCACCGGCGATATCGCGCGCGTCAATGACGTTGGTCTGGTCTTCATCGTGGATCGATCGAAGGACATGATCATCCACCGGGGGGAGAACGTCTATCCCTCGGTCGTCGAAGCCGAGTTGACCCAACACCCGGCCATCGCCGAGTGCGCCGTCATTGGCCTGCCCCACGAAGTGGACGGTGAAGAAGTGGTCGCGGTCATCGTGTTGCGCGAAGAGGGCCTCGCCAGCGTGGAGGACGTCGCCGCATTCTTAAAGCCACGCGTCGCCACTTTCGAGATGCCCTCGCGGTTCTACTTGCGCCCCTTCGCCCTACCGCGCAACGCCCAACTCAAGGTGTTGAAGCGCGAACTGCGCGAGGCGCTGGCCCACGAGAATTTTTAAGCCCGCACAGCACATCGCCCGCCGCGCGCCACTTCGAAGCGCGGCGGGCGATGGTGACTACAAGTTGGGCTGCGGGGTGGTACGCAGATAGGGCTTGACCTTGGTGAAGCCCTTAGGGAACTTCGTCTCCGCCTCTTCGTCACTCACCGAGTTGACGATGATGACGTCGCCGCCGTTGGTCCAGTTGACCGGTGTCGCCACCGAGTAGCTGGCGGTGAGCTGCAATGAGTCGAGCACTCGCACGATCTCATCAATGTTGCGACCCGTCGAGGCCGGGTAGGTGAGGGTCAGCTTGACCTTCTTGTCCGGACCGATGATGAAGACGCTGCGCACCGTCAAAGTGTCATTCGCGTTGGGGTGGATCATGTCGTAGAGGTCCGCGACCGCGTGGTTCTCGTCACCGATCAACGGAAAGTTGAGCTCCGCTCCCTGGGTTTCGCCGATGTCGGACTTCCACCGGTTGTGCGAGGCCACGTCGTCAACCGAGAGGCCGATGATCTTGGTGTTGCGCGCGTCAAAGTCAGCCTTGCGCTTGGCAAAGGCTCCGAGCTCCGTGGTGCACACCGGAGTGAAGTCCTTGGGATGCGAGAACAGGATGCCCCAGCCGTCGCCGAGCCATTCGTGAAAATTGATGGTACCTTCCGTGGTCTCCGCCGTGAAGTCCGGGGCCACGTCGCCAAGGCGAATCGCCATTTTTGCTCCTTGTATGAACTCGTCAGTCCCTCGACTGAACTCTCTTGAGTCTAATCATCTTTTTTGAATTGTTGGAAATCTCTATTTGATTTGTAGGTTATTCACTTTCGGGGTGGTCATTTCCTGTGAAACTAGGGGAATGCTCAGTGCCCCCATCATCGCCGCATTCGATCTTGACGGCACCTTGACTGAGGGGGGCAGCGTTTTTCACTGGCTGCGCTTCATCGCAGGCGACTCAAGAGTCGCGCGCGCCGCGCTGCCCCTGCTCGTGCCCTTGATCGTCGGAGCACTACGATCGGGCCACTGGGCCGACTCGGCCAAGGAACGTCTCTTGCAAGCGGTCCTGGGCGGTCGCGACCTCGAAGAAGTCACTGTCGCTTCGCGAGAGTTCATCCTGCACCATCTCCAGGAAGAGGTCCGCCGCGACGTGCTCGCGCGCCTCAACTGGCACCGCGACCAGGGTCACGATGTCGTCCTCGTCTCGGCCTCCCCGCAGATCTACGTCGACATCCTCGTCGAGCAGTTCGAGATCACGGGGGGGCTGGGCACGCGTTTGGCCGTCGACACTCGCGGGAAGTTGACGGGCAGTTACCTCGGAAAAAACTGCCGAGGCACCGAGAAGATGCGGCGACTCAACGAGTGGATTGCCGCACGGAATTATTCCCAAGAACCCGTCATCTACGCCTACGGCAACTCGCGCGGTGACCGCCGCTTGCTGGCGGGAGCGGCGTATCCCTTTGACGCGGGCAAGATGGGCCGATGGGGGGCGCTGCGTGCGTACCCGCGTCTCGCCGGCGAGAATCGCAACCGGACCCACGACGAATAATCACCTTCGGTGATGCCGAAAGTGACGATGTGTGCACTTTGTTGATTCTTTTCTACAGGGCTATCCATCTCGACGGAGTCGTACCCACCCCGCGCCTTCGAATCGTGCCAAGCAACACCCCCTTCGTACAGTCCGATAGGTGGCTACACGAGAACCCGCCTCCTTTAGCATGCTGCGCCTGCGTCTCGTGCTCGATGAGAACGCCCTTCTCTGACTCGAAGCATCATTCCTCGCCGCCGGCCACCTGGAGCGGGCGCTGACCCAATGGAGCCTGAGCAATCTCGAGGCGATGCGCCGCAGCTCGCGTTGGCATCGCCCTGGACGACTTTGGCACGGGCTTCTCCTCGTTGTCGTACTTGGCGAAGATCAATCCTCGCATCATCAAAGTCGACCAGTCCTTCGTGCAGTTTGTCAGCGCCAGTCCCCGAGACGCCACGTTGCTCGAAGCCATCGTGACCTTGGGCCTCAACCTCAATGTCACGATGCTCGCTGAGGGCGTCGAGACGAGTGACCAGTTCGTGCGCCTGGTGAGCCTCGGTTGCACGCTGGCCCAGGGATACCTGTTCTCGCCAGCCGTGCCCAATTCCCAAGCCAGCGAGATGGTGGACCGCGACTTCGGCGCGTAAGTCGCCGACGTGGCGTGAGACTTCAGCAACACTCACCCGACCACTAGGTAAAACGACGCGTGCGCGTCGAGAAAAACTAGTTCTGACGAATGGTGGCGTCGAGTTCCACCAAGCCGCCCTGACGGCCCCCGTAAGTGACTTGAAGAGTCGCCACTTTCTCACCCCACGCCTTGACGTTGGATCCGCGCGGATCGACGACACCGACGTTCACGTCAAAGACGCCGTCGAGGAGAGGAATGTTCGGCAGGTCAATACCAATCGAGTTGTGCCCAGGGCGCAAGTTGATGGGCGCACCCTGGGAGTCGGAGCGACTCACCAGCACCCCCGCGCGAGTGAAGATCTCCAGCACGAAGTTGCCGCTGTAGGCGGTGGCCGAGGTGATGTGCACGTCGAAATGCATGCTGGCGCCACTCTGCACGTCAAACGAACCGGTGGGCGTTGTCACCGAGTCGATGTGCACGTCAGCGCTGTGGTGCTCGTTAGCCTCGTTGGACGGCGTGTCACCGAGGAGATGCTCGCGGAAGATGCGCAGGGAGTCGGCGACGTCGCCGTTGGCGATCATGTGGCCCGACTCGAGCACGATGGCGCGACTCGCCAGCGCGCGGATCTGGTCCGCCGAGTGAGTGACGAGAAGAATCGCTCGACCTTCTTGCTGGAATCGTCGGATGCGGTCGATGCACTTGGCCTGGAAGCGCTCGTCCCCCACCGCTAGCACTTCATCAATAACCAGAATGTCCGGATTGACGTTGACCGCCACGGCAAAGGCCAGGCGCACGTACATGCCACTCGAATAGAACTTGACGGGCGTGTCGATGAAGTGCTCGATCTCGGAGAACGCCACGATGTCGTCGAATATCTGATCAATTCGCTTCTTCGAAAATCCCAGCATGGTGCCATAGAGGTAGACGTTGTCACGACCTGAGAGCTCTAACTGGAAACCGGCGCCGAGTTCGAGTAGCGCGGCCAATGAGCCGCGAAGGCGAATTTCGCCCGACGTGGGCTGCAGAACCCCGCAGATGCACTTAAGCAACGTGGACTTCCCCGACCCGTTGTGGCCAATGATCCCCACCGTCTCGCCCTCTTCCATCGTGAAGGAGATGTCGGCCAACGCCGAAAAATCCTCAGAGTGACCCGTCCGGGGATGTAGCAGGCGCTCCTTCAGAGATTGGTGACGTTCGTAGTGAATCTTGAACGACTTTGACACGTCCGCGACGTCAACCACCGTCGTCTTCATCTAGAGCTCCGATTCAAAGTTTCCCTCGAGGCGGCCGAAGATGGTGAGGGCGATCAAGAAGAGGCCGACCATGACGGCCAACATGACCAAGTTGAGGTAGAGAAACGACGACGGCGCCCACGAGGGAAGCATCTGAAAATACACATGCGGTGCCAACGTCGAGTGCACGTACGTCGAGACGTAGAAGGTTCGCTGGAAGGTCAATACCATGAGCGCCATGGGATTCATGAAGTAGAACAACGTCAGATGGTGCGTGTGCAGTTGAACCGCCAAGGAATGCGAGTAGGAGTAGACCACGGGCGAAGTCCAGAACCACAACTGCAACAGAACTTCCATCAAGTGCTTCATGTCACGCATGTAGACCGTGAAAGCAGCCATGACGATCGACACCGACGCCGCGAAGAGATAGAGATTCGCGAAAGTGATTGGCAAGATTTCGAGCATGTTCCACTCGGGCGCGTGTTGAAAGGCGAACAAGAAGATAATCAATACGACGAGTTGAATGAGGAAGTAGATAACCGCTGAGCCCACGCTCGCTAGCGGCAGGATTTCTCGTGGGAACGACACCTTCTTCACCAGTCCCGCCCGATCCACGATGACGCCAGTGGCCGAGAACACGGCATTTTGGAACATGTTCCACACAATCAGCCCGGAGAACAGGAAGATCACGTAATTGGGGTAGCCGTTCTTCAAGACCACCGAGAAGACGAGGTAGTAGATACCCAGCGTGAAGGCCGGGTTGAGCATGGACCACAAAAGCCCTAAGGCGGAACCCTTGTACTTGATGCGGATGTCCGAGACGACCAGATTGCGCAGGAGCTCGCGACGACTGCGTAGATTGACCAGTCGCGTACCCAACGTCACGCGCGCGCTCATCACGCGTAGTGGCGCGTGCGAGAGACCCTCGTGAACCGCCTCTGACGAGGTGGGGTCTTCCATTACACCCCTTGGCGCAGCGCGGATCGATCGATAACTGCGTCGATGAACCCGTATTCCAGAGCTTCCTGGGCCGTGAACCATCGGTCGCGATCGGAGTCGGCATCGATGCGCTCAAGGGACTGGCCCGTGTGAAAGGAGATACGCTCGGCCAGCATCGTCTTCATGTAGACGATCTGCTCGGCTTGAATCGCGATGTCCGACGCCTGACCCTGCATGCCACCCATCGAGGGCTGGTGCATCAGAATGCGGCTGTGCGGTAGCGAGAAGCGCTTGCCCTTGGTTCCGGCGCACAGCAGGAACTGACCCATGGAAGCGGCCATGCCGACACAGATCGTGCGAATGTCGCAGTTCACGTACTGCATGGTGTCGTAGATGGCCAGACCATCGGTGACTGATCCGCCGGGCGAGTTGATGTAGAGGCTGATGTCCTTACCCGGGTCTTCGGCTTCGAGAAGGAGCAATTCGGCGCAGATACGGTTGGCGGCACTCTGGTCGACCTGAGAGCCCAAAAAGACAATTCGTTCGCGCAGGAGGCGCTGGTTGAGATCGTTGGCACCGAAGGTGTCCGGCATTGAGGAGTTAATCATGCGTCTAATCTACTGTGACTTCCCTTCAACGTGGACCCATCAGGGCCTAGACTCGATAAGTCGGCGGGCGTGGCGGAATTGGCAGACGCGCTGGTTTTAGGTACCAGTTCTTCGGAGTGTGGGTTCGAGTCCCTCCGCCCGCACCATAATCCGTCGGCACTACCTCCCGCCGGACGCGGCGAATCCACTGGGACGCCAACGACGCCGCGAGCCCTCGACGGGGGAAATCTGCGAGAATGCCCCTTCGACTTTCGACGCGGCGTATTGGCGATGAGAGGCTGGTTCGGTGGGCGCTCTGGTCGCCGGTTTCCTCACCGGCCTGTCACTGATTATTGCCATTGGGGCACAGAATGCGTACGTGCTGCGCATGGGACTCTCTCGCAGTTACGTCGCACTCATCGTTGGCCTCTGTGCTGCTTCGGACGTCGTGCTGATTGCGGTGGGCATTGGTGGTTTCGGCAGCGTAATTCGTTCCGCACCCGCGGTCCTGCAGATCTTTCGCTGGGTGGGAGTGGCCTATCTTTCGTATTTTGCGTTCACGTCGTTTCGCCGTGCCCTGCACCCGGGAGTTCTCGTTCCCACTGAAACGAACAGCGTGAGTCGAGCCTCGGTGGTGTCCACGACCTTGGCCCTGACGTTCCTCAATCCTCACGTGTACCTGGACACCGTGTTGCTGCTCGGATCAATTGGCAATCAATACGGGCACCTTCGCTGGTTCTTCGCGCTGGGCGCCGCTATCGCGTCGGTGGCCTGGTTCTCGAGCCTCGGATTTGGTGCGCGACTCGCGTCACGATTCATGTCGAGATCGACCACGTGGCGAGTGCTCGACATCGTCATTGGCGTCATCATGGCGCTCGTCGCACTCAAGCTCGCTACCACACGATTAACTTCCTAGGTTCACTCGCTGGCACGCGAGAAGCAGCAAATGTTCTGGCCCAAACGAATCGGCGACACCGATCGAATGCGTTGCGATCGACCGCAGATGGCAGGTATCTGCGCGCGATGGGCGAGGTCGAGTCAAACATTTGTGGCATTGAGTAGCGGGACCTGCTAGCGTTGCATTCGCTGTCTGTGCCGCATTTCGCGGTGGAGCCGATTCGACTGTGACATATCGAGTTGGGCTCATCTCAACTTGTAGGAGTCATATGTCCATGTCCTTTGGCGACCTCGGCGTGCCGTCGAACCTTGTCGAGCGCCTCGCCGAGCGCGGTATTACCGAAGCGTTTCCCATCCAGGAGGCCGCTCTTCCCGACGCTCTCGCCGGACGCGACGTCGTCGGAAAAGCCGTCACCGGTTCGGGGAAAACCCTCGCCTTCGGCCTTCCCCTCATGGCTCGTCTGGGCAAGGCGCGTCCGCGCAAGCCCCTCGGCCTCGTCCTCGTTCCCACCCGTGAGCTCGCTGCCCAGGTGCAGAAGGAACTCGCTAACTTGACCAACGACCGTGGTCGCCGCGTCATCTGCATTTACGGCGGTACCTCGTACAACGTGGCGCGCAAGGCCCTCAACTTTGGCGTCGACGTCGTCGTCGCGTGCCCCGGGCGCCTCGAGGACATGCTCGAGCAGGGCGCTTTTGACCTCTCCGAGATCACGACCGTGATCGTCGACGAAGCCGACCGCATGGCCGACATGGGCTTCTTGCCCGCCGTTCGCCGCATCATGAGCGCCACCCCGCGTGACCGCCACGTGATGTTGTTCTCGGCCACGATGGGCCCCGACGTCAAGTCACTCGTCAAGGAATTCACCAACAACGCGGCCATTCACGACGTGGTCGGCGAAGAAGCCCCCAGCGACGTTGACCACTACTTCTGGCGCGTGCCACGCGACCAGCGTCCCCAGTTCGCCGCCGACATTATCGAAGAGTACGAGCGTGCGATCATCTTCACCCGCACCAAGCACGGCGCGGACCGTTTGGCCCGCCAGCTCGAAGAGCGCGGCATCAGTGCCGTCCCGCTGCACGGTGACCGCACCCAGGCCCAGCGCGAGCGCGCGCTGCGCAGCGTGAAGAGCGGACAGATCAAGGTGCTCGTCGCGACTGACGTCGCCGCTCGCGGTATCCACATTGACCTCTTGCCGGTTGTCGTGCACTACGATCCACCGGCGCAGGCCACCGACTACTTGCACCGCTCGGGCCGCACCGGCCGTGCCGGCGCCACTGGTGCCGTCATCTCCCTAGTGGGCGAAGATGCGATTGGTCAGGTCAAGCGCCTACAGCGCGCACTCGGAGTTCCGATGTCCATCGAGTCTCGTGAGGACGCCCCGGCAATTCGCCTCGGTGCCGTTGACGACGCCGTGGCGTCCGAGCGTATTGACGACCGTGGAGGCAAGGGCCGCAGCGAGCGTCCCGCAGCGCGCGAGCGCAGCTTCTCTGAGCGTTCCGAGCGCGGACCGCGTTCCTTTGAGCGTCGCGACCGTCCAGCGGGTGAGCGTAGTTTCTCGGACCGTGCACCGCGTCCCGAGCGCAGCATCTCTGACCGCAATGAACGTGGTCCTCGCACTGAGCGTCCCTTCGCGGATCGCAACGAGCGTGCACCGCGTCCCGAGCGCAGTTTCGCTGATCGCAATGAGCGGGGTCCTCGCACGGAGCGTCCCTTCGCGGATCGCAACGAGCGTGCACCGCGTCCCGAGCGCAACTTGAACGACCGCAACGAGCGTGCACCGCGTCCCGAGCGCAGTTTCGCCGGCGCGGCGTCCAAGTCGGGCAACCGCGAAGCGACCGTGAGCTTCTTCAATGACTCTAAGGGCTTCGGCTTCGCTAGCGATGACAAGGGCGACGACCTCTTCATTCATTTCTCGAGCATCCAAGGCGACGGCTTCAAGTCCCTCAGCCAGGGTCAGAAGATCACCTTCGAAGAGGCGCAGGGCCCCAAGGGCCGTGAAGCTCGCAACGTCCGTGTTGTCGGCGGTGGCCGCGAGCGTCGCTACTAAGCTCGAGCACCATGTCAGAAAAGCCACTCGTCGAACCACACCTCGGAGACACTCCTAGCGAATTGCTCATCGAGGACATCGTCGTCGGTACGGGTGCCGAAGCTTCAGCCGGTCAAACCGCCGTCGTCCACTACGTGGGCGTCGGCGTGACCAGCGGCGAAGAATTTGACGCTTCCTGGAACCGCAACGAACCCTTTGCCTTCCCGCTGGGTGCCGGCTACGTGATCAAGGGCTGGGACCAGGGCGTACAGGGCATGAAGATTGGTGGACGCCGTCGACTCGTCATTCCCTCGCACCTGGGATACGGAGACCGCGGCGCCGGGGGCGTCATCGCTCCGGGCGAGACGCTAATTTTCGTCGTCGACTTGCTCGAACTGCGCTAACCACTCAGGCGAAGGGCGAGTTGTAGTCGACGTTGAGCATGCGCTCGTAGTCGCCGTAGCGCTCACAGCAAATCTCCGCCAGCAGACGCAAGCGTTCGTTGGGATCACTCAGCGAGATCACCTTGAACTGATCAGGCAGCGCCATGGGCGTCATCGAGCACAGTTGCCAACTGCGTACCCACGGGTCTTCGGCCATCGAGCAATTGGTGGCAAAGACCTCATCGGTGGCCACTTCACTCTGCAGGTGGCGCAGTGCACGCACCGACGTCTCGGCCAAACGCAACAGATCAGGGTCAATCATCACGTCGTCGCAGCACCGCTCTTCGGCAATTGCACGGGGATAGGGTCGGTCGGCCAGCCAGGTTTCAATCGCGAAGCAGGACATCCCTTCGGCGACCACAAGAATCTTGCCGTCGGCCATACGCTGCTGTCCACGAATCTTCAACATCGTGCCGACGAAGGTTCGCTCGTCGCCCCCGCCGACTTCAGAACCTCGTGCAATCAGACACGTACCAAAGAGCTGGGAGTCCAAGACGTCATCGAGGAGTTGCTGGTAGCGAGATTCGAAGACGCACAAACCAACGACCTGGTGAGGAAAGACAACCATCCCCAAGGGGAACATCGCTACCTCGGCTCGCGTCACGCCTCCAGCCTAAGGGTGTGGGAGTTTCACGACGACGTTCCTAGAACCTCGACCAAGGAGCGCAACGCTCGCGAGCGGTGCGAGTTTTCGTTCTTCTCCTGCGCGGAAAATTCCGCCAATGTGCGCCCTCCGGCGCTGATCGGCTCGAAGACGGGGTCGTAACCAAAACCGTTCTCTCCCCGGCGTGCGGTGGTGATGCGACCCTCGAGGACCCCTTCCACGCACATCGACATTCCCGACGGGTACGCCACGGCGATCACCGTGCGAAAACTCGCTCCCCGGTCGATAGCGGGTACGTCGACGAGTTCGCCCAGCAACTTGGCGACGTTCGCATCGTACGTCGCATTCTCCCCCGCGTAGCGGGCACTGAAGGCGCCTGGCCGCCCACCGAGTGCGTCGACAAAAAGCCCCGTATCGTCGGCGATGGCGGCGTGACCAGTTGCGTGCACCAACGCTCGCGCCTTTAGCAGGGCGTTGCCTTCCAGAGTCACTTCGTTCTCTTCAACGTCGGGCAGGTCGCTCGGTCGCGGTAATAGTTGAATGCCCAACTCGCCCAAGACCGCGCGCATTTCCTCCGTCTTGTGAGGATTCGCCGTGGCGAGGACGAACGTCGTCACGGGCGAGAGGCCGGAGCGACCGACAGGACCTCGCGCTGCGCGGCGTGAATCAGACTGATGCCACCGGCCGCCAACTCCAGCAGGGCATCGAGTTCATCGCGGGAGAAGGGAGCCAGCTCGGCCGTTCCCTGCACCTCGACGAAGCCACCCGAGCCAGTCATGACCACGTTCATGTCGGTGTCGGCGCGGCTGTCCTCTTCGTAGGGCAAGTCCAACATCGGCACTCCCCCGATGACTCCCACCGAAACGGCGGCAACCAGGTCGGTGAGCGGATGCTCCTTGATCACTCCGCGCTGCACTAGGCGCGTCAGAGCATCGTGCAGCGCGACGAAACCGCCGCAGATCGACGCGGTGCGAGTACCGCCGTCGGCCTGCAGAACGTCGCAGTCGACAGTGATCGACACCTCGGGCATCGCCTCGAGGCGTGTCACGGTGCGAAGTGATCGCCCAATCAGTCGCTGAATCTCCTGGGTGCGGCCCGACTGCTTACCCTTGGCGGCTTCGCGAGTCGCTCGGTCGGGCGTCGAGCCTGGCAACATCGAATACTCGGCGGTGACCCAGCCTTTGCCCGAGCCGCGAAGCCAGCGAGGTACGTCCTCCTGGACCGACGCGGTGCAGAGCACGCGGGTACGACCGAAACTCACCAAAACCGATCCCAACGCCATCTCGGTGAAATCACGCTCGAACGACAGCGGTCGCGCCTGGTCGGGTGTGCGTCCGTCGACACGAAATTCAGTCATGGTTCTCCTCAAAGATCTTTCGACCGACAACGGTAGTGGAGAAATCTGAGTGGGGTCGCGCACTCCCTGCGATTGAGAAATGCGTACGAAGCCAGGGTCCTCTTTCGACATTTGGAATCTTGAGACGACCGCTGACGACATCACGAGTCAACTGGGGTGAAGCCCGACTCCCCCAAGGTCACGGGCGATCAATCGCTCGCCGCGTTGTCACCACGCCACCACTCGTGGCGGATCGAATGCGACCACCCGCTGTTCACCCGGGATAAGCAGATCACACAGATTCTTGATCGGCTTTTGCCACGCGAATCGACGATTGCTGCAGTGCTGGCCGAGATCGAGAAGCCGAGAGAGGGTTGCGGCGCGCAACTGAGCGTCGTGCCCAACTTCACTGACGAAACGGGCGTCGACTTTTCACCCCAGGGACTGCGCCAGATAGTAGAGGTTGACCACGTAGACGTGCCCGGTAACGACCCTTGCTCGGGCGGCACCTCGATGCCAACGTCCTGCCGCTCCCTCCCAATGTCGGAGCCGGAATCGATATCGACGAATACGGGATTCAGCGAAACTAGAAGTAGATGATCTTCTTCGCTCGCTCAACGACTTCATCGATATCGTCGCTCCACGCACCAGTGGAGAGGTACTTCCATCCGTCGTCGCAAGCGATGGTCACGATCGTCGCCGTCTGATCATCGGGAACAAGCAACGCACACTTGACCGCGCCGGCCATAATGGCACCCGAAGAAATGCCCACAAAGAGTCCGACCTCAGTCATTCGCCGCGTCCACTCAATCGATTCCTTGGGGCGCACCACCACCTTGCGGTCGAGCATCTCGGCCCCGTGATTGTCGATGAAGATCGGTGGGATGTAACCGTCGTCGAGATTGCGTAGTCCATCCACCATCTCGCCGCTCGGCGGCTCAATGGCCCACACCTGCGTGCCGGACTTGTGCTCCTTCAAATAACGCCCGACGCCCATCAAGGTGCCCGACGTGCCGAGTCCCGCAACGAAGTGGGTGATTTCGGGGACGTCATTCAAGATCTCGGGACCCGTGGTGCGATAGTGCGCCAGGGGATTGTTGGGATTGGCGTACTGGTAGAGGAAGATCCATTCGGGATGTTCACTCGAGAGCCGCTGGGCGAGGCGAACTGCGCCATTGGAACCTTCAGAGCCGGGAGAGTCAATGATCTCCGCGCCCCAGGCGAGCAGCAATTGACGACGTTCGGGAGAGACGTTGGAAGGCAGCACGACCTTGAGGTGATATCCGCGCAGTCGACACACCATCGCCAGGGCGATGCCGGTATTGCCCGATGAGGGTTCGATCAAAATCTGGTCGGGCTTGCCCGGTACCAAGAGACCGTCAGCTTCGGCGGCGTCAATGAGCGACAGGGCGACACGGTCCTTGACCGAACCGGCGGGATTGCGGCCTTCGAGTTTGGCGAGAATGGTGACGTTGGGCTTGGGCGACAGTGCGCTCACGTCCACGATGGGCGTCTGACCTATAAGGTCGAGAACCGACGCGTAGCGCGTCACTACCAGGCTCCCCCGGCCACCGCAGGAAGCAACGTGATTTCATCGCTATCGGCCACGGGCGCGTTAACGCCACCCAGGTAGCGCACGTCGTCGTCGTTCACGTAGACGTTGAGGAATCGGTGCAGGGTGCCGTCGTCGTTGAGAAGCTGGCCCTTGACGGCTGGGTATAGGGAGGTCACCTGGGAAAGGACGGCACCAATGGTCGATCCCTCCACGGTAATTGAAGCCTCGCCGCCCATGGCGGGACGCAAGACGGTGGGAATGCGCAGCAATGCCGACATATGTTCTCTTTCGACGAAAAGTTGATTCCTGACTAACCAAGTCAACTTTAATCGTTAGCGCGGGGGCCCGTGACCCGTTCGAGGCGGACATTTTCCTCGGTCACTTGCTCGTCCACCACCGAATAACTGCGCACATCCGCCGGCACCGTCGCCAGGGAAATCATCACGTAGTGCCAACCCGGGTCGGGAGCCTGGCGAATATCGGTCGGGCTCGGGTAGGCCGGCGAATGCGTGTGGGAGTGAAAGACGCCCAGGACCTCGATGCCCTCGTCGTCAGCACGTCGAAAGGTCCGCAGCAGCACCTTAGGGTCGATCTCGTAGATCTTGGCCGACGCAGCGATGTTCGCACTGGGTATGACCTCAGAGACAACTCCATCGCGAGTTCCTAACAAGAGCCCGCATCCTTCGTCGGGCAGCGCACGGATACAGGTGGCGACCATCGCGTCGCGTTGGTCAGAAGTAAGGGTGAGCACGAAGCCACGATAGTGAAACGATTCGTCCGTCGCTCTCGGTACGCTGGACTCATGGCTCGGGCCAAGCAAATGCAGGAACGCCGCGCGAAGGCGAAGTCCGAAGTAGCGAACGGCGACCGCGTGGTCGCCTCGAATCGTCGCGCCCGCCACGACTACGAGATCCTCGAGACCCTCGAATGCGGCCTAGTGTTGACCGGTTCTGAGGTGAAGTCCCTGCGTGAGGGCAACGCCCAGATCGCCGAGGCGTACGCGC
>OCZT010003951.1_pt1 | contig 15098 bp, 11 predicted proteins | sample 1539031 | NCBI WGS metagenome assembly OCZT01 (sample SAMEA3539308, study PRJEB22396) | soil metagenome | biome: tundra; feature: field; material: soil | place: USA | collected 2010-05 | depth 0.15 m
TTGCTGGTGGTGTTATCGCTCCGGCGGGGACCTCCGACGCTCGGCGGACCATTGGTCTCGCGGATTGATCGGAGACGGCTGAGAAGATATCATGTGTTAGTGCGGGTAGCAGATTTCGCTGGCCCACGGAAACGAAAATGGTCAAGCGCCTTGTCTCAATGGCGACAATGATCGGAGTAGCCATTTTATCAATGGTTTTTGCTCCTGATGTCGCTTGGGCCGACAAGCGCGTAGCGTTGATCGTCGGTAATTCGACCTACCAGACCGTTTCGCAGCTTCCCAATCCCTCGAGGGATGCGAGTGCCGTGGCGAAAATGTTCAAGGATGCGGGCTTCGATTCCGTTGAAGTCCAGCTCAACGTCGGAAATCTCGAGTTCAAACGTTCGATTCGCAGGTTCCAGGATCTTGCCGACCAGGCCGATATCGCCGTCATCTATTACGCCGGTCACGGCCTTGAAATCAGCGGCATCAATTACCTCATTCCGGTCGATGCAAAGCTGGCCAGCGACCGCGACGCCGACGATGAGGCGATTCCGTTGGAGCGGCTGGTGTCATCGGCGGATGGCGCCAGCCATTTGCGTCTTATTATTCTGGACGCCTGCCGCGACAACCCCTTCGTCAAGACGATGCACCGCGAACGCAAGGTCGTCGCCACCCGTGGAGCGCCGACCACCTCCGGTCTCGGCAAGGTCGAGCCGACCAGCACCGACACCCTGATCGCCTACGCCGCCAAGGCTGGTTCGACGGCAGACGACGGCGACGGGCAGCATAGCCCCTTCACCTCATCGCTGTTGAAGAACCTGACTGTGCCCGGCCTCGATGTCAGGCTGGCATTCGGACGGATCAGGGACGAGGTGATGAAGTCTACCGGCAACCGGCAAGAGCCGTTTGTTTACGGATCGCTGGGCGGTAACAATATTTCGTTGGTACCCCCACCACCCGTGCCGCAGGAAACCTCGGCGACCGACATCAAGGTCGACTACGAACTGGTCGAAAAGGTCGGGACAACCCGAGCCTGGCAGGTATTCCTGGGCGCACACCCGAACGGCTTTTATGCCGATCTCGCCCGTGCGCAGGTCGAAAGATTGAGCCCGCAGCAAAACCAGGCCACGCAGCCAAGCCAGACCGCGAAGCCGAACGTCGTTCTCGCCGCCCTCCCACCGGCGCCGCCCCCCTCCAGTCGCGAGACCCCGTCGAAGGAAGCGATTGAGTGGGACAAGGTGAAGGACAGCACGGACCCCGTGGTGCTGCAGAAATTTATCAAGCGGTTCCCGGATTCTCCGCTGGCGATCAATGCCCAGCAGCGGATGGATGTTCTGAAGAAAGCCGCCCAGGAGCGCGAGGATAAGGCCCGTGCCGACCGCGAGGCCGCGGCGAAGGCTGCCGAGACCGCCCGCCTTGAAGCCGAGCAGAAGAAGGCCGAACTCGCCGCTACCAAGAAGCGCGAGGATGATGAGCGGCGTGCCAAGGCCGCGGAGGCCGAGCAGCAGGCCAAGGCCGCCGAAGCTGAACGTAAGGCCGCGGAAGCCAAACAAAAAGCCGAGGAGGCGCAGAAAAACAAGGCAGCGGCGGAAGCTGCAGCACTCCGCGCGGCAAGCGAAAAGCAGGCACGAGAGGCCGAAGAAGCGCGCAGGAAAGCCGAGTTGGCTTCGGCGCAGGAGGCTACCTGCAGGAGGGAACAGGGCAAACTCGACGAAATCACGGCCAAGGGGAGTGAGGGTTCGGGCATTGACGACTTGAAGTCATTTTCCAAGACGGTTACCTGCGACCGGCTTAGACTGACGATTGTTGCTACCCTCGAGAAGTTTAGAGTGGAGGCTGAGAAGCGCGCAGCGGCAATGCCCAACTCGCCCGAGTTGATTCGCTCCGCCCAGACCCAGCTCGCGCGGCTCGGCTGTCTGACCGGAAAACCGGACGGGACGTTGAATACGACGAAGAGTGCGCTTGGCCACTACATGTCAGTCAAGGGCCAGCCGTCCGATAAAACCGACGTGACTGAAGCTCTGGTCGCCGATCTGACCAAGCAAACCGGCCGGGTCTGCCCGCTGGAATGCAAGACGGGCGAGACGGCGAAAGGCGAAACCTGTGTCGCTATCGAAAAACCGGCCGCGCCGGCAACCGCCTCGCGGCGCAAGAACGATGACAACGAGGACGATAAGCCGGCAGCCCGCAAGCAACAACCGAAGCGCGAGGCCGAGGCGCCGCGGCAGCCGCCGCGTCCGGCACATGAAGCCCCGCATGCGCGTCAGCAGGCGCTTGCTCGACCCAGCGCTCCCAGTGGCGGCGGCAGTGGCGGCGGTGGTCATACGATGATCGGCGTGGGCTTCTAGTCGACCCGCTGCGGGGTTCTGCGGCCCGCAAAAAACAAGCGGATAATACAAGCCATAGCAGTTTTGTTGATTGCCACTTCGAACTTACGGGGTTTCCGGAATGAAAAGTGTTTTTGCCGCAGTTGTTGGTTTCATTGGTTTCGCCGGGTTTACCGGGTCAGCCGCGGCGCAGGCGCCGGTCGCCGTCGTCGAGGACGTGAAAGGCAAAGTTACCGGCGCCGAGTTCATGGATTATGTCGCTCCCGGAAAAGTCATCAAGCTCGGGCCGGCCGGCATGGTCGTGCTCGGCTACATGAAGTCCTGCCGGCGCGAAACGATTACCGGAGTTGGAACCGTCATCGTCGGCGAAGAGGAGAGCATGGTCCATCTCGGTGACGTCAAGGCTGACAAGGTGGATTGCGACTCAAGCCATTCTCAACTGATCGATCGGGAAGTCGGCGAAAGCGCCGCGACGGTGGTTCGCAGCATGGACGGGAAGGCCTCGATGTCGCCGCGCTTTACGGTTTACGGCCTCTCGCCGATTGTCGAGACCAAGGGGCGCGGAAAGCTGGTTGTTGAAAGGCTCGATGCAAAGGGCGAGCGGTACGAAGCGAACCTGACGGCTGCTTCCGTGGTCCGGGGCAAGTTCTACGATTTTGCCAAAACAAGCACGACACTGAAGCCGGGCGGTACCTATGCGGCTAGTCTTGGTTCGCAGCGGACCGTTTTCCTGGTCGATCGGCGGGCCGAACCGGGTTTTTCCCCGATCATTGGCCGTCTCGTGCGTCTGGAATAGTCTGGCGAGTTTGATCGCCCGGACACGGCCATGGGCAGCGTCAGACGAGATGCAGTCGCGATCCTGCTCGCTGCCACGGCCTGCGGCCTGCTTTCTGCGCTCCCCCCTGTCAGCCTCATCCATGGCTGGTCGATTGACGTTCTGACCGCTTTGCGCTGGGAGGTATTCGGCATCCGCCGCGACCCCGCGTCCAGACCGGTCGCAGTGATCGCGATCGATGAGGAAACTTACCAAACTCCCCCCTTCAAGGGATCGCCGACGCTGACATGGACCACGGAACTCGGCCGTGTCTTGAATGCGGTCATCGAAGGTGGCGCCGTCGTCGTCGGCTTCGATGTCATATTTCCGACATCGATCGAACAATCCGATATTCCTTTTGGCTACGACTTGCTGGGAGCGCGAATGCGCGGCTTCGACCGGGCCTTCCTGCGATCTCTTGCGGCGGGATCTTCCGCCGGCAAAGTGGTGCTGGGGGAAACCCTGCGCGGAGACCGGCCTTCACCCGGACAACGGATCGCAGTCGGTCAGCAGAAGAATATCCGGGCGCTCAATGTCATTACCGACCCTGACGACGTGGTGCGGAAAGTACCGCTGACGTTCGCGGGGGAAGGGAAGAAGATACCCTCAATGGCTCTTGAGTTGGCGTCGCGCGCCCTGGGCGTCCAACCGGTACTGGGCGAAGATGGCAGCGTAACCCTTGCCGGCTACCTCATTCCGAGCGCGGTGCCGAATACGATGACCCTGAATTTCGAGGGCGGCGCCAACGACGTTCAGACGTTTTCATTCGCCGACCTGCATGCTTGCGTCGAGCGTAACAACACGGATTTTTTCCAGCGCGAGTTCGGCGGCAAAATCGTGATCTTCGGCACGTTGCTCGATTCGGAAGACCGAAAAATCACCTCCAAGCGCCTGGCAACCGGGCTTGACGGATCGCGAGCGCCGCGCTGCGCGCTGCCGCCGGCGCCGCCGACCGCCGGGCAATTCAAACGCAGTTCGATTGCCGGCGTTTATATTCATGCCACGGCAGTCCACAATCTGATGGCCCGGGACGCCATTGTCGAACTTGGTCGCCTGCCGACGGCAATCATCGCCATCGTTTTTGCCGCGCTGGCCACGCTCGCGGCCCGCATGCTGGCACCGGGCGGCGCGGCAATCGCCTATGCCGGCATGGTCGCTATCTGGACATGCTATGCAACCCTTCTATTCACGCGATCACTGGTGTTGCCGCTCAGCGAGCCATTTTTTGCCGGGATCGCTTCGATGGCTGCGATCGTCGCCTATCGTCTGGTCGTAGTTGACAAGGGCGAGCGATTGCTCCGGAACAGCTTTGCGCTCTATCTCGCACCGCAAGTGATCGAGAAGATGCTGGCCTCCCACAAGCTGCCGGTGCTGGGCGGCGAAACCCGCGACGTCACGGTGTTCTTTTCGGATCTCGCGGGATTTTCTTCGATCTCCGAGAAGATGACGCCGTCGGAACTGGTGACGTTCATGAACGAATATCTTTCCGCCATGACCGACATCATCGAAAGCAAAGGCGGCTATATCGATAAATATATCGGCGACTCGATCGTGGCGGTGTTCGGTGCCCCGGCCGACGACAGCGACCATGCGAGAAACGCCGCCCATGCCGCGCTCGGTTGCCGTGAGCGGCTAGACGAACTCAATCGGGACTCGGCAGCCTTTCAGGGCTACCGTGTGGCACACCGGATGGGGCTCAATTCCGGCGAAGCGCTGGTCGGCAACATCGGCTCGCGGCGGCGCTTCAATTATTCCGTGATGAGCGATGCTGTAAACGTCGCGTCGCGGCTCGAAGGCGCAAACAAATTCTACGGTACCACGATCGCCGCTTCGGAAATGACGGTCGCGCTCACGGGATCGGCCTTCACATGGCGCGAACTTGACGCCATCCGGGTTCAGGGTCGCTCTGCCCCGGTCAGAATCTACGAACTGATGGCTGAGGCGGGAAGCGAGACGCCACAGCAGGCTGCGTCTGCAGCAACCTATGCCGAGGGCCTTGCGCATTGGCGAAACCGTGAATTCGACACGGCTGCAAAATGCTTCGAGCGTGCGGCTGACGTCGACACGCCATCGGCGCTGTTTCTCAGCCGCGCCCACGCGTTCGTGAGCCATCCACCGGGCCCGGATTGGGAACCGGTCAACGCCCTGGATGCAAAGTAGGAGATTGCACGGCGATCGGTCGCCGGCCCTTAAGCTGAGCGCGACTCGCTCTTGAGAAGGTCGATATTCACTAGGCGGCGCCCAGAATCACTGGCTGTCTTGCGGGTTGAGCAGACCTGACCGTTCCGGCCGTCGCTTCGGCGGTCCGTTTGTCCTGGACCGGCCGGGGCTTCGTCGCCTGGCTGTAAACATTCCGATCCGATGTCACGCAGCCGGAAACAACTGTGCTCACCAGGGCAGCCGTCAAAACATATTTGAGCATGATGTCTCTCCTCGAAGAGCGTCAAACTGCGGGCATCATGGTTAAAAAAGCGTGAATATCAGGCAAAATCCGGCGTGAATTGCCGGTCGCGATTGGCTCGGGGCCGGGTGACGCCGCCCGGCAAAACAACCGAAAACGTTTCCGCCAAGACCGATAAGGAGGTCTCGGCTGGCCAGTCCGGCGCTGTTGCTGAATTGCCACATCGTTCCGTAAACAACCACCGCCGGGGCGAAATGGGTTTGCGGTATCTGACGGGGTTTACTACTAATTCAATATTCTGAGGCTTTTCCTAAGGTATTGGGGTCTAAAATGGGGCGCTCCGCAGGTCGTTTTTCTCCAGGTTTGGCGCGTACATACAGATTTTCTCGACGGAATTTGGCGATTGGCGGGACGCTGCTTGCGGCGATTCTGGCAGCTTCGTCGGGTGCTTCTGCTCAAGCTGTGGAGCCGGGCTGTACCAGCACTCTCCCTGCAAATGGACAGAGCCAAATTATTGGCGGCATCATGGGTGCCTCCAATGCGATCAGTTCGGTGATCAGCACCATCAACACCTCGTTCCTGGCGCAGGGAAATGCGTTTGTGGCCGGACTGCCCGATCCCAAACCTGACGAAACGTCGGGCGGTATCTGGGGTCGCGTCATCGGTGGGCGCGTCGATCAATCATCGACTGGAACCTTTAATGGCTCAGTCACGGCTTCCCCAATGTTCGGCACCCCGGCGGCCACCGGCCTGGTAACCTGCAACTCCAACGTTCGCTTGAACTACGGTGGTTTCCAGATCGGGCAAGACATTGCGCGGCTGAACATTGGCGGCAACGGCGCGACCCTGCATGTCGGCGTTACCGGTGGCTATGCCGAAGCCAATGCCCAGGATCAAGGCGGATCCAATTTTACCGGCAATTTCCAGGTGCCGTTTGCAGGCGTTTATGCCGCCTATACAAATGGCCGCTTTTTCGCGGACGTCCTGGCCCGCGGCGATTTCTACCAGATGAATCTGCTCGCGCCTGACGCGGCGCTGGCAAACCAGCGGCTGAACGCTGTCGGTGGAACAATTTCGGCATCGGCAGGATACCGCTTCGACCTTGGTCATGACTGGTTCTTCGAACCGTCGGCCAGTGGAATCTATTCGAGAGTCAAGATCGACACGCTGAATACGCCGGAGGGCTATGGAAACACCAACAATCCCATTGCTCTGTCTCCCAGTTCGGAAGTGTTCGGCGATAACATTAGTATTTTGGGCCGGCTCGGCGCCCGCGTTGGAACGACCATCAATAGCGGCAGCGTCATTTACCAGCCGTTCGCCACGGCGAGCGTCTGGCATGAATTCGCAGGCCCTACGACGGCAAGCTATTCAGCTCCGGCGTATACGCCTGCGGGTGCAAGTTTCCCCACAGATTTTTCGACTTCCGGCACCCTGAGCAACAGCCGGGTCGGTACGTACGGGCAATATAGCGTTGGCGTTGCGGCACAGGTTACCGGCTCCCCTCTGCTGGGATATTTACGCGTCGACTACAAGGAAGGTTCGAATATTGAGGCGTTGGGATTCAACGCCGGGCTTCGCTACAATTTCGATCCCATGCCGAAGGGCGTGGCAGCGGCCGGAGTTTTCAAGGCACCGCCGCGGGTGGTTGCGACCGCCTATGACTGGACCGGCTTCTACGTCGGTGGCTTTACCGGCGCAGCCTGGGGAACCTCGAACTGGAATTTCCCCGCCATCGCAGGATCGGCCAATCCAAGGACTGCCGGCTTGCTGGGCGGAATCGATGCCGGTTACAACAAGCAGATCGGTTCATGGGTGGTCGGCGTCGAGGGCGATATCGCGGCCAGCAACGCCAAAGGCGGGCAGTCTTGCATCGCCAGCGTAATCAACTCTGGTTTTCCCGTCGAAACGAATTGCAATAACGATGTGAAATGGATGGCGACGGCGACGGCCAAGGTCGGATATGCTTGGGATCGCGTGCTTGTGTACGGCAAGGCTGGTGGCGCATGGACCAATAACGCGATGGATGTGTCCTGCAACGGCGATGCCGGCTTTCAATTCAACTGCACTGCGCAGAATGTCGGCGCCAATCCTGGTGTACAGGATCTGACCGCGACCGCCCATCAGTTCGGCTGGACCGTCGGTGCCGGTTTCGAACTGGGATTGACGCCTAGCTGGTCGGCCAAGGCCGAGTATGACTATCTGAGCTTCGGTTCGAGCAGCATAACGTTGCCGGACACGACCGTCGTCAATTTCAAGCAGAACTTCAACCAGGTGAAGATCGGCCTTAACTACCAGTTCGGTCGCGCGGACACGGTCGCGGTTGCATCCGCGATGCCGGTAAAGGCAGTTCCGGTCGCGCCGTTCAATTGGACGGGCTTCTATGCCGGCGCCGCGATCGCCGATCATTGGTCGACTTCATCTTGGAATACGACGGCAATTAATAGCTTCAACTTCACTGGCGGCGGGTTCGTTGCACCCGACCCGACGACGACGCCCGCCTCATTCTTCAGTTCTGCGCTGCAAGGCCGTCTCTATGGCGGATATAACTGGCAGGTTGCGCCGAGATGGGTAACCGGCATTGAAGGCGACGTCGGCTTTGGCAGTAAGAGCAGCATGACCAAAGGTGGCATCCCCGGAACCTTCGGCAACGGAAACAATGCGCAACTCTTTGCGCCTGGACCCGAAGCAGAGGGATCGGATTCCGCGACTGTGAAGATGGGCTGGGATGGCACGGTACGGGGCAAGATTGGCGCGCTGGTGACTCCGGTCGTACTTTTCTACGGCACCGCCGGCGTTGCATTCCAGCAAGTATCAGTCTCTGCGACCTGCGACGGCAGCGGAAATTCGTGGTGTTTCGCTAACAGAGCTCAGTCGTTCTCGACGGTCCGTACCGGATGGACCGCCGGCGCTGGCCTCGAAGGTGTCTTGACCGGCAAGTGGATCGGCAAGTTCGAAGTCCGCTACGCCGATTTCGGCCACTACAACAATACATTCTTCGCCGGAACCGGCGACGACGTGGTGACGAACGTCCATGTGCAGACCTACACGGTCCTTGCCGGAGCTGGATATAAGTTCAACTGATTGCGCGACATGGTCGTCAGCTCTGTTTGGCTGACGGCCAGGTCGGCACTGACTTGAAGCGGCGCCTGGAACCCCGTGCCGCGTCGCAGCTTGTTAGCCGGCGGCGATGCCAGTTAACGCATTATCGCATTGGCTTCTCACCCTTGAATTGCTAAAGTTGCGCCAACAGACTTGGGCGGAATTGCAATCCGCAACGCTCAGCCGAAATCGAAAGGTGTTGTCCGATGGCCAGCTCCCCCCGCTCGATGTTGCAACTCGCGCTAACAACGGCAATCGCAGCCATGCTGTGGACTGCAGCGCCGGCTGTGGCCGCGGAAACCGCTGCCACCCCCGGCGAGGCCGCCGCGGCCCCTGCGCAGACTGCTGCACCCGTCGCGCAGCAGAATGCGCCCGCGCCGGCTGCGCCCGCTCAGACCGTTGCCACGCCGGCTGTGCTACCAGTTATCAAGCGCGATCCGTCGCGGGCGGCCCGGACCGCGACATCATCCTATTATGACCGTCGCGCCACTCCGATCCGGGTTAGCCCGGTCCATGCAAATCAGGAATGCTCCGGGTTCTGGTGCGGGCGGCAATTCGTTTTCATGATGCTCGGTGTCGGTTACTGACGCTTTGGTCCGGGCTGCTCGACGCTTTCGCAGCCGTTGCCGCCAAGTGTGACCAGTCTGCCCGAATTCCTCAGCTTGTGTTCCGTATTCGCCGTTGCGAATTCACGGACGGCGCGGGTTTGGTTAGGCCAAGACCTGCGAATGTGATCCCAAGCACATATTCAACTGGCGCAATTGAATAGCCTGCACGTGTCAAATATCGACAATGAAAAGGATCGTCACATGAAAAACGTGCCGGTGCCTTCGATGCCGGCGCGGCGGAATCACCGGTTTGCCGCCCTGATCAAAGATGGTGTCCATCAGGTTGTCAGCGTCGTAGGCGCGGTCGGCGATGACATGTTCGGCGTGAAGGCCGACGATGAGGTTGTGAGCCTGCGCCATGTCGTTTTGCTGTCCCGGTCCGGCCAGCAGACGGACCGGATTGCCGAGTGCATCCACCGCGGCATGGAGCTTGGTGCCTAGGCCGCCGCGCGATCGTCCGAGCCCCTGAACATCAGGCCCCCTTTTTTACGGCGGGCTCCCGCTGCATGGATCGCTATAACAAGACAATCTACAAGGAGCGTAACATCATCGAACGCTTCTTCGCCAAGCTGAAGCACTTCAGGCGCGTCGCAACTCGCTACGACAAGCTGCTCGCAAATTTCCTCGGCTTCGTCAAAATTGCCGCTATCGCTCTATCCATCAAATGATTAAATCGTCACTACAACCTAGAGGTTTGGCCAATCGAGCGGCGATTGAGGATCTTGATCGTCTGCCTGAAACGGCTGACGAGCTGCGTATTGTAGCGAAAGCATTAGGAAACGTCAGGTCAACAATCTTATTGGGCTCGCATGCAACGGAGCACGAGCTACGAAAGCAGCAATTAAGCAACTATCGTGTCATTTCGTTTGCTACTCACGCACTTGTCGCTGGGGGACTAGATGGTTTAACGGAACCGGCGTTGGTGCTCACGCCTGGGAACGACGCACACAATTCGAAAAACGACGGGTTGCTTACGGCGAGCGAAATAGGGAACCTCTCGCTTGATGCTAATCTAGTTATTTTGTCAGCGTGCAACACTGCCGCATCGGATGGCCATGGCGGTGGACGCGGTCTTATACCAACCGCCCGAATTGATGACTCGTGGTTAGGATTCCCATCGGGGATTTCGTCTGATTCACTGTGCGAGAGGCTTGATTCGCGCGGGGGGTGTGATGGCGGTTGCGATTGAGGTGACGCGGCGGGACCGCTCGTCGGCGGAGTTGCGGCGGGATGCGAAGCGGTGCGACGACGGTCGGGTTGCGTGTCGGCTTCTGGCCATCGCCCAGGTGTTGGACGGGGTGTCACGGACGGATGCGGCGCGTTCCTGCGGCATGGATCGCCAAACATTGCGGGACTGGGTGCATCGCTACAATGCCGAAGGGATAGCAGGGCTCACCGATGCCCCGCGCGGCGGGCGTCCGTCCGCTCTGACGAGCGAGCAAATGGCCGAACTGAGGGGATTGGTCCTGGCCGGGCCGGACCCGGCGCGCGACGGTGTGGTGCGCTGGCGCTGCATTGATCTATGCGATCAAATCGCCACGCGCTTCGAGGTGGAGTTGCACGAGCGTACGGTCGGCAAGCTGCTGCGCCGGATGGGGTTGTCGCGCGTGCAGCCGCGTCCGCACAACCCCAAGCGCGACCTCGACGCGCAGGAGACTTTTAAAAAAACTTCGCTTCGCTTGTAGTCGATGCGCTGCCGCCCTACGCCGCGGGCAAGCCGATCGAGATATGGTTCCAGGACGAAGCCCGTGTCGGTCAGCAGGGAACGCTGAGCTACATCTGGGCAGAACGCGGCTCACGCCCGGCCGTGGTGCGTGACGATCGGCACGATTCCGCATGGCTGTTCGGAGCAATTTGCCCGGAGCGGGCCGTCGGCGCGGCCGTGGTGATGCCCTGGGTTAGTAGCGAAGCCATGAGTGTGCATCTTTACCTGCGGCGCCTGCGCCGCCGAGATGGCTGAGCCAAGGCGAAGCCAGCCGGCCATGATGCCGACGGCGCCAAGGCGAAAGCTGCAGCCGGCAAGGAGGATGTCGGCGCCAAGGCGAAGCCAGCCGGCAAGGATGATCTCGGCGCCAAGGCGGAGCCGGTAGCCGGCAAGGATGATCTCGGTGCATCAGCGCTCATTCCGACTTCTTACTAGACGACCACCTCTGTCGAAGTGCGGTCCCAAGGCTAACGAAACTTGGTGAGGTTTAGCCGGCAGGGGTACGCGGCGACACTGCGGGGTTGACATGGCTGACCGCAGCACTGCAACCCAAGTTGCTTGCGGCACCGCGCTCCGGCCATTGCTGCCTGGGAGGACCAGCCGAGCGGCGTTCGACCGATTTGACCGGAAGGAGCACATTGAAATTCCCTGCCGAAAGCTGGGTCAAATCGACCGAGACTGACGGCTGGGGTACAGCAGGAGCAGCAGAAGGAGAAGGATTGGTGACTCTGCCGGATATAGCCCTACCTATATATCTATAAAAATACGAACCGTCTCGGAATTCGAATGCGACGGCGAGCCCGGCAATGGCTTCGTCAAAAATATCGTAAGCCACCGATTTCGAAATCGTACAAACATTCTTGATAAACTCGCTTTTCCGGATCGTACCGGCGGCCCGGAGCGCAACAACCATTTCCTGACGTAGATGGTGAAGCGATACAGCGCGACGATGTTTGGCGGAACGCCGGCCGGCGATGGCGCGGCGCTCCTTCGGATCAGGGATGTCGATAGCCATATCGCGATCCCGGCCGCGGTTAAGCATGCGGCGCTTGCCGAGCTTGCGGGGCTTGCCGGGCTTGCGGCGCTTAGTCCGGCAGTAGCGGGCCGCGAAAGCACAGCGCCTCGTCAGCACCAAATCGAGCGCATCGCTGCGCCCGAGCTCGCTCTCAACCACTGGCCGAACGCGCTGTTCGAGCCATGCCGCCAGCGTGTCGAGATTCTTACCGGCTTCCATAAAGGACGGCTCGCCAGCAGCGAACGCCCGCCGGACGAGCGGTTCCAACACGTTACCTACCGCGCGCCATGCTGCGTTTGACGCCGACCGTGTGCCGCCGGCCGCCTCTGCCCGCATGATGGCGGCCTCCTCTGCAAGAGCATGCTCATCAACACCCAGACGGAATTTTGGAATCGCGAGGAAATCCTTTAGCGTCGGCCAGTACGCGTCATTCGCCACCACCGTCGTCCAGAACGGCGAGACGGCATTTTTCGGTTTCCAGATGTTGTGACATGCAGGATCGGCACCGACTGGCAATAAAAGCGCCGTGAGAGCGCGCTGGATCGCGCGGAAGAATTGCACGGGCCGTTTCCTGCATCGCTTGTCGCCGGAATGATGGACGACACCATTGTCGTCGGTCCATTCCGTGTAAAGGTCGGACCACACTTCGGAACCGGGCTTGAGCAGCCAGACCAAATGAGGGCGGCAAAATAGATGGTCGCGGCCATAACGACCAACGACCAGGTTCGGCAACATGTGCGGCGGCAGGATCTCGAGCAGCCTGGCGCGCAGCCCGCTCGCGTTCGCCCAAACCGTGTCGAGTTCTACGACGATGGCGCATTCTCTTTTGCGATCCATTTCGACGTATGGGGCGAGAAGGCCGAGCGCTTTACTGTCAGTCGACAATAGCGCCTCCTTATCGGCGCCAATTCGTAAGCGATTCGCCCTCGGAAGGATCTGCACCCATCGCGCCAGCGAGGGCGACCCAAGGTGGCTACGCAGGCAGTCTTCGCCAAAAAACTCGCCGAAGGCATCGTACTCGTCGCCGGCGACGCTTCCGCCCTTCCAGTAGAAACCGTATTTGTAGAGGTCGCGCATTTCCTGTTTGCGCGATCTGTGAGCGTCAGACCAGTTGGTGGCCTCCTGGCGCCTTCGCGCGGACTCGTTCTCATCTACAGGTGTCAGATCCTGCTCGACTTTGGTACCAAGGCGCTCGGCTCGACGCTTCAATTTTTGCGCGCGCTTTGTCAGTTTGATCTCGTAGTCGATTGCTGCTTTTTCCGCGCTCGCAGTCTGGAAACCCACCAAGGCGGCGTGCCCGCCGCCATCACTGACAAAATCGATGTGCCGGTAGGAGTCGCTTCTGACCAGGATTTTCTCCGCTGCCTCGTCAAGGATCTCCGCCGGATCGAACCCGCAAACGCCCGGCGGGATCACGTCCCCCATCGTCACCGGACGAAAGATTCGAACGTGCTGCCGCGATCCGAGTGTGCGCCTCGGAACGTCCGGGGTATCCGGCTCCATTGCGTGCAAGCGCGCGCAAAGGTGCTGGATCGGATCGTCGCCGTGACGGTCGGCATAGTCGCGTTCGTGACGATCGAACGCGTTGGCGAGCCGAATACCATGCTCGTCAAGTTGCGATGCTCGCGTCGTGTTCAGGCTGCGGAGGCGCACTTTCAATTCCTTTCCAGCACAACATGAAGCTTCGCGTCGCAAACGTCTATGAAAATCTTCTGATGCTCCAGGTTCCACATTCCACATCGCGCATAGATGCTCGTCGCTTGACGTAAGTTAGCGACGAGTGAGAAGATGTCTCTCGTTTGAGGTTCGCGCTTTCCATATTTCGAGATTCGAAACATCCCTAGCCTTCACTTGAGGCAGGATACTTCGAGACTCGAACGATACATTTCGAATCTCGAAACATTTTACTTTGCTTCTTCGAGGATCGAATTGGCTAACGAGACTTCTGAAATTGCCGACCTGGCAATCGTCCTCCCGCTCACCGAAATCTGACGAAAGTCGATTAAACGCTTTGAAACAAATATAAATATCGATGTTTCGAGATTCGAAGTGTCGCGAGCGGAAGTTCAAAACGATCGTTCGAGATTCGAAGGAAATACTTCGAATCTCGAAGCGTTGCTTTGTCGCTTCGGATCGCGCTGAGGTTTTCCCTTATCTCGATAACGACCCGTGACGCCGCCGAAGGCGGCGCGCCTTACTATGCGCCAGGCGAAAACACCAATCGATATTCTAGGCTGCCATGACGGCGTAAATTTTCAACTGTGCATAATGTCCTCGTTGCACTTTTGCGCCCGAATATTGTCGCGGCAGCTATCGCGACCTCCCGCCCGGCCGATAAAGACCTGGCGGCCCGAACAAATAAGATTAGCAGAGATATCCGGCGCATCCTCTTGCCAGTACGCAGCGCATGTCCGAGGCTTACTTGGAGCGGCCAACGGACATATCGCTGGTTTCAGCGGACGGCTTGGCGGGGGGTTATTCAGTTTTCCAAATCTGCTTTTCGGATAGCAGAATCCGAGAACCGACATCTCTCGGATTTCAATCGGGCGGAACGGCTAGAGCGTTCGCTTATAGGCTGAGCTCAACGATTTCTCATTGTGACCTCTTGAGCGGGCGACTTCTGCCGAGAATGAGATACCGCGGGAGTGCGGGTCCAAGACCGTACCTTCGAAATCAAATCCTTCATGCTTTCGCGCATCGCTTGATCCGGCAAAACGCTCTTAGCCAATTGTCGCAGTTGCACGGTGAACGCCCTGCTCCGGGAGCCAAAACGCTGAGCCGCGAGTTCAACCCGGCGTGTAGCCTCCACAACAGCGCCAATATTCAATTTACCTCCCGACCGCGGCAGGTCGATGGAGCCGGTTTCAATGAATTTCATTCGATCTCCGACATGATCGGCAACGTTTGCCTTCTCAGTGTACCGGCGAGATTCGTTGAACAGCAATTCCAACATAGCAGATCGGGGCGGCGCCATTCTTGGATCCTCCTGACGAGCACGACAGGCAGCATCGAGACGGTCGCTCTCCACCACTATCCGCACATCGTGGCGATGACGGGTCAGAGCAACATAGGTTTCGCGGGCCTCGGCAGCGCTTGCAATATAGTAAACGGTCGCGGGTGCTGTGCGGCCTTGGACGGAATATG
>OCZT010003952.1_pt1 | contig 15095 bp, 11 predicted proteins | sample 1539031 | NCBI WGS metagenome assembly OCZT01 (sample SAMEA3539308, study PRJEB22396) | soil metagenome | biome: tundra; feature: field; material: soil | place: USA | collected 2010-05 | depth 0.15 m
TACAGTATTTTAGTGAACAACAGAAAAAAGCAGAGAAGAAATAGTGATAAAGAAATGCAAACAGTGTGGCTTAAAAAAGCAACATTATAAGAATGGAATGAGAAAAGGAAAGATTAGATATTCTCTTTTATGTGTAGATTGTTGGAAACAGAAGGATTATCCTAGTCTTAAGCCTACATATCGTAAAACGAGTTACAAAAACCTTAAGGCAACTCTCGTTATTAATGGGCTATGTAAGGTAGCGTGGTCATGTACTAATCCCATTTTAGACAATTCTCCTTATTGTTTAGAACATTGGTTGAGGCTTGCTTATGTAAAGAAAACAGCCCGATTTGATGTTACATATGAAGAGATTGGCTGGCTTTGGAATAAGCAGGAAGGTAAGTGTGCAATCTCGGGGGAGCAACTTGTACCGGGTATAAATGTTCACTGTGACCATATTATACCTTTAGATAAGAGCGGTAGTAAGACAATAGATAATCTTCGTTTCATTACCAAAGATTTGAACTTCTTGAAGCAGGGGATGACTGAATCTGACTTCAAGGCGTCTCTATCCAAGATAGTTAATAATGCAACTCTAATTAGTTGGCTATCAAAGTAGGAACTTAAATGGGCACAAAGAAATGCTCTCAATGTAAAACCGCTAAATTATTTAGTGCTTTCTACAAGTGTCGCTGGTGGAAGGACGGCTACCAATATCAATGCAAAGAGTGTTTGAAGACATATAAGAATAAGCCGGAGGCCCAAGAACGTGCTAGGCAGATGGCTAGGAAACCGCTTAGAACAGAGAGAAAAAGAAAGACTGAAGATAGAAGATATAATACAGACATTAATTTTAGATTAGCAAAGAATCTTCGTACTCGTTTATTTCAAGCTTTACAAAATAATCAGAAAGCAGGTTCCGCTGTTAATGACTTAGGCTGCTCTATCCAACACTTAAAATTACATCTTGAGCTGTTTTGGGATGATGGTATGTTGTGGAATAACTGGAATCTAAATGGATGGCATATTGATCATATCAAACCATTGTCTTCCTTTGATTTGACTAATAGAGAACAATTTTTAGAAGCAAATCATTATACCAATTTACAGCCTCTGTGGGCGGAAGACAATTATAGTAAGAATAATAGGGAGCAACCCTAATGGCAAACACATATTACAGTGCCGGTATTGATCTTAACCTCAAGGATGGGGTTACTCCTGTATTGGATAAGATAGACCAGCGTTTAAATAACCTTGAAAACTCTTTCAAGAGTTTAGAGGATAAGGGTACATCAGCAGGTGATAATACCGGTGCTTCTCTTGAAGCAATGGGTGTTAAGACTGTAGCTGTAGGTGTACTTGCAGAGAAAGCCTTTGAACAAGTTGTTAAAGGCTTGATGCAGATTGTAGATTGGACGGCACAAGCTGTTAAAGTTGGTGTCGCGCATTCTGACGCTATAGATAAAATGAATATAGGTTTGGCTGGATTAATTACTAATAGCCAAATATGGACAGACAGTCAAGGTAAATCAGTCACCGGCACGGCGGCTTTCAACTCTGCGTTAGGCGTTTCTACTGAAATAATCTCACAGCTTCATGAAGCTGCTAACAAATATGGCCTAGATCTTGATGCCATGGGCAAGGCATTTGAACTTAACACAGCTAAAATGTCCGGTGCTAAATTACAACTTCAAGATCAGGCAAAACTCTTAATTGATCTTTCCCTCGCGGGGAAGGCTGCTGGAATTGACGTAAGTAATCTATCACAGCAAGTAATGGCTTTCTTGAACGGGGCAGCGGGGCAGAGAAATAAACTAGGCGCTGTTCTTGGATTTACTCCAGACGAGATCAAAAATGCCGAACGGATGGGGACTCTCTTACAATTAGTTCAAAGTAAGATGGATTCCATTACAGAGGCTGTAAGGCTTCAAAATGAGACGTGGTCTGGTGGTATACAGGTAGTTAAGAATCAATTTGAATCCTTGCTTGGGGATTCCTTCAAACCATTAGCTGAAGCAATGGGGGCTTTTACAAAAGATCTACTGGAATTTATTAATCGTCCAGAAATTAAGGAAGATTTTAAGAATCTTGGTAAGGGTCTAGCCGAGTCTTTTGAAAATGCTAGGCCAGGGCTTACGAACCTACTTTCATTAGTAGTGCTCGTTGCGGAACAAATAGCAACAATAGTAAAGGGCGTTCTATTTCTGGCATCTTTCGCTGATGCGAACTCATATGATGTGGGAGTTAATTCCCTAGATTATAAAAAGGGAGAAGCCCCCGCAGGAGCGCCGAACCGTAGAGTCAGTACAAGTATTTCTTGGGGACCGCTCAACAACAAGAATAAACCTCAGACAGATACGGATGCTGGTAAAGAAGAGATTAGGTTATTACAGCAGCAGAATGAATTATTAGCACAACAAGACCCACTTTTAAATGCTTTATTAAAAGCACAGCAGAATTATGACAATGCTAGCATAAAGACTAGTAGAGATAATGACGCTAATCTTATTTCGGCGGCGCAAGGTCAAAGGGAATATGCACTACAAACATCAAAACTTGGATTAGAACAAACTGCCGCTTATCGAAAAGCAGCAGAAGATAAAGCAGCCATCGACAAAGCTGCTGCCGAGAAAGCAGTCGTTGCTCAAGCTGTTATTGATAAGCTTTTGCAAAATGCCCAAACTTCCATTCAGGAAACGTGGGACAAAGTTAATGTTACTATGTTAACTGGTGAAGAGGCACAATTTGCAGCAGTAGACGCAATAATAAAGAATCAAATAGATAACTTCATTAAGGTCGGTAATGTTGTAGATGACATAGAACAAAAGTGGGTTGCATTATCTGCTTGGGCTGCTACTCAAAAAGAAAATATCTCAGCAGTCAACGCTGCCAAGTTAGAGGCTATCCAAACCAATCTACAAGATGAAATAGCTGGCGTTACTGATGATTCACTTACAAAGCAAATGGCTTCTTTGCAGAAGAAGTATGATGATGAAGTAATCAAGATCAATCTATTAAAGGGTGCTCATTCTGATGCAGCCAAATATGATATTGAGTTGGCGGCTCAGCTTCGTGATAAGGAAATAGAGTATGCACAGATGGCTGCTTATGGTGTTCAGACTAATCTAAAATCTATTAGTGACTTTAGTAAGTCTATTTGGACTAACATGGGTCAAGCTTTCCAGACAGGTTTCTATGATGTTCTTACTGGTAAGTTTAATGACCTTGGAAACGTCTTAAAGAACCTTTGGGATTCAATCCTTAAAGACTTCTCTAAGATGCTTTCTGATATGCTAAAGAACTGGATATATACCTTAGCTGGAATGGGCAATGCAGCCTCCAGCGGGTCTGGGAGCGCTCCTTCTCTTATAGGCTCCCTACTTGGTGCCTCTGGCGCTACAGCATATGCAGCCCAGTCTGGTGGTATTCCCGGCCTTCAAGGTGGGGCACAACTTTATGGTGGGCAACAAGTATCAGGGTTAACTAATTTCGCCGGTACTTATGGTGTCCTTGCCGGTGGTGCAGTCATGGCAGGTAGTGCAATTTATAATGGGTTGCAAAGTAACAGCCAGCCCTACACCGTAGCAGGGCAACAGTATACCGGTGATTTTGGTGGTAATTCTAAGTTTGGTGATTACATTGCTCCGGCCCTGACTGTATTTGCTGGTGCTGTAGTAGCAGCTTCTGGCGGCCTCGCGGCTGTTGCTGCTGGTGCGGCTCTGGTTGTTCCTGTATGGGGTTGGATTGCAGCCGCCGCTATTCTACTTGTAGGAGCGATCCTCTCCATCATTAATGGCCCCAAGGAAATGAAAGTTCCTCTACCTACTTCTATGATGGGCGATGGAACTCCTGCCGGTGAGGCCATGATGCAGGTCTATGGGCACACAATAGGTTCCTTAATGCAGACGAATAAACTTGGTGGTGGAAGCACCGCTGATTTTAGTCAGTATATGAATGCCAATATGGAAGGTACTAAGTCATGGCAACCCTATCTACACGCTGGTAGTGGGGATGACTTAACTAAAGACGCCACAAACTTCTTTACGAATGTTCTACCTAAGATCAATATTGAACAAGCCTTTGGGCAGCACTGGTCAGGACAGTATCATTCCGGTACGGACGCTGGTTATGCTGGTATTAGCGGTGCCCCTATTATGGACCCCGGTTCCTTTGATGAAAATGCACCTATTCCACAAATGCTCAAGAAGATAGGTCTTCTTCCTGCGGCTATCCACGGTATAGCTATGCAGATAGACTTGAAGGACCCAGCAACATTCCTTACATGGTTAAATAATGTTGTCGGGGTTGTTGTAGGCTTTAAGGATGTAATTACAAACCTCAATAAGTCATGGGGCGATATTCAGAACGATACCCAGAAGGCCAACTGGCATGGTGGATTTAATCCACTACATGACTTGTCGCAAGGGGTTAGTGATCAGGCACTTATAGCTCAAGCAGCGGTAGGTGATGACAAGATTACGCAGGAACAGACCCTGATTAAACTTTCCAACGATTACTACAACAGCGCTGTAGCTTCCCTTAAAGTCTTAACAGATATGATAAATACTGTTAGCGATCAAGTATCCGGATTTACGAATTCTACAAACCAATACTATAAGAGTTCAGACTGGTTAGCCTCAGATAGAACCAACAGGTTAGGTATTACTGGTGGTATAGGCCCGGGCGGTCAGTACGGACCAGAGTTGGCCAACGATAATACTACGGCTAGTGTTCAGAAGACTTGGGATGCGTTCATGAAGGATGCTAATGATCAGCTTAACTATTTAGTAGGTATTCTGAATACACTCAACGCTGCATTAGACTCCTTACATACTCTTGCAAAGGGCTTCCAGTCAATTGTTGATGGAACCTATGCTACTAACTGGAAGGATATTAGTAGTCTTACAGGTGAGTCAGGCAGGCTAGGTAAAATAGACCTTACAACCGGTAATGGTGCAGATGGAAAGCCAGTTACTCAAGCATTCCTTGACAATGTTGGTTTACTATCATCAGGGTTAGGTAACCTCCTTAGTAATCTACAAGCCTTTATGGCTGCTGTTGCCGCTGGTAGTAAGTCTCTTGCTACCGGTACAGGCGCTGATATCTGGCAAAACAATTATATGCTAGCTGGAAACATTGCAGGCGGTGTCGGTTACAGCGGTGCAAACTCTCAGCAGGATATGATTAGAAGTAAAATTCAAGAGGATATGAATGCTCTTGGTTCTGTTACAAATCCTGATGATGCTACTGCATATGCAAGTGAAATCCGTGGGTTGTTACATACCTATGAAGGTTTCTTCAGTCCGGGTGATGCTAACTATAATGAAGCATATAACTGGGCTAATGGAGTTTTAACACAGTTAAATACTGTTGGTCAGGCTTCATTTACAAGACTTAAGAACGCTGGCGTAGATATTGGAAAGGGCTGGTCCAGTACAGGTGGAAGTATGCTTTCCTCTGAAGACCAGCTTAAGATTGCTATAGATGCTACTAAAACTTCAATAGTTAACCTTGGACTAACTGTGGATGCCTTTGGACTAAAAGTTGAGACTAAATTAGGAACTTGGGCTACTGATATTACTGATGATATGAAAAAAGCAGCTAAGGCTCTTAAAGATGCTATGGATAACTTTACATTATCTTTGGGTGGTGATCCTGCTACCGGCGGTGGTGGTACTGGTCCGGGTAAGGGGCCTCTTGAACCTCTTTATGCTCTCGCCACTGCAACTACAGGTGCTGTTGGTGATGAAAATTCAGGCTTGATTGGCTTTACAGCCGCTGTTAATGCTGCAAGTGCTGCTCTAGTGGGGGTGCATAATGGCTAATTTTGTTGATGCTGTAAAAGCAATGCATGAGAAAATGAATAATGCCTCTCTAGGGAACAATAATAGTGGACCAACGCTACCAAGTGTTTCTCCAGATCAAGTAAATGCTGCTATTTTAAATAGTCAAAAACAAATGCTATTTCTATTAAGAACGAATCCTACTGCTTATCTTACAAAGATGACAGGGACGGGGAAGTAAATGACCTACATTATTTCAGACAATGCGGGAAATTCATCTCTTAAAAACTTCCATCTTGTTAAGGCTGCGTTCAACGCTACTTATAATATAAGTGGTGTATCAAACACTAACCCTATTGTTATTACTACTACAGCGGCACATGGACTTGCTACTGGAACTGTAGTCACAATTACTGATGTGATAGGAAGCGCTGTTTATACTGTCTCTGCCGCTACTTGGGCCAGTCCTATTCGTATAACTACAACCGCTGCACATGGGCTTCTAACAGGAGATACCGTTACTGTTGCAGGAGTAGCAGGAAATACAGGTGCCAACGGTACCTTCGCTGTTACAGTATATGACACTACCAAGTTCTATCTTGATACTAGTGTAGGTAATGCAACATATACTGGTAGTGGAACGGTAACAGCCCCTCATAGCATAGTTAGTGGACAATATACTATTACAAATACAGGAACTTATACTTTCTCTCTTGATAGTTCCACAGGTACAGGCACATATGTTAGTGGGGGAGTTGTTCTAGTTCCTGCCATTCAATACTGGACAGATAGCGACATTCCTTTAACCGCATTAGGTAAAACGTGGATTCCTAATGGTATTGTTGTAGGAAACATTAATATAACAGATACCACGGTAGCCGGTTCTACCTTAGTAATCCAAAACGCAGACTATCAAATGTCAGGGCTGGTCTATAACCCCCTTGCAATTAGAAATGTTCCTATAGATATTTATGAAGCTTGGCTAGACCCTACTGTTACAAATGCTAGTGTACCCGGTGGTCTAGGTGTTGACATTAAATACCTATTTTCGGGGATTATAGGCAGCGGTGTAATAAATAGACAGGGTGATAACTGTGTCGCAACTTATGTTCTAGCTTTGGCAGTAGACCAGACTGCTGTTGTATTACCCCGTAGGCTTCTAACAAGTAAATGTACTGTGCTCTTTAAAGGGCCAGCTTGTCAGTATGCTGGTCATGCTGAGACTTGTGATAGAACATTAGTAAACTGTAAGGCATTAGGAAATCAAGCAAATTATGGTGGATTTACTACCATGCCTACAGCGGTTCCATAAAGGAAGATCTTATGGCAATATTTCCAACTTCCCCTGTACCTGATACACCTTATGGAGTTCAGGATACATTTAGAACATTAGCGAGTCCTGAATATGATTCAGGGTTGGTTGTGTTTAAATCACTACGCAACTATTCCCTTCTTTCTGCAAATCTCATTTATGGACAGCATACCCTTTGGTCTGATATATCTGGTGCGAGTGGCCTTTATGATTTCTTTATATCAGTCAAGGGGACAGCAGTAGCGTTTACTTTTATAGACTTTAATGGTTGGGATAATTCTCCCATTGGAATACGCTGGCCAAGACTTTATGTAGGTGTAGGGACAGGCGCGCAAGCTACCTATGATCTTCCAATGGTTCATTCCAGTACCTACACACTATATGATAACGGGTCAGCTAATTCTAACTTATGGACTAGTGGGGGCTTTTCTGGCTCCCAATGGAAATTCCACGCGGGGGCAGGAACAGACGGAAGAGACACGGTAGAGTTTGCTACTGACCCTGTAGCGGGGCATATCATTGAATGGCAAGCCACAGGGCAGAGAGTAGTAAAAGCGCACCTTACAGCGGACAGTATGAGTTTTAATGCATTTACTAATATGCTTGTATCTACCGGAATTGGAATTAGGGAAGTGAGATAATGGCTGGACATTGGGTAGACCCCAACCCTAGTAAAAGAGTTTCTGTACTTACTCAGGGAAATCTAACTAATCCTTTTTATGAACCTGCTCGCGCAGGAAATTGGGAATGGGTAGGGGACTGGCACGATCAATGGAGATGGGACCCAACATACGTTGATCCTCTTACTGGAGGTTTAGGTTGGGTAAGAACCTCACCCGGATGGAGTTGGAATGGAACATGGTGGGTATTTGACGCCACTATTCCCGGTGCTGATCCAAATACTTATGTACCTCCTGAACCTCATTCCGGTGGACCTAATACTTCTACTACATCCTTTAACGTTAGTGACTTCTCCTCTGCTATTGCACCTGATAAAGCTGTCCTTCCTATTGTCTATGGTGATCAGCGTGTAGAAGGGCAGGTAATTGCTCTTAGAGATGGCATTGTATCAGGTGAAGGCAATTGGGGTGTATTTATTGTTGCTGTTTGCTTAGGACCAATCCAATCTATAAATGGTCTTTATATTGATGGCAACGTTAAATCATGGAATAACAGTTCATATGAGATTGGTGCTTATCATATGGATGTTTGGACTGGTGAGTATGGTCAGTCACCTGAAGGTTGGATATTACCGGGTGGTTTTAAACTCCCCGGTGTAGCTTATGTTCGGATACAAATTTATGGGGATGGCAACCAATGGTATCCGTGGACTAGATTTGTTTCTGATACTCCTCACTTTTCATTTGATGTTTCAGGAATGAAAACATTAAATATGAGTAATGCCAGTGTTTATAGTAAGAACCCGGCGCTTATTGCTAGGGATAGTATTATAGATAAAGAGCATGGTGCAGGACTAGACTCCACCAAAATTGATACAACCAGTTTTACTGCTGCCTATAATTACTATGATACTGCTGATGCCACTTATCCTGACGGGCATAAATTCACTATCAATGGTACGTTTGGAACACAAGTTCCGTTACAAAACTTTCTGGATGCCTTTGCACTTGCCTCAAATTCAAGAATCTATCAGGCTGATGGCGTTTGGAAAATGTATGTACAGCAAGCTGCTGGTAGTGTTGTTCATGCATTCAATACTGATACTGACTGTAGTAATGTTCAGTATTCTTCCCTTAATTCAGCAGATAGTCCTACAAGGGTTATTTGTTCTTTCTTAAACGCTGCTAAAGGATATGCAATAGATACCGTTGTAGTTGAAGATCCCTTACTGGCTTCAAGTATAGTTCCTGTAAGAGAAGCTACTTATAACCTTCTTTGTGTTACCAGTGAAAAACAGGCTCATGCAATTTGTGTAAAGATTTTCAATCAAGCTGCTGCTGCCGGTAGAGTAAGTTTTGATACTACGCCTGTTGGAGTGATACTAAATATTGGTGACCTGATTACCATAACTACTAATGATGGCCTTGCTGCTGCAACATTTCTAATTCAGCAACTAAGTAGATCCTCACAAGGGATGTACTCTGTTCAAGCACAGCAGTATGTCACTGGAATGTTTGCCGATAGAATAATTACTTCTGATGTTCCTCCGTCTACTAATATTCCAAATCCGTATGATACACCACCAGATATAATTCTTGATGGTGGTGCTCCTCTTTATGACCAAGTATACGTTGGTGCAACTGGTACTACCACAATAGATAATGCTTTTGCGGGGACTTATTTCACTCTTCCTAATTATAGTTTTACCAAGGATTTAGTAATTAGATGTAATGTAGGCTCCAGTTCCAATACAAAAACTTGGGATGATATGATAGGTACGGAACGTGTTATTGCATACACGGGAAATGCTCCTCCAGATACAATTACAGGTCATTTTACTTTAATTGCTGATGCCCTCCCTGTAGGCACAGAGACTTTTATATATGATGGAGACACAGCCGTTCTACTTACTGATACCGTAGCTTATGGCAAAGTTAGAATAATAGTAAAGCTGGAGAATGAAGCTGGAATTCTTTCTCCGGGTGTCACAATTGATTACCCGGCCATTGCTACCTCTTCAGGAACCTTAACAGCCCCTCCTCCACCATCCGCCGCCCGTCATAACCTAACCCTAAATAGTATTGCCTTTGACGCTCCCCGTACCTATACAGTTGGTGGCCCGTATGGGGCTGCTGATTGGACCTTCCTTAGTGGCTCAGGAACCACTAGCCGGGTCAATGATGGGGATACCGCTACCCTCGTAGCGGGTACTGTCACAGCGGGCAGCTTGAGCCTCAAGCTGGACCTAGGAGTAGGGGTCACAGAAGCCTTCGGCAAGTTTGATATCTGGATGGATATGGCTCTGCCGGATCTAATGAAAGACGGGAATAACCTTCAGGTATTCTATTCAGATAATGGAACGAGTTGGACTGACGCCTTAACATCCTCTGGGGGCTATGCTCAGACTACCCCCTATCAGGATTACCCTGTTCTTGGAATATACCCAACGCATATTGAGATACCCTCTTCTATAGGTGCTCATAGATACTGGAAGCTTAATTTTATAGCCGATGCTGGGACTTGTAATGTTTATGAAATACAGGGAAGTACCTTTACATTATATTCTGGGGCACTTACAAGGTATGAAATCAGGGCTTGGGCTGGTGGTTCTTATGATCCAACCCATGCTTATGACTTAAACGATTATTCAGAGCCACAGCTATTATCGTCTCCTGTCTTTATGACGACTTTAACAATTCCAACGGATATAGCTCCACTAGGCCCTGTTGACCTTGCTCCACTTTATTCTACTGTTGGCGATACTTATTCTGGTATAGCTAGTACTTTTAGATGTAGTATCGCTTCATTTGGTGGGGGAGGAATCTACGGAGTATCTTCAACTACTGCTACACCATGTTCATTTAGAACTGTAATCGCTCCTGTTCCTCCTCCAATTGGACCAACTGGTCCTTCTGGAGTAGGTGGGGCATCAGGCATTACAGGACCAAGCGGACCCTCTGGTGTAACTGGTGTCACAGGGCCTTCTGGAGTAACAGGTCCGCTAGGTCCAACTGGTGTTACAGGCCCCCAAGGTCCTACAGGCGTTTCAGGTGTTCAAGGTGTTCAAGGTATAACCGGGCCACAAGGCCCCCAAGGGGCTACCGGTGTTCAAGGTATAACCGGGCCACAAGGTGGAACGGGCGTAGGCGGTCCACAAGGGCCAACAGGAATTTCTGGTGTTCAAGGTGGGCAGGGTCCTTCTGGTATTCAGGGATACCCCGGAATGGTATGGCGGGGACTTTGGGTTAACACAACAGCTTATGCACAGTATGATGGAGTTTCGTATAACAGTTCAAGCTGGATTGGTATTGCACCCGGTACAGGTAATGCCCCTTCTCTAAGTTTCCCCGCTTACTGGCAACCAATGGCCATGCAGGGAGCACAGGGAGTAGTTGGTCCTACTGGTGCTTCGGGTGCTCAAGGTGTTATAGGAGTTTCAGGCGCGCAAGGAATAGTTGGTCCATCAGGTGTAGCCGGGGCTCAGGGTGTAGTTGGTCCATCAGGTCCACAGGGGGCGGTTGGTCCTGCTGGTGTAACCGGCCCACAGGGTTCTATTGGTGTTACAGGCGTTGTAGGAGTAACAGGCCCTGTAGGAGTAACGGGTATTGTTGGAGTCACAGGCCCGCAAGGTGGAACAGGTGTTTTTGGGGCTACAGGCGCACATGGATCAACGGGCGTACAAGGTGCTCAAGGTGACCAAGGACCGCAAGGGCCTCAAGGTTCTATAGGTAGTGCGGGGCCTCAAGGACCGACGGGGTTATCTGGTCCACAAGGGAACGCAGGGCTAGCCGGTGCGAACGTTGTGTTCTCAGGTGGAATGACGGGTTACTTTGTAGGAACAGCTCCACCTACCTTATATGTTGCTTGGATACCCGGTGGTACGGCTAACCCCCCAAATATTAACTGTGCTGGTACTATCACTAGCGGAAATATATACCCCTCATATATTAATATAGGCTCGGGCGCAGCTATTATGGCTGGCGATGGATTTACAACTACTGGGTATGTTTCTGCTTCGGGAAATATTCACGGTGGTTCGCTAACGTCTGATGGAGCCATTACAGCGGGCGGGGATATCACAGCTTTCTATTCAGATAAAAGACTCAAGGAAAATATCAAGCCTATTTTACACGCTCTTGATAAGGTGGAACAAATTAATGGAGTTACTTTTAATTCTAACGCTCTTGCTGCTGCTTTTGGCTATAAAGACAAGAAAGAACAAGTAGGCGTAATCGCTCAGGACGTTCAAAAGGTACTACCTCATGTAGTAGTTCCTGCACCTTTCGATACTGACCATTATGGGGAATCTCTCTCAGGGGAGCATTACCTAACCGTCCAGTATGACAAACTAATTCCTCTATTGATTGAAGCTATTAAAGAGTTATCAGCTAAGGTAGCTAGACTGGAAAAGAAATGACTATGATAAGTTGGGCAAATCATCAGAAGTGGGAACAGGGGTGGCATGGAACCTGTGCAAATATGTTTGGCGAGGAAGCCAAACAGATCACTTACGCGCACCGCATGGGCCTCGTCGTCTCACCTGATGATGGTCATTGGCCTTCTTATGATCTCGCTGGTAGATCCATTATTGATATTGGGGGTGGGCCTGCGTCCATGCTGCTCAAGTGTCGCAACGTCACTCGGGCCACCGTAGTAGACCCATGTCTATATCCATATTGGGTAAGCCAGCGATATAAGCACGTCGGTATTGATTATATCATCGAACCAGCAGAAGATCTTGAATTAACTGGTTTCGATGAAGCGTGGATATATAACGTATTAGAGCACGTTCATAACCCACGTAAGGTTGTGGAAGCGGCGAGACACGCGGCTAAACTTGTGAGAATCTTTGATTGGGTGTACACGACGCCCCGTATTGGTCATCCACACACACTTACACCATCACAATTAACTGAATATTTTGGGCACGAAGGCATTGTTGAGGATATGAATGGGGAGAACGGTTGCACGGGCAAAGCATTCTATGGGGTATTTCAATCATGAATCCTACACTTCACCTACTTGGATTACCTCATACTGTAACAAGACCTGAGTTTTCCCACTGTGCATATTCTATGAAAGTAATGCGCTTCTCCCCAATGCTCCGTTCAGTTGGATACAACGTTATCCATTACGGAAACGAAGGCGCTACCAGCGGAGCTAATGAACAGGTGAATGTTCTTTCCAAAGAAGAGATGGAGAAATATCTTGGTGGGTATAATCCAAGTGGCCCAAAGTTCGTTGGAGATGTAGCTGATATAGCTCATCCGATCTATAAGGAATTCAATTCTCGTCTGCATAACATCTTAAAAGATAGAGTTGAACCAACTGATATTATCTGTCTTCCGTTTGGATATGGACACCAAGAGGCTGTTCAGGGGCTTGACGCAACCCTCTTAGAAACAGGTATAGGCTATCCGCAGACTTGTACTAACTTCAGAATCTTTGAATCACAGGTTTGGTATAACTGGGTAATTGGTAGAGAAAATAAGACAGGCCATGATTATAATTGGGTAATTCCTAACTACTACAATATAGCTGAATGGACAGTTCAAAAAGAGAAGGGCAAATATCTCCTATTCTTTGGAAGAATTTGTGAGCCTAAAGGAATGCAGATTGTATTGGAGATAGCCAAGCATAGACCTGATCTTACTGTGGTTCTATGCGGTCAGGGAGACCCCATCCCTTATATGAAGTATGACAATATAGAGTATCAAAGGCCCGTGTTTGGAGCAGAACGGGATGCGCTTCTAGGTAACGCTCTTGCCGTTATAATGCCTACTCGCTACGTTGAACCGTTTGGTGGAGTAACTGTTGAGGCTAATTTAACGGGGACCCCGGTACTCGGTAGTTCTTATGGAAGCTTTACTGAAACCATTGACCAAGGCTTTACGGGCTATAGGTGTAATACTCTTGGAGATTGGCTGGCAGGTATTGAACAGATTGAAGAATGGGGACCTTCTCACAGAGAATATATAGCGAGTGTTACTAGGACCAAATACGATATGTATGCCCTCGCCCATGACTATGACAACGTTATAAAACAGATTGTAGACCTTCAAGGAAAGGGCTGGTACAGCTTTAGAAGTTCAATCGGACCGGTAACAAAGGCGATAGCAGCATGACTTTACCAAGTTCTGGCACTATAACAATGGGAATGATAAATACTGAATTGGGCCGTTCAGCTACTGCTGCTATAAATTTGAATGATACCGCTGTAAGAGCTTTAGCGGGTAAACCATCAGGAGCTATTAGCCTTAGTGACTTTTATGGAAAATCCAGCATTCATTATGCCCGCGCTTCCAACTATAATATAGCACCTGTTAACGGCGGGTCTGTAAGCAACCCAACTGGCTCTTCAGGAGGAATAGCCCATAGTGCTGCCGGAGCTGTTGATCAAAGAGAAGTCATAACATTTTATGGTTTCGGGAGCGGAACGGTTAGCGGGGATATATATATTTCTTGTAGCGGTGCATGTAGCGATTCAGGAATGGGCGCACAAAGCTATACTGTCTTGGGTATGAATGGCGCGGACTTAGGATCTCCAACGTATTCTCCAGCAACTTTTGATTACACCGGGGGCTCAATCGCGCACCTCTTGGGTGGAAGTATTGACTTAGCAACGCTTCAGATTTACTTTGCATGTACCGGAGGGAGGATAGGGGCAATAGGGGATGGAAATAATTGTAGTTCATACGTTGATATATATGATCTTTACGTAGTCTATTAAGGGAGGATAAATGATTCTAACTACTAAAGGCGAAATGGATGAAGCTTCTCTTGAGAAGAGAGAAGGTACTATTGATAACGATGTTGAACTAACCCAATGGGTTGAATACTGGCTTGAAGGCGAGCTAGTACATAGATCCGTTAACATGAAACTGAAACAAGCCGCTACTTTTGCCGATGGCTCAGTAGCAATCTTCGGATAAGGAGTCTCAAATGGCTGCAAACGCTCAAGCAATGTGTTCATCTTTCAAAAAGGAAATTCTCTGTGGCTCTCATGCCCTTGGTGCTCAGGCCGCTAACGCAACCCGTACCGTTACTACCTTAGACGTAATCAAGGCGGCTCTCTATACAACCGCTCAGTCTATTGGGGCTGCTACTACGGCCTATTCTTCTTCGGGGGAAGTAACCAATGGTTCCGGTACTGGATATACTGCCGCAGGTGCTACTGTTACCAATGGCACGGCCCCAGCTAACTCCACAACCAAAGCTATCTGGACACCAGACGGTTCGCTAGTTTGGTCTTCATTTACTTCCGCTGCCGCTTTTGACTGTGTACTAATTTATAATTCCTCTTCAACAGGTAAGTTAGCAATCTCCAGTCATACGTTCGGCTCTCAGAGCATCACGGCTGGAACATTTACCCTTACGATGCCCGCTAACGCTGATGG
>OCZT010003953.1_pt1 | contig 15095 bp, 16 predicted proteins | sample 1539031 | NCBI WGS metagenome assembly OCZT01 (sample SAMEA3539308, study PRJEB22396) | soil metagenome | biome: tundra; feature: field; material: soil | place: USA | collected 2010-05 | depth 0.15 m
CACAGCGGCGGAGTGATGGGCGGCATGTTCGAATGCTAGAGTCTGATTCAACTAGGGCGCGTACTCATAAATCAAGCTTGATCGGTGCGTTTTCATCGATATCAGCTATGCCCCGATAGCGACCAAATTCTGCATCGCAGCGAAATGACGCGATGTGCCACAAGCAGCCCATGTTGGCGATCTCGACAGTCCCAGAGTGCACGCACTAAATTTGCGATTCCGTTTTCGGTTCTGCTTTCGATTCTGGGCTACTTTGCCCCAGGCGTGGCTCTGTCCCAGCCAGTAGCCGCTGAATGTTGGCACGATGGCGCACAATCACGTAAATGCCACCTGCAATCACTAGTAACCGATAGGGCAACGGTTGCTCCAAGCCGCAGATGAGGGCGATCGCAGTCAACGCCGCTAGCATCGAACTAAGGGAAACAATCCGAAAAATAGCCAGCACAATGCCAAAAACCGTCGCAGCACCTAAACCTACTGGCCAAGACATCGCCAGCAACACGCCTAGCCCCGTCGCAGCGGATTTGCCACCTGTAAAATTCAACCAAATCGAACGGCTATGCCCCAACAACACGGCAAGTCCGGCCAAGCAAACAGCCCAAGGCACCCAGGTTTGTAGATCAAGCGCTGTCGGTGGCGTGACGGACGGCAATGTATAGAACCAAGGATAAAACCAGCGGGCAAAGACGATCGCCCCCACACCTTTCAGCACATCCACCAGGAGCACCACCAACGCAGGCCATTTCCCCAGGGTTCGCAATACGTTCGTTGCCCCAATGGATTTGGAGCCATGCTCTCGGATATCAATGCCCTTGAGCAGTTTCCCCGCCAGATAGCCCGTGGGCGTAGAACCGAAGAGATAAGCGATCGCCAATCCAACCACACTCGCTATCCAGAGAACCATGGGAGTCACCTCGACGCTCTAATTTCGGGCAATCATCATTTGGTCGTCTACGTCTTTGACCGCTATGGGTCATTAGCGCCGTTTTGACCATGGACCAGCCACTTCCGGTCTACCCCCGCTAACAGACATGCTCACTGTCCATCGGCATGTCTCAAACGTGCCAAGGGCTGAAGTGACCCCGATCCGCAACGTCGCAAAACGTCGATTGCTCTGCATGGTCGCGGATAGCCGTGCTTGACGGCTGCAAAATCAGCGTGGAGCTACGCGCACGATGTGGATGTCACTTACTCTCGCGAATACAATGAAAAGCCGCCAATGATCTCCCCTTCCGTAGGGGAAAAGAGTCTGCCTAATAGCGGATGGGGCAGCTTGCTTCACAGCTTGGCCGCCGCCCGCTCCAACTCAACGCGCAATCATGCGCGCGTTTCCAGTCGCGAATCCTGTCTGCGGCACCGATGACGACACGATCAGTTGGTCCCATTTTGGACTCAGATTCGCCCACGACTCAATCGAAGTTGTTGGGACACGATAGGAATGGGGTTACGTCTTAATTTGAGGGACTTGCCATGGGCACCGGACATTCGCCGCGCAACAAGAAAGACCGCCGCCTCGGTGACAACGTTGTGTCTCTGCAACATCCGGGTGACGAATTTTTCGACTTATTGTCGCCGCTGCTTGAAGAGACCACGACCTTCAAAGACGATGAATTGCCCCGTCAGGGACTGCACAACGTTCTGTCGCTCTCCGAGGAGAATGCCCGGCTTCGCGCGCTTGCGATTGAGCTATCGAACCTCCTCGGAGACCTCCCTGTTCGCGAGTGGGAGGATGCCGCTCGATCTTACCGCAATAAAGCGTAAGCGCTTTGCCCTCAGCAAGGGCGTGGGCTGATGTGCAGCCTCTACAGGCCGAATCATGGCATAACCTATTCAGCGCGCGTTTGTGATCTCGCGTCGCTCTCCCGAACTACACCCCGTCGAGGGCCGGCGGGGTTTTTTCGTCTATAAGGATACGTTAAGCCGCGCCGGTAGGGTCAGATGCGTATGGGCACTACAGCGCGAGACGGGAAATGGCCGATCGCGAGCGCATCAATGTTGCCGACGTCGCCTCCTTGCGGTGAATTCCGGCGCGGGATGGCGCGGGGGCGGCATCCGATCGGGTCTATTTTCCCGCAGCCTTTCTCAGGGCGTCATTGATCCGATCCTGCCAGCCGGGCCCGCCCTCCTGGAAGTATTCGAGAACGTCCTGATCGATCCGCAGCGAAACGAGCTCCTTCACACTCGGAAGCGCGGCCTTCTTCGGCGGCAATTCCGGAACCTTTGTCGTTGTCTGCTTGAACGCGGCTTCGGCTTCGGTGCGCGCATCGTTGAGCGTCCGCGGCCGTCGTGGTGGCTGTGACATCGGTGTGCTTCCTCTCGTGAAGAGCCGAATGCGAGTAGATCAAATCCCCTCGAACAGCGCCGTCGACAGATAGCGCTCCGAGAACGACGGCACGATCGCAACAATGGTCTTGCCCGCGCTTTCCGGCCGTTTGCCGATCTCAATCGCGGCGGCGATGGCGGCGCCGGAGGAGATTCCGCCGGGAATACCTTCGGTGCGCGCCAATGCGCGCGAGGTTTCGATCGCGGTGGCGCTGTTGATCTTGACGATCTCGTCGATCACCGAACGGTCGAGGACCTCGGGAATGAATCCCGCGCCGATCCCCTGAATCTTGTGCGGGGAATGCTGTCCGCCGGACAGTACCGGACTTTCCTCGGGCTCCACGGCGACAATCCGCAGCGAAGGCTTGCGCGGCTTCAGGACCTGCCCCACCCCGGTGATGGTGCCGCCGGTTCCGACCCCGGCGACGAAGTAATCGATATTGCCCCCGGTGTCGTTCCAGATCTCCTCCGCCGTGGTGCGGCGGTGAATTTCGGGATTGGCGAGGTTCTTGAACTGCTGCGGCATGACGGCGTTGGGCGTTGTGCGCACCAGTTCTTCCGCGGTCGCGATCGAGCCCTTCATGCCCTGGGCTGCCGGCGTCAGAACGATTTCAGCGCCGAGGAACGCCAGCATCTTGCGCCGCTCGATCGACATCGATTCCGGCATCACCAGCTTCAGCCGATAGCCGCGCGAGGCGGCGACGAAAGCCAGCGCGATCCCGGTATTTCCCGATGTCGGCTCGATCAGCACGGTGTCGGCATGGATCAGGCCCGCCTTCTCCATCGCGATGATCATCGCCGCGCCAATGCGGTCCTTCACGCTCGCTGCGGGGTTGAAATATTCCAGCTTGGCGAGAATTGTCGCATGCGATCCGTGCTGCTGCGGCAATTTGCGCAAGCGCACGATCGGGGTATCGCCGACCGCGTCGACGATGCTGTCGAAAACCCGGCCCCGGCCGGGACGGTGCACTGCACTCGTAGCTGACGACGCGTCCATGACAAACTCCTTGTGGCAGCAATGTGTGTGAGATTAGAGGCTCTTCTCCATTAGGGACAGCTTGGGCCGGTGTGCAAGTCGGAATCCGGCTCACTAAACATTCGCTGCATTGCAAAATTTTTAAGCGGCCAAATAACGTAAAACCAACGCATTTGTGTTGCGACATCGTCAAACAAATCGGTGTATGTTAAACTTAAGTTCAGATCGCAAGGAGGTCACGATGCCAGCAGTTGCTGCAGTCCTGTCGACCGTCGCGCCCAACCCCGACCCGCGCGGATGTGATTTGCCGACCTGCCCGGTTTGCGCAGATTCAATGGTGGCTGCGGAAGCGTCCGCTTACGTTTCCGACAACGTTATCAGCTACCTGTGGACCTGCGATACCTGTGGCTATGGTTTTGTGACCAAGCATTCGATCAAGCGATTTGCCTGTAACTAAACTTTGAACGCATCTCAGCGCGGCGCAATGTCTCCCTTCGCCCATTCGGCACGCGTGCTTTCGCGAAAATTCCCGAACGTTCGCTGTATAATCGCGTCCCTTATGTCGTGCATAAGGCGCTGATAATACGCGATATTGATTTCCGACAACAGCATCGCCCCCAGGGTCTCGCCCGACTTCACGAGGTGATGCAGGTAGGCGCGCGAGTAGCCGCGCGCAGAGGGCCACGGGCTCTCCTCGTCGAGCGGCCGCGGATCGTCGGCGTGGCGGGCGTTGCGCAGATTGATCTGACCGAACCGCGTGAACGCCATCCCGTGACGTCCGTTGCGCGTCGGCATCACGCAATCGAACATATCGATGCCGCGCGCGATCGCCTCGATCATGTCTTCGGGCGTACCGACGCCCATTAAATACCTCGGACGATCCCGCGGCAGGATCGGCGCAACCTCGTCGATCATCGCAAGCATCACCGATTGCGGTTCGCCGACGGCGAGGCCTCCGATCGCGTAACCGTGAAATCCTATGTCGACCAGGCCCCGCGCGCTGGCGTGGCGGAGTTCAGGCACGTCACCGCCCTGGGCGATGCCGAACAGCATGTATCCCGGCAGCGCCGTCTCGAACGCGCGCTTGCTGCGCTCCGCCCAGCGCAAGGAGAGTTGCATCGCACGCTCGATATCGCTGCGCTCCGCCGGCAGCCGCACGCATTCGTCAAGCTGCATGGCGATATCGGCGCCGAGCAGCCGCTGCACCTCGATCGCCCGTTCAGGCGACAGCTCAAGGCTGGCGCCGTCGATGTGCGAGCGAAAGGTCACCGCGCTTTCGCTGACCTTGCGCAACTGCGCCAGCGACATCACCTGGAAGCCGCCGGAGTCGGTCAGCATCGGTCCGTTCCAGCTGGTGAAGGTCTGCAGACCGCCGAGCGCGGCAATGCGCTCGGCGCCCGGGCGCAGCATCAGATGGTAGGTATTGCCGAGCACGATATCGGTGCCGGCATCGCGCACCTCGCGCCAATGCATGCCCTTCATCGCGCCCGCGGTGCCGACCGGCATGAAGGCAGGCGTTTGCACCGGGCCATGCGGGGTCGTCAGCCGGCCGGTGCGCGCCTGGCCGTCACGGCCGAGCAGTTCGAAATGATTGGCAGATGTCATCAGGCGGACTTATCACGAAACAGCAGACAGGCATCGCCGTAGGAATAGAACCGGTAGCCTTGGTCGATGGCGTGGGCATAGGCCCGCTTCATGGTGTCGAGACCGCTGAAGGCCGATACCAGCATGAACAGCGTCGAACGCGGCAGGTGAAAATTGGTCAGGAGAATATCGACCGCGCGAAAGCGGTAACCCGGCGTGATGAAGATCGCGGTTTCGCCTTCGAACGGCCCGATCGTGCCGTCCTCCGCCGTGGCGCTTTCCAGAAGCCGCAGCGAGGTGGTGCCGACGGCGACGATGCGGCCGCCTCTGGCCCGTGCCGCATTCAGCGCCTCTGCTGTGTCGCGGGAAATGGTGCCCGATTCGGAATGCATCTTATGCCCGCTGGTGTCCTCCACCTTCACCGGCAGGAAGGTCCCCGCCCCGACATGCAACGTTATCCGGTGAATTCCGACGCCGCGTTCGCGCAACGCCGTTTCCAGCAGGGGCGTAAAATGCAATCCCGCGGTCGGGGCTGCGACGGCGCCCTCGTTGGCCGCGAACATGGTCTGGTAGTCGGTGGCGTCGCGCTCATCGGGCGCACGCTTCGAGGCAATGTAAGGCGGTAGCGGCGGGCTACCCAGATCGGCGATGGCCTGTTCGAGCGCGGGCCCGTGGAATGAAAACGAAAGCGTGATCTCGCCGTCGTCGCCCTTGTGCTCGACCTGCGCGTCGAGATGGCCGAGCAGGCATACCTTGCCCTCATTGCCGAAACGAACCACGTCGCCTTGCGCGAGCTTTTTCGCGGGTCTGACCAGCGCCTGCCAGCGCGAGCCATCGAGCCGCTTGATCAGCGTGGCCTCGATCTTCGGTTCGGCGTCGCGGCCGATGCGGCGGCCTGTGAGCTGGGCCGCTATCACTCTGGTATCGTTCACCACCAGCTGGTCGCCGGGCTCAAGCCATTGCGGAAGATCGGCAACAATGCGGTCGCGCAGTACGCCATCCGGCTGCACGATCAGCATCCGCGCGGAATCGCGCGGGCTTGCCGGGCGCAGCGCGATGCTGCCGGCGGAAAGTTCGAAGTCGAAGAGGTCGGTGCGCATGGCGCCGCTCCTGCGGCGCACCCCATCCCGAGGAGCGGCATCTACGCCGCGTCTCGAAGGATGAGGTCAAAACGCCCAAGGTCTCATGGTTCGAGACGCGTGCTTCGCACGCTCCTCACCATGAGGGGATTAAGCCGCGTCGGCGGCGATGCGGGCCTTGACGATCTTGTCGGGGTTCTGCACCGGCTCGCCGCGCTTGATCTTGTCGACGTTCTCCATGCCCTCGGTCACCTTGCCCCAGACCGTGTACTGGTTATTGAGGAAGGAAGCATCGTCGAAGCAGATGAAGAACTGGCTGTCGCCGGAATCCGGACTGGCGGCGCGCGCCATCGAGGTGGTGCCGCGCACATGCGGCTCCTTGTTGAACTCGGCCTTCAGCTTCTTGCCGGAGCCGCCGGTGCCGGTGCCCTGCGGACAGCCGGTCTGCGCCATGAAACCTTCGATCACGCGGTGGAACACGATGCCGTCGTAAAAGCCCTCGCGCACCAGCTCCTTGATCCGCGCGACGTGGCCGGGTGCAAGATCGGGCCGCATCTCGATCGTGACCGGTCCCTGCGTGGTTTCGAGGATCAAAGTATTTTCGGTGTCAGCCATGCTCTCTTCTCTGCGGGTTGGGGTGGAGGTTTTCGTTTGTGGAACTGGACGGCGAACGGACGGCCGGCAACGGCGCCGGCCATGCTCTCGGTAAATGGCATCGGCGTGCAGCGTTGCAACGTCTCCATCACGGCGATCCGGTAAACCAGCCGGTCGTTGTCGGTTGCCTGTTCCGATTCATAGGTGATCCGGGGATGGCCGAGGATCTCTCCGGCGCGGTTAAAACTCACGATCACCGTGATGTCGATGGGGTTGGCGCGCGACGCCGGCGGCGGTCTCCAGCAGCTCCAGAATCTCTCAAACGCTTCACGGATGGTATTGACCTGCGCCGGTTGCGTCCTTGCGACCGAAGTGAACAGGCCGAACAGCAGCGCCGCTGCAAACCAGATCCGCGGTTTGCGACGCCACGCCACCGCCGCTCACTTGATGTCGGATGCGACTTGCACCTTCACCATCTTGTCGGGATCGGTCACCTCGCCGCCGCGCGAGCCGGGCGGTGCTTTCTTGAGTTTGTCGACGACATCCATTCCCGACACCACCTCGCCGATCACGGTGTACTGGCCGTTCAGGCTGGAGCCATCGGCGAACATGAAGAAGAACTGCGAATTCGCGGTATCGACGCTGTCGCCGCGCCGCGCCATGCCGACGATGCCGCGCTTGAACGGCACGCTGGAAAACTCCGCCTTCAGATTGGGATATTTCGAACCGCCGGTGCCGTTGAAATTCTGGCCGTCGCCGGTCTGCGCCATGAAGCCATCCATCACGCGGTGGAACGGCACGTTGTTGTAAAAACCCTCGCGCGCCAGCTGCTTGATCCGCTCGGCGTGCTTGGGCGCGAGGTCGGTTCGCAGCTTGAAGACGATGCGGCCCTTGGTGGTGTCGATGACAATCGCATTCTGCTTGTCGAGACCAGCAGGAAGCGGCTGCGCGACGGCGGGCGCCGCGCAGATCAGCGCGGCGATGAAGGCGAGAACTCGGATCATGAAAACTCCGGATAAGAGGAAGCCGGCTAGTGTCCCACTAACCGGCGAATTTGGTCTTGAGACTGGCCGCGACCGATGGCGGCACGAACGCCGATGCATCGCCGCCCATGCCGGCGATTTGGCGCACCAGTGTGGCGGTGATCGGGCGGATCGAAGCCGAGGCCGGAATGAATACCGTATGCACCTCAGGCGCCATGGTTTCGTTCATGCCGGCGATCTGCATCTCGAAATCGAGGTCGGTGCCATCGCGCAGGCCGCGAATCATGATGGTTGCGCCATGTTTTTGCGCCGCGGCAACGGTGAGATTGTCGTAGGTCGTGCAGTCGAAGGCGCAGCCGGCCTTCGCGGCCACCGGTTCAAACACCGCCCGGACCATGTCCAGACGCTCCTGCGTCGAAAACAGCGGCTTTTTGCTGGAATTCACTCCGACGGCGACAATCAGCCGGTCACACAGCACGACGGCGTGCCTGACCACATCCAGATGGCCATTGGTGACGGGGTCGAAAGAGCCGGGATACAGCGCGATGCGGGGCATAAACCCGTCTACCCCGCCCCGGGCGGCCCTGCAAGCCGGGCCGGTTCCCCACCTGCCGGGCAAAACCGGTCTATTTATTTCAAGACCTGATCTGAACCGGTTCGGGGCTCGCGGCGTCTCCTAAGCAAGCCGGCTTTGTTTCGTCCCGGATGGGCGACGAAACAAAACTCCGGCGGGACGAAACCATTATCCGCCTCACGCGAAGACATCCGGAAACCGGCACTGGGTATCAATCCATTAACGAAACGACGGGCCGCAAAGGCCCAATGACAGGGGACCGTCATGATCAAGGCTCTTTCAGCAATCGCCATTGCTGCGTCTATCGCCGCAGCCCTCACCGTTCTTCCCGGTTTTGCTCCGCAGGTTGAAGCCAGCGTTCCGCAAGCCCTCGCCAAGGGCGACCGGCTCGACATCCGCCCGGTCGGCCGTGACTGCTCGCAGCAGGCCTGGCCCAATTTCGAAGCTTCCTGCCTGCGCGTCGCCGGCTCGAAGACCATGATCCGGGAAGCCCGGCTGGTCACCGCCGACCGCACCCCATAAGGCGCGCCGACAACACCAAACTGACAATTCAGCGATCTGGTTGGAATGGAGGCTGGGCGGGCGCCCTAGCCTCCATTGCCGTTTTCGGCGTCCTCGCCGATGTGCTCGACCGACACCACATGCTCGTCCTCGGCGGTATCGAACACGATGACCCCTTGGGTCGAGCGGCCGGCGATCCGGATGCCCTCGACCGGACAGCGGATCAATTGACCCTTGTCGGTCACCAGCATGATCTGGTCAGAGTCCTCGACCGGGAATGACGCCACCAGCTTGCCGTTGCGGTCGTTCACCGACATCGCGACGATACCCTTGCCGCCGCGGCCGGTGGTGCGATATTCGAACGACGACGAGCGCTTGCCATAGCCGTTTTCGCTGATGGTCAGCACGAACTGCTCGCCGGCGGACATTTCGACATAGCGCTGCTCGCCAAGCTCGATGGCGCCGGAGGCGTCCTCGCTGTCGGTCCCCGCCTCCTCTTCGACGCCGCCACGCCGCACCGCATTGGCGCGGCGCAGATAGGCGGCGCGCTCCTCGGCATCGGCGTCCATGTGGCGCAGGATGGTGAGCGAGATCAGCTTGTCCTTTTCCGGCAGCGCAATGCCGCGCACGCCCATCGAGGTGCGGCCCTGGAACACGCGCACGTCGGTGACGGGGAAGCGGATGCACTGGCCGCCGGCGGCGGTCAGCAGCACGTCGTCGCGCTCGGTGCAGATCTGCACGTCGACGATTGCCTCGTCAGCGTCCAGTTTCATCGCGATGATGCCGGAACGCCTGACGTCGACGAAGTCCGACAGCTTGTTGCGGCGGACATTGCCGCCGGTGGTGGCGAACATCACGTCGAGATTGCCCCATGAGGATTCGTCCTCGGGCAGCGGCATGATGGTGGTGATGCGCTCGCCCTGCTCCAGCGGCAGGATGTTGATCAGGGCCTTGCCGCGCCCGTTCGGCGCCGCCACCGGCAGGCGCCAGACCTTTTCCTTGTAGACCTGTCCGCGCGACGAGAAGAACAGCACCGGCGTATGGGTCGAGGCCACGAACAGACGGCTGACGAAATCCTCGTCGCGGGTCTGCATCCCGGAACGGCCCTTGCCGCCGCGACGCTGCGCGCGGTAGGTCGACAGCGGCACGCGCTTGACGTAGCCGGCATGCGAGACCGTGACCACCATGTCTTCGCGCTGAATCAGATCCTCGTCCTCGACTTCGCCTTCATGCTCGATGATGACGGTCTTGCGCGGGGTCGCGAATTCCGACTTCACCGCCGCAAGTTCGGCCTTGATGATGGCCTGAACGCGGGCCCGCGAACGCAGGATCTCGAGGTAGTCGGCGATTTCCAGCGCCAGCTTGTCGAGTTCTTCGCCAATCTCCTCGCGGCCGAGTGCCGTCAGGCGCGCCAGGCGCAGATCGAGAATGGCTTTGGCCTGCTCGAACGACAGCCGCGCGGTGCCGTCCTCGGCCAGCCGATGCCGGGGATCGTCGATCAGCGTGATCATCGCCGCGACATCCGTGGCCGCCCAGTCGCGCGACATCAGGGTGTCGCGCGCGGTGTTGGGATCGGGCGAGGTCCGGATCACGCGGATGATCTCGTCGATATTCGCCACGGCGATGGCGAGACCAACCAGGATGTGGGCGCGGTCGCGAGCCTTGTTGAGCAGGAACTTGGTGCGGCGCGTCACCACCTGCTCGCGGAAGGCGATGAACAGCGTCAGCAGGTCCTTCAGGTTCATCACCTGCGGCCGGCCGGCATCGAGCGCGACCACGTTGGCGCCGAAATTGGTCTGCAGCGGCGTGAACCGGTAGAGCTGGTTCAGCACGACATCCGCCATGGCGTCGCGCTTCAGCTCGACGACCACGCGAAGACCGTCGCGGTCGGATTCGTCGCGCAGATCGGAAATGCCCTCGATCTTCTTCTCGCGCACCAGTTCGGCGATGCGCTCGACCATGGTGGCCTTGTTCACCTGGTAGGGAATTTCCGAGATGATGATCGCTTCGCGGTCCTTGCGGACGGTGTCGATCGACACCTTGCCGCGCATCACGATCGAGCCGCGGCCGAGATGATAGGCCGAGCGGATACCATGGCGCCCGAGGATGATGCCGCCGGTGGGAAAATCCGGTCCCGGAATGATGTTGATGAGTTCGTCGATGCTGAGCGCGGGATCGTCGATCAGCGCCACGCAGGCATCGATCACCTCGCCGAGATTGTGCGGCGGGATATTGGTCGCCATGCCGACGGCGATGCCGCCGGCGCCATTGACCAGCAGATTTGGAAACTTTGCCGGCAGCACCCGCGGTTCGCGGAAGGAACCGTCATAGTTATCCTGGTAATCGACGGTGTCCTTGTCGATGTCGTCGAGCAGCAATTGCGCGATCTTGGTCAGGCGGGATTCGGTGTAACGCATTGCGGCGGCCATATCGCCGTCCACCGAGCCGAAATTGCCCTGCCCGTCGATCAGCGGCACGCGCATGGAGAATTCCTGCGCCATGCGGACCATCGCGTCGTAGACCGACTGGTCGCCGTGGGGATGGTATTTACCGATCACGTCGCCGACGGTGCGCGCCGACTTGCGATACGGCTTGTTCCATTCGAACCCGTTCTCGTACATCGCGTAGAGAATGCGGCGATGCACCGGCTTGAGACCGTCGCGCGCATCGGGCAACGCACGCGCCACGATCACGCTCATGGCGTAATCGAGGTAGGAGCGTTTCATCTCGTCGAGGATGGATACGGGACGAATATCCGAGGGCGCCGGCGGCTCTCCGGGCTTCGTATCTTCAGTGTCAGACAAGGGGGGAATCCGGTCAGTTTTTGCTGAGAATCATATAGCGTATCGGGGGCGTTCAAACCACCCTTAACTGACCCGCGGCGACCGGTTTTTCCCTTCAGTTTTTCAGAGACTTACGATGGCCGGCGACGCTCTTCGCGGGGGCCGTGAAACCAGCCTTGGGAACCGCATCAACAGAGCTCGCTTGCGAGATCAAAGAACTCCCCCGGAACGGCTTGCTCAGGGGTTGCTAATGGCCGAACAGCACGGTGTGCATGATCCGCCCCGGGAGCAGCGTGAACAGTCCGGCGATAACCAGAGCACCGGAGAAGATCAGGATCATGACGCGGCGATGATCGGCGACCCGATGCTCGTGCGCCTTCCAGATGCCGAGTGGAACCGTCACCAGCGTGAAGATCGACAGCAAATGGATCGGGCTCCAGGGGCCAATCAGCCGGATCCGATGGATCCAGAACGAACTGACCGCCACCGATATCATCAGGCAAACCCAGATCCAGCCGATCGTGCGATGAGGCAAGGTTCCCTTCGGCGCGGCAAACTGAACGACGCCGAGCGCAAAGGCGGTCATGGCCGCGAAGGCATGAAGGGGGATGGCGGGAGCGGCATTGAGCAGCGGCGCAAGACTCATGACGCAAGACTCATGACGAGTGTCCACCGACCTTCGATCAAATACCCACAAGTAAGGATGTCTTGGGTCAATACATCGATGTTAATATCGTTAACATCGATGTACGTCAAAGCGAAACAGGCGCCCTCTCGCCTCGTCGTACTCAGAACGGAATATCGTCGTCCATGTCGCTGTTGCGGGCGCCGGCCGCCGCCGCACGGCGCGGCGCCGCGCTGGACGGACCGCCGGACCCGAAATCGCCGCCGGAATCATCGGACCCGACATTGCCGCCACCGCCGCCGCTGCGGCCATCGAGCATGGTCAGCGTCGAATTGAACCCCTGCAGCACCACTTCAGTCGAGTATTTTTCGACGCCGGCCTGGTCGGTCCATTTGCGCGTCTGCAACTGGCCTTCGATGTAAACCTTGGCGCCCTTCTTCAGATATTGCTCGGCGACCTTGCAGAGCCCTTCGTTGAAGATGACGACCCGATGCCACTCGGTCTTTTCCTTGCGCTCGCCGGTCGCCTTGTCGCGCCAGCTATCGGAGGTCGCCACGCTCAGATTGGCAATCGGCCGCCCATCCTGGGTCCGCCGGATCTCCGGATCCTTGCCGAGATTTCCCACCAGAATCACCTTGTTTACGCTTCCCGCCATCGCCGCTCTCCGTCATCGAAAAATCACTGGCAAAATCACTGGACCCGCCGGACACTCAGCTTCGGCTTGAACTCCGGCATTGCCGTGGGATCCCCTGGGACCACCTTGAACCGACCCTATACGCTCCCCGTCCCGCAAAGGTCGCGATCCCCCCGGTTATCCACATATAGCATCCCGGCTCAGGATGTTCCAGTTTTGTTCCTTCAAATAAGGGGTAAGAGCGTGGCGGCGGTATCGCCATGCTCCTGCCGGGCGACAGCGGGTTCCTGGCACCTCCAGGAGTTCCATCACGAGTTCCATCGGGTTCCCGGAAAACCTTAAAGAATCATCAACTTCCGGCAATCCATTTGGTTCGCAAGTGTTGCATTTCAGAGACGGCATTCCCGGTTGAATCGGGTATATTATCCACAGGAAATGGACCGCCGCGGCGGTCGCGCCTGAATTTAAGACGCTTCAGGATCAAACGAAGCGAAGAAGAGCCGGAGTGAATACGATGAAGAAGTTTTTGCTGGGAGCGGTTGGTTTGGTTGCCTTGGGCATGGCCGCGCCCGCAGTCGCGGCGGACCTTCCCGCGCGGACCTACAGCAAGGCGCCCGCGATGGTCGCCGCCGTCTATGACTGGAGCGGCTTCTACCTCGGCGCCAACGGCGGCTGGGGATCGAGCCGCAAGTGCTGGGACTTCACCGACCCGGCCGGCGTTTTCGTCGCTGCGGAAGGTTGCCATGATGCAACCGGCGGCGTCGCCGGCGGTCAAGTCGGTTATCGCTGGCAGAGCAGCGCATGGGTGTTCGGTATTGAAGGCCAGGGCGACTGGGCCGATCTTCGCGGCTCGAACCAGAGCCTGTTCGCGCCGGCCTTCATCAACCACTCGAAGATTGATGCGTTCGGACTGTTCACCGGCCAGGTTGGCTATGCCTTCAACACCGCCCTGCTCTACGTAAAGGGCGGCGCCGCGGTGACCGCCGATCGCTTCGCTTCGTTCACGACGGTTGGCAACGTTCTCGCTGCGACCGCTGGGGATCAAACCCGCTGGGGCGGCACGATCGGTGCGGGTGTTGAATATGCCTTCGCGCCGAACTGGTCGGCTGCCGTCGAGTACGATCATCTGTTCATGGGCAGCAAGCTCAGCACTTTCACCAATAACGGTGTTAATGGAGTAGCCGGTACATTGTTCGGAACCGACCGCATCCGTCAGGACGTCGATCTGGTCACGGTTCGCGTGAATTACCGCTGGGGTGGTCCGGTCATCGCGAAGTACTGATGTCCGCCTGACCTGAGCCTCTCAATTTAGAAAAAGGCCGGCCTTGCGCCGGCCTTTTTGTTTGCGCCGCTGGTCCGACCCCACGCATTCCGCCTGCCCCACAACAAACCGTTGATGGCGTGCAGTGAGCACTGGAAATCCGCGCGCGTTCTTCCTATGTTCCGAGCTCACCCATTGGCGTCCGATCTCCGGTTTTCCGGCGATGCGCGCCCGAACGCGGCGCGCCTGACGCGTCTGGAATTGCCGGCATGGATGAAGTGATCAAGGCCAAGCGCCAACAGACCGCCGGCTCCGGCCTGCGCGCGATCACGATTCGCGGCGCGCGCGAGCACAATCTCAAGAACGTCGATCTGGAAATTCCGCGCGACAGGCTCGTGGTTTTCACCGGGCTGTCCGGCTCGGGAAAATCATCGCTCGCCTTCGACACCATCTATGCCGAGGGACAGCGTCGCTACGTCGAATCGCTGTCGGCCTATGCGCGCCAGTTTTTGGAGATGATGCAGAAGCCCGACGTCGACCAGATCGATGGCTTATCTCCTGCAATCTCCATCGAGCAGAAGACAACTTCGAAAAATCCGCGCTCGACGGTCGGCACCGTCACCGAAATCTACGATTACATGCGGCTGTTGTGGGCGCGGGTCGGCGTGCCCTATTCGCCCGCGACCGGACTGCCGATCGAGAGCCAGATCGTCTCGCAGATGGTCGATCGCGTGCTGGCGCTGCCGGAAGGCACCCGGCTCTATCTGCTGGCGCCTGTCGTCCGCGGCCGCAAGGGCGAGTACCGCAAGGAGCTCGCCGAATATCTCAAGAAGGGATTTCAGCGGGTCAAGATCGACGGCACGTTCCACGAATTGGCGGAAGCGCCGGTTCTCGACAAGAAGTTTCCGCATGACATCGACGTGGTGGTGGACCGCATCGTGGTTCGATCGGACATGGGTCAGCGGCTGGCCGAGAGCTTCGAGACCGCGCTGAAGCTGGCCGAGGGGCTGGCTGTCATCGAGTATGCGGATCCGCCGCCGACCGCCGCCGACGAGAAGAAGCCCGACAAGAAGACCGCAAAAATCCACGACAAAAGCGGGCCGGAACGGATCCTGTTCTCGGAAAAATTCGCCTGCCCGGTGTCCGGCTTCACCATTCCGGAAATCGAGCCGCGGCTGT
>OCZT010003954.1_pt1 | contig 15093 bp, 9 predicted proteins | sample 1539031 | NCBI WGS metagenome assembly OCZT01 (sample SAMEA3539308, study PRJEB22396) | soil metagenome | biome: tundra; feature: field; material: soil | place: USA | collected 2010-05 | depth 0.15 m
CCCGCCTCTTTTAGGAAGTCCTTTACGGCTTTAAGTCCCAACTGAGAGCTATCCGCCGACGAAAGGGTTGATCCGGGCATCTTGGCCCGCATGTATTCGCCAAGCGTCCAGAGTATCGTCTCGGTATACATATTCTGGCTGGGCTTCAACGTCTTAGCGGTGATAATGCTAAAAGGCGGCGATTCCAGCTTGGCGATCTCAACCGATGAAGCAACCGCCATTGGCGGTGCCGATTTACCCCCGACCATGATGCCTTTGAGTTCCAAACGCTGTCTGAGCAGCGCTATAAAGAGACCCGCGGGGTGCGTCACCGTCACATATCCTTTAAACCCGCCATCACCCGCCGGCATGGTGCCGTTAACTTCGATAATATTCCGATCAAGCTTCTTAACGACGTCGAGATTACGCTTTTCCGAGGCGGGCGTCGTCATACAACGATTGATAATCTGGAAAAGAGTGTTTTGCGGTAGTAGGCTGACCGAACACGGAGCCCCGACGCTACCCGGCATAACGCCAAGATCGACAGCATTGTCATTGATCGGCAGGGCCGATACCTCGGCGCCGTAATACCACTGCAGATCGTCCACTTCCCACGTACCTGGCAGGTAGAAGCCTTTGAAATAGCTTTCATCAGCGACGACATTGCCTTCGATCCGTTTTACCCCTGCCTGTTTTATCTTTTCGGCAAGCTCATCGATCCCTTTGTAATAGTCGCCGTTGCTAAAAGCCGTCGAGATCGAAACATCACCGCGTCCGAAGATCCGAAGATCGCCGTAGATCGTCCCGTTGGCGTCCGGCATTGCCGGCGCAAAGACGCTCGTCACAAATCGAAAGTCGGGCCCGAGCCTTTCGAGTGCCGTCGATACCGTAAAGTTCTTCATGTTCGACGCCGGCATAAAGTATTTGTCGGCATCATTCTCAAAGATCACCTTCCCGGTATTGAGCGAAACTATTTTGATACCGATACGGCCGCGCTTGACAGCCGGCGCGAGAACTCGTTCTCTGATCCTGGTTTGCAGATCGGCCAGTGTCGATAAGGGTTGAGGCGTCACCATCGGCGTAGGCGATGGTTTTGTCGACGGAGTAGGTATTAGCGTCGGAGATGTTTTGGGTGTCGGCGTCGGCGTCGGCGTAGTCGATACATTGATACCGGCCGAGTGAGCTGAAACGCCCCCGGCAATGTCTATGGCAAATGCCATTGCCGCAAGCGCCGCTATCAATACTAACTTTTGGGAATATTTCATTTCAGCATTTTAATCCAGTGCACGGGAAAAAAAGAAAATCGAAATGGCGGTGTCGATAAGTCGCGATCCAAATGATCTCTCGAAAACAAAATTGCCTGGCGACTGCGCACCAGGCAAATTGATCTTTTCACACGCAAATTGTTCTATTTACATTTTGAGTAACCGCAGTCGCGGCACGATTCACAACCGGACGCATATTCGAGCTGACCGCGACATTCGGGACACTCGCCGATCATCGATGACATCTTGGTCTCGATGCCGACCGTCTTGCCGATCGCCCGCTGAGATTCTGGCAATTGATTGATCCTGCGGTCGATAAGCAGCAAACATTCGGCCACGGCCTGCTCCGGTGATGTCAGGAGACGCTCGTTAAACCAGACGGCGTGCGTCGACGTTACCTTGTCGAGACTGCGGGCAACCTCTTTTGCGTCAAAACCGCCGCGGAGCATCTTTGACGCCAGCAACCCAACGCCCGGGCTTATCGGACCGGCTACGAAAACCTCGAGTATTCGGCGGCCGTCATGATTCACGGTCACGTAAAGATTCTGCCCTTCGAACGGAATACGCCAGGTCGAACCCTTCAACTCACGCGGACGTTCAACTCGCGACGCGGCGGCGGAACGATCCGGGGTCTCGTCGAGATCGAGAATACTTTCCTCGACCTGATCCATCTCGCCGATAGCGGTCGTTTCGGCTGTCGGTGCCTCGGTCTCTGTCACTTTCGCCTTCATCGAATTCAATACCTGGCCTTCGCGGCTGCCGTCGCGATAATAACTTACTGCTTTGCAACCCAGCTTACGTGCCAGGTGATAAAGTTCGTCGACTGATTCGACGGTGTCGTCGGTCGCCCCGTTACAAGTCTTCGAGATCGCGTTATCGACATGCTTTTGGGCCGCCGCCAATACTTTCACGTGTTCGAGCGATTTGATGTTCATCGCCGATATGAAATGCGGAGGCAGCTCATCCTCGTGTTCGACTACATACTCGGCGACGACGCGAATCGACTCCTCGTCAGTTTGATCTACGCGCAAACCCAAGGCTTCAGCCGCCAGGGTATGAACATATTTTCGGGTCCCGAGCGTGTCCTGTCGCATGTATGCCCACGAGAAGTTTGGTTCAATGCCCGATGACGTCTCCGCGACGAGCGAGATGGTCCCCGTCGGGGCGATGGTCGTCACCTCATAGTTACGCGGCGTGAGAGGTATGTCTCTGGGAATGCCGATCTCGTCGTAAATGAAGCTCGAATACGCTTCCCGGTTTGCTTCGAACTCGGGAAAGACACCTTTTTCCCGACCCAATCTCAAACTTGCAAGCCATGATTCGCGACGGACAAACCCCATCACTCGTTCGATCAATTCAAGAGATTCATCGCTTCCGTATGTAACGCCGAGATTTAGGCAGAGATCGGCGAAACCCATGATACCAAGTCCGACCGGACGCGTTCGTTTTACCACATCGTCTATCTGCGGCAGCGGGAAATGACCTGCGTCGACAACGTTATCCAGAAACTGCGTGCAGAGTTGCGTAACAGCCGAAAGCCTCTCCCAATCGATCTTGCCGCCGTCGGAGGCCGTCCTCCGGAAGAATTTTGCAACGTCGATCGAACCCAGGTTGCAGGAATTATTAAAATGCAGTTGCTGTTCGCCACACGGATTGCAGGCATAGATCTTACCCATCGACGCCATCATGTGGTTGTGACGGTTTACTTCGTCGATAAAGATGATCCCGGGCTCGGCGTACTTGTGAGCTGAGGCAATGATGCGGTTCCAGATGTCCGGTGCAAAGATCATGCCCGGGATTGGCGGGAGCTCGACGGTGCAATCTGATAGATCGGCCGTTTCGAACGCCAGCTTGTCGGCAAATGTGACCGTCGAACCGTCCGGCCTACGATAGACGACGTAATCCTGACCGGTGACCGCGTCGAAAACTGGCTGCGTCCATGGCTCACCGTTAAATTCGGTCTGAAACCATGTGCCGCTGTCTACCGCGTCCATAAAGAGGTCCGTTACAGTGACCGAAATATTGAAATTCGTGAGGCTTGTCTGATCGTTCTTGGCGTGGACAAACCGCAGTATATCGGGATGGGTGATGCTCAGGATGCCCATGTTCGCGCCGCGCCTAACACCGCCCTGCTTTACGACCTCGGTCGTTTGATTGACGATGTTCATAAAGCTCACCGGGCCTGACGCGACACCGCGCGTCGAATTGACCATCGACCCAGCGGGCCGCAGGAACTCATACGTCATTCCCGTACCGCCGCCGGTCTGGTGAATGATGGCGACGTTCTGGGCGTGCTCCATAATGCCCTCGATCGAATCCGGAACGTTGAGCACAAAGCAAGCGGCGAGTTGTCCCTTGGGTTTGCCGGCATTGACCAGGCAGGGAGTGTTTGGAATAAACTCCCGCGCCAGCATGACGGTGGTCATTTCGTTATAAAATCGCTTTTGCTGAAATGGATCCGTTTCGGCGGTCGACACATGACCAACTACGCGGCGAACAATATCGTGCCAAGTCTCGAACGGTTCGCCGTTCTCATCCTTCAACGAATATCTCTTACTCACGACCTTTTCGGCGTTTAGGCCGAGGGGTGCGATCTGGCGGGCCGTGGCTGTTCCGTTGCCGTTTCCGACGCCATTTTTTTCGAGAAAACTGCTTATAGCCGACTCAAGAACTGTGCTCATATTTGCCACCATACAAGTTTTTCGCTTAACCTGGATCAGACACCGGATTTAATACTATTTTAACACGGGAAAATAGCATTACGGTACGGCCTTTTACGCGTGAATTGTTAGTGTAGTTGAGCTTGAGAAAGCTCTCTTGGAAAAGTCATCCTCAAGTGAGAAGATTCTAATCAAGTGCGCAACGCTTGTCAACCACTTTTCCACAATATATTGTGCTTTTTTTTAACCGAGCAACTAGAAAATCGATAACTCCCTTTAACAGTTATGGTTAGCGGCGGCGAAATTTCAATCAAAAAAATTATCCATTTCGTGTCTTCGCGAGCCGCGTGTAATCGCCCTCAAAATAGACCAGCGGGTCGTCACCTCGGACCGTCACTTGTTCGACCGATCCGACAAAAATGGTATGATCGCCGCCATCGTATGCGTGGGTGAGCCGGCACTCGATATTAGCCAGAGCATCTTTCAGAACGGGTACATTGAATAGCCCATTCTCAAAATCGACATCGGTGAACTTGTCCTCTGAGGGTTCGGCAAACCTTTCCGAAAGACGCTGCTGCGATCCGCTCAACACGTTTACGACGAAAACGCCTGATTGGCCAAATGAATCATGACTTGCGGTCGTCTTTTCGATACAGATCAATACCAGCGGCGGCACCAGGGAAACTGAACAGAATGATGAGACCGTGATCCCGTGCGGCAGACCGGATGCATCGTGTGTCGTAACCACTGATACGCCGCTCGCAAAACGCGAGAGCGCATTTCGAAATTCAGATCCTGAAATCGGCATAAGTCAGATCGAGAATCTATCCTACCGAAAAACCTTTCGCAAAAACAGCCGTTTTGATAAATCGCGCGCGATAACTGATAATTTGCAGGCGATGACCGAAATGGACGACTTCTTATCGTTGGCAAGGCGCGATGTGGATGGAGCTTTGGATGCGCTGGTGCCAACAGCAGATACAGAACCGGTTAAATTACACCAGGCGATCCGCTGGAGCCTCTTCGCTGGTGGAAAACGCATTCGCCCGGTACTTGTTTTTGCCGCGGGAGTAACGTTTGGGGCCGATCGAAACACACTTATCAAAACAGCCGCGGCCATCGAGTTGGTCCACACGTATTCACTTATCCACGACGATCTGCCGGCAATGGACGACGACGATCTGCGGCGTGGAAAACCCACCTGTCACAAACAATTCGGTGACGCGACGGCGATCCTCGCCGGGGATGTGCTGCAGACACTCGGCTTCAAAGCGGTCGCCGAAGACGACAAGCTGACAAGCGACATTCGTCTAAAACTTATCTCGCTTATAACCGCGGCGGCCGGAACGCCATACGGTATGGTCGCCGGTCAACAGCTCGATATCGACGCGGAGGGCAAGACGGCAACCCGCGAATCGGTCGATCTGATCCATCGCGGCAAGACAGGAGCGATCATTTCAGCCGCAGTCATTGCCGGGGCCACTATCGGTGGAGCATCAGATGAAGAACTGAAGGACCTTAAAGTATATGGAGAAAATCTTGGCTCGCTTTTTCAGATAACGGACGATCTGCTTGACGTCACGCAGGCGACCGAGACGCTCGGCAAAACGGCCGGCAAAGATGCCGCGTCGGAAAAAGCGACATACGCGAGTCTCCTTGGGATCGACGGGGCTTTGGCCGCCGCACAAGACGTTCGCCGCCGCGCATCGGACGCGCTTGATGCGATATCCAGAGATACACATCTGCTCGCCGATCTTATCGATATGATTGCTGAGCGCACTCGCTAGGTTTTGCTCAAAAGAGTTTCTGTCCCTTCCGAGGAGGGCGGTTCTTCAATAACTCCCCTCCTTGATTAGGAGGGGTGGCAGCCGTTTCGGCTGACGGGGTGGTATATCACACCGTGGCTATTCACGGACGTGGCCTTTCCACTATCAACGCTGACTCTCGTTTCCTAAACTTATTCTCGCCGCTACGTTGGTCTACCACCCCGCCCCTACCGGGGCACCCCTCCTAATCAAGGAGGGGAGTTAAGCGTCTCGCCGCTTCGGCTGACCACGGTGGTGGAGACGCGTTGAAAAGATAAATGTATTAGCCCGCGATCTCAACGTTCGTCTACCACCCCGCCCCTACCGGGGCACCCCTCCTAATCAAGGAGGGGAGTTGTGTTTTGAGCCAACGTAAGAGGAAAAGACTCCACATTCGACATTTTCCCTCTGTTGGCGAATGAGCGAGATCTCGACAAATAAAAAAGAATTTCTGGTTAAAGCGGCGGCCATCGCGGTGGCGGTCGCGATCCTGTACGCCAACGTTCTCGTAAAGCTCGGACGCGACTGGTGGTTGGACGAAAACTATTCGCACGCCCTTCTGGTACCGTTTGTTATCGCGATAATTATTTGGCTTGCGTGGCAGTCCCTGAAAATGGCAGCTGACAAACCGTCTGCTCTGTTCGGAAGTATTGCCGTTCTCGTGTCCATGCTGCTGCTTGTAGCGGGCACGCTTGGAGCCGAACTTTTTACGCAGCGGATCTCGCTGGTCCTAATGCTCGCCGGTATCGTCGTCTATCTTTTCGGAACTCGGCTATTGCAAATGCTGGCCGTTCCTTTTGCCCTACTGTTGTTTTCCATCCCGATACCCCAGATCGTATTCAATCGCATCGCCTTCCCGCTCCAGCTTTATGCGTCTCAAACGGCTGTTTGGGGAATGCGTGTATTTGGCATCCCGACCGTTCGGATGGGTAATATCATCGACATCCTGCCACGGGGTTCGACACAGACGATCTCGCTGCAGGTGGTCGAGGCCTGCAGCGGCATTCGATCTTTGATGACGCTCGTGACGCTGGCGCTGGTGTTTGCTTATTTCACGCGTGACGATCGTAAACCCCGATTCGGAAATCTTTCGACCACCGATCTCGCCCGCGCCGCTTTTCTGATGATCGTTGCTGTTCCCATCGCTGTTTTAACTAATGCCGCAAGGGTTACGGCGACGGGGATCCTGACATATTATTACGGCATCCGGGCGACCGAAAATACTTGGCACGAGTTCTCTGGCTGGCTTGTTTATGTTGTCGCTCTCGCACTGTTGTTTGGTGCCAGCGTCCTATTTCGGCGAGTCGCACAGCTTTTGGGGTTTGGAAGCTCGGCGCCGGAAGAAGCGACGCCGGCCGAACCGAGTGAACGGGTTACGACATTTCGACGGGCCGCGATATTACCGCTCATCGCAGTGCTTGTATCCGGAGCGGTCTTCATCAACTGGTTCATGCTTCGGGGCGAAGCCGCGGTCGATCGCAAACCGCTGACATCGTTCCCGTCCCAACTAGGACAATGGCGGCAAAAGGGAAGCGACATTCATTTTGATGCCGATGTCGAAGATGTGCTGAAGACGACCGATTACACGATGCGCGAATACACAGCCGGTGATGGTCGCCTCGCAAATGTATATGTCGGCTATTACGCGTCGCAGCGGACCGGGGCGACATATCACAGCCCGCAAAACTGCCTTCCCGGTGCTGGGTGGGTGATGAATGACCCGCAATACATAACGATAACCACGCCATCTGGCCGCACCTTTACCGCAAATCGCTACATTGTCGAGAACGGCATCTATAAGGAAGTGATGATCTACTGGTACCAGGGCCGGGGCCGGACCGAAGCCAGTGAATACCGCGATAAGATAAACACGATCGTCGACAGTATGACACGCAGCCGCACCGACGGGGCTATCATCCGAGTAATGACTGACCTCGGCTCCGACGAACCCGCATCGCTTTCTGCAGCCGCCGATCTCGCTGCGCGAGTGGAGGACGAACTCCCGTCGTTTGTCCCGGAATAACGTAGATCTTCGCCGTTCGGCAGGTCAATTCTCATTCGATAATGGCTTGATCGAACTTCAAATTCCACGTTTCCACTCCGGAATTACAGATCTTCGCCTCTCAATCGCACATTCCGACTCCTGAAATGCAGATTTCTTCTTCTGAAGTGCGCATTCTTGGACCCAACATTCACATTTTGACACCTGGAATGCGCATTCTCGCTCCTAAAATGGACCTTTGTGCTCCTAAAATGCACATTTGTGCTCCTAGAATGCGCATTTGTGTTCCTAAAATGCACATTTGTGCTCCTAGAATGCGCGTTGTGTTCCTACAATGGACATTTGTGCTCCTAAAATGCACATTTGTGCTCCTAGAATGCGCGTTTGTGTTCCTAAAATGCACATTTATGCTCCGAAAATGCACATTTTTGCTTCTAGAATGCACATTTATGCTCCGAAAATGCATATTTTTGCCTCTGAAATACACATCTTTACCCCGGAAATGCACATTTTTATCCTGGAAATGTACATTTTTGCTTCTCGAATGATGAGAATTCTTTTGCTAAACACCCTAAATCACTTGGAAACGGGTGCCACAGCACGGCGGCGGAGCCAATGAGATAGGAGGCCGACTCGACGTCGAGGCAAGCCTCGCGGCAGTGCTCCGCGGCAAGCCGCAAGTTAGAGTTAAGGCTTTAGCCGTGAAGTCCAACGTTATACTTCACGCGTAAACGCGTAACTCTTGCTACTCAACGCCCGCCAAATTTTCTGAAATAACTCCTCGATTCAACCTATTTCCAGAGTGCCGATGTGAGCATTGCTCTTCATCGAGTGCAAAGTTTTTTGATGAGATTTGAAATTAAGAACTGATCCGAACTTTATAGAGATCACGATTGCCGCCGGTTTTGCCAGCAGATAGCTATAGCCCAGCTTTTGCAAACAAACCCAAGCGGCCAGGTTAAAACAGTATGTCGAACCGAGAGTGCCAAAGCGTTAGCTTTCCATTTCTTTCCCTTGTCCTCCTCTTTTGCCTGAGCTTGTTGTTTGTTGCTTGCGGGCATTCAACCGCCGAGTTTTTGGCAAAGGGCGAAGAAGACCTTCAGAAAAGAAAATTTCATGATGCCCTGATGGAGTTTCGTGCCGCGGCCGAGTCCGATACATATTCGGCAAAGGCACATTGGGGCATGGCACGCGCTTATGAGGATCTCGGTCAATTCAACGAGACGCTCGACGAGCTGCGAAAGACCGTCGAACTAGACAGTACCAATCTTGACGCAAAAGCCAAGCTCGGAAATTATTTCCTCCTAGTGCAGCCACCGATGATCGACGAGGCCGGAAAGGTCCGTGACGAGATACTCGGTGCCGATCCAAAATTTATTGAGGGCACGATCCTTACCGCGTCCATCATGGCCGCCCAAAAGAAACCCGAAACGGACGTTGTTAGTGTCGTTAACCGCGCGATCACGATGGACCCGAAAAGGGTGGAAACATATGTAAGTCTCGAACGGTTTTACACAACCCGCGAGAAATATCCTGACGCCGAGGCCGCGATAAAACGCGGCATCCAGGCGAACCCGACCGCCGCACTTGGCTACACCGAATATGGCCGCTTCCTCTCATACGGTGAACGTGATAATGAAGCCGAAGCTCAATTCAAGAAAGCGGTCGAGGTCGACCCCTTGAGCATTGAGGCACGCGAAGCCATCGCCCAGTTCTATGTCGACAGCCGCCAGTTTGCGAAAGCTGAGGGTGCTTATAGAGACCTCGTCGCGATGCAGCAGAACGGTCCCGAGAGCCGTCTCGAGCTCGCCGGATTTTATTCATCTGCAGATCGCAAGGACGAGGCCATTGCCGTTCTGAACCAGATAATCGCCGAAACACCGGAATTCGTTCTAGCCAGGTACAAAGTGGCCGAGATGTATCTCGACCGGCATGAGAACCAAAAAGTTTACGAGCAGCTTGACGCGCTGTTTGCGATCAACAATAACGACACCGAAGCATTGATGCTTCGCGCTCGTGTCGAAATTCAGGAAAGCAAAAACGACGAGGCCATCAAGGACCTCGAAGAGATATTGAAAAAGCAGCCGAGTAATCGCGATGCCTTATATCTAACGGCACAAGCCCATATCACGCTTGGGCAGGTTGACGAGGGACTTGCTTTCGTCGGCGATCTCGATCGTTATCACCCCGCATATTTGAAGACCAGCGTGTTGAAGATCCAGGCGGCCTTTTCGACCGGCGACACGAACGGTGCCTTAAAGCTCTCAAATGAGCTCATTGACAAGGCCAAGGTCGCGGTACCTAGTGCCGATCAGCCGGCATCGGCGATCGCGGATGCTAAGGCACGCGGTATGACATCGCGCGGATTGGCGTATTTGGATCTTGGCAAAGTGCCGCAAGCAAAGGCCGATCTGCAAGAGGTTCTGCGGCTTTCACCCAATTCCTCGTCTTCGATGGTCAATCTCGCAAAGGTCGTGGTCGCTGAAAACAATCAGATCGGAGCGCTCGAGCTTTATGAAAGAGCTCTTGCAGCCGACGGGCAGAACTTTGATGCGATCACCGGTATCGTCAACACTTCTATACAGCTCAAACAGACGCAACGAGCACACGCCGCCGTTGATTCCCTTATCGCGGCCGACGCAGGCCGAAATGACCTGCTTGCCGCTTTGCATTACCTGAAATCAACCATCTTTAGCGCGGAAAAGAATCCTGGCTCGGCCGAATCGGAACTGCTTGCCTCTATACAGTTGGACGAGAACTATCTTCCGGCGTATTCGGCGTACGCAAGCCTGCTCGCTTCGCAAAATCGAACCGACGAAGCGATCGCCCAGTATCAGCGGTCAATCGACAAAAAGCCGGCCGCACAGATCTACACGATGCTCGGCATTCTCGAAGACGGGCGCGGACACACATCAGACGCCGAACGAGATTATCGCGCGGCACTAGAGATCGCTCCCGAATCGCCGATAGCCGCGAATAATCTCGCGTGGCTGATCGCCGATAACCAGGGAAACCTTGACGAGGCTTTACATCTCGCAAGGACTGCCATTAACAAGAATCAAACCGTCGCGGGGTTTTACGACACTCTGGGTTGGGTCTATTTGAAGAAAGGCTTGGCGTTGCCCGCTGTCGAACAATTCAAAAAAGCGGTCGCTTTAGAAGAATCGAACAGCCGCAAACTGGGTACGGCCCCTGACCCGGCATATCGCACGCGGTTGGCAATGGCACTGTCGCAAGCAGGAAATAGATCGCTCGCGAATCGGCAGGGTTAAGAACACCGGCGGAAGATACAAGAGGGGCAAATTACAACAATGAGCGTTGAATTCAGACAAAGAAAACCGACTGAGCTGATCGGGATGGTCAAGCGCCAAAAATGGCTGATCATACTGCCGACCCTTACCCTGACGCTGGCCATCGGTTATGTGGTTTATCGTCTGCCCGCCATTTATGAATCGACATCGCTGCTCACGGTCAAACCGCCACAGATCTCGTCGAATCTCGTTCAGGCAGTATCGAGCTCAGACCTTTCGCAGCGGCTTTCGACAATAAATCAAGAAGTGCTGAGCCGAACATCGCTCGAACCGATGGTCCTTAAATACGACCTTTACAAATATGAGCGAAGCTCGGGGATGCCGATGGAACTGGTCGTCGACAAGATGTACCGAAATATCCGTATCGAGCTCGAGGAAACCGGGAATGAAAGGGTCGCCGCATTTCGAATTCATTATCGCGATCGCGATCCCCAGGCCGCCCGAAACGTCTGCGCCGATCTTGCGAGCAAGTACGTAATCGCTCAGGTGCAAAATTCGGTTCAGATCGCCGAGTCGACCAACCAGCTTTTCGAAAAACAGCTTGATGAGAAAAAGACGGCCCTCGACGATCTCGAGAAACAGCGTCTCGACGTGATGATGGCAAATGTTGCCACTCTGCCCGAGTCGGAACAAGGACTAGTGGCTCAGCTTCAGGGTCTTCGCCAGCGGGACGATACCATCAGCAAGGAAAAAGAGACTTTATCCAACGAAAAGGGACGTCTCAACGACACCATCGCCGCCAATAATCGCCAGATGCACCTGATCGAGGATTACGGTGAAAAGGAAACGCAGGATTCGGCCCGCCAGGCTTCGCAGATCGAAGATACGCCGGCGTATGGCGAGTTAATGAAGAAGCGCGCCGACCTTAATTCGCAGCTCGATAACCTGCTCAAGGTTTACAAAGAGAAACATCCGGCCGTCGTTGCAAAGCAGAGCGAGATCGCCCGTGTCAACGAGGAGTTCGAAAACCTCAAAAAAGCTTCGGAAAGGCGCGTTCAGGTCGCAACGCAGTCGAGCGGACGCAAAGCGGAGCTTCAGAAAAAGAGTCTTGAATTAGAAAACCAGAAGTTGCAGGCACAAATAGCACAGGTTCAGCAGCAGATCGCGACAAAAGACACCGAAAGGCAACAAACCTCGCTCCAGATCGCCACGCTCGAGGCACGGATCAATACCATACCGGGCGTCAAGGTCGCTCTCGAGGGAATAAACGCGAGATACCAGTCCGCGAAAGAAACGTACGACGAAATACTTAAGAAAAAGAATGACGCCGAAACCGTCGTTGGCGTTGAAACGAATGCGCAGGGGGAAACAATTCGCGTCCAGGACGCCGCCAACTTACCGCAATCGCCGGTGGCACCAAAACGGTCGCTGTTAACGCTGTTGGGCTCGGCATTAGGTTTCGGTTTGGGATTGTTCGCGGCGGCGTTTTTTGAAGTTCCGCGTCTGCTTACGATCCAGAATATCGACGACGCCAAACACTATACGGGCCTTCCGGTGTTAGCGTCGGTCCCGCCGCTGCTAACAGAGGGCGAAAAGAAGAGCGCCCGCCGATCGCGCAAGCTAAAGCTCGCAGCCGCGGCCGGCGTTGCGATAGGCATTATTCCGATCATTATTCTTGTTCTCGAGTTGACCCATTTTCTCGAGAAATGGGTTTCATAGCTGAAATAGTCTCGTGAGGTAAATGTTATGTACAAAGAATTCTTTGGTTTAGAAGATATACCGTTCACGTTAACGCCCGATCCGCGTTTCATCGTGTTCACGCCGAGTTATAACGAGGTGCTCGCGAGCCTTTATTACGGCTTGGAGAATGCCAAGGGACTGATCGTCCTCACGGGCGAAGTCGGCACCGGCAAGACAACCGCCCTGCGATGGATATTGCGGCGGCTGGATTCGAGCGTGTTGGCGGCATACGTGTTTAACCCGCGATTGTCGGTCGACGAGTTCTATCACCAGGTAACGCAAATGCTCGGCATCAAGGAATGGACGAACAAGGCCGAGCTTTTAGAAACGTTGGGCAAGGTCCTCGAAGAGCGGCATCGCCGCGGGCTTCGCACCGTCCTGATCATCGACGAGGCCCATGAGCTTTCAGATTTTGTTCTGGAAGAGATCCGCCTATTGCTCAATTTTGAATCGGACAATGCCAAGCATCTCCAGATCGTGTTGACCGGCCAACCGGAGCTTCGTGAGAAGTTGAACCAAATGAATCTACGCCAGTTGAAGCAGCGCGTCGCGCTTCGATGCGGCATGCATTCGTTCCCAAATGTCGAAGAGGTTGATCGTTATATAACCGAGCGTTTGCTGATCGCCGGTTCCGACCAGCCAAACATCTTTACGCCGGGGGCGGTGGATTTCATCTTTCAATGCTCCGAGGGGATACCCCGCAACATAAACAATCTTTGCGACAATGCGATGCTCGCGGCATATTCGGCCGGCGAACAAGTTATCAGCCGGCAGATCATCGAAGAGGTCGCTGACAATCTCGATATGCTTCCGCGAAACGACGCGCTTCATATAGCGGTTTCCGCGACCGACGTTCCCGAGGGTCGTGTACTCAGAAAAGATGTTCCGGAAGAGCTGCGAAGCGGCCAGGAACGAACCGAAGCGATCAAACCACGTGTTTTTGCACATGAATTTGAACCAAACGACCACCCGAACGGCCATTCAAACGGCAACGGTAATGCAAATGGTAATGGCCATTCAAACGGCAACGGTCATGCCAATGGTAATGGCCATTCAAACGGCAACGGTCATAAGAATGGAAATTTAAACGGCCGTGATCCGTGGACCGAAGATTACGACGACGTCAGTCTCGAGATCGACGAATTCATAAGCTCGTTCAACAAGTTCTGATTTGGTGGCGCTGCTATTCAGGGGGAAGTGCAAAACGATGAGCATCCTAAAAGCTTTAGAAAGACAACTTACCGAAAATCCGCTGGTAGACGAAAATGCGGCGAGCAAGGTCGTACCATTCGACCGTGCGGCCAGGCGGCGAACAGCTCCGCCGGAGATGCTCTCTTCGCCCGAGACGCGGATCGGTAAGCCAGTTTCGGCGTTCATAGGGCAGCCGGATTCATTTGTCGGGACGGCACTCCCTGATAATACGGAAACGGGCATATCTGCCGGGGCAAAGTTGAACGCCGAGAACTTAACGTGTTCGGCCGAGAGATCCTTACCAGAATTTATGAGTTGGGAGATCGACGCCGAACGCGTTGAGAAAAGTATAGTAGCGATCAGGGACCCGCACTCGCCCTATGCGGAAGAATATCGCAGCCTCAGGACCAATGTCTTGCACAAGAGCCAACGGCAAAAACTGCAGTCGATAGTTGTCGCGAGCGCTAACCCCGGTGAAGGCAAGACTGTGACGGCTCTCAACCTGGCGTGGCTGCTGGCACAAACCGACGGGGTAAAGGCGCTGGTTATTGACAGTGATCTTCGAAAGCCGAGTCTTGCCGGGTATATCGGCATTAAGACCAAGAAAGGTCTTTCCGATGTATTGGCCGGAAAGGCGACACTTGCCCAGACGATCATAAAACTACAGCCGGCGGGTCTGCATATGCTGCCCGGTGGCGAGGCCCGTAATGACGTTGCCGAGCTTATTTCGGGGCCGACATTCAAAGAAATACTTCGCCAGGCGCGTGAGATGTTTGATTTTGTCATCATCGATGCCCCGCCACTTGGGATCTTTACCGACGCGACAGTGCTCATCAATCATGCCGACGGGGCGCTGCTCGTGGTGCGGGCAAACCATACGCGATACAGCATGCTCGAACGTATGCTCGAACCGCTTCCAAAGGACCGCATGCTTGGCGTCGTCCTTAATCAAAGCGAGGACGTTCTCAACGAGACGCAGTACGGTAACGGCTACTTTAATTACCAGCGCCTGAACGAAGCTGCGTCCAAGTGATATCGAAATAAGGCAATGGGTACATCGAGGTTTAGTCCCAGGTTATTTTGGCTGCTTATCGCGGACTTCGCGATCCTTTACGGCGGCGTCATCCTCGCGATGTATGCACGACTCGGTGTCGATGGTTCTGAATACGAGCTCTCGGTACGACATGGCTGGTCAAAGAT
>OCZT010003955.1_pt1 | contig 15090 bp, 13 predicted proteins | sample 1539031 | NCBI WGS metagenome assembly OCZT01 (sample SAMEA3539308, study PRJEB22396) | soil metagenome | biome: tundra; feature: field; material: soil | place: USA | collected 2010-05 | depth 0.15 m
CCGGCAAGTGGGGCATCCGCGTTAACCGGGTCGAGCTCAAGGCCATCGACCCGCCGCGCTCGGTGCAGGACTCGATGGAGAAGCAGATGCGCGCCGAGCGAGACCGTCGTGCGACCATCCTGACCGCAGAAGGCATCAAGCAGTCGGCGATCCTCACTGCCGAGGGCGAAAAGCAGAGCCAGATTCTTCGCGCCGAGGGTTCTGCCCAGGCACGCATCCTGGAGGCCCAGGGTCAGTCTCGCGCGATCACCCAGGTGTTCGAGGCCATCCACCGTGGGAAGCCGGACCAGAAGCTCCTCGCCTACCAGTACCTCCAGGTGCTCCCGCAGCTTGCCCGTGGCGACGCCAACAAGCTATGGATAATCCCGAGTGAGCTGACCGAGGCACTGAAGGGGATCGGCACCGCGTTGGGTGGCAAGGATACGGAGGAGCCGGGCGAGGAGTGGGTCGACACCGGCGAAGTCATGCCTACCGCTTTTGACGACACCATCCTGGAAGACCCGGCCGCAGCCCTGGCCGAGGCACGCGGTCAGGCGGCCGGCGCGACCGCGGAGGCCGAGAGCCACGCGACCGCCAGCGAACGTCGGGCCCGGCCGTACGGTCGCCCGGCGGCCGACTCCCTTGAGGACCAGGCATCCGCCCTGCACGACTCAGAACTTGATGAGGAACAGGGACCGCCTAAGCAAGGCAAGTAACACCCGTGCCGCAGGCACCCGGCCACCCTCGTTAGGGTGGCCGGGTGTCTTGGTATGAAGTCATTGCGCTGCTGGTTGCGGGAATGGCTGCCGGGACCATCAACACCATCGTCGGCGCAGGCACGCTGATCACGTTCCCCACGTTGCTGTTCTTCGGCTATCCGCCGTTGGTCGCCAACATCTCCAACACCGTTGGCCTCGTCGCCGGCGGCGTCACCGGTATTCATGGCTACCGCCGCGAGCTGGTCGGCCAGAGGGGCGTCCTACGGGATTTGATGCCGGTGTCGCTGGTCGGCGCAGTGACCGGGGCCATCCTGCTGCTCTGGCTCCCATCCGCCGCGTTCAACGCCATCGTGCCGGTCCTGATCGCCGCGGGTCTGGTTCTCGTCCTGCTCGGACCGCGGCTGCAGGCATGGGCCGCGGCTCGCCATCCAGACCATGACAGCGGCCCACGGCGGCTGCTGCTGACCGCTGGCATCTTCGCCGCCGGGGTCTATGGCGGCTACTTCGGGGCCGCGCAGGGCGTCCTGCTGGTGGGCATCATGAGTGCGCTGATGACCATCAGCCTCCAGCGCATCAACGGAGTCAAGAACGTGCTGGCCACGGTGGCCAATGTCGTTGCGGCCTTGACCTTCATCCTGTTGGCCCCAGCGCGGATCAACTGGGCGGTGGCTGCTCTGATCGCGATCGGCGCACTTGCCGGCGGGTATGTCGGAGCGCGGTTCGGGCGACGGCTGTCCCCGGTGATGCTTCGTGGGCTGATCGTCGTTGTCGGGGTTCTGGCCATCGCCAAGATGGTTATCTGACATGGTGATCTGAGATGCCGATCGAGATAACCGACCCAGATGACGTCCGCGTCAGCGACTACTTCAAGCTGACGGACGTAGCTTTGCGCACCAAGGTCGAGCCGGAGCGCGGACTGTATCTGGCCGAGAGCGAGAAAGTCATCCGGCGGGCGCTGGCCGCGGGGCACCAACCGCGCTCTTTCCTGATGGGTCAGCGTTGGCTCACCGACCTCTCAGACGTCGTCGAAGAGGCTGAGTCGCACAGCGTGCCGGTGTACTACGCGCAGGCCGGTGTCATCGAAGCCATGACCGGGTTCCACCTCCACCGGGGGGTCCTCGCCTCGATGCACCGGCCGGCGCTGGCCGCGCCGGAAGTCCTGCTGAGGAAAGTGTTGGAGCAGAGGACCTCTCGTGTTGTCATCTTCGAGGACATCGTTGACCACACGAACCTAGGTGCTGCATTCAGGAGCGCGGCAGCACTGGGCATTGACGCAGTGCTGATCACCCCGCGATGTGCCGACCCCCTCTACCGACGTGCTGTGCGGGTCTCCATGGGCACGGTGTTTCAGGTGCCTTGGACACGCATCGACCCGTGGCCGGGGGGCGTCCAGGTGTTGCGGGACCACGGTTTCACCGTGGCGGCCTTCGCCCTGGGCGACGGGGCCATCAGCCTGGACGAGCTCGCGGCCGATCAGCCCGACCGACTCGCGATGATCTTCGGAACCGAGGGCGACGGGCTATCACGGCTTGCTATCAAGGGCGCCGACCTCGTGGTGAGGATCCCGATGGGCGGGGGAGTGGACTCCCTGAACATTGCTGCGGCCAGTGCCGTAGCGATCTGGGCCTTGCGCCCACCGCCTGTGCCGTAACTATTGCGGTCACGATCTTGGATGGGACCAAGTACTGGTCCACCCCGCTTACCGCGTCACCAAGCCTGCTGTTGCTGCGCTGCGGACCGTTCAGGGCGGGGAGATAACTGCGGGCATGGACCCTAATCGCGCTGCGGGTCGGGATCTAGAGCGTCTCTGAGACGCTGTAGGTGGCCGAGATCACGCCGCGAGCCAGCGTGTGGAAACCTAGGGTGAATGCGGTCACCGCGGCGCTGGCTGTGTCGTCCAGGCCAAGGTCATCGGTGTCCAGCGCGTGAACCGCGAACAGGTAACGGTGGTTTCGGTCACCGGCGGGCGGCGCGGCACCGTCGTACTTCTTGTCGCCGAAGTCGTTGGCCACATGGAAGGCACCCTTGGGGGCTGTCTCAGCTGTGCCCGCTCCGGTATTCAGGCTGGTGAGGCTGGCGGGGATACCCACCAGGAGCCAGTGCCAGAAGCCCGAGGGCGTGGGCGCGTCGGGGTCGAAGCAGGTCACCGCATAGCCCAAGGTGCCTTCGGGCGCACCGGACCAGGACAGCTGGGGTGAGAGGTTGCTGCCAGTCAGACCCCAGCCGTCGAAGACGTGCGCCTCGGGCAGGCGAGCGTCGTTGTGGATGGACGTGCTCGACACCGTCAGTGTTGGCACTGCGGGCAACAAGGAGTATGGATCCGGGGACACGGGGCGGTCGAGGTTCATGCATGGGAGACTAGCCAGTTTGTCCCGGTTTGGTCAGTCCACCAGTGCGGTAAGAAGCCGCTGAAGCTCGGCCGGGGGGTCGCTGGTCAGGCCGCCGTGGACCGGACCCGGCTGGACGACCGTGCTGCGGGGTGCGGCGATCCAGCCGAACCGTTGGCCCAGCGTCTCCAGCAAGGGGCGGCCGGGGGCCTGCTCGCCGCGGCAGATCGCGCAGAGGGTCTCCAGCGCTGCTTCCACCGACGCCAGATCCACGTGGGGGGAGAAGGACCGCAGCCGCTGCGGGTCGAGGCTGAAGGCGCATTCCAGGAAGTCCGCACTCTGGCTGTGGATGACGACGCCGACGTTGATGAACTCGTCGCGGTCGACTCGGGGCACGCAGCGCAGCGCGACATACTCATAGCTCAGCAAGGGTGAGGTCATGAGGGATCCTTCCCGGGCAGCCACGCGGACGGATTGTCAAGGCGGGCGAGCAGGTTCAGACGGTAGGCCGCCCGCACGGACTCGGGGTCAGGCATGAGCTCCGTCGGCTCCAGCCACTGGTCCGGGACCTTGGCAAGCACCTCGTTGATGAGTCCGTCCCGAACGATCGCGGCCAGGTCGGCGTGCAGAGGCAGCAGGTCATCTGCGACACCGCCTAGCACATGTCTGCTGGCATCGAACGGCTGGCCCGCAAATCTGGCCGGGTCCGACCCACGGTTGGGCCACGAGTGATGGAAGTACAGGGCGGCTCCGTGGTCGATGGCCCATGTTCTGGCGTGCCATACCAGCAGGTTCGGGTTGCTCCAGGTGCGATCGACGTTGGCCGTGAACGCGTCCAGCCACAGGATCATCGCGGCCTCGCCGGCGGTTGGTGGCTGGGAGCCGTCGTAACCGAAGGACCCTGGCAGGAAGTCGACACCGAGGTTCAGGCCGACACTGGCCGTCAACAGGTCCTGAACCTCCTGGTCCGCCTCGTACTTGGCGATCCGGGCGTCCAGGGTCACCGCACGCATCTCAGGCACGCGCAGGCCGATAGCCCGGCCGATCTCACCGACAATGACTTCGGCCACCAGTACCTTGAGCCCTTGACCGGCACCTCGCAGCTTCAGGACGTAGGTGCCCTCGTCGTCGGCCTCGACGATGCCCGGAAGGGAGCCGCCTTCGCGAAGGGGCGTGACGTAGCGAATCGCCTGGATATGTTCGAGCACTCAGGAAGCCTAGTGCGGCGCGGGTGGCTCCCTGCGATCTACGCATGTGCGATCCCTTACGGTGGACCAATGGAGCCGGTCTACACCCCTGTCATCTGGATCGCCCGTGCACTATTCGCAGCAGAGGGTCTGAAATTCACGATTACGGGTGCGGAGAACATTCCGACCTCTGGCGGCGCGGTTCTGATGAGCAACCACCTGAGCTACTTCGACTTCGCCTATGCCGGGCTGGCCGCCCTGCCCAGCAAGCGCCTGGTGCGGTTCATGGCCAAGGACGATGTGTTCCGTCACAAGATCAGCGGGCCGCTGATGCGGGGCATGCACCACATCCCGGTTGACCGGAACGCGGGCGCGGCGTCTTTTCGCGAGGCGGTGAACGCGCTCAAGGCAGGCGAGATCGTCGGGGTGTTTCCTGAGGCAACCATCTCGCGATCCTTTGAGCTGAAGGCGTTCAAGAGCGGCGCGGTCCGGATGGCGCAGGCGGCCGCGGTGCCGGTGCTGCCGATGATCATCTGGGGCTCCCAACGGGTATGGACCAAAGGTCACCCCAAGCGGCTCGGCCGCACGAACGTGCCGATCACGCTCAGCATCGGCAAGCCGATCGTGGCCGGGCGCCAGGACAACGCCGATGACATCAACGGGCAGCTCCGGGCCGCGATGACCGATCTGCTGCACGCGGCACAGGAGGCCTACCCAGCCGTCCCGCCCGACGAGCTGAAGTACCTGCCGGCCCGCCTCGGCGGCTCGGCGCCGACACTCGAACAAGCCACAGCCATGGACGAAGAAGAGGCCATACGCCGCAGCGCGCGGCCCGGATCGGCGGCCTGAACCTCAGTGCTCATCTCGCTGCTGCGCTCCCATCTACGTCCCTACACACAGCCCATCGTTCTCATCGTCATTTTCCAGCTCATCCAGACGATCGCAAGCCTGTACCTGCCCGGGCTGAACGCCCAGATCATCGACCAGGGAGTCGTCACCGGGGACACGGGTTACATCGTGCGGACCGGCGCCGTGATGCTGGCCGTGACCGTGCTACAAATCCTGTGCGCCGCCGCGGCGGTCTACTTCGGTGCGAAAACGGCCATGGCGCTGGGCCGGGACCTGCGCGAGTCGGTCTTCGTCAAGGTCGAGTCCTTCGCGGCACAGGAGGTCGGCCGGTTCGGCGCCCCCTCCCTGATCACCAGGTCCACCAACGACATCCAGCAGGTCCAGATGTTGGTGCTGCTGACCTTCACGATGATGATCGCCGCGCCGATCATGTGCGTCGGCGGCGTCATCATGGCCCTGCGCCAGGACGTGGTCCTGTCGTCCCTGTTGCTGGTGATCGTGCCGGTCCTGCTGGTGTGCGTCGCGCTGATCATCTCGCGGATGCGGCCGTTGTTCCGCTCGATGCAGACCAAGATCGACCTGCTCAACCGGATCCTGCGCGAGCAGATCGGTGGCGTTCGCGTCATCCGGGCCTTCGTCAAGGACACCCACGAGAGGGAGCGGTTCGACGGTGCCAGCACCGACCTGATGGACGTGTCCGTTCGGGTGGGCCGCCTGATGGCCCTGATGTTCCCCACCGTGATGCTCATCATGAACGTCTCCAGCGTCGCAGTGATGTGGTTCGGCGGGCATCGCATTGCCGCGGGGCAGATGCAGATCGGTACGTTGACGGCTTTCTTGAGCTATCTCCTGCAGATCCTCATGTCCGTGATGATGGCGACCTTCATGTTCGTGATGCTGCCTCGCGCCGAGGTCAGCGCCGAACGGATCAAGGAGGTGCTCGACACCGTTCCGAGTGTGCGGGCACCGCAGATCCCGCAGGTTTGGAGCCTTCGCACCGGCGTCGTGGAGCTGTGTGAGGCGTCATTCAGCTATCCGGGGGCCCAGGAGGCCGTTCTGCACGGGGTCTGCATGGTGGCCCGGCCGGGGGAGACGACCGCGATCGTGGGATCGACGGGCAGCGGGAAGTCGACGTTGCTCAACCTGATCCCGCGACTGGTAGACGTCACCGGCGGGATGGTGTTGCTGGACGACTACGACATCCGAGCCCTGGACCCGAAGGACCTGAGATCCTCCATTGGCCTGATCCCTCAACGTCCTTACCTGTTTGGTGGCACGGTCGCTACCAACCTTCGCTTTGGCAAGGCCGATGCCACCGACGACGAGCTGTGGGCCGCGTTGGAGATCGCCCAGGCACGCGGGTTCGTCGAGGCGATGTCAGGCGGGCTGAACTCGGTGATATCCCAGGGCGGCACGAACGTCTCCGGTGGCCAGAGACAGCGACTGGCCATTGCCCGCGCCGTGGTCAAGGCTCCTGACATCTACCTGTTCGACGACTCGTTCTCGGCCCTCGACTACGACACGGACGCGCGGCTGCGGGCGGCGCTGTTGGCCGTCACCGCCCGCGCCACGGTGATCATCGTGGCCCAGCGGATCAGCACCATCCGCCGTGCGGACTCCATCGTCGTGCTCGACCAGGGTGCGGTCGTTGGAACGGGCACTCACGCCGTGCTGATGACCTCGTGTGAGACCTACCGGCAGATCGTGCTGTCCCAGCTGAGCGAGGAGGAGGCGGCATGAGCATCGCCTCGAAGTCCTCAGACGCCCGGCCCGCCGCGAGGCCCGCTCCGGGCGGGCGGGGGCCGATGGGGCACATGGGGGGAGGGCCTGCGGTCAAGGCCCTGAACTTTAAGGTATCGCTGCGCCGGCTGGTCACCAGGTTGCGCGGCGACCGCCGGCTGGTCGCCATTGCGGGCGCGCTCGCGGTCGTCAGCGTGACCCTGTCGGTCATCGGCCCCAAGATGATGGGTACAGCCACCGACCTGATCTTCACGGGACTGGTCGGTGGACGTCTGCCGGCAGGGGTGACAAAGGCCCAGGCCGTCGCTCGGCTGCGAGCCACCGGGCAGGGAAAGATCGCTGACATGGTTTCGGCCATGAACGTGGTGCCGGGCCATGGTGTCGACTTCGCCGTCGTCGGCTATGTCTTGCTGGGCGTGCTCGTGCTCTATGTCGCAGCCTCGCTGCTGTCCTGGGTCCAAGGCCGCGTCGTGACGGTCATCGTGCAGCGCACTGTCTACCGCATGAGGGCCGACGTCGAGTCGAAGCTTGGCCGCATGCCGTTGTCCTACTTCGACTCCACCCCGACCGGCGAGCTGCTCAGCAGGGTCACCAACGACATCGACAACATCGCCCAGTCCCTGCAGCAGACGATGAGCCAGCTGCTCACCTCCCTGCTCACGGTCATCGGCGTCATCGCGATGATGATCTACGTCTCGCCGATCCTGGCCCTGGTGGCCCTGATAACGGTGCCCGTGTCCGCCGTCATCACCATGACCATCGCCAAGCGCTCTCAGCCCCAGTTCGTCGGCCAGTGGTCGACCACCGGGAAGCTCAACGGTCACATCGAGGAGGCCTACACCGGCCACGAGCTGGTCAAGGTCTTCGACCGCACGGACGAGACGGTGGCCGCGTTCCGAGAGCTCAACGAGAAGCTGTACGTCTCGAGCTTCAAGGCGCAGTTCATCTCGGGCTTGATCATGCCGGCCATGATGTTCGTGGCTAACCTCAACTACGTTGCCATTGCCGTGATCGGGGGACTGAGGGTGGCATCCGGGTCGATAAGTCTCGGCGACGTTCAGGCGTTCATCCAGTACTCCAGGCAGTTCAGCCAGCCGCTGACGCAGGTGGCCTCGATGGCCAACCTGCTGCAGAGCGGGGTGGCCTCGGCCGAGCGGGTCTTCGAGGTGCTCGACGCCCCCGAGCAGTCGACCGACCCGAGCCCGGCAGTGACCCCCGAGAAGGTGCTCGGCCGGGTCGCCTTCGAGGACGTCTCGTTCTCCTACGACCCGGCGCGCCCCCTCATCGAGCACCTGGACCTGGTGGCCGAGCCGGGCCAGACCATCGCCATCGTCGGGCCCACCGGCGCTGGTAAGACCACGCTGGCCAATCTCCTGTTGCGCTTCTACGAGGTCGACGGGGGACGGATCACTCTGGACGGTATCGACATCCGGAACATGCGTCGAGAGGACCTGCGCGCCGAGTTCGGGATGGTTCTGCAGGACACGTGGCTCTTTGGCGGGACCATCCACGAGAACATCGCCTATGGCGCGGAGGATGCCTCGCAGGCGCAGATCAGCCAGGCGGCCGATGCGGCGTACGCCGACCACTTCGTCCGGACCCTGCCGCAGGGCTACGACACCGTGATCGATGACGACGGTGCCAGCGTCAGCGCGGGCCAGCGTCAGCTGCTGACCATCGCACGGGCTTTCCTGGCCGATCCGGCGATCCTGATCCTGGACGAGGCGACGAGCTCGGTGGACACCCGGACAGAAGCTCTGGTTCAGCAGGCCATGGAGGCGTTGCGTACCGGTCGCACCAGCTTTGTGATCGCCCACCGGCTTTCCACCATCCGTGACGCCGACCGGATCGTCGTCATGGTCGACGGCGGAATCGTCGAGCAGGGAACGCACACCCAGCTGCTTGCCGCCGGCGGTGCCTATCAGCATCTGTATGCCGCCCAGTTCAGCGGTGCCGTCAGCAATGAACAGGACGAAGAGCTCGAGGCCGTCCCCGTCCCGTGAGGTCGCCCGGCGCCTGGACGCAGGCCGAGCGTCCTCTGGGCGGTGCACCGGGGCGAGGGCCGAGGCGCCTAAGGTCGATGCCATGGCCGCAACCCTGAATCCGCAGAGGTCGGGCATTGCCGCCGCTGTGATCTCTGCGATCGCCGGGCAGGGTGCCGTTCTGCGCGAGGATCAGGCTCTGGCCGTGGCGGCTTTGTGCGAGCCGGCGGCAAGGGTTCTGGTCGTCCAGGCCACCGGCTGGGGCAAGTCGGCCGTCTACTGGGCTGCGACAGCGATCAGGCGCCGCGAGGGCGCCGGCCCTGCACTGGTTGTCTCACCGTTGCTCTCGCTGATGCGCGACCAGGTTGTCGCAGCAGGTCGGGCCGGCCTTCGGGCGGCAACGCTGAACTCCTCCAACGTCGATGCCTGGTCCCAGGTCGAGGCTGCGCTGCGTGCTGATGAGCTCGACGTCCTGCTGGTCTCGCCGGAGAGGTTGGCCAACCCGGGGTTCGGTAGGCGGGTGCTCGACGGCCTGGCCGGCCGGCTCGGGCTGCTGGTCATCGACGAGGCTCATGCCGTTTCGGACTGGGGGCATGACTTCCGGCCCGACTATCGGCGGGTCGCCGACGTCTTGCAGACGCTCAACCCACAGACGCCGGTGCTGGCCACCACGGCAACCGCCAACACGCGGGTGACACTGGACGTGGCGGCCCAGCTCGGCAAGGCCACTTTGGTTCTGCGGGGCCCGCTGGCACGGGCCAGCCTTCAGCTCACCGTCGTGGATGCGCTCTCGCCGATCGAACGGTTCGCCTGGGTGGTCGACCATCTGCCGCGGCTACAAGGCTCCGGAATCGTCTACACCCTGACCGTGGCCGACGCCGAGCGCCTTGCCGCCGCGGTCAAGTTCGTGCACGGCGACAGCTGCAGGGTCGCGGCGTACACCGGCGCTCTGGAGTCCGGCGAGCGCGAGCGGCTCGAGGACGCGCTGCACGGCAACCGGCTCAAGGCGCTGATCGCCACCTCCGCGCTCGGGATGGGTTACGACAAGCCGGACCTGGGTTTTGTGATTCATGTCGGCTCCCCACCGTCCCCGGTCTCGTACTACCAACAGGTGGGACGTGCCGGCCGGGGCATTGACCACGCCTTGGTGGCTCTGCTGCCGTCAGAGGCCGACGCCCGGGTGTGGGACTACTTCGCGACCGCAACGATCCCCGAACCGGCACAGGTCGAGCGCTTGCTCGCGGGCCTGTCGGCCTATGCCGACGGCCGGCCGGCGACCGTCCCGGCCCTTGAGGCTGAGACCGGGCTCCGACGTGGACGCGTCGAGCTGATGCTCAAGCAGCTTGCTGTTGACGGCGCCGTTGAGCGGGTCGAGGGTGGCTGGCGTCCGACCGGCGCGGCGTGGATCTATGACCAGGAGCACTACGACGGCATCCTCGCCACCAGGCGCCGTGAAGCGGACATCATGCGTGCCTATACGCGTGGTCAGAGGTGTCTGATGCAGCTCTTGCAGGAGTCTTTGGACGACACCAGCGCCCAGGAGTGCGGACGATGCTCTGTCTGTCTTGGACATCTGCCGCAGCCGCTGCAGAGCAGGCCCGAGCCCGGCACAGTGGAGGCGGTAACCCGCCGGCTAAGGGGCGAGGTCACCGTCTTGGAGCCACGCAAGATGTGGCCCGGGGGAGCTTTCGGCAGCCGAGGCCGGATCCGGCCTCGGCTGATGGCGGCGACGGGCCGGGCCATTGTCTTCGCCGATGCTCCCGAGTGGCGCGAGCTCTTGGCGTCGACGTTCGCCAGGGACGCCAAGCCGACCCGCGAGCTGTGTGACGCGGCGGTGGCCGCGCTGGGTCTCTGGCGTGACTCGTGGCCAATGCGTCCGCAAGTCGTTGTCTCGATGTCGGTAGCCGGCTTCCCCAAGATGACCGGTGGGCTGGCCGATCACCTTGCTGCCGTGGGCCAGCTGGGTCGCGCCGAGCTGCTCATCGCGACCGAACCCGGCGATCCCGCCTCTCTGTCCTCGCCCCAGGAGGCGGCACTGTGGCGGGACGCCATCTGCGTGGGTGACGATCTGGCGTCCGCGGTCGCCGACAAGGTGGTCCTGCTCGTGGTCGATGCCTCGTCCTCGCAGTGGCCGATCACGGTGGCCGCGGCGCATCTGCGCCAGGCCAAGGCGTCGATGGTGTTGCCGTTGTTGGTTCACCGTCGTCCGTGAGCGGCCGGTCTGCCTTGCGCCGGTAGTTTGGTCGCCGGTCGGGGTAGATCGTTGCTGCAGGGGGAGGGCGATGACCGTCATGGTCAACGCTTCTGATGCGTCTTGCACATCCTCGGCCGAGTCGGCAACCCGCCGTGATGTCCGGGTCGGTCTGGCCGCGGCGTTGCTGGTTCTGCTGGCCGTCCCCTTTGCCGTGACGCTACTGCTGGTGGAGGGCAGGTGGGCGCCGTTGTTGAGGGCCGATCAACGCGGGCGCGATGGTCTGCACCAATATGCGGTGAACCACTCTGGCTTCGTCGCCGCGATGCAGGTGATCAGCGCCTTGGGGTCGGCGGTGGCATGGGTTGTGGTGCTGACGCCGGTGATGGCCTGGTTGCTCTGGCGCCGGTTACCTCGCCTTGCCCTGTTCGTGGTGGTTGCGGCGCTCGGATCATCGCTGTTGAATGTCGTTGTCAAGACTGCTGTCCATCGGCTACGGCCGGTTCTGACCGACCCGGTCGCCCGGGCCCAGGGGCTGAGCTTTCCTAGCGCGCACGCCCAAGCGGCGGTAGTCGGGTACGCGCTGCTTCTGCTTGTGTTCCTGCCGATCCTGTCAGGAGCGTGGCGCAAAGGGGCCGTCGTGTTTGCTGTCGTCGCGGTTCTGGCAATCGGATTCTCCCGCATCGCCCTTGGCGTCCACTACGTGTCCGATGTCCTGGGCGGTTTCTTCCTTGGGGCGGCGTGGGTTACTGCCATGGCGGCAGCATTCAGCGTGATGGCAGTCAATCGGCAATGCCGTGCAGCGATCAGATCGGGTCGGTCATCCGGTGGCCAAGTGCTCGGCAGCACGCTGGGTGGGTGAGAATCTGTTGACGACGTATGCCAACGCTTTCGCAGAGTCGCCCCGCTGTAGGTCGTGACCTCGCCCAGCCAACATGATCAGGGCGGCGTTCGGGATACGACGGGCCAGTACCTTGCTGTTGGAGGGGGGCACGACACTGTCCCGGCTCCCGCAGACGACGAGGGTGGGAGCCTGGATGGAGCCAAGGAACGGGATGCTCGACCAGTTCGAGACCGCGAGTGTCTGCCATAACAGGCCCAATGGGTCGGGCAGCGGCCAGGGTTTGCCGTCAAGGGAGCGGCCCAGGTGGCGAATGACGTCTGCGGTATCACCTGGTGTTGCCCCCACGCCGCAAGAGGTGGCGGCGAGGATCAGCCCACTGACCCGTTGCGGGGCATCGTGAGCCAGCTGCTGAGCGATCGCACCGCCGTGGGAATACCCGAGAATGTCCGCCTCAGGCAGTTCGGCAGCGTCGAGCACTGCTACCGCGAGGGTGGTGAGCTCAGCTATCGATAGAGGTCGAAGCGGCGTCGGGCTGCCACCGACGCCGGGCGCATCGAAGCTGACGACGGTTCGCCCGTGCAGCTCGGAGGTGAAGGGGTCCCAACTCTGAAGCGGGCGGGACAGACCGTTGATCACCAACAGCGGATCGCCCTCGCCTTGGACGGACATGGCGATCCGCTGCCCGGACAAACAGGGCAAACGCGAGTCGATAAAGATTGATCGTGACGGGCTCATGCGAGAACGCGCACGTAGCTCCCGGGCGCGCTTTCGATCACCGGGTACCCTTTGCTGCCCAGCTTGGCTGGAGCTGCGACCTTAGGACCGCCCTGCCTGGCGACCCACTTGGTCCAGTCTTCCCACCAGGTACCGGTCTGGAGTGTGGCGTTGTCTTTCCACTCCTGTGGATCGGCAGGGTGGGCGTCGTTGGTCCAGTGCTTGGCCTTTGGCCCGGGAGGGTTGACGATTCCGGCGATGTGCCCCGACGTGCTCAGCACGAACCGGTTGGCACCCCCGAACAGCTGGGTTGTCTTGTACCCCGAGACCCACGGGACGATGTGATCGTCTACAGCGGCCAGCACGTAGGTGTCGATGTCGATCTTGGCCGGATCCAGTTTCTGCCCGTCGACCTCGAATTCTCCCCTCGCGAATTCGTTGTGAAGGTAGCAGGACCTCAGGTACTGCGAGTGCATCTTGGCCGGCATCCGGGTGCTGTCCTTGTTCCACACCAACAGATCGAAGGCTGGTGGCCTGTTGCCGAGCAGCCAGTTGTTGACGACGTAGCTGAAGATCAGGTCGTTGGCTCGCAGGGCGTCGAAGGTGTGCGCCATGTTGCTGGAGTCCAGGAAGCCTGCTTTGGCCATCTGCTTCTCCAGGCCGGCGATCGTGGGTTCGTCGGTGAAGACGCCAAGCACCCCCGGAGTCGAGAAGTCGGTGAGGGTGTTCAGGAAGGTGGCGGACTTGATCGAGCGATCGCCCTTGGCCGCGTTGTGAGCCAGTGCCAGCGCTGTCAGTGTCCCGCCGAGACAGACCGACAGGGTGTTGACTTCCTCTGCGCCGGTGATCTCACGCACGACCCGGACCGCGTCCAGGATGCCCTGACGCAGGTAGTCCGAGAAGTTGAGGTCACGCATGGATGCATCGGGGTTGCGGTAGCTGATCGCGAAGCAGGTGTGTCCGTGCTGGACGGCCCACTCGATCAAGCTCCTGCCGGGGGCCAGGTCCATGATGTAGTACTTGTTGATCCACGGCGGGCAGAAGAGCAGCGGTACCGCGTGCACCTGCTTGTCCACCGGCTCGTACTGGATCAGCTCGATAAGCTCACTGCGGTAGATCACGGCGCCGGGGGTTGCGGCCATGTTGACCCCGACCTCGAAGCCTGTGCTGTCGACCTGCGAGGGCCATCCTCCGTTGTGGATGATGTCGCCCAGCATATTTTTCGCGCCATTGACCACGCTCTTGCCCCCGGTGTCGAACGCACGCCGTAGAGCCGCCGGGTTGCCAGGCAACATGTTGGTGGGCGAGAGGGCGTCGACGATGAACCGGGCGGCGAACCGCGCCTTGATCTCCTCGGCGCCATTCAGCTCTGCCGCGTCCAGCAGTTCGTCCACCATCTGGCTGCTCAACAGGTACTCCTGGGCCAGCAGGTAGTACAGCGGGTTGTCGACGAACGCGGGATCGCGGAATCGTTTGTCAGAGGGCGCGGCAGACACGGGGCCCGACTCGTCGATTCCTACCGCGCGCGCTCCCGCGGCGCGCACTGCTGCAGCCAGGCCGATCGCCAACCGGCCGCTGGCTGCGGCCGTTCCCGCTGGGTTCTTGGCCAACGCGCCACCGGCACTAACCAGTGAGCGCAGGAACGCTACTGGATCGGCGCCGACGAGCGGGTCTTCGGCAATACCCAGACGGTCGAGAACTGATCGGCTCACCGACTCGAAGCCGCTTACTGCTGACTCGAAGCTATTGGCTGAACTCATGATGTCGAACTCCCCTAATCGGCCGTTGAGCCAAGAAAGTCTGGTGACGCACGGGCGGGTGGAATCAGGTTTCGGTGTCGGTGTCCCCGACATAGCTTCGGTAGACACCAAGCAATGCGTGGCGTTGCGCTTCTGTGAGCCGCCGGTCGGCCCGGATCGCGTGCTCGGTCGCCTCGTCGTCCAGGTCTTCGGCTGGATTGATCAGGCCGGCCTGTTCGAACAGGGTCTCGGCCGACACGTTCAACGCCTCGCCGATGGACTTGAGTACCCGTACGGATGGCTCGTGCAACCCGCGCTCGACTTGGCTTAGATAGGGGTTGGAGACCTTGGCCAGCGCAGATAGCTGGCGCAGCGACAGATTTGCCATCTGTCGCTGCGCCCGGATGAATCCTCCTAGCATGCGCCGGGCGTCATCCTCTGCTGTTGCCATTGACTCTTCTGTTTCCCGTGTCGGATCTGTGTCGTGCGTCGAAGCTGAAGCTGAAGCCGGGATCCGGTTCAGTTTTTCGCGGGGACCAGCGCGCTGGTCAGCTGAAGTGCGTACTCACGCTGGGCGTTGAGAAGGTCAGCGGCAACATCGAAGGTGTACTTCGTTGCGGCTTCGACGCCGGGCAGGGCGGGAACGCCAGGGATCTTCGGCAGGTCGAATGCGGGAAGCACCGACACAGCCTTGGCCCAGGTCTGGGCAGCGTCGATAGACAGCTGCTGACCCTGCTTGACGGTGGAGATCAGCTGCTCGTGGAACTTCTGGGCAAGGGCAGGGATCTCGTTCTCGCTGGTGGTCTTGGTGTTAGGTGT
>OCZT010003956.1_pt1 | contig 15086 bp, 18 predicted proteins | sample 1539031 | NCBI WGS metagenome assembly OCZT01 (sample SAMEA3539308, study PRJEB22396) | soil metagenome | biome: tundra; feature: field; material: soil | place: USA | collected 2010-05 | depth 0.15 m
CCTGAACCGAAGCCGCGAGCTTCCATCGACTCGGCCAGCTGAATCGAGCCCTCGACGCTGGTGAGCACGACCGGCACCACGATCTCGGCCCACGATCGTGGGCCGCGGGGTCGCCATCCGCGCAGTCGCTGAGCTTCGGTGACCTGCACGAACGAAGCGGCCACCGTCGGCACCAGGTTGAGAGACGCCGCGATGGCCGCTCCGGTTCGCGAAAGCGCCGCCGGGAGGGCATCCATGACCTCGTGTGAGGCCAGGAGCAGGGAGAAAGGCGCAGCGGCGAGGATGGCCGCGGCGATCGTGAGGCCTCCAGTCGCGCCGAAGGCGAGCGCCTCGAGCGTGTACGGGCCGCCGAGGGCGGGGATCTGGTCGGGGAGCTCGAACAGGACCGTCGATCCGAGGTGGGCCGAGACGAAGTTGAGAAGCACTGCGAAGGCTGAGATGAGCAGGACGCCAGCGAGCACCCCGCGGATCCTGCGAAGCCCGACGCCGGCGGCGAGCGCGGTGAGCGCCGCCGCCAGCACCGCTGCCTTGTAGACCGGGTTGGTCGTCGACAGGACGATAACGATGCAGGTGGCGGACCAGGCCGCCACCGCTCGAGCATTCACCCCGGCTCAGCCCTCCTTGGCAAGTGGCGGCGGGGCCGGACATGGGTCTGTCGTCTGGACGTAATACCAGCCGATCGCCTCCTTGTCGTGAAGCGTTACGGCCGAGTATCCGGTCTGCGCACAGGTCCACGCAGCGCCTGCCTCTATGAACGCCCACCAGGTGGGCTGGTTGGGTGGGAAGCAAGTGCTGTACCGCGCGGGTTCGTTATCGACCTGACAGACCGCCTTGCCGAAGCTGAAAGTCTGGGCCTGGTACTGGATGCCGGACTGGTCCATGAGCGCCTGGCCGTCGATGGTGTCCCCGGCGAAACCCACGCACTTCTGGATCGATGCGCCCGATGAGTGTTCGACGACGACATAGGCGTGGTGTGGAGCGCCGGCGTTGGCGCATGAGCTTGTGGGGCTCGTCTGGCCTGTTGATGCCGAGCCGACGCACGCGGAGATGAAGAGAGCCAGTGTCGCGCTGGCCCATATGAGGTGCTTGCGCACGATCGTTCCTCCAGGCAGTCAGCCTTTCCCGAACGCGCCGCTGAAAGCCGACCGCCAGGAGCTTCCGTGCCGTTGCGCGCGGACGGGTTGCCGTTGGGGCGTTCAGGTCTCCTGGCTTGCGGATCGCCGCCCCCATCTGCCTTCCCGAGGCCTGTGGCCTCAGTGGCGTTTGTCGGATGGAGGCTCCCCGCTCACAGTTGCGCGACAGCTCCGGTTTCGCACCGGATTCCCTTGGTGCCCTGCTCGAATCTTAGCGGTTCGGGAAGGCTGCCCCGGCGGCGGTGAGCCGCAGATGATTCGCTTGCCTCGTGACCGGCATCGCAAAGTCGAAGCGGTCCGTCGCGAGGGACAGCGCCAGGTCGCTTGGCGGGAAGCCGGGCCACTCGCCGCTGATCGCCCGCGCATAGCGCTCGCTGTCGCGCAACGGCTGGAGGAGGGCATCGATGTCCGGCTGCTCGCCCTTGAGAAGGCCTTCCATATAGCGAGCGCAAGCGTGGTCCTCGGGGTGATCGGCAGAGGCGATGAAGGGGAGAACTCGGGGGCTCTTTGACAAGCAAGCCTCCACCGTCGCCCTGGCCACGACGAGACTCGCGGCGTACATCTCGTCGGTGGAACTGACGGCGGCCATGACCGTTGTGCCCGCGCTCGAGCGCTGGATGAGCACTCGATTCCTGAGCTCAGCTGCCTTGACCTGCGTGGGCGAGTTGCTGATCGGAATCCCCGGCACCGGAAGCGCCTCCTCTTCAGCACAGAGAAGCGAGCCGGGCATCTGGGCATGGAGGGCACGCGCCTCTACGACGGTGGGCACAAGAAGGCACTCTCGCGCTCCACCGGCGAGCGCGTACGCGCTGACCGTGAAAGAGCGCAGCACGTCGATCACGACCACCATTCCACGCGCGTGCCGGGCGCCGTCCATGCCAGTGAGGTTGATGACCTCCACAGCCTCGATGGTGAGGCTTCGCGACCCCGGCCGGGCATGATATTCGGCGAGAGTGTCAGAACAAAGCTCGGAAGGATCTCGGCGCGCCTTTGGCTTCGAGCAGATCGCCGATTGCGGATCGATGCGCGTGGTCGGCCTGCGATTGGAGCCGGGACAGGACGTTCCGGAGCACCGAAACGCGATTCCGCTGGCGTTGATCGTCACGGTCGGTCACCTGCATTTCGACGATGGGACCAATCAGGGCGAGGTGGCAGCGGGCGAGATGATGCTCATCAACCCTGGCGAGCGCCACACGTATCGAGCCGAGGTCGACACTTCGGCCTACCTGGTCTTCGCGGGGTTGCCCGGCGTCCGCAGCCGGACTTGGAGCCTGCGGCGCAAACGCTGAATGCCGCCGATTACGTCGAAATCAATCCGGCGGTCGACCTTCTCTCAGCCCCTCTCCCGAAGGCCTCCCCCTGTCAGTGGAGGAGATTCGGTTCGGACTCAATCTACTGGGGCGCGTTCCAGACCGCGAGGACGCGGGCGTGCTCCTCGTAGCGAAGGATGCTCAGGGTGGCGACGTCGAGATACAGGGCTGCGGCCGCCTTGATCTCCAGCATCATCCAGGCAATCGCGACGGCACGAAGGAAGTGGCCGTGCGAGAAGGCGACGACGCGGCCGTTGGCCGCGGCAGCGAGCGCGATGAAGTCCATCGCCCTCGCATAGATGTGTTCCGGCGTCTCGCCGCCGGGACAGCCGTCCCGGTAAAGCTCCCAACCTGGACGCAATTCGTGGATCGCCTTCGTTGTGAGTCCCTCGTACTCCCCGTAATCGACCTCGCGAAGGAGCGGCGTCAGCTCAGGGTCCTGGAAACCCGCGATCTTGGCCGTCCGCGTTGCGCGCTGAAGCGGGCTCGAGTACACGGCGTCGAAGTGGATCTTCTTGAGACTGTCGCTCAGCGTCACTGCCTGGTATTCACCATGGGCGGTGAGCGGAAGGTCGGTACTGCCGGTGTGGCGGCCGTTTAGGCTCCATTCGGTCTCGCCGTGGCGGGCGAGATAGATCTCGACGGCGCTCAGGCGGGCTTGCCCATCATCTCGGGCCTGCCCGAGCGCAGGGATCGACTTGCGCTTTCGATAACTGCGCCGGCTCGAACCCGTTGGCCTGGACGGATGCAAACCAACCCGACCGTGGCGTGACCGCCCTGCAGCTTCATCGCTTCGTTGACCGCGGACAGGACGCGGTTGGCGGCGTGAGCGGTCCCGGCGACGTCTGTGTCCGGCAGGATCGCCAGGAGCTGCGGGGGGGTGCGACCCAGAACCCCGGGAGTATCGACGTCGCGCACCGTTCCCGCGAGCGCCGCGGCCATGGTCTTGAGGGCTTCCTCCGGAGAACCGGCCCCGTCGGCCTCGATCAAAAGCACACCGAGGTTTCGCTGGTAGCGGTGGGCCCTCGCCAGCTCATCCTCGAGCACTGGCCTCACAAAACGATCGTTGAAGAGTCCCGTTGTGCGATCGACGATGTGAAGGGGTTCTGCCTGGGGGTCATCAGCCCTGACTCCGCACGACGGGCAGAAGACGGCACCGTGAGGCAAGGGGGACCCGCAAGCCAGGCAAGTCTGAGCTTCCGGCCGGCGCCGTAGGAAGTCGCCAATCGGCATCGCGCTAAAGCCTATCAGCCGGATGAACGCGCCTAGGGGAGGGCAACCCGGGCATCAGCTTGATGTCTTAACAGGGTGGGTTGGCGACGGGGTCAAGAGCACGTAGCGTGCAAAGCGCACGGTGAGTTGGACTGGGGGAGGGAGCCACCACCGCGGAGGTGGAGGGCCCGCGGCACGTGCGCCTCGATGCCGGATCAGCCGGCGGCGGCGGCGGCGGGTGTCAGCCAGCTCTCAGCCCAGTCCGCGACTGCGGCCAGCACGGGCTCGAGAGCCCGGCCGCGAGAGGTGAGCCGGTAGCTCACGCGGACCGGTGGGCCTGGATCAACGAGACGCTCGACGAGCCCCTCAGTCTCCAACTCGCGCAGCCGCTCGGTGAGGACGCGGTCACTGATGCCGGGGATACCGGCAAGCAGCTGATTGAAACGAGCAGGCGCTGGGATCAAGGCCTTCACTACGGCCCCGGTCCAACGTTTCCCTATTAGCTCGATAGCGCGCTGAAAGGGCGCGCTGTAGTCGAGGCCCCCACCGACCATGGGGAGAGATTCTATGCGCTATCGGTGGTCTCGGAAACCACCCCCTTGTTTTATTTCTTCGATTTTCTCGACCCCCGACTTCATCGCTTCGCCCGAAAGCATCCGACCGGAAGGCGTCACAACTGTGCGAACCCTCCGTGAACTTCTGGTCGCCCGGTCGTTGAGCACGCGGTCCAGGCGAGTTACAGTGCCGACATGTGATCAGAAACGCACGTCGCGCACCGACACGCACGTAGTCGACATATCAGCTGCGCGGCGTAGACTCCGGCTGTGAGTCTGCTGGTCGACCTGATGCATCTCGTTGTGATTGCGGCGGGCATCGGCATCGGGGCATGGGCTCTGGTCGCCCTTCGGCGCCATCTTCCTCGCGGCCGGTTCCTAGTTTTTGGAGCGGCATCGGCCGGTGCTCTCTTCGGATGCGCGGCTCTTGCCGGTGAAGTTGGCGTCATGCCGCGGATGGCATGGTTCGCGATCGTGATGGCCGCAATGATCGCGGTGGCCGCCATCACGATTCGCTCAGGCCAAACGAAAGCTCGAACGGCTTAGCCGTTACGCCCCGCGGGTCGGCATGGAAGTAGCTGACCGGGTCGTCGTCGTAACTGGCGGAGCGCGCGGCATCGGACGGGCCCTTGCTCGTAGATTTGCCTCGGCGGGCGCAGAGATCGTCATCGTCGCCGACGTCGACGCGGATGGTGCTTGGACGGTGGCGCGCGAAATCGGAGGCATGGCGATCCGGTGCGACGTCTCACGTGAGACGGAAGTGGCTCAGCTGGTTGAGAAGGTTGAGATCGCCAAAGGACGCATCGACATCTTCTGTTCCAACGCGGGCATTGGAGTCGGCGGCGGACCTGAGACCGCCAACGCTGAATGGCAGCGCATCTGGGACGTCAACGTGATGGCCCACGTCTATGTGTCTCGCCACGTGCTGCCGGGGATGCTCGCCCGCAAGGAGGGCTACCTCCTTGGCACGGTGTCGGCGGCAGGGTTGCTCAACCACATGTTCGCCGCCCCCTATGGGGTGACCAAAGCGGCGGCGCTCTCCTTGTTCGAGTGGCTCTCGATCGCACACGGGGACGATGGAATCCGAGTTTCGTGCCTGTGCCCGCAAGGCGTAAAGACCGACATGCTGGCCGCCGAGCGCCGGCATGGCCTCGATTTCCTGACGGCAACCGCCCTCGAGCCGGACCAGGTCGCCGAGATCGTGCTTCAGGGGATCCGCGACGAGAAATTCCTCATCCTTCCCCACCCCGAAGTCGCCGCTTACTTCAGCCGGAAAGCGACCGACTACGACCGGTGGCTCAAGGGCATGCGCCGCTTGCGAGCCAACATAGTCGCCGCCTCCAAGTAAGGTGCGGTGGCTGGCGCTGGCCGCAGGCGCCGTGTTCGTGATCATCGCCTTCTTGGCCGGCGGCCGTGTCGCCGATACCCGCGAAGGCTTGATCTACGAGGTGATCGCGCTCCTCGCCGGATTGGCCGGCGTGAGTCTTGTGCTTTACGGCTGGGTCGCGCCCGCCGGGCGAGCCCACGCCGGGATCCCTCGACCGCCGGTCGCCCCGCCCCCGCCAGTACGGATACGCTCCGCAAATGAGCTCCTGATCGGCGGTGGTGGATTAGTCATAGCGGCGGTCCTGATCACCGGCATCGCGTTCAGCGCGGGCGTCCTGTGGGCTCTGATGGGGTTGGCATTGCTGTTGCCGATGGTCATCGGCTGCGGATACCTGTGCTTACGATTCCTCCGCGCGCCTGAGCGCGATTGGAAGATCGACCTCCAAAGACTGACTCACCACCGTTGAAGGCCTAGGGCCGTCTCGCAAGGTTCACGATCAGGATCGCGCCGAGGCTTTCGCGGCCTCCCGGGCTAGTCGGTCTCGGCCAGGATCTCGCCGACGAGGTAAAGGGAGCCGCAGACCAGGACGTTGCCGTCAGGGCCGGCCAGCGCCCTGGCACGTGCGAGAGCGGCCAGCGGCGGTTTTACAGCCTCTCCGCCTCGGCCATAGCTGGCTGCCAGCCGGTCGGCCGAGATCGCGTGTCCCGCGGCACTGCTCGGTTCTGTGAAAACGGCCGCGGCTGGATCCAGGGTGCCCAACGCCTCCAGCAGCTGGACTGGGTCGCGTTCGCTGAGCATCGCGAACACGGGGACCAAGCGCTCGCGCCCTATCAGGCGGCGCAGCGCTGCGCCCGACTTGGTCATGGCCGCCGGGTTGTGTCCGCCGTCCAGGATGACGCGCGGCCGGCTCGCGATCAGTTGCAATCTTCCCGGCCAGATCGTGGAGGCCAGGCCTTTTCGGACGGCATCGGCAGTCGCATCTCCGAGGGCTTCGGCGGCCGCCACCGCGAGGGCGGCGTTGGCCGGCTGGTAGTCGCCGATGAGGGGAAGGCTGAGGTCCGCGTGCTCGAAGCCGGGACCCGTCACGGCAAGGCTGTGCCCACCCCAGCCTCGCGCCGTCGATTCGAGGCCGATCTCGCGGCCCAGGCGCCAGATGGTTGCGCCGGCCTTCCGGGCGTGGTCTTCGACGACCTCGAGGGCAACGCCTTCGCAGCCGGTGATGACGTGGTTGCCCGGCTTGATGATCGATGCTTTCTCATTGGCGATCTGCTCAATCGTGTCGCCCAGGTACTTCTGGTGGTCGTAGTCGACGTTTGTGATGACAGCAACACCGAGATCGAGGGCGTTGGTGGCGTCCAGCCTGCCACCGAGGCCGACCTCGCAGACGAGCCGATCGACCCGTGGCGCAACGTAGGCCAGCGCCATCGCGGTCAACATCTCAAACTCTGTTGCCTGGCCGACATCGGCCGCGATCGCGTCGAGCGTTGGGATCAACTCTTCGAGCGTCCGTACGAACTCACGCTCGCTCATGGGTACCCCGTTGAGCTGTATGCGCTCGGTATAGGAGATGAGGTGCGGCTTGGGCATGAAGCCGACGTTCCGGCCGGCCGATTGCAGGATCGAGGCAAGGCACGCAGCCGTTGAGCCCTTGCCGTTGGTGCCCGCGATGAGCGCGCCCCTGAGCCCGCGCTCGGGATTGCCGAGTCGATCGAGGATTGCTCGCGTCCGCTCGGTGCCGAGCTTCATGCCGAAGCGTCCGAGTCTGGAGATGTAGGCGAGAGCGTCCTCGTACGTCACGCGGTCATTGTCGTTGGGTCGACGGCAAGTCCATCCCAGCCAGCCGGCGTCAGGGGCGCCGGCGAACCTCGGCTTCGAAAGTGTTCTTGATCAGCATCGCGCGGGTCATCGGGCCCACGCCGCCCGGGTTGGGAGTCAGCCAGCCGGCCACCTCGTCGACGCCAGGCCCGAGGTCACCGACCTGCTTGCCATCCACCCAATTGGTACTGACATCGATCACGACGGCCCCCGGTTTGACCATGTCCCTGGTGATGAGGTTCGCCCTTCCAGCGGCTGCAACAAGAATGTCGGCATTCCTCGAATGACTAGCCAGGTCCACGGTTCGCGTATGGCAAAGGGTGACGGTCGCATTCCGCCTCAACAGAAGAAGCGCGGTGGGCTTGCCGACCAGGTTGCTCCTGCCGACCACGACGGCGTTCGCGCCCGCGATCGAGATTCCCGCCCGCTCCAGCAGCGCCACGATTCCCGCCGGAGTGCACGGCTCGACGCCCCCGCTCAACCCCATCGCAACCAGCCCGGCATTGAAAGGATGGGAGCCGTCGACGTCCTTCACCGGATCGAGCGCCGTGATCACGCGCGTCATATCTATATGCCGGGGCGGCGGTTGCTGGACCAGGATGCCGCTCACGCCGTCGTCGTCATTGAGCTTCATGACCAGCTCCAGGAGCTGCTCCGTGGTCGTCGCACTCGGCAGGCGGTGGTCCTCGGAGTCGATGCCCACCTGCTTGGCGTTCTTCTGTTTCATGCGCACGTATTGCGCGGATGCCGGGTCGTCACCGACGACGACGGTCGCCAGCTTGGGTCGCGTGCCACCCTGTGCCAAGCGTGCGGCGACGCCGGCGGCGATCTCGTCGTAGATCTGCCGCGCGGCCGCCTTGCCGTCAAGGATGCGAGCGGTCACGGGGTTATTGTCGCGGGTGGGCCGCGACCTCAGTCGAGTCCCAGACCTCTCCTGGCCGCCTCAGTCACCAGACGCATGACATCGCGGGTGTCCTGGCCAGACTCGCGGGCCAGCCGCCGGCAGTCCTCGTACTCGGGGGCGACATCGATCGGCTTCCCACCCAGCTCTTTGACCTTGACGCGGGCAACGCCCAGGGCCGTCTGGACCTCGATGATCCTTCTCTGCGCGACGACCCGCTGCGCCGTCGTGATACGCACGCCTAGGGTCGTGCTGTGGCGCAGGAGATGGTCGGTCAGGCCGGCGACCAGGTCCGGCGTGGCCATCACCGCGAGCAGGTGGCCCGCGCGGCCCTTCTTCATCAATGCCGGCGTGACGCTGACGTCAAGCGCTCCGGCGGCGATGAGGTCCTCGCACAAGGCCGCGAGCAGGTTCGGCGCCATGTCGTCGAGGTTGGTCTCGATGACGGTGACCCCCGTCTCACTCCGCACCTCCTCGCCGATCCAGACCGCCAGGACGTTGCCCGGCGTCTCGCGCGCTCCGATGCCGTATCCGATCGAAGTTAAAGACATCGCCGGATGCTCGAACCTGGCGACTGCTGCCAGGATGGCCGCGCCGGTGGGCGTCACCAGCTCCCGGCCGCCTTCGGCGTCCTCGAAGACCGCGCCGGTGCCTTCGAGGACCCGGAGACTCGCGGGTGCCGGTAGTGGCATCCCATCTTTCGTTCCATGCGGCGCCGGGAGCGGTGAAGCGTAGACCTGAGCGACACCCAGGCCGTGGAGAAGCCAGAACGCGCCAACCAGGTCGACCAGCGTGTCCGCCCCGCCGAGCTCGTGCAGGTGAAGCCGGTCCTCGGAGACTTGATGGATTCGCGCCTCGGCTCGAGCCAGCCTGTTGATCGCATCCAGGGCGGGCCGCTTGACTCCGTCCGGCAGGTCGGCGTCCTCCACGATGCTTCGTAAGGACGGCACCGTTCGCGCGGTACGTTCGTGAACCTGGACCACTACGCGGGTGCCGCCGACGTGGCCTCGCTCTTCGCGCCTCACCTCGACCTTAACCTCGTCACCAAGACGCATCGCCTCGACCGCGGCGTCGACGAGTGCGCGGTCGGCACCCGAATCGATCAGTGCCCCGAGGGTCATGTCGCCCGAGATGCCCGCCAAGCAATCGAAGTAGGCGACGGTCATACGCGCGTCCTTCTGATCTGCACCGCTGCCGCTCCGATCGGCCTCATGCTTGCCGGCCGCTTGGCGACTCGAACGGACACCGCCAGCACCCCTTCGAGGTCGAGCACACGCTCGGCGATCCTCTCCGCGAGGACCTCGATGAGCTTGACCGATTCGCCCTCGACGATCTCCTTGGCGATCGTGTAGACGCGCCGGTAGTCGACAGTGTGGTCGACGCGGTCGCTGCGCCCTGACCGGACGAGGTCGGTATCCACCTCGACATCCACTTTGAACTCCTGGGCATGCTCTCGTTCAGCCGGGCGCACTCCATGCCGCCCGCTGAACGCCATGCCTTCCAGCACGATCCGGTCCACCTGGCAATTGTCCCCTGAAGACGCCCCGCCATCTCGCCGGGAGGCATCGCCAAATAAACTGGACAGGTGAGAATGGCGGAGAACCGACTGCTTCAGTGACCCATCACAAGCTGATCGTGCGGGACGGTGCCGAGCACGACCTCGAAAAAGTCAACGACATCTACAACCAGTACGTGAAGGACACCCACTTCACGTTCGACCTGGAGCCCATGACGATCGAGGCGCGCCGCGAGTGGTTCTCGCACTACGGGACGGCTGGGCGGCACCGGCTGCTGGTCGGCGTCTCGGACGAAGCGGTGGTGGGTTTCGCCTGCAGCAGCCGCTTTCGGCCCAAGCCCGGCTACGAGACTTCGGTCGAGACGACGATCTACCTGGTCCCCGACGCGGTGGGGCGCCGGGCCCGGCTCGGCGCTCTACAAGGAACTCTTCCAGGCGCTGGAGGCTCAGGACATCCATCGCGCTTACGCGGGGATCGCCCTGCCCAACCCTGCCTCAGTCGCCCTGCACGAGCACTTCGGCTTTAAGAGAGTCGCCCACTTCACGGAGCAGGGGCGAAAGTTCGGCCGCTACTGGGATGTCGCCTGGTTCGAAAAGCCCATCGGCGGCGAACCCAACAGTTGACTCGATCACCGAGCATCGGGGAATCGATTCGGCGGACTGCAAGTTGAGAATTAGGTATGGCTGAGAAGAGCACCAATCCGTGGCTTGTGCTGGTGGTCCTGGTCACCGGCTTTTTCATGATCCTGCTGGACACCACCATCGTGAACGTGGCCATACCGGCCATGAGCGCTGGGCTCAACACGACCCTCGATCAGATCCTCTGGGTGCTGAACGCCTACATCCTGGTCTATGCGGTGCTCCTCATCACCGCCGGGCGACTTGGCGACCTGTACGGCCAGCGCAACCTGTTCGCCATGGGGCTCGCCATCTTCACTGTCGCTTCGGCTCTATGCGGCTTTGCCCAGAACGCTAATGAGCTGATCGCCGCCCGCGTCCTGCAGGGCGTCGGCGGCGCCCTGCTGACTCCTCAGACGCTGGCGATTCTCACCACCCTATTTCCGCCCGAACGGCGCGGAGCGGCATTCGGGATCTGGGCCGGAGCGGCCGGCCTCGCCACCCTCGCGGGGCCCACCGTCGGCGGCGCCATCGTCACCTATGTGGGCTGGCAATGGATCTTCTTTGTCAACGTTCCCATCGGCATCGCCGCGCTGGTGGCGACCTTCGCGATCATCCCTGATATTCGGCCCGGCCGTCGCCACGGCTGGGACATCGTGGGGGTCATCCTCGCGACTGTCGGCTTGTTCGGGGTGGTGTTCGGACTCATCGAGGGCGAGCGCTTCAACTGGGGTGAGATCGGCTCCTCGGTGATCACAATCCCAGAGGTGATTGGCACCGGTGCCGTCCTGCTGGTGCTGTTCGTGATCTGGGAACGCTTCCAGAAAGAGCCGCTTGTCCCCCTATCGCTTTTCGAAGAGCGGAACTTCGCAGTCGCCAACTGGATCGCCGCTTCAATCAGCTTTGGAATGATGAGCCTCTTTCTGCCCATCGTCATCTACCTCCAGTCGGTTCGCGACTTTTCCGCCCTGACCGCCGGCCTCACCCTGGCACCGATGTCGGTGACCTCGATGTTGGTGGCTCCTTTCGCAGGACGGATGGCGGACCGTATCGGAGGGAAGTACATCCTGATGACCGGGATCACGGTCTTCGCCATCGGCTTCGGATCTCTGACGTTCGTCGCCGGGCCTGATTCCACGTGGATCAACTTCCTGGTTCCCGCGATCGTTGCGGGCGCCGGGATGGGTATGACCTTCGCACCGATGACAACCGTCGCCATGCGCAACGTCACACCGCGGATGGCCGGATCCGCATCAGGCGTTCTCAACACCACGCGCCAGGTGGGTGCGGCCGTTGGTAGCGCGGTCGTGGGCGCGCTGCTTCAAAGCCACCTCGCGACTTCGCTGCACGACGAAGCCGTGATTCAGTCAGCCGCCCTTCCGCCGACCTACCGAGACCAATTTGTGGCCGCCTTCAGCTCGGTGGCCTCAAACGGATTCGAGATCGGCACCGGCCAGAACGGAGCGAAGCTGCCGGCGGGATTGCCCCCCGCGGTCGCACAACAGCTCACTTCGCTCGGTCACCACGTTTTCGTCTCCGCTTATATCGATGCATTGAAGCCCACCCTCGTCGCGCCGATTGCGGTCCTCGCCTTCACCGCGCTGACGGCCTTGCTGATCAAGCGCATGCCGCGACCGGCGGTCCAGAAAGGCGAGCCCGCGTCCAAGGAACTGGCAAGAGTCGCGAGTTAGGCTTAGCGCCCGTGAGCGCACCGCGGGACGGCTGGCTCGATAGAGACGGGGTCGGCCTCCACTACCTCGAGTGGAAGCCGGAAGCTGACTCCGAGCGCCGTCCGTCTGTGGTTCTTCTCCACGGTCTCAGCTCCAACGCCCGCTATTGGGAACGGCTCGCGCCCCACCTGCCCGGTCGCAGGCTCGCCGCTCTCGACCAGCGCGGCCATGGACTGACCGGCCGGCCTCCACTCGCGCCTGCCTTTCCCGACGGCTACGCGATGGAGCAGCTGCTGGACGATGTCGCCTTCGTCATCTCCGAGTTGGGGCTGCGAAGGCCGGTTCTCGCGGGGCACTCGTGGGGCGCCACGGTCGCCCTGGAGTTTGTGGGCACGCGGACCGGCATCGCATCGGGATTGGTCTTCGTCGACGGGCCTGTGCAGAGCGCCGCCAACCTGTTCAGCTGGGAGGAGGCCCAGACCCTGATGCAGCCACCGCTGCCGCGGTTCGCTTCATTCGAAGACGCGCTGTCTGAGTCAAGGCGTGACTTCGAGGGCACGTGGGATGAAGACCTCGAGTCGTTCGTGAAAGCAAGGATCGTTCCCGAGGGCGAAGCGCTGGTATTGACACTCACGGCACCCGTTCGGCTGGAGCTGCTGCGCGGGCTTTACGAGTCGCAGCCGGATGTGTTGTGGCCGCGCGTTGAGGTGCCGGCCGTCGCTCTTCTCGCCAAGCACGGACCCACGAGGATCTCCAGTTCGAGGCAGGAGGGCGCCGAACGCCTCGCGACACTGGCGCCGAAGGTGGAGGTCCGCTGGTTCGACTCGCCGCACGACATCCCGCTGTTCATGCCGGCGGAGGTGGCGTCAGCGGTCGAGCACGTGGCGTCCCTCTCCGACGGCGGCTCGGCGTCAGAGGCGGCCGCCGGATAACAGCTTCAGTGCCGCCAGCAGAACGGCCGCGCCGACGAAGGCGACGACGAGGCTGCCCCAGAAGCCCACGGTGGTGTTGACGTCGAAGAAGAAGCCGAGCAGCCAGCCGCCGATGAAGGCGCCGGCCACGCCGACCACGATGTCCGCCAGGCAGCCGAATCCGCGACCGGCAACCACGCGGGCGGCGACCGCGCCAGAGATCAGCCCGACGAGGATCCATAAGAGCCACGATCCCGGCTGCAGGTTGAGGCTCGCCGCGAGCGGCAGCCCGGTGAGGGCGTGAATCACGGCTTTGCCAGCCAGTTGCTGATCAATGTGAAGACCTCCTCGTTGTCGCGGTCGTTGAACGGCTCATGGTAGCGGCCTTCCAGCAACCTCAGCTCGCTCGTTGAGGAGGCCTTTGCATGCAGCTCCTTGCTACCCTCGGGGTCGATCAGACCGTCATCGGTTCCGGCCAGGATCAGGAAGGGGATCTTGATCTCGCCGGCGCGATCGAGAATATTCTTCGTCGCAGCCAGCCACTCAGTGTAAAGGCGGCTGGAGATCTTACTGTGTACCAGTGGGTCGGCGCGGTAGGCCTCCACGACGTCGGGGAGCCGTGAGAGGAGCTTCGGATCGACCTCATTGTCCAGCGCGAGGCGCGGCATCACCCTTGACGCCGCGGATCCAAGCTTGATCTTCCAGGCAGGCACGGCAACCTTTACCTTCAGCGCCGGGCTCGACACGATGAAGCGCCTGCTGCTCGGAAGCTTGCCCGCGAGCACGGTGCTCAGCATGGCGGCGCCGCCGAACGAATGGCCGAGCGGGACCACCTCGCCACCGGCGATCTCTGTGACGTGCTTGACGAACGCGGACACCTCGTCGGTCCACTGGGACCACGAGTCGACATGCCCTCGCTGGCCCGGGCTCTTGCCATGACCGCGCAGGTCCGCCGCAAACGTGCCCATGCCGTGTTTCGCCATGCCTTTGGCGAAGCGCTCATACCGCCCGGCGTGCTCGCCGAGTCCGTGCACGACCGCGAAGGTGATTTCAGCGCCGGCCTGCGGCCACGCGCGATAGGCAATTTTGCCGCCGTCGGGGGACTCTACGAATCCTTCGGCGGCGACGGCCTGGTCAGGAGCCAAGGTGCCCGAAGCCTCTGAGGATCTTGAGCGCCTCCTGCTCGGCCTCGAGCAGCGTTGGCGCGTACGCTCGAATGCCGCAGAGGGCATACGCCCACTCGGGGCTCGGAGGGCCCTGCGAATGAAGACGGAAGGTCGGCGGGTAGAAGAAGATCCGTTCCCCCTCCACCTTCTTGATCACAGGGCGTTTCGCCAGCACGTCCTCCAGTGACTGTCCACTGGGGAGGCGGCCTTTCTGGAATTCCAGCCGTCGTAGCTTGGCCAGCGGGTGGTCCTCATCTTTCATCGCCACGCTGATCCCATACTCGGCGCTCAGGTCGCGCATGAAGATCGTGATGATCAGGGCGTCTGTCTCGTCGCCGGCCATCTTCACGAAGCCGGCGGCACTCAGGTCCCCTTTCTCGTCGATCCGCAGATGCCGAAAGAACTCCATCTCGAACAGGCCGATTGAGCGAGCACTCGCAACCCACGGCGCATCGCAGCGCCACGTCCTGGCGGCGGCAAGCGCTTCGAACTGCTCATGGACGCGCCCGAGGCGCTGCTCGGAAAGGCCACGTAACCGGTAATGGAGGACCCTCTGCACTTCCGCGCTTAGCCTACCCGTTCACGGCGGGGGTCGGGCCGGCATGTCAGAGCCGGTCGGAGCGGACGAATTGATTGGCACGCGAGCCAGGCGCATCGCCTCTTCCTGCCATGGTGGGGCTTTGATCTCCACCGCCAGCCGCTCGGCTCCGGCGGCAAGCAGGAAGTCCCCCCTGCGCGCGGTCTCGAGAAAGCTGCGCTGGTGCCGGCTCAAGTGAAAGGTGCGCTGCAGCTTGGCGGCTTCGCCGGCTCGCTGGACGCCGAAGAACAGAACCGCCGGGTTCGTGGCGACAACCGCTCCCTGATCCGAGCTGAGGAGATCGCCCGGATTCTGGGTCGCGAAGACCAGCGACCCGTCGTACTTGCGGATTCTTCGGGCGAGGCTGACCACGAAT
>OCZT010003957.1_pt1 | contig 15086 bp, 16 predicted proteins | sample 1539031 | NCBI WGS metagenome assembly OCZT01 (sample SAMEA3539308, study PRJEB22396) | soil metagenome | biome: tundra; feature: field; material: soil | place: USA | collected 2010-05 | depth 0.15 m
GCGACCACCGAGATCTACCCTCTTTCCCTACACGACGCTCTTCCGATCTGATCGGAAACCGGTGCGCGATCCTTCGAATACCGGGTTCTAGGTCAGCCCGCCGTGGCTTCGGCTCGGTCGTCAAAGCATTCTGTCGCCGAGAAGACCATGCCCGAAGTCTTAAACATGGCTCCATGGGGATCGATGAAGAATCCTTCGACTCCCTCGATCTGCTCGAGATGGTAGAGGACTTCCTTGCCCCCTACGGCCAGGGCAGTCGCCAAGGCATCGGAGAAGGCGAGTCGTCCACCAACAACGGTTGCGGAAACCGCGGCGATGTCACCGCCGAATGGATTGGTTAAGTGGTTTCCTCGCTCATAGACACCCGACGTCGCGACAGAAGAAGTGGTCGATACGACCGCGCATAGCGAATCTGGTTCCCAGGGATGGCGAACTCCCACCCGGTACGGTTCGCCGGGAAGTACACAGACGTCACCACCGGCGTTCACGAGACCACCGCAGATTCCCCATTCGACCAGAACCGACAGCGCTCGCTCGGCCGCCCAGCCTTTGACGAGTCCCGTAGGGTCGAAGCCACCGGGCATCTTCCACGGGTCAAAGAACCCCCCGGAGAGGTCGCAGGCGTGGGCACTGAGTTCGTAGACCTGATCCATCAGATCCGAGGACTGGTCGATCTCCCCGGCCCTGAGGCGGGACAACTCGCTCTCTGGCTTCCACGTGCTGAAGCGGTCGTCAATTCGGTGAAGTTCGGCGCACGCCTCGCGAAGGGCCCCGTCGACGTGCTCTCTCGAGAGGTTGCCCGGATCAACCAGGAAGGACACCACCGTTCCCATGACCGCTTCTGAGGCGGAGATCATTTGAAGTGGAGCTTGTCGAGGGCGCTCTGAATTGAGTAGGCGTACGCCTCGCTGGTGTACGTGGCGCCGGACAGGCTGTTGATCCTCGTGCCTTGCGCCTGTAGTACTTCGGTCTTGAGAATCGGTACGACCTGTGCTTCCAGCTGTTGAGAATAGGACTCCAACGTCTGAAGTGACTCGATGGTCAGTCCCACGATGCGATTGTTTACGACGGTCACCTTGACGGCCAGTTGCCCGTACCCGTAGTTCTCGATCGGACCGATGGCGGTTCCGCTAACGTTCCCCGGTGATCCGCCCACGGTGGTCGTCGTGCTTGGAGGTTTGCCGGGCGACGTCGTGGTCGTGGTGCCTGATCCAGGGGAGTTGACCTTGGACACCGGCGCGCTGTGACTCGACGGGCTGTGCAGCGTCACGACACCGACGAAACCGGCCGCGGTGGCGGTCAGAAGCGTCAAGCGTATCGTCAACGGGGATCTCATCTCAGATCCGGTACGCCTCTTGATGAAGGGCCTCGTCCGCCACCCCCGCGCGGCGGGCCATCTCCGAGGCCTCTCGCACGAAGCCCTCCGGACCACTGACGTAGACGTCACGCCGGGCGATATCGGGCACCAGCGTCGTGATCGTGTCCAACTGGACGTCGTCCCTTCCTCCGACCAGCCGGTGGAGAACGCCCTTTCGGTGACGTACGAGCTTCTCGATCTCGTCGAGCAAGACGAGATCTTCTTCGCGGGAGGCGCGCAGCACTACCGCGGGTCGTGACTTGACCGGCAGATCCTCCAGGACGGACCTCACTGCCGTCACTCCAATGCCCCCGGCGATGAGTAGCACGTCGTTACGACGCCGGGCGAAGGTCGTAAATGATCCGTAGGGGCCCTCGATCGCAACCATTGTCCCAACCTTGAGGTGCGCCAGCGCCTGGGAGAAGTTGCCGACGCCTTTGGCGGTCAAGCGGATGTACGGCGGCTGGGGAAGAGCGGAGACGGTGAAGGGATGCGCTTGCCACCACATCTGGGGTGTGAAGAAACGCCACTCGAAGAACTGACCACCCGAGACGGGTAGTCGCTCAAGGTGACGACCTTCGAGAATGACCGACACGACGCCGGGGCCCTCCGGCTTGATGGCCGCCACCCTTAGTCGGTGCCGAAAGGACCGATAGGTGGGGTAGCCGACGCGATAAGTGAGGACCAGCGCCGCGGCCAGGAGCCACGCGATCGTCCAGCACTCGCGCGCCAACGGGTGGCCCACGAAGGACGGACCGAGCGCCAATTCGTGGGCAAAGGCCAGAAAGAGAGCGGCGTACATCAGGAGGTGGAGGAGCCACCAGTTCTCGCGGGGTATTCGCTCGCGTACCTGGCGAACAGAGATCATGCCGATTCCGACCATGATTCCAAGCGCGACCGTCGCCGTCACCATGCTGGGGAAGGTGTTGATGATGACGGCCGCCTCTCCCAGAACGCCCTTCTTCGCCACTTCGGCGTACGCGAGCGTCAGGAAGACGGCGTGGACGGAGATCAGAACGATGGGCCAAGGGGCCAGGCGCTTGTGCCACTGCATAACGCCGACCTGCCCGAGTACCCGTTCCAGGGCCGGCGTACGGCTCGCGAGCACGACCATGAGCAGGGCTAGGTAAGTGCCGGCCATCCCAGTGGTCGAACCGATGAACATGGCCACTCCGCCTTGGAGGTGCAACTCGCTGAGGGTGCCGTCGACAATGGGCAGACCAATAACGAGGCCCATTCCGAGACCACCCGCCACCACCATGGAGAAGAAGAAGGGGAGGTTAGGCTTCGGGGCCACCGCCCGGTGCAGAGTGCCGAGCCGACGTCTTGACCCGCGCGGAATTGCCTCAGGATCGAATAGGGCAGCATCCATTCAGTGCTCCGGTCAAATGCCTGGTCTACGGGGCGGCCAAACAAGAATATCCAACGACTTCGTCATCGCCGCTCAAACTTCACAACTTCTTATGTTGTGGCGAACGCGGCATCGACGCGCGCGAGACACGGCGGTTTCAGGGAGTCAGCGCAAGGGGTGGTCTCACCGTTGCAGTGACGGGCTTAGCCGAAACGATAAGAACCGGATTCAGCAGGGACTTGGGATCAGCGTCCGAGGTGCTTCGTTCCCTCAACGCGATATGACCAATGAGGCGTCATTGCCATCGCCCAACGTATCGAGTGCGGGGCCGGGTGGAGGATCCAGTTCATCTCTGCGAATCGAGGCAGTGAGACAGGCGACCCCGGATTTAGCCAGCGGCCGATGTGGTCGTGGTCGACACCGCAGAAGTCACCGCTTGAGGCGCGCCCGCGGGATAGACCTCGACCCACGTTCGCCCAGGTTCCAGCGCTATTTCTCTGCCCGTACTGTCAAGGAATCTCGTGGGAGTGGTAACAGACTTATTGACCCACGTTCCAGTGATTATCGTGCCGTTTCGAAATATCCCTCGCCCGATGTGCGCAAAAGGGAGATGCAATCGAATCCACGGACGATAATCTAGGCAGGTCTGCTTCGTCAAGCCTTCGCCAACTGGCTTGTGCCGACGGACCGGAAAGAGGCGAAGGTGAGCAACGACGACCCCCGACATTTTCGTATTGCGCTCCCGCTGGAAGATGGAATCGATCCCGAAGTGGCCGCCAAAGCATGGCGATTGCTTGAGGTCTGTTCGCCATTGCGACGCCACATTGACGAGTTGAAACGTGTGGTGAGTGCCTTGGGTTCTTCACGACATCACCACCGAATGGTGCGAACAAGTCTTGTGAGGCAGTCCTGGGACGTGCTCTCCCCAAGAGACCCAATGGGGTTCAGTACGGGAATTGGCCGTACTGTCGACGCCTTCTTCGATGTGATGAACTCATGAGCCTTTCCGAGGCCCATCATTCTCTCACCGTCATCGATCACGTCGGCACCGAACTCTTGAGTTCCGAGGTGGCTCGCGACATCGGCGGGAGAATTATGACGGCGATTGAGCGGTTGGGTGAGCGTCCCCATAACTTCGTGGTCTTCCAAGCGTCGAACTCAGCGTATCTTCTGGCCGGTGTCTTCGGCGCTCTTCTGGGAGGCTTTGCTCCAGTCGTGATCAGCGAGAAGCTAAGCCTTCTGGAAACCCATGACATCCTCTCGGATCTACCGCATTCGATTATCCTTTCGGATTCGAAGTTGACGGAGTTCGCGCATTCCGCCAAGTCGGAGTTGGTCGAACGGTCAGACAGATTTTCATGTCGTCCGATGCATTTCACTTCCGGAACGTCCGGGAGGCCGAAGGGCGTGTGGAGTGGATGGTTGATGAGTGGTCAATCGGAGGATCTCGCTCGCGATGAGCGCGAAGCTTGGGGTCTAACGGAATCCGATGTTCACCTGGTGAGCGGGCCCCTCAGCCACTCGGCACCATTGCGCTTCGCTCTCCACACACTTCTTAACGGCGGAATGGTGGCGGTGCAGAAACGCTTTGACGCACACACTGCATCTGATTTAATCGAAGACGGACTTGTGACCACTGCATTCATGGCACCAGTTCACTTGCAGAGGATCTTGGACTCTGCTCCGCCGAGAAGTAGTTCGTTACGATTGGTGGCCCACGCAGGTTCGCCGTGTCCCAACCGGGTTCGTCTCGCGGCCATTGATCATTTTGGCCTTGACGGGCTCTTTGAGTTCTACGGTTCGACCGAAGGCCAATTCACTCTCTGCGGCGCGAGAGAGTGGCGTGAGCATCTAGGCACGGTTGGGCGCGCTCGCCCCGGGCGTGATTTGAGAACGGATGAGGAGGGGCGAATTTGGTGCAAGGCCCCCCCCTACGCACGCTTCACGTACTGGGGCGACTCTGAGAAAACTAGGACCGCCTGGCAGGAAGATTGGTTCACAGTCGGGGATCTCGGTCGCCTCGACAGCCTTGGTTACCTGTATCTTGATGGTCGCCGAACGGATCTGGTCATCTCCGGGGGGGTCAATGTCTATCCGGCTGAGATCGAGCGCGCCCTATCAGAGATGCCCGGAATCGAGAGCATCGCCGCATTCGGTGTTGAAGACTCGCAATGGGGACAGCGCGTGTGCGTTGCCTACGTTGGTAGCGCCACCGAGCAAGAGATCCTCGACCACTGCCTGCGCGCCTTAGCTCCTTACAAGCATCCAAGATCGATCACCAGAGTGGTGGAATTGCCAAGAACGCACACTGGAAAGATTGACCGAACCGCACTCCCAACACTGATTGAGACATGATTCGCCCGTCGAGTGCCGAGCAGTTGCGCTAACCAATGGAGGGTCAGCGACAAAACCCATTGACCAGGTGCGTCAGTGATCTTTCGTCGATCCCCTCCAAGTCTTGCTCGTCTGTTTCCCGGTTCTTCGCACTTGAGCAGGTTCTAGAGATATGAGCTGGGTAGTAGGAAAAAGCTAAAGAAAGGCGGGAGCTCTGCAAGTCTGTTGGTAGTTCAAGACCCACAGATTGGAAGAGCCCCGGTGGAAACAGGCCTTAGCTGCATGTGCGAACGCTTGTCAATGGCCAATTTCAAGTCCCCGCTGGTGGCCACGAAAAGTCCCCACCCCTCAGGCGTGAATCACAACTTCTTTGACGAGAACTGACCTCCTCTCGCGCGGGCCTCTTTCATCCGGAATGACTCGCCGCTGGTAACCACGACGATGCCGTGATGGACGAGGCGATCGAGCAGACTGACCGCCGTGTTGTGCTCGGGGAGAAACCGACCCCACTCCTCAAAGTGCCAGTGAGAGGCAATGCCCAGGGCCCGGTGTTCGTAGGCGGCGGCCACGATCCGAAAGAACAACTGGGCCCCGGTGTCGTCCATGGGAGCAAAGCCAATCTCGTCGAGCTATGCCGATATCGGCATAGCTCGACGAGATTGGTTACCTGCCACTGCAAAACGAAGCGGCCGCCGCACTCTTTCAGGTCATCACCCAGCGCTACTTGAAGAGCTCGACGGTCTTGACCACCAACTTGGGCATCGCCTCGTGGGGCAAGATCTTTGACGACCCGATGGTGGCGGCCGCGATGTTGGACCGGCTCTTATACTGCAGCGTGGTGTTCAACATCGACGGCGAGAGCTACACGATGCGCAGTTACCGGGCTCGTTCCGAAGCAACCAGAAAGGCGGTGCACCTACCCCACACCAAGTAGTCTCAGCAACAACCCACTGCCGCTCTCACAGGGTGGGGAATTTCGACGATCGAGACTGGGGAATTTCCGGAATCCTCGTCACAACGGCCGTCCGGTCAGTCTGGTCTGGCACAAACGTCGGTTCCCTTGTGCCGAGCCACTCTGTTCGATGAGTCGTGGTCCAAGCAAGATACTCGCATCACCTGACGACTGACCGGACCGGAGCGCTGAAGAGCCACCACTATGGCTTGGTCGAGACCTGAACAGCAACAAGTGGTCTGCTGAACCAGTGGCCTACCTCACTCGATGGATAGCCCAATAAAACTATGTCACTCGCTTCATTATGGGAACTTGAGAACCCAACTCTATGCGTACCATCTCGGCTGCTCGAACTACCGATTCAATGATTTGTTGGTAGCCCGTGCATCGGCATAAGTTACCATCCAGAGCTGCCTTGATGTCCTCAGTGGTCGGATCGGGATTCCGATCAAGAAGCGCTTTTGTAGCGAGGATCATTCCCGGCGTGCAGAACCCGCACTGAAATCCATACTTGTCAAGAAACGCCTGTTGAATGACGCTCAACTTGTCCGTCTGGGCGAGGCCTTCGAGCGTGGTGATCTCGGTTCCGCTTATCTGGACGGCCAGCACCAGGCAGGCGCATTGCGGCTTACCGTCGACGAGCACCGTGCACGCGCCACATTGTCCCTCATCACATCCTTTCTTGACGCTCAGCATTCCAAATTCGTCTCTAAGAAAATCGAGAAGCGTTTGATTGCCAACTGCTTCTCGCTCCACCAACTTTCCATTCAACTGAAATCTCACCAACATCACGATTCCCCTATTGCTAGTTGCGTTACCACACGTTCGATCAGCACTGCCGCCATGTCTGTCCGGTAGGCCGCGGACGCCCTGATGTCAGTGATCGGTTTAATCTCGTCTCGTATCATTGCCGCCGCCTGCTCAATCACTTTCTTATTAACCGGCGCACCCATTAAGGCCGTCTCTACCTTCTCGCTCCTAATTGGAATTGATCCAAATGCACTCAGTGCAATCCTGACATTCTTGAATTTCCCATTCACTATTGTGACAAAAGCAGCGGCAGAGATGATCGAATTGGACGATCCCCGTCGTCGGCCCAACTTCAAGAACGTGGAATTACCATCTTGCAGGGGGATGATCACCTCGGTCATCACTTCGTCAGATCTCAGCACCGTTTTAGTGCCGCTAATTTCGCGCGTAGTGAAGAAACTGCGGATCGGCACGTTTCTCTCGCCGTTCGGACCACGCAGTTTTACGCTGGCGTCGAGCACGAGCAGGGGTGCGGGCGTGTCGGCGCAGCGGGCGGCATTGCAAAGATTGCCACCAATCGTCGCTTGATTGCGAACGCCTGGAGAAGACATGACACGAATTGCATCGGCAAGAGCAGCGGCTTTGTCGCCGATAACATTGGAGTCATAAAGCATGGCTAGTGGCGTACCGGCGCCAATATGGAGCGCATTATCCCGGACGGTTATAATGGACAGGTCAACGATACGATTCAGATCGATTACGACCCTGGGGTTGTTTCTCCCTCTTTTCATCCGGGGAAGCAGATCGGTACCACCCGCCAGCAGCTTGGCCGAGGTGCCATGTTCGGTGAGCAAGCCGATCGCCTCAGTGACAGTACCCGGTACAACATAATCAAACGGAAGGAGTGGGCGAAGTTCAGTGGTCATGCCGAAACGCCCTTCAGTCCGAAGTAGACTTTCTCGGCATTCAGGGGCAGGCTGTAGAAGCGAACGCCGGTCGCGTTGTACACCGCATTCGCAATCGCGAGCGGAGTGGAAATAAGCGCGATTTCGCCCACGCCTTTGGCGCCGAATCCGGAATATTTGTACTCGTCCTCCACCGACACATACGGCTCAAGTTGAGGGATATCCATAATCGTCGGGATCATGTAATCGCCGAACGACTCGTTAACCATTATTCCTTTGTCGAGCGTCACGCCTTCGATCAAACCGTAGCCGACTCCCATCATGCCGCATCCATTCACCTGGCCGCGCACCACCTCAGGTTGAATGATCTTTCCCGCCGCTACCCCAGGATAAAGTTTTAGCACTTCGACCTCACCGGTGCCGATATCCACCTCCACCTCGGCAATAGTACAGCCGAAGGTGTAGGCCGCATAAGGAATGCCTTGCCCGGTATCCGGATCGGGGTAGCCGCGACGGGCTTTGATAAACCCGTACTCCGCCGGGCTGAGCCCGTTCTCGTACATCGCGCTGACGAGATCCTTGAACGCTATTGCTCGACCGGGATCGTCTCGTCGTGTAACGATTCCATTGAGGATGTCAATCTCGTTGGTATTCCCAGGGCAGCCGAGCATCTCCGCTGCCTGGGCATTTAACCGTTCCCGCAACTTCAGCGCAGCGTCCACCGCCGCTGTTCCGCCGATGAAGGTGCCGCGTTGCGCATGGGTCTCGCCACTGTCAGGCATACGGCTGGTGTCATTTGGGTCAACCCTAATCCATTCGTACGGAATGCCCAACGTCTCCGCAACCATCATGGCGTGCGAAGTGATGGTGCCTTGGCCGAGTTCGACAATACCGGTGCAATAGTTAACGCTGCCATCTCGGTTCAGAATAAGGGAGGATCCAGCCCAGTCATGCTTGAGGCCTGTTGTCCCGCAGCCATGCCAGCTACAGCCGATCCCGATGCCACGTTTTTTTTCGACCGTTCGGCCCGTCCGCCCTCGCTTGTATTTTCCTGACCAGTCGGCCCGCTCGGACACCTTCTCCAACAACTCTTTGATGCCGACTGAGTGGTCGAGCACTTGGCCAGTGCCGGTTTGCGATCCGGGAACGAGTGCATTGTTCAGTCGGAACTCCAGCGGATCCATTCCAAGTTCTTCCGCCAGCAGATCCATCTGCGTCTCAATAGCAAATCCCAGCTGTGGATTACCAAAGCCGTTGAACGCCGCAACCGGCACGTTGTTCGTGTAGACCGCAACACCGGTGATCCGGCAATTGGGCACGTCGTAGACGCCGGTGCCATGATAAGCCGCACGCTTCATCAGGCCGAACACGTGGCTCGCATAGCCGCCGCAGTCGCAGGTATAATCGACGTCGATAGCTTTGAGTTTGCCGTCTTTCGTGGCGCCCGACTTGTATCGAATTTCGAACGCACAACGCTTGTAGCGGTAGGTGAAGGAGTCGTGTCGGGTGAATCTTATGAGGGCCGGACGACCTGCATAATCTGCCGCGACCGCGGCAATGGCCGAAATGATCGGCCCGTAGGTATCCTTGCCGCCGAACCCGCCGCCCAGATAAGGCGTGATAACCCTTACCTCTGACTGTGGTCTGCCAAGCAACCGCGCCACCGCGTTTCGACTGCGGAAGGGATTCTGATTCGTGCTAATCACAGTCATTTCGTGCAAGCCCCCAGGAATTGCTACTGCGGCTTCTGGCTCGATATAGGCGTGATCTTGAGACCCGGCCTGATAGGTGCGCTCCACGATGACGTCGCATTCTGCGAATGCTTTGTCGACGTCGCCTTTTCTAATTTTGACGTCACCAGGTGACTTCTGATCGTGGATTTGAAAGTCACCAGTCATCGCAGATTTCGGTTCAAACACCGCCGGTAATTCCTCGTAGGTGACCACGACGGCATCGACACCGACCCAGGCAGCTGCCTCGTTCTCCGCTACGACCAATGCAACAATGTCACCGACGTGACGCACCTTGTCCGTCGCGAGAAATGGCTGATCGTCGATGTAGTAGCCACATTGGTTTTCGCCGCGGATATCCTGACCAGTGATGACGTGTTTTACACCGTTAACGCGAAGAGCCGCACTTTTATCAATTCCCTTGATCAAAGCGTGGGCGTGTTGACTCCACACCGGACGCACCACTAAGGCATTCTCGATCACAAAATCCGTGGTGTACTTTGCGTGCCCGGTGACTTTTTCCAGACCGTCGACCCTTTGAACGTTTGTGCCAACGATCGTGTAATCCCTACCATTCAAAAGTTCTCTGACCTCGTCCAAATATTTACGAGCACGATCCACAAGTCCTCCTTGATTATCGAATAAGAGTACTCCACGATCGACCGCGAGTTGACTCAACTAAAGCCTTCGCATTGCGAAATGGCCTCTCCACCAAATCCCAGACACCTTTGCATGCGGACTGAATCTGACGCCGTGTAAATTATGACTCCCACTCGATCGGCGACATGTTGTTGATTGAAGTGTGCTCACGACGCGCGTTGTGGTGGTTGATCCAACCGGTGACGCGCGGCGTGCACCGGCTCGTGACTCGAAGCGGATTCGATACACGAACTCGCGCATCATGGTAACTCAGATGGCCGGCGGAAATTCCTTTGAGCGCCGACCAACTCGGATTCTCGGGGGTCCTCGTCATGGTCGCCTCGCACTCGCGCTTCATCTGTACGCGCACAATCTTGGCCGGGCCCGATATCTCAGAAACTCACGCAAGGCGGCGCCAACATCAGCTAGCCTCCCAGCCGATCTATGCGGCTAGGAGGGCTAGGCTGCACCCCTTGTTATATGAGTGCGGTTTCTAAAGTAAGTCGCAGATATGGGTATGACGTCCCATATCTGCGACTTACTTTAGAAACCGCACTCTCTCTCACACGTCTTCCTACTCAATACTGTACGAAACCGTGACGAGCAGCATATTCATTTCGATTCGCGATAGCGACCGCTCGTACGCCGGTTCATTTGAACGTCGAGGATGAGTAGAACTTCACTTGATGCCAATTGCCCGACTGAGCCAAAACTATGGCATAAGCACCTTGAGCGGTACCACTCTTGTCCAAATTGATAGTCCCAGAAGCACCTTCGTAGTTAATCGTACCACCCTTCGAAAGGATATTCGCGGCTTGCTTAAAGTTAGAGACCGCAGTTCCTGGCGGATTCGCGACGGCGTAGATCTTGCTATTAATTGCAGAGCCACAGGTGCTTCTTGCCGCAACTGCGGAAAGCACACCGAGCATCACCGCGTCATACGAGTTAGCTGAGAACAAGCCAGGCTGACTGTGGAATTTCGCGGTGTAAGCCCGAGCGAACAGCTTGTACGCGGCGGCCTGGACATCGCTGACAGGCTCCTCACCATACAGTTTCTGTGAACCCGAAGAACCCAACTGCGAAAGGACCTGCGGTACCACCATGTCCGAGGAGACGAGGATAGGGCCTTTGTAGCCACCGTTGCGCAACTCTTTTACAATGGTCGTCCCGTCTGCTTGACCACCCGCGAGAAATATGTAACCCGGTTGTGCAGCAATGGCATCGGCCACCGTAGCCTGATAGCTGGACTGTCCAGGCGTAAACATGATCGACTTCTTAACACTTCCGCCAAAGCCTGTAAGGGAAGACTGCGTCGTGTGTGCGACCGACACTGTCGATTGGTCGTTGCCAATGAGCACAACGATAGACTTCGCATGTTGCTGGTAAAGCCACAATGCGGCCGCTTTACCGTCATAAGCATCCGACGCGATAGTCCGATAGATCCACTTACCACCGAGAGTGTTGAGGGTAATAGTCCCTGCAAACTGGCTAATTATTGGCACTTTGTAACGGGCAGCCAGATTCACCATCCCTACGATTTCGGTTGACGCCGGTCCCACAATGAATGATGCGTGCTCAGCTTGAATCATCTGCGTCGCGAGCTGAATTGCGACCGTGCTCTTGCCTTGTGCATCCGACACCTTGGTCTTAACAACCCACCCAGCAGGCAACGCATGAGAAGAGTTGATTTGACTGACCGCGAGTTGGAAACCGTTAACATCAGTTTGACCAAACGAACCGAGATCACCAGTAAAATCTGTATCGATCCCGATCGTCAATTGTTTACCGCATGATGGTGATGATGCACTCGCGACACTTGAACTACTGAAAACTGGCAGCAAAAAAGACACCACCATTGTGATCATTGTAACTAATTTGAATCTTTTCATTTTTCTGTTCTCCCAATAATTGTAGACTTATCCTGCAGTTGAAATAGAAAGTTCGCCCCCTTGCCAGCGAGTGCTTGTGCTGGGCCGGAATATTTCACGTAACCGCCATCCAACAGATAGGCGCTAGTCGCAGACTTTAGCACCGTTTCAGGATCTTGTTCAACGACCCATACGATCGATAAACCTTCCGTAACCCGTTCAAGTATCCACGATTCCAAATTTGCCGCGGCCAATTGGGAAAGTCCTGCAGTGGGTTCATCCAATAACATTAGGGTCGGATTCTGAAGAAAACCCATTGACACAGCGAGCGCTTGTCTCTCGCCTCCCGAAAGCAACGCCGCAGGCTGATTCTGTCGCAAACTCAGGAATGGGAAGCGATCATAGACAGCGTCACTCAACCGTCCGACCTGCTTCGACCGTTCCAATCCTCGGCTTGTGGCCGAGACAGCAAGTGCCAAGTTTTCTTGCACTGACAAATCGGTGAAGACATTGCCTTCTTGAGGAACCAATACCAATCCAGTACGCGCTACCTCTGAGGTGCGGGACGACAAGATTGAACGTCCATTAAAGGTTATCGTCCCTGAGAACGTACGTACAGCTCGGACAAGGCAACCGAGAAGCGTGCTCTTTCCTGCGCCATTTGGGCCAAGCACCACCACAAGTTGACCTTCGTCTACTTCAAAATCTACTCCGTGCAGAACCTCAAGGCTGTTGTATCCCCCACGAAGATTAAGCGCGCTCAGCAACGCCATCCATTACCCTCCTGCCAAAGTATGCATCTATAACACCAGGGTCCGCAGCGACTTCACTGGGCGTACCGCTCATTATCAGTTGTCCCTGCGCCATAACATGGATGTTAGGCGCAACACTCATGAGAAATCCGACGTTATGTTCAACGAGGAGGATCGTTACGCCCTCGTCGGCTAGTGACTCAAGAAGCTTATGTAAGGTCTCCTGATGTCCAAGGTCCAGTCCCGCAGTGGGTTCATCGAGCAGAAGTATTTTCGGCTCTCTCGCTAACTGGCGAGCGATCTCGAGCATTCGTCGCTCCCCGCCACTCAAACTTGCGGCGCGGTCAGTCAGTCGGGAGTGGAGTCCAACGCGCTCGATGAACTCAGACGCCCTCGTCTGCGCTCCTCGCCGTGATCTGCGTACTAACGCTCCGAACAGTGTGTCGCGCGGGTCCTGCAGCATCCCCATTACGTTATCGAGCACACTCAGTGACAGAAAGCATCGCGGCGTTTGAAAGGTACGCCCAATTCGCAATTGCGAAAAATCCCTTATCTTCATGTTCGTAACAACATGCTCACCGAGATGGACTCGGCCAGATGTCGGGTCGACAACGCGAGTAATGACGTTGAAAAGAGTAGATTTACCAGCGCCATTCGGACCCATAAGACCGGCCACCGTGCCTGAGGGCACGACGAGACTAACACCATCAACGGCCTTAACTCCGGAGTAATGCTTGGAAACGCCTTCAACCCTAATATCCCAACTCATTTGACGCCTCCTGGGACTGCCTCAGGCGCCGTGGGAGCGAAGCGCTTGGCGAGACCACCCGACTGACCGTCACCTGATCGTCTTAGCCAACGCGGAAGCAGAGGAGTGTTTTTGGCGCTCATACGCAATATCACAACGAGAAACGCGCCCTCTAGGGAGATGCTGACGCCACCAATCCGTGACCCAATGGCTGGGGAGAGTTGCATGCCGATCTGCGACACACCTTGCTGTAGCGCCACCAAAACAAACGCTCCGATCACGGCCCCAAGGGCAGAGCGGAATCGCCCAAGGGCAACCGCCACAAAGACCGTAATCGTCAACAAAATATCAAACTGCGACGGGTTTACGTTGTTGTTGTACCAGGCGAAGAGAACGCCAGCCAGGCCATAAACGGCTCCGCCGATCAGGAATGATTGGAGTCTTAGGCGAACGCTTGATTTACCAGCAAGAATTGTGGCAAGTTCATCATCTCGGATCATTTGCAGACTCCGACCATAGGGTGATCGTTCAATCCGTCGGAGCGCGAAAAACACTACGACTAAGCAAACCATAACCATAACCGAGAGGACCCACGGGTAGTTGACACCGGACTGCATCGAAAGGGGCGGAGCAAAGTTCGTAAAGCCTAGCGTTCCATTCGTCAACGGGTTTGCGTTTGTCAAGACAACTTGGATCACCTGCGCAAATCCAAATGTCATCAGCGCTAAGTAATCGCCTCGGAGGCGCAGACACGGCCAACTGGTAACTGCGGCGACTGCGACGGCGAGGGCACATCCGCCGAGAACGCCCGCCCAGATCGGCCACCCAGGCCCCCAACGATAGTAATCGAGTAACCCCGGCGGGGGGGCAGTCAAAATCACGTAACCGTAAGCACCTGCAGCGAAATAACCAACGATACCAAAATTGATTATACCCGTGTGTCCTAGTTGCAGATTCAGGCCTAGCGCGAGCAGAGCGTAGATACCGCCAAGAATAAGCACTGTCGTTACAAAATTGGTGATCACGCGATCCGTCTCACTACGCCAAAGAGACCCTGTGGTCGAAATGTTAGGACCAGCATAACTATTAGGAATGCGACGGCGGTCTGCCAGCCAGGGATCCACTGCGTCGATATGTCCATCGCCACCGAGACGATGAAAGCTGCAATAACGACACCATAGATGCTTCCCAACCCCGCAAGTACGGCAACTGAGAGGATGAAGAGCAGTTCGGTGAAAGGCAAGTCATTCGTTAGGGTCCCCACCATCCCTATAGCAACACCCGCCAGCCCCGCAAGACCTCCTGAAATGAACCAAACTTGGTGAGTTGCCCGACGCACGTTAATACCGCGAATTTCGGCGAGATCGCGGTTGTTCGAGATCGCGCGCACAGTAGAACCGCTACGAGTTCGAGTGAGAAACAAGTGTAATAGATACACAATAACCAGCGAGGCTACGAGAATCCCGAACGAATACGGCGATACTTGAACTGAGCCGAACCTCCAGTTAAGTGCAAGAGGCAGCGAGAAGGACTTAGCCTCCGGCGACACCAACGCATCGCCCAGGCCGTGAAGGAAGAAAGCGAGGCCAACCGAAACGATCATGAGCACCTCGGGCGGTTGCTTCAGGATCGGATCGAAGACTAGGGCGCCGAGAGCAAGCCCAATGGTTGCGGTTATTAAGACGGCGATGACTGCCGCG
>OCZT010003959.1_pt1 | contig 15078 bp, 12 predicted proteins | sample 1539031 | NCBI WGS metagenome assembly OCZT01 (sample SAMEA3539308, study PRJEB22396) | soil metagenome | biome: tundra; feature: field; material: soil | place: USA | collected 2010-05 | depth 0.15 m
ACGGTCACCCCGCGCCGGACCAGGATGTCGTCGGCGTCGGGGGTGGTCGGCCCGTTGGCCGCCTCGAGGATCAGCGAGGCCTTGACCCGCCCCGCGTTGCTCGCCGTGATCTGGTTCTCCAGGGCGGCCGGGACGAGCACGTCGACTGGCGCCTCGAGCAGCTCGGCGTTGCTCATCGGCCGGGTGCCGGGGAAGCCGACGACCGACCCGGTGCGCTGCTTGTGCTCGATGACCGCCTTGATGTCCAGCCCCTGCTCGCTGTAGATGCCTCCGGCGCTGTCCGAGACGGCCCGGATGCTGAAGCCGTCGTCCGCCATCAGTCCGGCAGCGATGCTCCCGGCGTTGCCGAAGCCCTGCACCGCGACCGTCAAAGCCTGGGGTTCCCTGTCCAGCCGGCGGCAAGCCTGGAGGGCCACGATCGCCACCCCGCGGCCGGTGGCCGCGTTACGCCCCTGGCTGCCCCCAACCGAGAGCGGCTTGCCAGTGACGACGGCCGGGACCGAGTAGCCGGCCGCCATCGACACGGTATCCATGATCCAGGCCATCACCTGGGGGGTGGTGTTGACGTCAGGGGCGGGGATGTCCCGCTCCGGGCCGATCAGCACCGAGATCTCGCTGGCGTAGCGGCGGGTGAGCCTCTCCAATTCGTTGCGGCTGAGCCGCTTGGGGTCAACGATCACCCCGCCCTTGGCGCCGCCGAAGGGTATCCCAGTTGCGGCGCACTTCCAGGTCATCCACATCGCCAGAGCCTTGACCTCGCTCAGGGTGACCTGGGAGTGGTAGCGAATGCCGCCTTTGGCCGGACCCCGAACCAGGTTGTGTTGGACCCGGTAGCCCTCAAACACCCGGACCGACCCGTCGTCCATCTTGACCGGGAAGTTGACGGTCAGCTGGCGTTGGGGCTCGCGGAGAATCGAACGCACGCCCTGATCCAGGTTGAGAACGTCGGCCGCGGCGTCGAACTGCCGCTGCGCGTTGAGCCAGGGATCATCGATCCTCCCCGCTGTGACAACCGTTTCTGCATCCACCAAGATCACCTCCAAACGACCACGCCATTTACCGTGCGGACTGCTCTCTGTCCCCTCGACAAGAATCGCCACGGTCTATGCACTTCATCCCGATCCCGCGTTCCCGAGCTCCACAAGCACCATCAGCGGGTTCAAGCGTGAGACCGTTGGCGGAGCAGCGACTCCACGTCCTCAGCCACCCTTGCAGCCGATAGCCGGTACTTATCGAGCAGGGCCTCGTTGGGTCCGCTCTCCCCGTACGTATCCGTAATGCAAAACACCTGTGCCTGCTAAAGCCACCGACTCAACCGAGTCGGTGGAGTCGGTCAGATACGCTATTGGCGCAAGCTCTTAGTCATGCTACCGACGCCAGCGTCCTCCCGCTACTGCTGTGAGGGGTGACCTGGAGGCTGGACGCCCCCTCTGGCGACCCCACTAGGCAGTCGTCCTCGTTGCGCACGCCGCCGACACCGGGTATGTAGACGCCCGGCTCAATAGCGACCACCATCCCCGGCTCAAGCACATCCTCACTCGCAGGTTTGAGCAGGGGGTAAGGCTCGTGAAAAGCCATACCTACCCCGTGACCGGTCTGATGAGGATAGGCCGCACCGAGCCCGGCTTCAGCTATGACGTCGCGCGCTGCGGCATCAACATCGGCCCCGGTGCGCCCGGGAACAGCGGTCAATCGAGCACTCTGGAAGGCCCGTTCAGCAATCTCGAAAAGACGGACCTGCTCTCCTGTCGGTTCGCCAATAACGTAGACGCGAGATAGGTCGTTCCAGTAGCCGTCGGCGACCACCGCGAGCTCCATCAGGACAATGTCTCCCTCGGCCATGACGCGTGGCGACGAGAACTCGTAGTCCAGATGACACTGTGACGTCTGCGCACCGCTCATGACGTAGGCGTAGCCCCGCACCCGCGTGACAGTTTCGAAGCCCACCCCGAAGCGCTCGATTGCCCGTTCGACGTCCGTTGCTAGATCTATATCGCGAACCCCTGCGGCAAGACCATCGCGAAAAGTGGCAAGCCCGACATCGGCAATGGCACTAACCCTCCTGATCGCTCGGATCTCACGCTCGGTCTTGATCGCCTTCGCTTTCAGAAGCACGGGATCCGCGGCACGGATATGCGATCCGCCCATGATCGCGGTTACCGACTCGCGGAGCTGCTCGTGCCGGCCGGACGCCTCATGGGCCATATGGGGGGGCACCAGGCTACGCAACGCACCTTCAACTCCCACCGTCCCGAAACCGTCGTGGCTTCGCCGCACGAAGTCTCGAAGGAGTCGTTGCATGCTCTCGTGAAAAGGCGGATCATCGATTCGTCCGGCTTGGTAGACGACGATGTTAGGCCAGCCGCTGCGCGCCGCCCATGTCTCCTCTCCCGCCGGCACGTACAGATATGGTTCGCCAGCCGCCGGAACAACAGCTACGCAGGTCCCGTTCATCGGCCAGTAACCGGTGAGCGCTAGGACGTTTTCGCTCGCAGCGCAAACCAGTAGGTCGAGCTCCGCTTCACTCATTGCCGCGTGAACCCGGCGCAGCCGGTCGACGTCACGGGAAACGTCACCGCCCATCAGATCGAGAAAGGATCTAAGAACCGACGCCCCGAATTCCTTCGTGAGGCTACCATCCTCCGTAGACCCGATGCTCACAGCGTCTCCATAACCGAACGTGTTGAGATCGTGCAGGAACCGAGTGCCCAGTTCCGTTGGAACCTGACCGGGCCGGCCAATCCTCGCGTGGCCGATGCGCCCCGCGAACTGAGCAACGGCTTTCAGGGGATCTTCCCCGGCCCGGACTAGCTCAGCGGCGTCCAAATCAACGGAGACATTCGCCCGGTTGATGCGGCCGAGGACGTGAGCCAGCTCAACAGTGTTACCAACCGCTCCCATATCTCCAGGCGCATCGCCATGATCGACACGGATGCAGATCTGTACACCCGCCTTCTCAGCCGCTTGCGCGACGTCGCCGACAACCTTGCAGAAGCTGGTCAGGACGCTGTCGCGCTCGTCGCCCTTGTCGCTCGTGATATGGGGCGCAGTAACGCTCACCTTCCGACAGCCCAACTCGGCAGCTTCGCGAATCGCGACCAAAAGCCAGGCGAGGGGATCGCCCTGTTCCCCCAATTCGCGACCGCCCAGTTCTAGCAGTGCCACCTGAAGGCCTGACGTCATGACAGCCTCACGCCATTGCCCTCGCTCCCCTACCCAAGGTATCTGAATTGCGGTGAGGCCCAACCCAGCTGCCAAGGAGACCCCTTCGGTCGGAGGGAGGCTCCGCACGTCGAGCGCGAAGCGAGTCATTGCACTTCTCTTAGCGCGCGAGGAGCAACCTGAGCTAGACCTGAGAACACCTTATCGAGTCGTTCCAGAGCCTCATCCACATCACTCAGCCCATGCGCTGCGGTCGTACCGTAATGCATCGGGGCGTTCTTAGTACCGAAGTCGTGAAAGTGGAGGCCATTCTCGCTGCAACCCTTGAGGAACTGGTTGTTCAGCTCGTGATCGAAGCGCGTTGCGGAACGATAGTCCGTCGCCACCTCGCTGAATCCGAAGTAAAGGCCGAAGCGCGCACCCAGCCCCTGCACATGTCCGATCACATGGTGCCGTGTAAGCAGATCTCCGAGCCCCTCATACAGGTGCGAGGCCACACCGTTCAGATGCTCGTAGAAGCCCGGCGCAGCCATTACATCCAGAGCAGCGAGCGATGCCAGAACTGCTGCGAGATGGCTCGTATACGTCCCGCTTACCATCGTGTGTCCTACCGGAGCCAGAACAGACATCACATCCGATCGCCCGGTGACAGCTGCGATGGGCCATCCCGCACCCAGCGCCTTTCCCCATGTTGCCAGATCAGGTGTGACCCCAAAGTATTGGGAGGCACCGCCGAGCGCCATCCGGAACCCCGAGAGGACCTCATCGAAGATCAAGACGATTCCACGGCGCTGGGTCTCGGCGCGGAGCAGCTTCAACCAGTCAGGGTTCGCGGGAATGCAGCCGAGATTATACGACACGGGCTCAAGGATCACGCACGCGAGTTCCCGCTCGTGCTGATCAAGTGCTGTCAGGAGCGCTTCCTCATCATTGAAAGGAACGTTCACCAAGAGGTCGCCGATGACGCTCGGGATACCGGCGCTGTCTGGAAAAGATGGCACCATCGCCTCGTAGCCCCGATCCGGTGGGGTATGCGAGTTGAAGAGGACGTAGTCGTGCATACCATGAAAGTGGCCCTCAAATTTGAGGACCTTCTCGCGTCCGGTGGCAGCTCTCGCGATGCGGATTGCAGCCATCGTTGCCTCGGTTCCTGTGTTCACTAGGCGGACCTTTTCAGCCCCGGGCAGGACCTCCGACAGCTTCTCGGCCAAAGCAACGTGGTGCTCGGTTTCCTGAGTACACAGGGTACCTCTGGCCACAGCCCTGCGCACAGCCTCGTTGATCGCCGGGTGATTGAAGCCCAGCATACTTGCACCGTTGGAGGAGCTGAAGTCTATGAATTCCCTTCCATCAACGTCCCACAGCCTGCATCCTTCGCCGTGATCGAAGTAATAAGGGCGCCCCAGAACTGGGTTGAACCGCCCCGCAGCAGTCACCCCCCCCACCATAACCCGAGTCGCGCGGGCAAACAAACGGGAAGACCTCTCCTCTGCTACCATTGTCGTCTCCTTTCAGCACATATCAATTCCGTACAGGTTGGCTTGGGGCTACGGCGCCTCCCCAGTTTCGCACCTCCCCCATGGCGAATACCCAACGAGAGGAGCGACCCACCCGTCATCGTCCATGACGGGTGGGTCTCCCGCTCTCACCAGCAAACCAGGTCGCTCACACCCCGTAGTAGTACTTCGAAATGTTAGGATCATTCGCTGTCGCTGTTGTGGCTATGATGTTGGGGAGGAGGACGAAACTCTTCACCTCGCTCTTGTGGCCAGCCACCAAGTCATAAGCGTACTGAACGGCCGTTGCACCCTCGAGGGCAGGCTGCTGCATGACGAGTGCACTCAGCGCGCCGCTCTTCAGGAGGGTCGCCTCCTCCGCAGAGGCGTCATAGGCGACCGCGAAAACCTTCCCGATTGCCTTTGCCTCCTGCAGCGCCGTCCCGACACCCTCTCCTGTAGGCGTGTCAATTGCGAAAATGCCAGCCAGCTGAGGATACGCCAGCAGTAACGCGGCCGTCTGCGACGCCGCCGTGGTTGGACTTTCAGCGTCGTACTCTGTTGCAACGATGGAAATGTTCGGATACTTGGCTGCGATCTCCTGGCCGAAACCACTCTGCCGCGCGTCGTCGGTCGTGACGCCAGGCTCGTTGTCGATGATCGCCACCTGCCCGGTCTCATGAATCAGGGACGCCAGCGTATCAGCGGCCTGTTTCCCGCCCAGAGAGTTGTCGCCAGTAATCTGCGACTGGAGCAGACTTGTGTCACTGATCGTCGTATCGGCAGCCACCACGGGAATGTGAGCGTTCACGAACTGTTGGATGGGGCCCTTCATTGCTGTCTCGTCTGTCGGGACGATCACGAGCGCGCTTGGATGTTGTGCAAGCAGTGCGTCGACCACCGGCGTTTGCGCGGAGGCGCTCCAGGTGGTCGATCCTTGCCAGACCAGGTTCACTCCAAGCTTGGCAGCTTCGCTCTTGGCACCAGCTTCCATCGAGATATAGAAGGGATTCGTTGTAGTGCCAGGGACGAACGCAATAGTAATCGACTTGGGCGAGGTGACTGCGCTCGAGCTGGGCGTGCTGGACGCGCCGCATGCGACTGAGCCTACAGCCATACTCGCCAGCGCCCCACTGACTGCGACGCGCCGCCATTTGCGTCGAAGTCCCCGACGCCCTGCGTCTAGTAGTCTGTTGTCAAAGTTCGAGGTCATCGCACTTCTCCTTGTACCTAAATTGATTGCAAACGCATGCGGACCTGATCGGCGGCAACGGCGGCGATCAGGATTACGCCTACGGCAACTTGCTGCCAGAAGGTCTCGACATGAGCCAGTATCAGGCCGGTCACGAGGATGGAAATGATGAAAGTCCCTACGACCGTACCGAGGATGGTTCCACGTCCGCCGAAGAGGCTGGCTCCTCCTATGACCGCGGCAGCGATAGCGTTCAGCTCATCATTCGCGCCTGCCAGCGGGCTTGCGGAGGCAAACCGAGCCATCACCATGAGACCCGCTACTCCAGATAGGGAGCCGGAGATCAGATACACCCTGATGAGGTGACGGTCGACATTTATGCCAGCTCGACGCGCCGCTAGCGGGTTACTGCCAATAGCATATGTGCGAAGACCAAACTGCGTGCGTGACAAGACAAGCCAGCTAACAATAGCCAGCCCGGCTGTAATGGCGACTGGCACAGCGATCCAACCGCCAATTAAGGTGTTCCCGAGCGCAGCGACCTGGGGCGGAAGGATGGTTACCTCCATGCCACCGTTCAGTAGGTAGGTGGCGCCGGTAGCAATACCCAACATACCCAGGGTGACTATGAACGGCGTAATCTTCACCTTCGTGATTATTAGTCCGTTGATAAGACCGACAAGAGCGCCAACTACCACGGCGGTGGCGCTCCCTGCGATTACAAGCGGCGTGGATCCGTTGCCAGTGCCCATGAAGTGGAACATCAACACAGAGGCTGCCATCGAGGACAGGCCGAGCATGGCCCCGTCCGAGAGGTCGATACCACCGGTGATAATGACGAATGTCTGGCCGAGGGCAAGTAGCATGAATTCAACGGCGTACTGGGAGGTGGCTAGCCAGTTGGCCTGTGAGTAAAACCCAGGTGCGACGAGGCCGAAGACAACGACAAGTCCGGCGAGAACGCCGAGTGTCCAGAGGCCTCCGGCGCGCTCGGCCAGCCTTACGAGCGGTGGCCTGGTTGCAGCTACTGCCACTACTTCCGTGGATGCTGCAGACATGGTCGGCTCAGAAACATTCGCACTTGGCGGATCCGGCCCATCGGCCGCGTCACTGATGATGGATCGGTCAGGCATGGGATCCACTCGTTAGCCAGAGGACAATGTCCTCAAGGGAGGACTCGGCGGCCGTAAGGCTCGTTACCAAGTTGCCGTGGTAGAGGACGAGGATCCGATCGCACAACTCGCGGACCTGAGGTAGGTTGTGGCTGATGACCAAGACGGCCACGCCTTCACCGCGCACTGCGCGAATCAGGTCACTGACGTGCTCTTGCTGCTCAACTCCCAGGGCTGCCGTGGGCTCGTCCATGAGGAGGACTCGACTACCCCAAGCAATGGCCCTAGCCACGGCGACCGCTTGGCGTTGACCACCGGAGAGCGACTCGCACGGAGTCTCAACGGAGCCGATCCGGATGCGCGTGCGAGACAGCTCGGTTTTGGCGCGACTCGCCATCTTCCTCTTGTCCAGCCAGCCTACCCATCGCAGGGGACCACGAACGTGCTCTTCTCGGCCTAGAAACAAGTTCGCCCACACGGAGAGGTGGGGAGCGAGGGCGAGGTCTTGGTAAACGGTCTCGATGCCTCGAAGCCGGGCATCCAAGGGCGAGTGGAGATTAGCCGGTTTGCCGTCAATGAGGACCGCACCGCTCGAGGGGCCGAGAGCTCCGGAGAGGATGTTGACGAGCGTCGACTTGCCTGCGCCATTGTCGCCGACGAGGCCCACAACTTCGCCGGCATGCATGACGAGATTGACGTTCGCGAGCGCTGTGATAGGACCAAAGTGTTTAGAAAGGTTCTCTGTTGCGAGAATCGGCCCGCCGATCATGGCCGATACTCGCCATCAGCAAGCGCTTGAGCGATCACCCTTGTGCCGGACGGACTCTGCCGGGCCACCGCTGACGCGGGGTTAGGCGCCAGCAAACTACCTGATCCGTGGCAACCAGCGCCGAGCCGGGGAGCGACGCGGGTGGATGGAAGTCCATTATTCGGAATCCGCATATCAGCTTCACGGAAGATAGCGGGAGTACCCCCCCTTGTCAAGAGGCCGTATTCCCTCACCCAGAATCTGACCATGGAGCCCATCGTTCCGTCACCTGCGATTCTTACCGAGGCCATCCGGCCCGGAGCGCGGCGGGTCGGGGATCGCTATGAGCTGGCTGCGGAGTTGGCGGCTCGGTACCGAAGCGGAAGCCGGAGGGACCGCACCGCGATGCTCGACGCCTTCTGCCTGGCCACCGGCTACCACCGCAAGTACGCGATCGCGGTGCTCCGGGGCCGCCGGCGAGTGGCGGTGCGTCGGCGCGTGGCACGGACCCGGCACTACGGCCCGGACTTCCAGAGGGCGCTGCTGGTGGCCTGGGAGGCCTCCGGCTACGTCTGCTCCGAGAGGCTCCAACCCTTTCCTTCCCGAGCTGGTCCCGCTCTTGGAGCAGCACCAGCATCTCAGCGTCGATGAGGCCACCCGCGAGCTCCTCCTCCAGGCCAGCGTGAGCACCGTGGAGCGGGCCCTGGCCCCCCAGCGCAAGCACCTGGTGGGCCGGCGCATGGCCCAGACCAAGCCGGGCACCCTGCTGCGCCGTCAGATCCCCGCTCTGGTGGGACCCTGGAAGGCCGAGGATGTCCCCGGCTACCTCGAGATCGACCTGGTCTCCCACAGCGGCGAGTACGCGGCCGGCACCTTCCTCTACACCCTCTCCACCGTCGACCTGGCCACCGGCTGGACCGAGCGGATTCCCTTGCTGGGCAAGGGCCAGGTGGGGGTGGTCGCCGGCCTCGACCGCATCCGCGAGCAGCTGCCCTTCCGCCTCCGTGGCCTCCATCCCGACACCGGCAGCGAGTTCATCAACTTCCACCTCTTCGACTACTGCAAGGAGCGCGGCATCGAGTTCACCCGCTCCCGGCCCTACCACAAGAACGACAACTGCCATGTCGAGCAGAAGAACTGGACGCTGGTTCGTCGCCTGATCGGCTACGACCGGCTCGACACGCACGCCCAGCAGGCCTGGCTCGATGCCTTCTACACCGACGACCTCCGTCCCTTCGCCAACTGCTTCCAGCCGGTGATGAAGCTGGTCGGCAAGGAGACGGTCGGGCAGCGCACCCGGCGCCTCTACGACACCCCCAAGACACCGCTGCGCCGGCTCCTCGACGACTACGCCGGCCACGTCGACCTGAACCGCCTGCGCGCCCTCACCGACCTCTACACCGCGGTGAGCCCGTTGACCCTGAAGCGTCGCATCGACCGCCGCCTCGCCGCCCTGCCGGTCCGCCTGGGAGCCCACGCCAGTGCCTGAACCGACTTATCCACAGCAACCGGAGTTATCCACCCCTTCCCCCCGAACCCCCCATCCCTCCACGACTACGGTCAGATTTCCTCCTGACGGAACGACCCTCCCAGGGTCAGATTCCTTCGTGATGGACAACGGAGGCCTTGGTTCGAAACTAAGCTAGCGTTCCAAATAATGGACGACGCTCGGGGCCTAGGGCTACAATCCGGCATGGTGACCGCAAGCGACAAGGCCTTCGATCTACTGGAACTGATCACCACAGCTCCTACTCCCCTCGGACTCGGAGAGGTGGTGAGGATGTCAGGGCTCAAGCACGCTACCGTGCGCCGCTCGCTTCTCGGCCTAGCCCGCCAAGGTCTGGTCCACCAAAATGACAAGAGGGCCTACGTGCCGGGGCTCCGTCTCCTCGATCTCACTGCGCTCGCGCTCGATCACCTCGACCTAGCCCGGGAAGCCGAGAAAGTGCTTCGCGAACTCTGCAACACGGTTCCCGGCACCGTGACGCTGGCTGTCTACTCCGAGAAACACCTAGCCGTAGCCCTCAGCCTGGTATCGTCCGAGCCTTATCGCGTGGCTGGACGTGGCCTCGCATTCGCTGGTCTCCATGCGACTGCGGCGGGCAAGGCGGTACTCGCGCATCTGTCGAGGCCTGATGCGGACTGGGTCCTCGGACCAAACCCCCTTCCACGCTACACTCCGCACACGATTACCAAGCGCGAGATTCTCTCGGCGCAGCTAGCGACCATCGCACGCCGCGGCTTCGCTCTCAACGACCAAGAGTCGCTCCTCGGCGTCCGGTGCCTCGCAGCACCGGTATGGAATCACCTAGGGCGGCCAACTGCCACCGTGAGTGTTGCCGTCGCAGTTTCTCAAGTGTCCCTTGCTGAGCTCGGCCGAGCTGCAGGAGATGTCTGTAGAGCAGCACATGTAATCACAGACCGTATCGGTGGCTCGCCGGCGGTCGCGCTACCTGCGTCGGACATATTAGCGCCGTCCATGGAAGCGTAAGCAGTGTCCACCCTCGACAAGAGTTGCAACACCCTTCAGGATGTCGCCGGTTATGGGCCGCGGCTGCGTCTCGCTCGCCTGCAAGAGCTCACTAGGATTCCGAAACCTACCCTTCACCGCTTGCTTAAGACGATGCTGCAGCACGGTCTCATTCAGCAGGAGGACATTGGAACCTACAGCGTCGGAAGCCACCTCTTCCACCTAGCTCGGCATGTCTATGAGCAAGTGAGTGTGCCACCCGCAGCACGGCAAGTAATGATGGATCTACAACACCATGTTGGAGAAACGATTCACATATCCGCCTTCCGTGGGGGGCGGTTGGTCTATGTGGAGAAACTTGAGGCTCCTCATCCGCTCCAGATGATTTCTCGTATTGGGAAGTTCCAGCCGCTGCACTCATCGGCGATTGGCAAGGCCGTTCTGTCAGTTCTGCCGCAGCCGGAAGCATATCGGTTGCTTAGCCGTGGTGAGCTTAGGCGGTTCGCTCCAAATACGATCATCGACGTAGGCCGCCTACTTGATTTGCTTCCAATCATCGGCGCGCAAGGGTACGCGATAGATGATGAGGAGGATGAGCCGGGCCTCCGTGCGATCGGTTGCGCTATCTGTGACCGAACAGGCGCCCCTATCGGTGGTCTGAGTATCGTCGCACCGTCATTTCAGATGAGCTTGGGACAGGCGTATGGCTATGCGCCGCTCCTCACCAAAGCTGCTGCTCAAATCGCAGAGCTCATGCAGTCACCGAGTCCTAGCAGCCCGTCCCGGTAACCCAAGGGGTTCCTGGATGTGAAGCTCCTATGTGTCAAGCCACCAGGTGCAGGGGTGCCTCGCCGGCCTTGAGGTCGCGGATCATCCGTCTGTAGACGACCGCGGCCAGGTGGCGGCGGAGGATGCGCATAGCCTCCTTTCTGGTGTGTCCGCGCCGCTTGGCGTTATCGCGGATGCGTTGCGCCCGCTCATCGCAGCGCAGCTGGGTGACCGCCATGCGGTGGAGGACGGCGTTGACCTGCCGGTTACCACCACGGTTGAGCCGATGACGTACTGGCTGCCCTGACCCTTCGCCGGATGATGCCGGTAGCGGCGCGGTGCCGCTGAACCGTGCAAAGCCACCCTCAGTGAAGCGACGAGGGTCGCCCACCTCGACGAGGATTTCGGCGGTGCTGCGGATGTCGAGCCCGCACAGCCCATCGAGCGTGGAGCCCACGCTGCGGACCAGCTTCGCCAGCTCCTTGGTGATCTCCTTGTCACGCCGATCGAGCTCAAGGATGGTGCGCCGATGATCCTCGAGGAGGCGCAGACGCAGCGCTGTCGCTGCCGGCCAGGCTCCGCGGCGCTGGCGGAGTGCGGCCAAGCGTGGCCGCACAGCCTTCGTGTCGGGAAGGCGGCCACGTAGCTCCTCGGGGAGCTCGTTGAGCAAGGGCTCGGCCTCGTTCAGCAGGTGCTGGCGCGTCTTGAGAACCGAGCGCCGCTCCTTGTGCCACAAGGCCATCAGCTCCGCGGTCTCGTCCGGTCCAGTGTCCTCACCCGCCCGCTTGAACGCCACTGGGAGCTCGGGGTGCGCAAGCGTCTCGCGGGCGATCCGCTCGCTGTCGAGTACGTCTGACTTCCCCTGGTGGCGTCCACGTGCGCGCTCCGCCGTCCGTGTCGGACAGACATCGCGCACATCGTGTCCTTGGCGGCAAAGGTAAACCGACGTGTGCCGCCCTAGGCCGCTGGCGCCCTCGATGCCCCACCGGGTTACAGCGCCGAAGCTGAGCGCCCAGGCCTCCAGAGCCCGGTGTCCGTCACCCGACACTCGGTAGTGACTGGTTCCGATGATGCCGCCGCGCTCATCGAGCACCGTGGCGGAGAGCGTGTGCTTGTGGGGATCGACCCCGACCACGTTGCCCTGCCTGTCTGTCATCTGCTCAGTCCTCCCGCGTGTTAGGTTGTGGAAGACCGGCTGACATCTCCCGATCGGGCACAGCGCAGCGACGCTCCTATCAAGTCAAGCCGGTCCCGGAGCCGAGGAGCCGAGGCCGACACTTCACAAACAGGACACCCCAGGGGTCAAGAGTCAATGGGGGTCAGGCCCCGGCTCACAGCTCCTACCGTACAGGCGCTCCCACCCATCCGGTGCGCCTATTGAACACCGGGAGTCAATGGGGGAATGCCGAAGACGTTCCGCCCGTACGACCCAGATCAGATCCTGCTGCTGCCGCCGTCGGTGAACGAGTGGGTTCCCGAGGGCGACCTGGCCCACTTCATCGGCGACCTGGTGGACGGGCTCGATCTCAGTGCGATCCTGGACGAGTACGAGACGGGTGATCTGAGGGGCTACCCGCCGTACCACCCACGGATGATGACCAAGCTGTGGCTCTACGCCTACGCCACGGGGTAGCGGAGCTCGCGCAAGCTGGCCCAGCTGGCCACCCGAGACGTGGGCTGCATGATGCTGGCGGCCGGCAACCGGCCCGACTTCCGCACCCTCAACAGCTTTCGGCTGCGTCACCTTGCCGCGCTGGAGGGGCTGTTCGGGCAGGTGCTGGAGATGTGCCGGGAGGAGGGCCTGGTGCGGCTGGACCATGTCGCCATCGACGGCACCAAGCTGAAGGCGAATGCCAGCAAGCATGCGGCCATGAGCTACGCCCGGATGCAGCCGAAGGTGAACCGGATCTCGGCCGAGTTGAAGAAGTGGTTCGAGGACTGCGACCGCACCGACGCCGAGGAGGACGCGAAGTACGGGGCCGACAACGACGGGTACGAGCTGCCGGAGAACCTGCGGACGGCGGCGGGCGGCGATCCGCCGTCCGATCAAGGAGCTCAAGGAGCGGGCCAAGGCCGAGGGAAAGGCGAAGCCGGACGCCAAGGCGCCGGCGAACTTCACCGATCCGGGGTCGCGAATCATGAAGGGTGGGGACGGTGCCTTCATCCAGGGCTACAACGGCCAGGCGGCGGTGGACGCCTCGTCACAGGTGATCGTGGCGGCGACGCTGACCAACAGTGCCGCCGACTGCCCGCAGCTGCTGGAGGTGGCGGCGGAGATCGCGGCCAACCTCGACGAGCTGCCGATGGAGATCTCGGCGGACGCTGGCTACTGTTCAGACGCCAACCTTGAGGCGCTCATCCTGCTGGGTGTGGATGCCTACGTGGCCACCGGTCGGATGCCGCGGAGCTACCGAGTGCCTCCGGCGCCGCGGGGGCGGATCCCGGCGGGACTGACGCTGAAGGAGCGGATGAAGCGTAGGTTGACGACCAAGGCGGGGCGACAGCGCTATCGGTTGCGGCAGCAGACGGTGGAGCCGGTGTTCGGGCAGTTCAAGAACAAAGGCCTGATCCGGCTCTGGATGCGGGGCGAGCGCAAGGCACGGGGTGAGTGGACACTCCACTGCATCGGGCACAACCTCTGCAAGCTCCACCTGGCGAGGGCGACGTGACGGGGGTCCGAATCAGCCGCCGCCGGGCTCCCCAACGGCTCCCAGGAACCACCCTGACGAATCTTGGGATGAGGGGTGGTGCCCTACCCCGCGATCAGGCGGACACGGCAAGGCCGGCCGGGGTTACCGGGACGGGCTGCTAGGGCCAATGCCTCGGTAACGGCATCTAACCTAAAGCGAACCTTGAGGAAGCTTACGCGGCTTTGTGTTTGACAAAATGACATTCATGGCCTGAACGCGGTTGGTGAGTGGACGGTTGCCGCCACGGGGCCATCAACCCGACCCTCCCACCGGCTGGTGCTCGGTACCAGCAGGGGATCGCTGCGACCTCGAGCCACTGCCGCAGCCGAACGGCGGCGCGGGTCGCGCGCGTCCACCTCGGCCTTCCACCGCGGCTTCATCCATGCAGGCCCTCGAGCTCCCGGCAGGTCGCGGCGACCTCGCGCGCCAGGCCGCGGTCCGCTCCCAGTCCGGGCTCGAGAGCATCGAGGAGAGCTCGTGCCGCCCCGTGGCGCTCGCCCGCGGCCAGGGTGACGAGTTCCCCAGCACGGGGGTCGGTGATCTCGACGCCGGAGCCGCGGAGGTGGGCAAGCCAGGCGCCGATGACCCGCCCGGCTCCCGGTGGGGCGGGCTCTCCCACCTCCCGGTAACGATGGATCACCGGGACCACCCGCTGGACGAGCTTCTGCGATCCGTCGCGGGCGATGAGGCTCAGGGTGTGACTCATCCGCGGGTTGCTCCAGCGAGCGACGAGCGACGCGCGGTAGCCGGCCACCTCGTCGCCGGGGAGCGCGAGGACGGGGGTGACGCCATCCCACCAATCCTCCAGCCACTCCCGGCACCGCGGGTCGGCCAGGGCCTCGGCGACGGTGGCGTGCCCCAGCACGGAGCCCGCGTAGGCGAGCAGGGAGTGCCCGCCGTTCAGGAGGAACAGCTTCCGCTCCGCAAACGGCCTGACATCGCTCACGAAGTGGGCGCCGGCACTCTCCCAGGCAGGCCGCCCGGCCGGGAAGTCTCCGGAGAGCACCCATTCGCTGAAGGGTTCGGTCACCACGGCGCAGCGGTCCTCACGGCCGGTGGCGCGCTTCGCCGACACCAGGTCGGCTGTGGTGGTGGCAGGGGTTATCCGATCCACGACCGTGGAGGCGAACGAGACGCTCGCCGATATCCAGTCGTCCAGATGTTGGTGCACCGCGCGGCACATCTCGAGGACCACGGCACGGGTCGTGTCGCCGTTGCCCAGGAGGTTGTCGCAGGGGACGATGGTGATCGGTCCGCCATCCGCGATCCGGCGAGCCGCGAGGCCCGCCACGAGCCGCCCCGGCATGGTGCGGAGCGGGGGCACCGGCTGGGCGCTCGTCACGCGCAGACGCTCGATGTCGGCGGCGACCTCCGGGTGACCGAGATCGAGATGCCCGGCGGCATCCAGGTGGTACCCGGCCTCGGTGACCGTCAGCGTCA
>OCZT010003960.1_pt1 | contig 15074 bp, 17 predicted proteins | sample 1539031 | NCBI WGS metagenome assembly OCZT01 (sample SAMEA3539308, study PRJEB22396) | soil metagenome | biome: tundra; feature: field; material: soil | place: USA | collected 2010-05 | depth 0.15 m
TGGAGCAAGCCGTCACTCAAGCCATCGCTGCCCTTACTCCCCGAAACACCGAAGACTGCTTCCGCCACTGCGGCTACGGTCTATGAATAATACGAAAATGGTCTAGCCGTTGCGGGCCGCGCGTGGCGGAACTAAATTCGTGTTGGCTTTCTTTGGTGGCTCGCGCCACCTCAAAGGACTACTCCTTCTTCCCTAAAGCCGAGGGCTTCACGTCGCCACAGGACGAACTGATCCACTTTGCGGTGATGGTGATCTTCATGTCCATGTTGCGCCCGTTACTACCCATGTGCATCGTCACCAGTCCGTTCACGTGCTCGGAATCCTTCGCCTCCACCGTGACGGTGCCGGTGCCCTTATCGCACTCCATCTTGACTTCCTGCTTGGTGCCGGTCGAGGTCACAATCGTCTGCTTGCACGACTGGTTGCCACCGTCGGTGAACGGCTTGAGGTCTTTCTCGACGCGGCAGGACTGAGTGGTCGTGGCCGCCGGCTTGCTCGAGGTCATGGCCTCGATACGAGCCCTCTGCTCCGGTGGCATCTTCGCCAAAGTCTCCGGCGGAATCGACGGCATGCCGCTTCGCTCCTGGACCGTGGTGGTTTCCCACAGGCCCGGTTTCAAATTGAGCGGCGTCACGTCGTCGGCGCGGGAAACGCCGGCGGCGAGGATCAGCACGGCCAGAACATTTTTCGTCATGGATAGATCTAGAATGCCACGAGCGTAATTTGATTGTAAATAGGCAAGATGCTATGATTAACGCTTAGATGGCAAACACAGTTTCTTCCCTGAAGCGTGTGCGCATCACCGAGGGGCGAACGGAAGTCAACCGCATTCGCAGATCACGGTTGCGCCACCAGATTCGTTCTCTTCGCCGCTTGCTCGAAGCCAAGGACGCGAAAGCGGCCACGGCGATCGTGCCGACGACGTTCTCCCTGATTGACCGCTCCGCCAAGTGGGGCATCATCAAGAAGAACACGGCTGCGCGGTACAAGAGCCGCATTACGCTTCGTCTCCGAAAGCTCGCTACGGCGTAGTTAAAGCTAGAATCATCTCTTCCATTACGATGCGGTCGTCTGGCCGTGCATCGCGCAGGGATCGGTCCGCCTCGAATAATCGAACCAGCGCCCGTTCCAGGCGCGATTTGGGAAACGCCGAAACCGTCTGCTCGATCTGCCGGGCTCTTTCCGGCCACATGCGCGCGCCGATTTTGTTGAAATGCGCCTGGATCTGCCCCGCGCCCCGCAGTCCCGCCTCGCGCGCCACCAGCGCCATCCGAAATTGGGTGCCTAAGAACGTCAGGGCCAGAGGCATGTACTCGCCTTCGCGCGCCAGCGTGTCGAGGATTTCGAGAGCCCTCGTCCGATCGCCCCGGCCGAGCGCCGCGACCAGCGCGAACACCGTCGTCTGCTGGGCGTCGGGAACCAGCTCCGCAATGTCTTCCGCCGTCACCTTGCGCGACGTGCCCGCGTATAGAGACAATTTCTCGATCTCGACCGCAACACGCGACGCGTCGCCTCCGGTCGCCTCCAGCAGCAACGCCAGCTCGCCCAATCCGAGTTGCAAACCAATCTTTTTAGCCAGCGATTGCGCCAGCGCGCGAGCTTCCGATGGGTCGAAGGGGCGAAACTCCACCTGCGCGGGAACCGCGGAATAATACTTCTGCACGCGCTCGATCCGGGCTTTATCCTCGCCCTCGAAATCGTAACGGCTCGATTCGATCACGATGACGGTGCCCGGCGTCGGGTCTTTCAGATACGCCGCCAGTTCCGACGCATCGCCCGATTCGTCTTCCTCTTTCCCACGCCCGCGAGGCAGCGCCGCCTCCGCGCTCGCGATCCAGACGACGCGCTTCGACGCGAATAACGACATGGACCGGGCATCGTCCAGCACGGACGCCAGTGGAATCTCATCCAGATCGTGACGCGTCAGCCCCGTATCGCGATCCTCGGGCGGCAGCGCGGCATCGAGCAGAGCGCGGCGGCAACGCTCGCGCTGATACGCTTCCGGACCGAGAAACAGGTACGCCGGCGCCGGTCCGCTCTTTTTCAGACGATCGATAAACTGGTCGGGAGTCATAGGCAGCTAATATCCCCTCCATGACCCGTAATGCCCCAACGGAACCCCGACAGTCATGGAGGGGATCTAAAATTTTTCCAGAATCGCGCTCACTACCTGCCGCGATACCTGCATCGCGACCCGGTTCAGCCCGGCATCGCTCTCTTCAAAATACGCAATCGGATCGACGCTGATTTCGTAGCGCTCGCGCGCATCGAAATTAGGGTTGCTGTAGAGCACCTTCCCCGTCGCCCGCTCTGTGAACGTGATGCTCAAAATCACGTGGATGTCGGCGGCCGTGGCGCGCCCCGTCGTCGGATCGACCGTAGTCTGATTCGCCAGGTAGTTGTTCACCGTGCCGCGCAGGATCGCGTCGCAGGTATTGAGATCGGTACCGATGTGATACTTGGTGCGCGCAATGAATTCGCGCGAGATCGCCTCCGGCAGCCGGTCCGTCAGCTTGTAGCGCGAAGTGACGTTTTTAAACGCCGGAACGCAGACGGTCTGAATGGTCTTCGGCATCAGGTCCGCGTGCCCGGAAACGTGGTAGCCGCAGCCCGCCATCGCGAGCGCCGCCGCCAACAAAAAAGCCCTCACACCCACTCCTGCATCACCGCGACCGCGTTTTCCGCCGACAAACGAAAATTGTCGGCCGCCATCCAGAACCAGCAGGCGCGCGCCTGATTCGGATCGACACTGATCGCCCCCACACTCAGTCCGTTTTGTCCGGCTACGCCGATGTTGGTCGGCGGCTCATCCGTCCGCACGTCGATTCCATTGCCGTCAAGAGCCCGATTCAATGCCTCGACGCCTGGATTTTCGTCAAACTCCACCCACGCCGAAAAACTGTGCCCATGAAACACCGGCGCCTGGATTACGCGCACGGACGGCATCGGGATGCCCTCCCAGGCGGCAAGAAGCGAAGCCAGATGCCTCTCCACCCGTTGCTCGATTCCTTCGAGAGGCTCCGTCGCCTCCTCGCCGTAGCGCGCCAGCATCGCGAACGCGAGCTGCGTGTCGAACACGTCGGTCTTAAGTTTTTGGAACGACAGCACCGCGACGTTCTGCTGCTGCAATTCGTCCAGGCCTTTTTGTCCACGCTCGCTGGCCGGCTCGAATACATGAATAATAGACCGCCGCAGGGGAGCGCATTCGGAGAGCCGCGTCAGGAACATCGCCATCGCGATCGCCGCCGGATGCGCGATCACCTGCACCGCTCCCAGGTTCTTCACCGGAGCCTTTTCCGCAAACGGAGCGCGCAGGCGGGCGTTCGGTTGCTCCTCAAGCGCCGCCGTCAAATCGACCAGCACGGTATTTTTCGACGCAATCTTCAGCGCCTTTCTACTCGACGCGTGCGTTCCGGCGAGAAAAGCCACACTCGCACCCTCGAAGCTGGCCGCCGCCAGGGGGACCATCACCACCCGTTCGTCCTCTTCCGACGCCAACTGCTCGGCGATGCCCGAAATCAATTCCACGCGCGGCGCTGGTTTTGTTTCGGCCAGCACTTCTCGCAATTCGCGCGCCAGCAGAGTATCGCCGCCCACCACAGCGACCAGCGGTCTTACCAGAAAAGGCTCAGCCAACTTGATGCTCCGGTTCCGGCGGCGGCGGTTTCAGTCTGCGCCTCGTCATGCCGCCGATGCGAATGACGATGCCGCTCAGCATGTATGTGACCGACATCGCCAGCAATGCCGGTTGCGGAAATCGCCAGATTAAGAAAATCACCGCGCCCAGCAAAATGATGGTCAAAGGCGAGCGCGGGCGCGTCAGACTCAAATCCTTGAAACTCGGATAGCGCCACGTGCTGACCATCAGGAAAGAAAGCAGCGCCAGTAGAACCAGCCACAGTGCCGACCACGTCCATTGACGTAGGGGCACGCCGTCGCACGCATAGACGATGCTGGCCACCACCGCCGCGCCCGAAGGGATCGCCAGGCCGACGAAATACTTTCGGTCCGGACGCCCGGGATTTTTCGGCATCGGATTTTTTTGGATATTGAAGCGCGCCAGGCGCATCGCCCCGCACAACAAAAAGATGAACGAGAAGAAGTATCCCGCGCTGTTCAGATACTCGAAGTATTTCGGATCCAGATCGGCAATGGGCAGAACAAACTGCACGCCCCACACGAACGCCAGCGCGGCGGGTGCGATGCCGAAGGCGATCACGTCGGCCAGCGAATCCATCTCGCGGCCGAAATCGCTCACCGTATTGGTCATGCGCGCGATGCGGCCGTCGAGGCCGTCGAGAAACACCGCCAGTCCGATCGCGAGCGCCGCCTTCACGAAATGCTGATTCGCCGCCGGCGAAGCCTGCACCATCTGCATGGCGCCCTGAAAAATTTCCATCAGCGCGTAAAACCCGAAAAATACGTTTCCCGCCGTGAACAGCGTCGGCAGCGCATAGGCCGCGCGCCGCGGACGGCGTTCCGGAGATTTGGGATCGACCAGGCGCTCTCGCAAATTCACGGTTTTTTCCTCGCAATCACGCTCGACCCGGCGGCGACGCGCTGCCCGACGCGCACGGTGACTTCCCATTCCGGCCCCAGTTGCACGTCGACGCGGGATCCGAACTTGATCAGGCCCACGCGCTCGCCCGCGGCTACAGTATCGCCAGGTTTTTTATAACAAATGATACGCCGCGCGATCAATCCGGCAATTTGCTTGAACTCAATGCGCCCCAACGGTCCCTCTACCGTAATGATATTCCGCTCGTTCGAATGGCTGGCTTCTTCCTTGCTCGCAACCAGGAACCGACCCTTCTGATAGTGCACATCCGTGATGCGCCCGGCGATCGGCGTGCGATTCACATGCACGTCGAACACATTCAGAAAAATGCTGATCCGCTGGCCACCATTTTCCGGCTTTACGACCACAACTTTTCCGTCAGCCGGCGAAACCGCCACCGGTCCGGGAGGAATTTCGCGGTCCGGATCGCGGAAAAAGTACAAACAAAACGCCGCCAGAATGTAGAAAGGCAGCGCCCAATACCAACTCGTAAGATATGTCACAGTGCCGGCGCCCGCCACGAGCGCGGCCGCGTAATAGTAACCGTAAATGACCAAGCACTATTATTGTCGCACTACCGTTTTCAAAGCAGAGCCGCCCCCACGGCGAGTATTATCCCCTCCATGACTGTCGGAGTTCGTGCTGAGGCACGGAACCCCGACTGTGAAGGAGGGGATACGCTAACCGTGTCATCACGGGTGCTGGATAGTGTGCGCCACAACGATAATCGCATTTGTCACAATCTGCGCGCCGACGCACATCGGGATGAACGCCCACGGTTCCCGTCGCTCCCAGGAATTGAATCGGGCTCGCCACCAGCACCGCGATCCGGACCAGGATTCCGAACTTCTCGGCCATTCTTCTACTGTAGGCAAATCCTGCCGGTAAAGCGGCAAGTTATTCCGGGTCGCGCATGCCGCAGTCTGCAAGTCGATGAAGCAACACAAATGGCACTGCGACTGCTCCATCAGGCTTTGGCCGGGCTAAGACAGCTCGTCCGGAAAACGTGAAAATAGGAGTTCTTATGAATACGGATGAATTCAGCGGAAAGTGGAAACAGATGAAGGGCGCTGCCAAACAGCAGTGGGGAAAACTTACCGACGACGATCTCGAAATAATCGCCGGCAAGCGCGAAAGCCTGGTCGGCAAGCTGCAGGAGCGTTATGGCTTGGCCAAGGAAGACGCTCAGAAGAAGGCCGACGAATGGTTGAAGTCCTACAAACCGGCTACTGAGGCAGTCCATCACGCTGCCGGTAAACGGTAGCTGATTCGGCAAGGACGGAGACACCTCCGTCCTTGCGCCTCATGAGGATGATACTCTTTGCTCATCGCTCATGAATCATGAAAATCTGCAAGCGGCCGCGCATCAGGAAATGCTCGGCAACGGCTTCCACCCCGATTTCCCTCCTCAAGTCGAAACGCAAGTTGCCGCGATCCGCGCCGCCGTGCCGGTTGCGCCCGGGCCTGCGGTCAAGGATCTGCGCAACCTGCTCTGGTCGTCGATCGATAACGACTCCTCCCGCGACCTCGATCAGATCGAATACGCGGAGCGGCAGCCGGACGGCAGCACCAGGGTGCTGGTCGGCGTCGCCGACGTCGATGGCTCGGTTCCCAAGGGCTCGCCCATCGACCTGCATGCCGCGGACGAAGGCGTTTCCGTCTATACCGGCGTCGAGACGTTTCCCATGCTGCCCGAGGAACTATCGACCGGCCTGACGTCGCTGAACGAAGATGCCGACCGGCCATCGGTGATTATCGACATCTCCGTCACCGCCGATGGCGTGATTCAATCCGGCCAGGCCTACCGCGCAGTGGTGAAGAATCGCGCTCAATTGACGTACAGCCACGTCGGGCCTTGGCTTGAGCGGAAAGGCGAAGCTCCGCCGAAAGTTTCCGCCTCAGCCGACCTCCAGAACCAGTTGAAGCTTCAGGACGACGTGGCCCAGCGTATGCGAGCCGCGCGTTTCAAGAGCGGTGCATTGGCCATCGACAGCATCGAAACCACCCCGACGATGATGAACGGCCAGGTCACCGGCCTGCAAACGATGCTGAAGAATCGCGCCACCGAACTGATCGAGGATTTCATGATCGCCGCCAACGAGGTCATCGCACGATTGCTCTCCTCCAGCGGCGTGGCGTCCATCCGGCGCGTCGTGAAAACGCCGGAGCGCTGGCCTCGCATCGTGGAACTGGCCGCTGCGCTGGGCGAAAAGCTGCCGGCGACGCCCGATTCTTTGGCGCTGAACAATTTCCTGACAAAGCGCAAAGATGTCGACCCCGTGCATGCTCCCGACCTTTCGCTCGCCATCGTAAAGCTGATGGGCCCGGGCGAATACGTGGTGGAGCGCCCCGGCGATCCTCCGCAGGGCCACTTCGGGCTCGCCGTGCACGACTACACCCACGCCACCGCGCCCAATCGCCGCTATGCGGATCTGGTCACGCAGCGGTTGGTTAAATGGGGAACCGAAGCCTACTCCGCCGGCGAACTCGACGTCATCGCCCGCAACTGCACGCTGCGCGAAGACACGGCGCGAAAAGTCGAGCGCATCATGAAGAAGCGCATCGCCGCCGTGGCGCTGAGCAATCGCATTGGAGAAGTGTTCAAAGGGGTGGTGACCGGTGTGACGCCCAAGGGAACGTTCGTTCGCATCGTCGATCCACCGGCCGAAGGCCGCGTTGTGCGCGGGGAGCAGGGGCTCGATGTCGGCGATCAGGTGCTTGTGAAACTGCTGGATACCGACGCGCAGAGAGGATTTATAGATTTCGGGCGCGCAAGCTGAATCTGCTCAGCCTATGCGCCCGATGCCTACACTCTTCGCGTCGTATGCGCGATGAGAGAAACAAGAAACAACACCAGGAATACGACAAAGAAGATCTTCGCGACTCCGGCCGCGGCTATCGCGATGCCGGTGAAGCCCAGGACCGCCGCGACCAGGGCGACGATAAAGAAGGTTACTGCCCAGTTCAACATATAAAAACTCCTTTCCAGAATCTAACGTCAATTCACAAGCACATTGGCTGCCAATCTGAAGGTCTTTGAATGCAATACTTCCCCTGGATAAGTGATGAAGAAACAACCCGCAGCCTGCGCAAATTTCGCAATCGCGGCATAATGTTGAGTTCATGACGTACAAATTAACGCTGGAATACGACGGCTCGAAATTTTCCGGCTGGCAGATACAAAACAACGCCCGCACCGTGCAGGGAGAGTTGCAGCGCGTTGCCGACGAACTGTTCGGAGTGGCCGTCGACGTTCAAGGAGCCGGCCGCACCGACGCGGGCGTCCACGCTCTCGGCCAGGTGGCCCATATCAAGGTGCGCGATGCGCGCCGGAAATACACGCCGTCGCACCTGATGATGGAACTGAACGAAAAACTTCCGTCATCCATCGCCGTCGTCGAATGTGAGACCGTGCCGCAGACCTTCCATGCCCGCCACGACGCCGCTTCGCGCGCGTATTTTTATCAGATCTCGGCTCGCAAAGCCGCGCTGTCGAAAAAATTCGCCTGGTGGATCAAGGAGCCTCTCGACGTAAAGGCAATGCAGGCCGCTGCGGAGTTGATTGCAGGCCGTCATAACTTCGTACGATTCTGCGCCCCTGATCCGTCGCGGCCGGGCGAACCGACCACGGTGGTGGTGAACTCGGCCGAAGTGGGCATCGATGGACACATGGTCGTGTTCCGCATCGAAGCCTCGCACTTCCTCTGGAAAATGGTCCGCCGTTTAACCGGCACGCTGGTAAAAGTCGGCTTGGGCGAGATCACGCTGGACCAATTCAAGAGCCTGCTCGCCGGCAAGAAAGACGCCAAGCTCGACGTAGCCTCGTGGACCGCCCCGTCGGCGGGATTGTTTCTCGAAACCGTTCGTTATTAGGTGGCGCGAGCTTCAGCCGGCGTCCGCCTACAGCGCCGTCGGCAGCATCTGCATCTCCGGCACCGACGCCCTCTCCGGCAACTTCGCCACGAACAGCACCGCCTCCGCGATGTCGTCGGCTTGCATGGCCTTGGCCAGCGTCTCGGCCGGCGTCTTCACCGGGCGCTTTTCTAAAATCTCCGTATCCACCAGCCCCGGACACACCACGCACGTGCGGATGCCGTTTTCTTTCTCCTCCACGCGAATCGCATGCGACAAGCCGACCATCCCCCGCTTCGACGCCTGATACGCCGCGCCCGAAATGTCGGGCACCAGTCCCGAAATCGACGCGATATAAATCAGGTGCCCGCTCTTGCGCTCCCGCATCGCCGGCAGCACGGCCCGCGTGGCGTAATACGCGCCATTGAGATTCACGCCGATCGCTTCGTCCCAGATTTTCGTGGTGAGCCTCGCCATCGCGCGATCCGGCGAGTTGGTGCCGCTCGCGTAAACCAGGATGTCGATTTTCTGGAACTGTTCCACGGTCCGCGCCGCGAGTTCCTCCATCGCAACCGGGTCGGCGGCGTCGGCCACGGAAATGCCGACGTCGATATTCTCCTCGGCGAGCTCATTCTGCAGCTCCTGCAAACGATCCAGGCGGCGAGCGGACGCCATCACGTTCGCGCCCTCGCGCGCCAGATGAATCGCGATCGCGCGGCCGATTCCACTGGAAGCTCCCACCACAAGAGCGGTCTGATTTTTGAGAGAAACAGGCATTACGGCTTCAGTATCGCAAACGCGAACAATGTGTCCCCCGCGCCGGCGATCAAATATTGTTTTCCGTCGAGCAGGAACGTCATCGGCCCGTTGCTTAAATTGGAGCCCAGGCGAAAATGCCACAGAATTTTCCCCGCCGCCGGATCGTACGCAATCAGGTTGCCCGCCGGATCGCCCGTGAACAGCAGCTTCCCCGCCGTCGTCAGGATTCCCGCGCCGCCCAGCCCGCCTGCGGCAGCACTCGGATACTCGTGACTCCAGCGAACCTTGCCGGTCTGATAATCGATCGCTTCGAGAGCCGCTTGCGCCATCAGCGTGCGGCCCGACCCTCCGTAGCCCTCCGGCTTTTCGTCGGTATCGGTGAGATAAGTGACGCTATAGCCCTTCGTCGCGTTGACGTAAAACAGGCCTGTGTCCGTATCGAAACTCGGCGGAGGCCAGTTGGTGCCGCCTCCTCCCGGAATATCGATCAGCGATCCGGCAACCTGTGGTTCCTTCGCGACGTCGGGAACCGGTTGCCCCTTGTCGTCCACTCCCTTCGACCAGTTCACGCCCACGAACCCTTGGGAAACCAGGTTCTTTCCATTCGTCCGGTCGAGCACGAAAAAATATCCATTGCGCGCCGCCTGTGCCAGCAGTTTGCGCGGCTGCCCGTTGAACATCGCGTCGAACAATACCGGCGTTTCCACGTTGTCCCAATCGTGCGTGTCGTGCGGCGATGCCTGAAAATACCAGACCAGTTTCCCCGTGTCCGGATTCAGCGCGACAATCGAACACGTGTACAAATTCGCGCCCTTGCGGCTCTGCCCCGCGTAGACAGGATTCGGGTTCCCCGTACCCCAATAGAGAAGGTTCAACTCCGGGTCGTACGTGCCGGGAAGCCATGTCATGCCTCCGCCGTGCGCCATCGAATCCTTGCTCGGCCACGTTTCCGAACCCGGCTCGCCCGGCCGAGGCTCCGAATTCCAGCGCCATTGTAAATCGCCCGTTTCCGGATCGCGCGATTCCAGATAACCCGGCACATCCATCGCGTCGCCGCCCACGCCGATGATGACGTGCTTGCCAATCACCATCGCCGCCATCGTGGTGAAGTATTGCAGCTTCTCGTCGGCGACCTTTTTCCGCCACCGCTCCTTGCCGTCCTTCGCGTTCAGCGAAATGAACCAGCCGTCCGGTCCCAGAAAATACAGCCAGTTGCCATACATCCCCACGCCGCGATTGCCAACCAGGTGCCCTCCCTGGTCCTTCCACGTGTAATGCCACAGCTCATCGCCCGTGCGCGCATCCACCGCCCAGACGTGATCCGGAATAGTGAAATAAAGGACGCCGTTTACCTCCAGCGGCGTCGATTTAATCTGCACATTCCCGACGCCCCTCTGCGGCCCCACGTTCACGCGATACATCCACTCGAGCTTCAGCGATCCGATGTTCGAAGAATTTATCTGCGAAAGAGCGCTGTACCGCTTGCCCGAAAAATCGCCGTTGTAAGTCGGCCAATCCTGCGCCATCGCCAGGCACGCCGCCAGCATAAAGAGCGTCTTCATTTGAGCGTCATCAGGTACGCGAGCAGATTGTGCATGTCGGCGTCGGAATACTTCGCCAGCAGTTCCCGATGCCCCTTGAGCGGGTCGGGAATCTCGACTTTCACGCGGTCGCGCGGGAATGAATGATACACACCATCGCCATCGTAAATCGAAACATCGAAATCGTCGATTCGCTTCAAAGTTCCCGCAACGGTCTGGCCCGACGGCACCGTAATCGTCACTTTGGTTGACCTCGCCCCGCGGCCGCGCCCAGCCGCCGGCCACAGGAACGCGGTTTGCAGATCGACCGGCTCGAACTTCGTCGCGATGTGCGCCAGATCGCTCGCGTGGCAGCCCTCGCAGTTGGCGTTGAAATACGCCTCGCCCGCCTTCGCGTCGCCAACGACGACGTTCTGTACCTTATAAAGTCCCCGATTCGCCGCCAGTTCGACGCGCATGTGAAGAAACTGCGCGACATCGAAAATTTGCGCCGCCGTCATCGACGGAAACGCGGGCATCCCCCTGTCCGCGCGCCCTTGCAAAATCAAGGGTCCGATCAAATCCGCTTTTTCGTCGTGCAGCACCAGGGGCGAGCGCACCAGGTCCGGCCCCTCCGCGCCATTGGCCTTCGCGCCGTGGCAGAACGCGCAGTTGGGCGTGTATAATTTTTCGCCGCGCTCCGCCGCCACCGGATCGGGAGGCGCACCGAGCCCGAGAAATTCCCTCGTCCCCTGTCCGCCCCTTTGAGCGAACCCGCCGATCGCGAACACGGCGAAAAGGATAAATCTGTTCACGCGATCCATATTAGTACAATGAGTCACGATGAAACTTTATGGCTGTTTGATCGCCATGGCCTGCTCGCTCGCGGCGCAGCCGGCATCTTCCTATCGCTACACGGTCAAAGGCGACGAGAAGACAATCGAGATCACCAACGTCAACTATCGATTTACAGGTGCAAATTTGGTGTTGCGGATGACGACGCACTCCAAAGAGGTTATCGGCGATATGGGGATGGAGGCATCCACCACCATGGAAGCCTGGAAACTCGGCGTCGATTTGAAGACCAAGCCCATCTACTCAGTGACCGTCAAAGGCGCCGAAGCCCGAGTGGTCGAGGAATCCCTGTTCGTCGTTTCGCGAGGCCTGGAAGAAGTGGCCTGGTGGTCGGCCTATAGGGTGGCCAACGGCGCGCACCTGTTCGATACCTACGTGCCTTTAGTGAAATTTTCGATTAGCCGCGATACGCTCACCATGCGCTACGCCGGGCTCGAAGTGCCGGAGGACAATCATAAGGATGCGCGGCTAAGGGAGCCACACGTGGTGGCGGTGCTCACCTATGCGTCCGATGCGAAAGTGATTCGCGAGGCTTTGATCGCCTGCGACGATCTGAAGCAGGCGCCGCTGCTGCGGTCTTTCGCGGACGAGTCGCGCACGCTGACCGAGAGCGGCGGAAAATCCCTGCGGTTAACGTTCACCCAGGATTTCCCATCTCCACCCGCGCCGGTTACTCTTGTGATTCCGATCGCCGGAGACGATCTGGATCTGGCGCACGCGCAATTGCCTCCGCACCTGCACGTCGCGGCTTGGAAGCGTTAGCGATTTTCCAGCGCCATCACCGCGTACGCCGTAGCCGCATCGCTCATGAATTTCCCGGCATCGGACGCAGGATCGCGCTGCTTGTTCAGCGACGTCGCCGGCCACAGCCCCGCCTCTTTATCCTGATTCTGCTTGAGCCACGCCAGCCCTTTCTTCAACTGCGCGCTCGTGCGAGCCACGCCCGCCTGCTTCAGAACAAAAGAGACCAACCCGGTGCCATACCCGTCGCTGACCGCCGGCAGCGCCGTCGAGTCCCTACGCTTCCATGTCGAAAGCACCAGCGACGACGCGCTCCATCCCCCATCCGCCTGCTGCTTGCCGAGCAGTTCATCGATAATCGACTTCTGCTGCTCCGCCTTCAGCAGCCCTGGCACTTTCGCCGACGCCCACAGCAGCACCGTGCGATTCAGCAGCGATTGCCCCGATTGCTCCCTTTGCAGGTATTGGCTCAGCAGCTTCACGTTATCCTGCACCGTCGCCTGGTATTGCTTCGGCGTGCTCCCCACCGCAATCGCGCCCAGCGTCGCTCCCCAATACTGCGAATCGTCGGCCTCCCACGGCTCATTGTGAAAATTCAGCCACGTGAACGCGCCGGTCTTCAGTTGCTGACCCCACATATTCTCGAAGGCGAGCTTCGTATCGGCGCCGAACTTGGGGTCGTTACTCGCCAGAATCAGCGCGTTCAAAACCGCTTCCGTTCCGCGCGACTCCGAACTCTTCGGATCGCCGGGCTTGTCCTTATAAAAAGGCTCAGCCTCGGACCAGATGCGGACGCGCCTGGTGACGTTCGCCAGCAGTTGACGTTCACCGCTCGAAGGAGCTTGTTCGGCCAGCGCGGATCGCAACGCCGGCCGCCCCAGTGCGTAAGGCAGCGCCGTATGGCAGGAGATGCAGAACGTTTCGTGATCCCTCTGCGAGGACTTCCACCCGACCCACCACTCGGCCCTCGAATCGAGATACGCGGCAGCGCCCTTGGGACTCCAGGAACCCGCTTCGTCGCTCGCGCTCAATAGCGGAACTGCGAGAATCGCGAGAGCAATCGTCGTCCTCATCCCGCTATTGTAGCCGAAGGTGGCGCGAGCTTTAGCTTGCAGCATCGGCTTCAGCCGATGTCCGGGAACCGGCTAAAGCCGGCGCAGCAGACTAAAGTCCGCGCCACCAAGCCCCAGCCCTAATTCGGCAGCAAATTGGACTGAAGCACGTTGGCCTGCGTCACGGTCGACATCCCGCCTTTTTCATCCTTCAGCACGATCATGCAATGGATGCAGCCAATGCGAGTTACGAGTGCGCCGGCTGAACGGATTTTCAGGTGACACGAATGTTATTATTGTGCTACCGGTGCAATCTAAAACCCGGCGCACAACGTAATCGAAGACAGAACATGCACATCCCCGACGGATATCTGAGCCCCTCCACCTGCGCGACCCTGTACGCGGGCTCGGCGCCCTTCTGGTATGTCTCGCTCCAGAAAATGAAGCGGCGATTGAACACGCAGGCGGTGCCGCTATTGTCGGTTTTCGCGGCGTTTTCGTTCGTCATTATGATGTTCAATCTGCCACTGCCCGGCGGAACCACCGGACATGCAATGGGCGTCGGCATCGCGGCCATTGTTCTGGGACCTTGGGGATCGATTCTGGCCATCTCCGTGGCGCTGGTGATCCAGGCGATCTTTTTCGGCGACGGAGGCATCACCGCCATCGGCGCCAACTGCTTCAACATGGCGATCGTGGGATCGCTGGTCGCATACGCGGTCTATCGGCTCATTGCGGGAACGGCCGCCATCGAATCGCCGCGGCGCGTGGTGGCCGCGGCCATCGCCGGATACACCGCCATCAACGCTTCGGCGCTGTTCGCCGCAATCGAGTTCGGGATCCAGCCGATGCTGTTTCACGACGCGGCCGGCACGCCTCTTTACGCGCCGTATCCTCTTCACATCGCCGTGCCCGCCATGATGATCGGCCATCTGACCGTCGCCGGTCTCGCGGAGATGGTCGTGTCCGGAGGAGTGGTCGCGTATCTGCAGCGCGCCGAGCCTGCATTGTTAAAAACGACAGCCGCGGGCGCCAGCGTCACGCGAGACCCAGTGGGATGGAAAGGCACGCGCCCCTTATGGATCGCACTCGCGGTGCTTCTGATCCTGACGCCCCTCGGCGTCCTCGCCGCCGGCGCCGCTTGGGGAGAATGGGCGCCCGAGGATTTTTCGACGCCCGCAGCGCGCCAGCAGATCGCGACCGCCTCGGCGAATCAGGCTCCGCCCGCGCAGGCTCCTGTAGGATTGCAAAAACTCGCGACCGTCTGGACAGCGCCGATGCCACGCTACGCGCCTCCGATTTTGAAAAGCGCGCAGCTCGGCTACATTCTTTCGGCCATGCTCGGCGCCGGACTGATCGTTCTCGCGTTCCTCGGCGGCGCATGGATTTTCACGCGGGTCCGGTCATGACGTTCGTCGAGCGAACCATCGGCAGTCTTTCGAAGGGCATGAACTTCGCCGCGCTGGCCGACGATTCCGCGCGTTCCCAAAGCGGAGTTTTGCAACGCGTCGATCCGCGCATCAAAGTGGTGGGCATGCTGGCGATGATCGTTTCGGTCGCGGTCTCGCACAGTCTGCTGGCCATTGCGGGCGTATTTCTGATCGCCGCGTCCCTCGCCGTCGCCTCGCGAATTTCGCTGGTCGACTTCGCGCGCTGGGTTTGGATGCCCGTGCTGCTGTTCACCGGCTGCATCGCTCTTCCGGCCATTTTCGTGACGCCCGGCACACCGCTGTATGG